>ENA-OSEY01000008-OSEY01000008.1-marine-metagenome-genome-assembly--contig:-NODE-8-length-170775-cov-6.965870_pt1 | contig 170775 bp, 141 predicted proteins | sample MGYA00248465_ERZ534230 | MGnify/ENA primary metagenome ERZ534230 (study PRJEB26409, sample SAMN06344110) | marine metagenome | isolation source: Sea water from surface | place: Atlantic Ocean:Southern... | reverse complement strand
AGCTCCCTCCCATGTTGACCATTGTCGGCAGTGAAGTAGAGGTTTTCACCAGCTAGGGTGAGTGAACGTGGGCTGGATCCGGTCCAATCCGCGCAACAGACCGTAACACCGCCCGATTGGCCAGATTCCGTGTCTGGATGTATGTTTTCGACCATCCTGGTTCCAAATTCTGTTCCATCCGATACCCAAAGCTCCTCGCCGCTGGCTTCCCAGTCTTCGTTGGAATTCCAATATGCAGCCATTGAGGAGAAGAAGACCCTGTCGCCGACCGCAGTAAGTTCTCGTGGGCCATTGTACCAATCTAGATTCTGTCCAATAAATGGCACGGCTTGTGTGAGAGCCTGATAGAACATACCATTGGCCAAGACCTGCTTAGTCCCATCCTCTGTACCATCTGAAACCCAAAGCTCGCTATCGGTATATGGGATCACGGAGCCATTTCTGGCGAAGAAGAAGATCTTGTCACCTGCGACGGTCAGTTCTGAGATATCGCTGTCATCCGGTTCAGTGGTACCCTGAATCACATTAACCATCCTGTACCATGGATTGACGTCTTTGACCATGTAAGTCCCTGAAACCGTACCATCTGATCGCCATAACTCTTCACCATGGACCCCATCGTCTGCAGCGAAATAGGCCACTCCCCCCATTACGACTGGATCTCGTGGAGAGGAGGACCCGGAACCTGCGTTTATGTCTCTGACAGTCCCAATGGGGCCAGAACAGGCTCCCTCTCTGTGAATGATTTCCTCGCTAGAAAGAATTCCATCGATTGAACCTGAACCAGCACCATTGTCAAACCCGAGTTGCCACTCAGACCCAGGCAGCCACACCGGACAATCGTCAACCTTGTCAGCGAGCTGGAAAATTGGTCTAGATACTGTCATCTCTAGCGCCGAAAGGGAATTTTGGAGGTCTGAGAGATCTGATTGCAGGTCTGATATCTCATCCTCTTTTATAGCCAGATCCGATTCCAAGGAGGAAATGTGTTGGTTGAGAGATTGGATCTGTGATTGGAGGTCCTCTGACTCTTGTTCAGAGGAAGCGATGGATTGGTTGAGGCTCTCCATCAGGGCTCTTGTTTCTGAAAGGTTCGAAATTAGTTCAATGCGAAGCGCCTCCTCCGCATCGATCTGGATGTTGAGGAGCCCAATTTGTGATTCTAGGTTTTCCTTGGCACTAAGTAATATTTGGTTTTCCTCGGAAATCCCATCGGATGTCTCGTTGTCCTCTTCCCACTGGTCTTGGATAAGGTCGATTTGACCCTCGAGATTTCGGATAGCGCTGCGATTCGACGCCTCGTTGTACACGAATCCAGCACCGAGGGAGGCGGTGAAGAGCAGTGACACTAGAAGAATTGAGCCTCGTTCCATACACCTCGGAGACGCGGCTTGATCTTGTTTGTTTCCCCCAACGACTCAAAATGAGTTCGCCATCAGCATCTGGTGGAAACTGGGGTGGGTAGCTGCTATGCAACCCTCTCCCTCTACTGTTGCGCCAACCAAGCTAGCGAGTGCCATCGCAGTCATAGCCACTCTGTGGTCGTTGTAGGTTCTCACATCCTTCTCAGGCCTCTTGGGGGACTGACCGCCCGGTATGTCGATGACCCCCTCGGTCCTGACATGTGCCTTCAAACCGAAATCAGAAAGGAGCTTCTCTGTGGTAGCCATTCTCTTGGACTCCTTCCTCTGGGCATGACCGACTCCCACGATCTTCCCCCCGCCCCCGATTGCCAATAACACCGCTGCGGGCGTGACCAGGTCGCTGGCTGCTGTGAGGTCCAGGCGACCAGAACTGTTTGACCGTAGCCAGTTGACCTCAGGGGCAACGAGGTCCGAGTCCACGAGGTTTCCACTGCCAAGATCCACTCCATGCAGCCGCTCCAACAGCATTATCACTGGGGTGAGGCTACTCTCCGAGGGCACAGTTACTTCTTCTGGAAGGGTCACATCCCAGGGGGCGATTCTGATGTTGTGTCCTGAGAACTCATTCTCAGATCCAGTCGACTTGCATATGGCGTAGGTTAGCTCCAAGTATCTCTGACTCACTGGCTCGCCCTGAATCTCGACCTCTATATTTACGCCCATGGACGGCGCTGCGATCAGAAGTGAAGACAACGGTTGGCTGCCCTTGGAGAGGTCCAGGGCCACCTTGCCGGGCACTGCGGGGCCAGATACCACTAACCCGCCGCCCTCAGTTCTGGAGATGCTGCATCCCAAGTCGGCCAATGCACCTGTGATAACCTCGAATGGGCGGCTTCTAAGGGAAATATCCCCCGTGATTTCTGAGACGGAGCCCATGGATGATGCCAATGCTAGCATGAACCTGCATCCCGTTCCTGAGTTGCCTATGTCTATGCATTTCTCGGGAGCACAGGGGAATGTGCCACTTGTTGCTGAGACACTAATCATGCCATCAGAGATCTGGATTTCAGCGCCGAGGGACTCGAGCCCTCGAATCATGTGGATGGAGTCCTCCCCGAGTTCGCCAACGTGTTTTATCCGCATGGCACCCCGGCTTTGAGACGCCAAGGCGATCCACCTGATGAGATGGCTCTTTGAGGCAGGGAGGACCCATTGCCTCCCTGTTGACAGCCTACACGGCGGTATCTCGATCACGTCCTCCTCAGGAGGGGGGACCGGTTGAACCCTCGCCTCTGATCCAGTCCCCGAAGTCAACTACGCCATCCCATTTGTTGGCCCTCTCATCGATGATGCTGTCGCGAAGGGTTTCATCCAGCGTACCGGTCATTTTGACGAGGTTGTTGCGACTCAGGAGCTTGGGACTCAGGCCGGGCAGTAGAATCGATACTCCCCAGGGGACCCTACCTGGATAGACCTCGTTGACATGACCGACTATGTTGGTCGTGCAGGTATTGGTAATGGTGTTGTACCACTCTGGTTCTGAGCTCAGTTTGTTTGACCTTCGGAGGTACGACTCAAGCATCCTCCTCTCGTTCCCCGGTCCCAGCACCACGGCCTCGAACAGGTGAGTGACTGATTTCTTCCTGCATCTAGCCCTTACCCCGATGACGTCCCTCTCCGTCGCCCAGACGTAGATCAGCTCGTACTGCCGAAAGAGACCCTTGATGGGGTGGTACCTCTCTCCTCGCTCCCTCCTGACCTCAATGGAGCAGGCGATCCGCTGGCCCTCATCGGTCTCGAAGCTCAAAATGGTATGAGCCATCTGCTTCTTTTTGGGCTCGAAGTACTCCAACACGAACCATATTTTCGCCATTTTGTCGAGACTCATCGTCACGTCTATCCAACGCTCGTCATAGTCCCTTGTCGACCTCCACACAAAGTCTCTGACGTTGCGTATGGTGACCTTGTCGCCATCGAACTCAGCAGTGGCCATCCTCGCGTTGTCGTTCACCCAGAACCTCTCATTGGACGGCCTGAGTCTCAGGTGTCGAAACAGAAGCCATGCTAGGACGAGTGACAACAATCCCCCAACAGAAACACCGAGGTTGAGCAGGATGGCCTCCACTGCGATCTCCAGTTGTTCACGAGTCATGCTCTGCGAAAGACACTTTCTGTTCTATGGGGATAGGCTCGAAGTGCGACTCCAAGCCCTCGAAATGGTTGGCGCGGCAGGGGAGATTCGAACTCCCGAGGTGAGACACCACTGGATTAGCAATCCAGCGCAATGGCCAGGCTATGCGACTGCCGCAGGAATCCTGCCACCTAAGGTCCCGGCTTAAGCCGAGCGGTTCCTGTCACTCCTCCTCGCCATCCGATTCGACATCCCCCCTCTCGACGAGGTCTGATGGAAGTCGGGCAACGAACACGATCTCATCGGCATATGACTTCTTGTCCTTAGTTCGAAGCTCCATTATCCTGGTCCCTTTCGTCACCTTGCCCAGGGTCTCCTTGGTCTGAGTCGCTGGCATGCGGATCATCATGCCCTTTTCTGTGAGCATGAACAATTGATCGGACAGGTCTGGGATCTGCCTAACTCCGATGATGAAGTCTCCGTCTGACAATGCCATGGTCCTAACCCCTTTCGTCCCTCGGTTTGTTTTTCGGTACCCATCCCTTTCCATCAGGGGCTCTCCGTCATCTCCTTGGGCTATCGTTCCATCCTCAAGCTTGATCTTGATCATTGAACCGGAACCCAATCTGCTGCGCTTTGCCATTCCATGTTTCGAGATCGTGAGCACGCTGGTGTCAAAGTCATCAGTTACGATCATCCCGACGACACGATCTCCGGACTGCAGCTTCATGCCTGCAACACCCTGGCTCACTCTACCTTGGACTCTCACTGTGTGGGTTGTTGTAGACTCCCCCGTGGCTGCGTCAACCCTCGTTTTGGCCTCAGAGGGCAGGAACCTACACGCATACCCCATCGAGGAAACTAGGACAACGTGATCTTCTTTGGTAGCTGGCCTGACTTGCACCAGGGAATCATTGTCCTTAGCGAATTTTAGAGCGTATTTTCCATTGCGGTTGATCTTTACATAATCTGAGAGATGGCTCCGCTTTATCCTTCCCTGGCTTGTTGCAAAAATGATGTAGTGCCCTTCGGGGTTTTGAATTAATTCCCTGTCTAGGGGGAGGATAGAAACGACCTTCTCCCCCTCCCTTATTCCTTCCAACAGGTTTCGTATGTGTGTCCCCTTCCCGTAGCGACTGGCGGAGGGAGTTTCCCAGGCTCTCAAGCCATAAACACGACCTTGGTCTGTGAAAATCAGCAACCTGTCTTTTGAAAAGCAGGTCACTATGGCTGCAGGGGCGTCCTCATCCTTCGTTGAGACTCCTTTCATCCCCTTCCCACCACGATTCTGGAGCCTAAAGGCTTCTACTGGCAGGTGTCGTATGTAGTCCTCATGGGTCAGCGATATCACGATTGCCCTCTCTTCGATGAGGTCCTCTCTGTCCATTGAGAGGGGCATTGGGTCAATCGTCGATCTGCGTTCATCTCCATGACGCTCGGTCATCTCATCGAGTTCCTCGATCAATATTTCCAGTCGTCTGGCCCTAGAGGCGATGATATCCCTCAGGTCGGCTATTTTGATTTTCAATTCCTCGAAATCGCTGTTGACTTTCTCTACATCGAGCCGGGATAATTGGTAAAGCCGCCGCTCTGCTATGGCCTTTGACTGTGCCTCTGTGAAGTCGAAGACCCTGATGCCCGAGATCTCCTCTCGCCCTTGGAGTACGGACTCAAATTGCTCTCTGCTGGAGCTGTTCCTACCAGCTTTGATGACATCAGCGATCCTATCTTGCGCCTTGACCAGACCCTCAAGGATGTGGGCCCGAGCCTCAGCCTTTTCCAACTCGTACCCCGCACGCCTTTCTACCACTGCTTCCCTGTGCTCTACATATGTGTGGAGCATCACTGGAAGGGTCAGAAGAACAGGCCTGCCATCGAGTATGCCCATCATGTTGGCAGAATAGGATTCCTGCAAGCGACTCGACTTGAAGAGTTGATTGAGGACTGCGTGGGGGTCTGCGTTGTTCTTCACCTCGATAACGACGCGAATCCCTTCCTTGGATGACTCATCCCTTATGTCCCGTATGCCAATGACTGATCCCTTAGATACGAGGTCGGCTATGTGTACCAGCATATCGGACTTTTTGACTTGATATGGGATCTCGTGGACTAAGATTCGCTTTCCCTTGGCATCGTCCTCAACATCGCATTTGGACCGGACCTGGAACCTTCCCTTGCCGGTGGAATACATGTCCTGTATCCCATCCAAGCCATGTATAGTCGCGCCAGTCGGGAAATCAGGCCCCTTAATGTGCTCCATGTATTCATCAATAGGAATGTTCGGCATTCGGCGATCAGTCATCCCCTCCTCTAGGATCCTCGCCACGTGCAGCCTCAACGCCCCTGCCACCTCGTTCAGGTTGTGAGGTGGTATTCGGGTCGCCATCCCTACCGCGATACCATCGCTTCCATTCAGGAGCAGGTTGGGTAGCCTCGCGGGCAGGACTGTCGGCTCCATCTCCGAGTCGTCGAAATTCGGTTGAAAATCGACAGTCCTCTTTTCTATGTCCTCCAACATGTGCTTTGAGATCTTGTCGAGCCTACTCTCAGTGTATCTCATCGCAGCAGGGGGGTCCCCGTCAATTGATCCAAAGTTTCCTTGACCGTCCACCAAGGGGTACCTAAGTGAGAATTCTTGGGCCATCCTGACCATGGTGTCGTATATCGAGGAATCCCCGTGGGGATGGTACTTACCCATCACCTCGCCCACGGATCGGGCAGATTTGCTGTACTTTTTCTCCGAGGTGTGTCCACCTTCATGCATCCCATAGAGGACCCGCCTATGGACCGGCTTTAGTCCATCCCGAACGTCAGGGAGGGCCCTGCCTATGATGACAGACATGGCGTAGTTGATGTAAGAGGTCTTCATCTCCTTGTTCAAAGAATGATTCAAGATGTTCCCTGAGGGAGGAGCGGAATCGTTCTCATCACGCCCTTCAGATGTCAAGGTTCGTCACCTCCTTTGCATGCGTCTCTATGAACGACCTTCGATCCGGGACATCCTCCCCCATGAGGATCTCGAATAGCCTGTCTGAGTCCTCTGCATCCTTGACTGTGACTTTCAACATGGTCCTCGTCTGTGGGTTCATGGTGGTCTCCCACAGTTGCTCTGGGTTCATTTCTCCCAGTCCCTTGTACCTCTGCACTCCGATCTTTGCGTTTGGGTTGCCTCCTTGTAACTCCGACATAACCTCGTCCCGCTCCTCGTCGGAGTAAACGTACCTGCTAACCCTGCCCTTGGTCAGCTGGTAAAGAGGAGGCTGCGCGATATACACGTGACCACCTTCTATGGCGGGCCGCATGAACCGCCAAAGGAAGGTCAGCATCAACGTCCTGATGTGGGCGCCATCGATATCTGCGTCGCACATTATGATAATTTTCGAATACCGAAGCTTTGAGGAATCGAAGGCACCCTCTTCCTCGATGTTGTTTCCCACCCCTGCACCGAGGGCACGAATTATAGTCTGGATTTCTTGGTTTTGGAAAACCCGAGCAGCGTTGTGCTTTTGCCTTTCGACGTTGAGAATCTTGCCTCTGAGAGGTAGTATGGCCTGAATCCTTCTGTCTCTCCCAGTTTTTGCAGAGCCGCCCGCCGAATCACCCTCCACAAGGTAAACCTCGCATTCGCTCGGGTCCCTCGATTGGCAGTCTGCCAATTTCCCTGGAAGCCCCCCTCCCTCGAGAACTCCCTTCCTGCGGGTTAGATCTCGCGCCTTCCTAGCTGCTTCTCTAGCCTTCGAGGCTAGCAGAGCCTTTTCGACTATCAGTTTTGCAACCGAGGGATTTTCCTCAAAAAACTCCCCTAACTTGTCGTAGACTATGGTTTGTACAATTCCGGTGACTTCGCTACTAACTAGCTTGTCCTTTGTCTGCGAGGAGAAGGAGGGGTCTGGGTGCTTGACGCTCACTACGGCGGCCAGACCCTCTCTAACATCGTCTCCGGATAGCGAATCACCCTTCAACAGGTTTTTCTTTTTCGCATAAGAGTTAACCGAACTCGTTAGAGCAGTTCTAAGCCCAGACATATGAGTCCCCCCATCCTTGTTTCTGATGATGTTGGTGTAGCATCTTATGGATTCACTAAACGCATCTGACCATTGAAGCGCCAACTCAACCTCGACAGTGCCCTTTTCAATCTCCTTCTCCCCGGTGATTTGTATGACATCCGAATGCAGGACTTCCCTTCTTTCGTTCAACTGAGTGACGTATTCCGAGAGCCCACCCTCATACAGGTGTTCCGAGGCATGGGGTTCCTCTCCACGCTCATCTGCGATCGTGATCTTCAAGCCAGCATTCAGGAAGGCGGTCTCGCTAACTCTGGTGTCCACCTCCTCATAGTCGAAATCAACAACTTCGGTGAAAATCGAGCGATCTGGCTTAAATGATATCTTCGTACCTGTCGCTTCGCTATTCCCTATGACCTTCAACGCCTCTGAGGGGACACCTGCTTCGTATCTCTGAAAGTAGGTTTTGCCATCTCTGTGAATCGTCATTTCCATCCATTCAGATACCGCGTTAACCGCTGAGACGCCAACTCCATGTAGACCACCAGAAACCTTGTAGGAGCTGTTATCGAATTTGCCCCCGGCATGTAATTTTGTCATAATGACCTCTGCGGCTGATATTCCGTATTCCTCATGCGTGTCTACGGGAATGCCTCTTCCATAATCCCTCACAGAAAGAGACCCGTCTTCATGGAGTGAGATTTCTATTAGGTTAGTGTGCCCGGCGAGGTGCTCGTCCACAGAATTGTCGACGACTTCCCATATGCAGTGGTGAAGGGCTGATCCATCATGGGGGTCACCAAGGTACATCCCCGGTCTTTTTCTTACTGCCTCAAGTCCTTCTAAGACCTGAATGTTCGATGCATCATAAGTTTCTTGCATAAATAATTCCCACCCTGCGAAGGTTCCCGTAGGGAACCTTCGATTACCAACGTTAAAACTCGACGCCGACGGTATATCAACCATCCTGATAACTGCGAAGATTAGACCCATTTTAGCCTGCAAATTGACCTATCCAATATCTTGGGAGGGAGAGTCACGATTATACCCAAACGCCCTAGCGCGAAGATGTGAGCCTCCCACAAATATGTGCGACATTGAGCGGCACCACTGTGGATGATATGCTCGCCGATGCCGCACGGGCAACCGCAGCGGGGGCAGATGTTGTTGAGGCTAGGCTAGACATGCTGTACATGCATCAGGTCGCGGTGGAGTCAGAACAAGGTCAAAGCGATGCCAGATCCAGAATCAGAAAAACAGAAATGAAGCTTCAAGAACGAGAAAGCATCGATTTTGAAATCGATGAAGTGCTTTCACTATTGGAAGCCGGAATTGAACTACCTGTCATCCTCACATGCAGGCCATCTAGACAGGGAGGCCACTTCCCAGGAACTGAGGAGGAGAGGTGTGACATATTGAGAAAAGCAATTGAGTCAGGAGTCTCTTGGGTCGACTTAGAAATGGATATTGAGAAAAACGTCCGAGAAGAACTTGTAAATCTCGCTGGCCAAACAACTCGAATCATTTGCTCAGAGCACTTCGATAGAGAACCTGATGGCAGTGATGAGATCGTTTCTAGAATAAAGGACATGAGCCCGCTCGGCGATCTTGTCAAACTATGCTACAACACGAGTGGCAAGAGATCCGGACTGTGCCTATTCGAGTCAGCGTGGGGCTTGAAGGAAGAGGGATTGAAATATACAGTCATGGGGCTTGGGAATGCAGGAGACTGGACAAGAATTCACGCACCCGTTCTCGGTATATGCATGGTTTACACTACCAGCGAATCTGACCCCAGGGAAACATCGTCAGGTCAAATAAACACCACTGAATTAATTTCCGCTTGGCAGATGTTGGATTACGCCTAGGCCTAGCCGAGGAGATTTACTCAAGATCTCCATCTTTCTCCAGCCCGAGATCCCCCTCAACCAGTGGTACTGCCCTGGCGAAATCTTCCTGTTTTGCGTTCTTGTCCTTCCATCCGTGGAATCTAGAGTGGATAACTGCTGGAGCGGCGATCAAGAGAATGGGGGGAAGACAAACAATTGCATAGGCCGTTATCGCTGGTAGCATAACCCTCCTTTCTACATCTATGGTGACCTCCGCAATTAGGCCCACACCCGCTTGGGGTTGACTGCCCGGTCGAGATGAATTCCAATTATCGAGCACTAGATACATGTAATTCTCAGGGTCATTCCCGAACCAGTTAATGAAGGCCTCTTGCTCAGAATCTATGGAAGTCGTAAACTCGGTTTGTTGTACGCCTTCATATGCGTGTACATCCCTAAAGGGAAGCCATGTGGCCATGTCCCTCCACTCAAGAGGTATTTGCTCCAAGCCCTCTGACCACCATGTCTCCATCCTCGTGTCGTAATCAGTTCTGTATATGTCAAAATCACCGCTGGCAAGTAAGTAAACGTCCCCAACCGGAGGTCCAGGAACCACCTCCTCCGTTGGGTCGTTGTAATATGTCACACAAAATCGGTACCTGTACCCCTTGACAAGGTCCAACCTCAGTGCTATCGCATCATCACTTGGAATGAGAACCTCTGCATACTGGTCCGTTGTCAATGATTCCAAATCGTAGTTGGTGTTGTACACACCATCATCATACGCGTCAAAAAAATCATCGTCAAAGAAACCAAATCCACCCGCTGGAATTAGGTCAACCTGAGAAGAGTTGAGCCCAACATCCGCCCCAATGGAGCATGAGGATTGTTGGGCCGATGTTTGGATTACAGGGATGTTAATAGCAGCCGTCATCGCGATTAGAAACGCGACGACTTTTGACCTCAATCAATCACTTCCTAGACCTTACTGGCCTAATGTACCCTGAATCCTCGTCACGCCTATCTTCCAGTGTTAGATATTTTGGTTGCGGAGGTGCTACATGCTGGTCCATTCCCTGAAGGCCGCCTTCACGTTTGACCTCCGGAACATCGAAGGTCTGATCAAATTCCTCAGCTTCGGCCTCTTCATCATCCCTCTGACGAAGTATCATCCACCATAGTGTGGCGAGAAGAGCCACGAGTGCTAGGATCCCGAGATTTTCTTCGGAGGGACGCAGATCATCAACAGTCAGCTCCCCAAGTGATTTCGGGTCCGTGGTCACCTCGCCACTGTAGACCGTGACGACGAATACCCTCTCTGTGCAAATTCCAACGCCATCGCACACCCTCAATAGAACCTGCCTCTCTCCAACCTCAGACCAGACGCCTTCATCCCAGTTGAAATCGTTCGCTGGATCCCCATCCTCGTCGAGGTCGATCAGAATGTCAGTGTCCCAATAGACTTCTAACTCCCCAGTCAATAACCACTGTCTATCGTTCCAATCGAGGCCATCTAAGTCGCTATCTACAAAGGCATCCTTGTCCAACCAAGCCTCTACTCCCGACTCTATGTCTGGATCGTAGAAGTTTGCGGATATTTCGATTGCATCCCCCTCCGTAATCTGGTCTGTGTTAACAATGCTCTGGGCAGGAATGACGGGGGGCTCGGATACAAGTATCTCAATTGTGGTGCTTTGTACGTCTCCAGTGAGGTACCCATCTCTGACAGTCAATGTGACGCGATAAGCACCAGGCTGAGACCAAGAATGCCAGATCGACTCACTCTCCACGATCGGGCTTCCGTCGCCAAAGTCCCAATACCAAGCAACAATCCCAGTCCAATCCTCTGATTCTGGATTTGTTGAGCTGCCATTCAGATATTCGGCGTCTCCATCCCTGCTATTGGTACCGTCCAAGTAGAGTGGCTGATTAGGTGCGAGAAATATCCCTCCGTCTGATATGTGTGGTACCATCCATGTAATGCTGGGATCGCTTGGTTCTAGCATGCCGCTGATTGGATCATCCCCATCAGTCGCTATGCGGGCCTCGATCTCTGGGATGGGTTGTGGGTTGCTGATTTCAATTGTGTAGGTCTTGAGCCCGGATGGCTCGTCGTTGCCATCAAAAACCCTCAGAGATATTGAGTAGGTGCCTGGCTCCTCGAATGAGTAGAAGATAGTCGAGATATTCTCGATTATCTCGCCGTCGATATCCCATCTGTACTTCAACTCAGAGACTAAGCCGTCAGGATCGTAACTCGCACTTGCATCAAACACGTATTGTTGGCCAGATTCTCCGTCAACCGGCCTCGGCATGACAGCAAGCGGCCTCTGGTTGAGTACCACAACGTAGAATGTGTGAGAGGATCTGTTCCCATCATTGTCCTCAACCTCTAGGGTTATGTTCCGAATGCCGGGGGTCTTCCAAGCAACGCGAGGGTTTCTCAGGTCGGAACTTGTCTGGGTGAAATCAGAGCCAAGCGACAGTGAGGTCCCTCCAACATTCACACCATCGCCCTCTTGGCCTGTCTCAAAATCCCAAGTCCAAGAAACAATGGCGCCATCAACATCCTCGAATACGTCAGGCAAGATCAGAGGAGTTAGGGTAAATGTCTGCAGAGGCTGTGAGAGTATCACTGATGGAGCCCTATTCATCACCGTAATCAGGTAATCAGAGGTGACTCTGTGTATTCCATCATCAACGGTCAATGCCAGAGTGTAGACAGTTCCATCGGAATCCCCGTCATTCCAAGCGTGACTCACCTCAGTCAGGCCAAATCCAGACTCCACAACACCGTCTCCCCAGTCCCATTGGAACCAAAGCAGATCGAGTGGGATATTGTCTTGAGTCAGTCTTGATGAGAACGCAACCCTCTGCCCTGTGAGTAGAGATATCCCGCCTTCGATAGCCAGTCCCTCAATAGAAATGGCAGGAACTGGATCAGTAGAATCATTGACGAAGATGTCCCATGTCACAACCTCCGAATTTGACCCCCCTTGGTCGATAACAACAAGAGTCACAGTGTAATTTCCATTCTGCGAATATGCGTGGTATGGGTTCTTCAGTGATGATTTGGAGCCGTCACCGAAATCCCATGAATATCCAGAGGGGGCTTCATTGTTGGAGTAAGTCTCGTTCTGGAGGCCAATCCCCCAATTGTCAAGTCCGGACCCGAAGAAAGCAATCTGGAGGTAGGGCTGTGTGTCATTTGTGGAAGAGGAACCGAGAGCAAATGGCCTCAAATTCCCCAAGGCAGGGATGAAACCGATGCTCTGATCCACTTCCAAGCCTTCAGTATTCAGGAGGCTCAATCTAAAGGTCCAGTCACCATCGGTTGGGGGAGTGAACCAAAACTTAGCCTCTACAGGGACACTGTTACCCACGATCATATTGTTCGTCATCGTGGATATTGCCTCGCCATCGGCCCCAATTGCCTCTATCTGGACGCTGACCCTTTCATAGAAGGCTTGGGAAAGCACCTGATAGCTCATCTCCACCGAGTCATCGACCCCATCCTCGTCATGATCAAAGGTGGAATAATCAGAAATCGAAATTTCTGCAGGATCAGTGACCAACTGGGCAAAAACCTCCACTGAGGCAACTGGATACCCCTCGGGAGGGAGTGGGCCACAGCTGGAATAGGAGTAATCACAGTCCCCTATGGCGCTTTCAAACCTCACGATAACCCAGACGTCGTCTGTTTCGCCCCCGAAGGAATCTACTAATGCCAGTAAGTCTGATGTAGCCGGGTCGACAACCATCTCAGAAATCGACCAGGTACCGGTTGATGAGTCCCTTTCCAGCAATGATCCTCTGAACCCAGATTCAGATGGTTGGACCCTGATGCTAAGTTGGGCACCGGTGCCTCCTGTGTATCTGTATGCGCGAATTCCCCAACCCTCTATTTCTTGAACCCCACTTGTGGCCATTTGAGACCATGTGTCGTTGAAGCCACTGTATTGCACCCTACACACGGTTGTAGAGCAACCAAATGCGAGGTCTATGTTGCTGAAACCCAGTCCTAGTTGGTTACTGTCTAGTGTCGCAGCCGCAGAGAAATTGGCAAAGATATCAGAAAAAGTGGTACCAATTGGTGTCGCGCTGGGCTCAGGATTCAAGGCCAAGTTCACTATGCCTTGCGCTCCTTTTGCAGTGTCGGCAATCAACCGTTGAAATGCGGTTGGGCCACCCATAGCATCCACAACATAGAGCATCATCAGAAAGCCCGCTCCGTAATCGCCGATTCTCTGATTCCACCATCTCACCGATAGGTTAGACGACTCCGTCCAACTGTTTGCATGGCCGGTTAATGTGTTTGTCAAGCCGAATGTCAGATACGAAGCCATGTCTGCGGCACCTTCGTCTATCCACAGGTATTCGCCCGGGTCTCTGGCAGAATGCAATAGGTGCGCGAACTCATGGGAAATTATGGTGTTCCTCCAAGACAAGTCGTCAGAATCCATGAATATGATCTCTCGTGCAGAGGACAATCCCGGATTGAAATAACCACCTATGCCGCCTCCACCGTCGATCGAGAGTATCAGCAACTCGACTGTGCAGGTGTCGTCAATGTCAGGTATGGAGCCAAAGTAATTGGTGACTGTAGGTTCTATCGTATTGTCCCAAGTAGTTGCGATATCATTGAGCGTAGTCAGCGGTATTGAAACGCCCACTTCCACTAATATGGCTATCCCAGACCCTAGCTTTGCGACAGTCGCTTGCGTCGATTCACTCCCTTGATTAACCGTGACTGAATCACCTTCCTGATGTGCATTTGAGCACGATTTAGCTGCTGATCTCGACTGAGTAATCTGAAGGGCATCAACCCTTCCGGGAAAACCATCGTTGATCCAATCCAACTTCAGTTGAACATAGCCAGATGACACTTCATTATCCGTGCCTGGATATGATCTGATTTGTTCAGAGTTCTCTACTTCTGGCGGAGGCTCATCGAAGGTTGTGCCTTCATCTGCAGTGGAAAGAGGAGATATGACCGTCGATGAAACTAGTAGCATTACCAAGAAGAGCGACGATTGACCTCCCTTCCAGTAACTCGACATCACCACATCCACCCTGTTTTTGGTTGAAGCCTTCAGAGGCGACTTTTAACATCGATGGAGCGTCGTTCGTACGTCATGGCAACTACGCGACTGACCATCATTGCCTTGGTCATCTTCAGCGCGACTATTTTCCTCTCCCCTACCACAGCTTCGAATTCATTCACATACAATCTGATAAAGAGTGTTGACCATGATCCTCAAGCCTTCACGCAAGGGCTTGAAATTGATGGAGGTATCATGTACGAATCAACTGGGTTGTACGGGCACTCCCAGCTCAGGGAGATTTCAACAACAGACGGATCTCTAATCAGGTCCGTAGACCTGCCTTCGACGGTTTTCGGAGAGGGCCTTACGGTGACTGGGCAAACCGTGTTGGTTCTAACATGGAAGTCAGGCATTATATTGGAGTTCGATAAATCGAACCTTACTCAGGTCGGAGAACATTCTCTTGAAGGGGAAGGGTGGGGCATCTGCTCCTTTGGCGACCGCCTCTTCATATCCAATGGTACTAACGTGCTTTCTGTCAGGGACCCAGAAACTCTGGATCCTATCGGAAATCTTGTTGTGGGGGAAGAGGACCAAATCTGGAATTTGAATGAGTTAGAATGCCATGGAAACCACATCTTGGCAAATCAATGGATGACACCCTTCGTCCACATAATCTCAGCATCTAACGGAGAGATTATTTCCACGGTAGACCTATCAGAACTCCCGTCAGGTACATCAGGGGACCGAAACGAGGTCATGAATGGCATTGCATGGGACGAAGACAGCGAGGGATATTGGATTACTGGGAAGAATTGGACATACATGCACCTAGTCTCATTTTCTGAGAGCGACACCGCATCGGAAAATCCGAGCAACCTGCAAACTGGAACACCAACCCTGATCGGAGGCACAATCCTAATCACAATATTTTCACTCGTGGCCAGCATGGCGATTTACTCCATTTTCTGGCCATCAGGCTTAATCATCAACAACGACGAGGAATGAGCATGGTCCGGGACGCGCTGAGAGAAGGGGCACTGGAATGGCGCGGCCAGTTGCGCAACGATCCAAGCGCTCGAAAGGCAGGAGCTTTCTTGATCGGGATCGGGTCTTGTCTTGGAGTAACCCTCGGGTTTTTGTTGATAGCTGTTAATCCAACCGACCTTTTGGATGGACAGAGAACTTCTGCCAATACAGCGGATGTAAACGGTATGGTAATGGAGTCATTGGAAAGCGAGACATCAGGTGGCGAACCCATAGACAATGCTACATTAACTCTGCATACACTAGAAGGAGATGTTCTTGCAGGCCCCATATTTTCCAATTCTGCCGGTAGATTTTCTTTTGAAGATGTTTCTAGGGTGGAACTTCGTTTGGAGGTCGATGTGCAGGGAAGAGTATCTGAGCATCGTCTGATAGTTCCTGGAGATTCCTCTCAATTGGTCATCTCAATGGAGAAGGGGCAAGGGGAGGCAAATGTCATCGATCTGAGAGGAGATAGCCATTTGGATGACTCAGCCCTATTGGGAACAGCAATCGCACTAGGCACCATGTTAACAGGATTGGCTGGAATCTCAGCATCTATATCCGCATATCAAGGTAAGGCGTATCGCAGGACTCAATTATTCGCATTTCTTGGTCTCTGGAGCAGAGGCGGCGTTTTCATCGGGCCTTTGTTCATACTACTTGGCATGGCAATAATCACCTCAACAAAATCACAATTTCAAAAGAGGCCCACCCATGTCGCGATCGTCCACAACCCAGGGGATGTCGATTGACATGTATCTGATAACAATAGAAGGCGGGGACGGGAGTGGTAAAGGCCTAGCATCGAGAATAATATGTGAGTTGCTAGAAAAAGACGGCAGTTTCACATCTGTAGAACTCACCGCGGAACCAAGAAGGAGGCATCCGCTGGGTAGAGCGGCTATCGATGCTGTGAAGGAGAAAAAGCATACTCCCGAACACGAAGCCAAACTTTTCGCTCTTGACAGACTTGATCACGGTTTGAATTGGATGCTGCCAAGGCTGAGTAAAGGTTCAGTGGTGGTTTGTGACAGGAACATACATTCCTCGCTGGTATACCAGGGAATCGTAGGCGGCTTGGGTACGAAGAGTGTCGGGGTTCTGAACTCTGGAGCCCTGATTCCAGATCTTTGTGTATGGGTTGATTGTGACCCAGAAATCGCAATTATGAGGATTAGGAGTGGTAGTCTGAGGGAGGCTTCACCCGATAAATCAGAGTACTTTGAAACTCTGGAAATCCAGAAGAAAATCAGATCTGGATACGAAGCCGTTTTGTCTGGCCAATCCCCGACCGGGACGCCCTTTGACTCCGTTCGAGTGGTGGGCCCAATAAGAAATGACTCGACCGTTGAGAGATTCGCAAATGAAGTGGCACAAGAAGTTAGAAAATTCCTCAGATTGAGGCCTGAACCAAGAAACACATACGTCCATGATGTTGATCTAGAATTGATCAAAACTATAATTCGATGGAATTCAGGCCAAACCAAATTACCGGGGTATGAGACGGATAAAGATCCAAAGACAAAATCCAAGCCATGGGAACTTATCAGGGATGCGGAGAGATCATACAAAAAAGGAATTCATGAGAACTCCACGGAAAATGTTCCCCGGCGACTCCACTCCAGGTCAATTTACGCTATTATGACGTCCATGACTTTGATTTCTTCTGGTGACAGCAACGAAATCTCAGCCGCGATGGGACCATCAAGGCAAGTCTCAAAGGGACATGCTACTAAGGTAATCAGGCATCTATGCTCAACGGGTAGATGGATTCGCGAGTCTTCTGGATCAAGAAGCGAAGGCAGCCATTTTAGAATTACGAGGGAAGGTGAGGCAGTAGGGAATTTATTGCTCGTTTTGAGTCCCTTGAGAGCCAAGGTGAGACTGTGGAGATCTAGGTTTCCGAAAACCAGCTACAAACACATGATCAACGGTATTTTCGACTTTAAAATCCATAATGAACAGTTGAAATCCGTCTCCGATAGAATAAGCCTGCTGTACCCGACTGTTTTGAGAGGACAAGGTCAGTCCGAGAAAGACCACATATTGACGTGGTGGCAGAGAAATCTCATTCACGAATTTTGAGGCTTGCCCCTGCGGGTAGCTTAACCTCCCCGAGACTGTCGAAATCAGACGTTCGAGCGCTTATAGTGGCACCGACCAGCCATGCTAGGGCAGCCCCGGCAGTGGATCCCGTAATCAGCCTAAGTGCATTGTTGGACTCGTAATCAGTGAGCAATTGTGTGAAACCATCGACACCTGTTGGTAAAACTCCAACGAACAATATGGCGAACATCGCCAATAGCCTTCTGTCCGTGCGATAGAGTGGCTCTGTCCACGAGTCTGGCAATAAGGATAGGAAAGAGTCTCGTATACTATATCTGTTCAAACCAAATCTACTCCATGCCAAAGCACCTACCACGAATCCAAGTAAGATTCCAATATCTCTAGCACACACCGCCGTTTGGTTTCCGTTTATCATGAAGGCCCTCTCATATTTTTGATGGCAATTTAGATCGCCGATTGAGTATACCAATGCAACTAGTGGGCCATGGTCCATCCAAGCGAAAGCACCACCCTTGGCGAGTTGATCGTGTCCGAGTTCACTATCCCCTCCATGGTCGTTGTTCCCCCACGAACCCCATCCATCAACTGTCGCGTAGTCGATTAAATTCGCACGGCCTGAAAGCTCTGGTACAGTCCCCGGCTCTAAGGTCATGGGCGTGACAAAAACAAGCAATGTATAGGTCCCCGCAACCAGTGCCATCCTGAAACCAATCCTTCTTTCTCTAGCCCGTGAACTAGCACCGTTCCGTTCCACATAACATCAAAGACAGCGAAGTTGTATCAACATTGCTCAATCGCATTGATGAGAAGGGCCTCGTTCGAAAACCATGAGTCGCGCGGAGCTTAGGGATGCCGTGATCGCATCTTCGGTGATTGCGGCCATGGCCACCCTGGTTGTGAGCATCTTCTCACTCATCGGCCAAGAGAGTGGCGAATGGGCTCTTATTGATTCATTGTCGATTGGCCTACAAGCAGGAATTTTCACATTCGTGGTTGTTCTGTTCCTCACACTGCTAAGATTAAGGCACATTTCGGCCAATCCCACTCACAAAGAAGACAAAGAGGAGACTAGGCAGTTTTTGATAGGCCTGGGTCAAAATGTGATGATGTCCACGCCTGAGGGTCTATCGCACTCATGGACTCCAGAGAATAAGATTCAGATAATCCGTGGAGTTATCACACTGAACTTAATTGGCCTCGGACCAGAAATTGCCGTCTCTCTGGTACAGAGTCTGGTGGATAACAGACCTAGACTGGGAAGGCTGAGACTTGTAATCGGAAGAGAGGATAGTTGGGAAAGTGAGATTTCAACCCCCAACATTCGGCCAGCTGTATTGCAGCGATTGAGAATTGATGCCGAGCGGGCCCAGTGGCAAATAATCCAATCAAAATCAAGTGTGGTCTTACGTCCTACAGGAACCCCCCCCACAAAAGGAAAAGTATTGCTTCGCTTGACCCTTTACGGACCAATAATGGTCCCATCTATGTTCTTTGCATTCAGGGATCTGGCTGGTGTAGAGGCAGAAGTTGCCGGTGGAGCCTTTGGGATACTGATGGGGATATTGCTCACGGCCCTAATGGCTAGCCACAGAGACAGAACTGGTTGATTAGTACCTAGGGACGCCTTCGCAGCAGGCTTCCACTACCCTTCTGCATCGGGGGCATTCCATGTGCTGTTTCATTGGGACCGCATCCCCTCTATAGCCACATTCGCAGAAAATACCCCTGCAATGGTCTGAGTCCATGTTTGTTTTTTTGAGAACCAGGGCCTTAGTCTTGCTCAGATGTTCAAACCAATTAATGCGTCTTCAACCGCATCAATTAGCCAAGCGTGTACATCGTCATTCCCCATCTGAGATAGTGTTGAGTTAAGGAAAGCAGCCACCAGTGCATCCTCCGCCTCTTCTCCAGACAGCCCTCGTGCCATGAGGTAGAATCGCTGGCTTTCATCAACAGGCCCATTCGCCGTGCCATGGCCGCACCCAACCACGTCATTTTCCTCGACTTCTAGTTCAGGTATACTGTTCGCCTTCGCCTTTTCAGACAACAACAGGTTGTGGAACAATTGACCGGCATCAGCCTGTCTCGCTCCCTTTTCTATTCGCAACATTCCTGTTCCGACTGAAGTGCTATTACCGCCGCAAGCCGTATGCCATGCTAGACGACTGTAGGTGTTGGGGGCTAAATGACTGATCTCTATGTGGTGATCTAGATGCATCTGATCTGCAGACAGGAGGGATCCTAAGACATTTAGGTTGGATCCAGGGGCGTCCAAAAGATATCTGATGTCAGCCTTTGTCCATGCGCTTCCAGCACTCACGGTACCAGCGGTCACGGAAGAGTCGCGTCCCAGTTTCAGAGCATCGACTCTCATGAGATTGCCATCGCTGGCCTTGTTTACGAAGACATCTTGGAGGAAGGAGCCAACTCCAGTGTGCCCTGTTCTCAGAATGCCCAACCATTCGGACGAGCCCTGAATTCTTGTCAATATCGTGGCCTCGCTGAATTTTCCGGTCTCTACGTGGATATGCACTGCATCTAATCCACCAGTAGGCTTGATATCGAGGATTAGCGGAGTTTCTTTCCTCCAGTTTTCAGGGATCGTAATGCGGATGGCCTTCCCATTCGTTATCGCACTTAGGAATGAATTACTTACAAGCGACCCCTCGAATGGGATTGATATGGTATTTCCCATTTCGAGGCTTATGTCGGATGCTTCTTCACCATTGATCATGGATAGACTGATTTCAGGGGTTGAAATTCCGTCCGGTATCTCATTTGGATTTCCGGTGGGGTGAACCCTTTTCCAAGGGGTGTACCTCCAAAGATGATCGGATCTTGGGGGCTCTTCCAATGAGAGGTATGCTTCTTCTGAGGCACTCATTACATTCACCTTCGAGTAGTATCAACCGATGCTACCTTCCATCTCGAGGGCCATTAGTTTGTTCAGTTCGACGGCATATTCCATGGGGAGCTCGCGAGTGAATGGCTCAAAGAACCCATTAACAATCATTGCCAATGCCTCCTCCTCTGAGTGGCCACGACTCATTAAGTAGAATACTTGATCATCACTGACCTTGGATACACTTGCTTCATGTTCGCACCGGGCAGAGGCGTTGGCGACTTCCATTGTTGGGTAGGTGTCAGTTTGGCTCTCATCATCCAGAATCAAGGCGTCACAAACAACATTCAGTTTGCAGTTCTCTGCTTTGGGTGAGACAGTCACCATCCCTCTGTAGGACCCTCTTCCCCCGTCTTTAGATATGGATTTGGAGAGAATCTTGCTGGTTGTATTGGAAGCCAAGTGGTGAACTTTGGCACCGGCATCTTGATGCTGACCCTTTCCTGCATAGGCGATGGAAATCACTTCGGCATGAGACCCCTCTCCTTTGAGTATGACTGATGGGTACTTCATTGTCAATTTCGATCCGATGTTGCCATCAATCCACTCAATAGATGCATCTTTGTGGGCTATCCCTCTTTTTGTGACAAGGTTGTATACGTTAGCCGACCAATTCTGGATGGTCGAATATCGGATGTGGGCGCCATCTAGTGCGATGAGTTCGACTACTGCTGAATGTAGTGAGTCCGTGGAGTATGTTGGTGCAGTACAGCCTTCTACGTAGTGTATGCTGGAACCTTCGTCAGCTATGATAAGGGTCCTTTCGAATTGACCCATGTTTTTGGCATTGATTCTGAAGTATGCTTGAACAGGCATCTCCACCTTGATGCCCTTGGGCACATAGATGAATGAGCCACCGGACCAAACTGCGGTGTTCAGAGCGGAGAACTTGTTATCTTGGTATGGAATCACGCTACAAAAATACTCCTTGACGAGATCTGGGTACTCCCGCAGACCACTGTCCATGTCTAGGAAGATGACCCCCTGGGCCTCTAGGTCCTCCCTGATGCTATGATAAACTGCCTCGGACTCATATTGGGCCGTGACTCCGGATAACCATTTTTGCTCTGCTTCTGGTATGCCAAGACGATCAAATGTGTTCCTGATGTCATCTGGAACATCGTCCCAGTCTTTCTCAGTGGCATCCGATGAACGTAGGTAATAACATACCTCGTCGAATTTGATTCCTTCCAAGGCCTCTCGATCTCCGAAACCAGGCATTGGCCTATTCACGAAATGGTGATATGCCTTCACCCTGATTTCTGTCATCCACTCAGGTTCATTCTTGATCGCGGATATTTTCCTAACGACCTCTTCACTAAGCCCAGAGTCGAACCTGATCGTTGAGTGCTCCGGGTCATGCCATCCTAGATCGTAGTCTCCAACAGCTTCTCTTGCCTCTTCCATAGCCATAACTTCACTCTCCCTCATTGTTTCCAGACTCAAGCCATTCATACCCTCTTTCTTCTAGTTCAAGGGCGAGTTCGGGCCCACCACTCCTGACTATCTTCCCTTCTATCAGGACATGGACGTAGTCGGGTTTAACATGCTCGAGAATTCTACTGTAGTGGGTGATTATGAGAGCACCTGAGTCTGACCCTCTTATGGCAGCATTGATGCCTCGTGAAACGACTCTTATTCCGTCTATGTCTAGCCCTGAGTCGGTTTCATCAAGAATAGCAAGCTTGGGTTTTAGAAGCATCAATTGAAGAATCTCGAATCGTTTTTTCTCACCGCCACTAAAGCCGTCGTTTACGTACCTTGACAGAAATGATCTGGGGATAGAGACCTCTTCCATAGCCGACTTGAGAGCCTCTCTGAACACAGGCCCCTTAGCCGAGTCCTCCCCTCTTATCGAGGCGACGGACTTTCTCAGGAAGTGCCCGACTTGCAGACCGGGGACAGCCTGGGGGTATTGGAAAGAGAGAAAAACTCCTTTCCTTGCTCTTTCCCAGGCTTCCAATTCAAGGAGGTCCTCGCCATCCAGAGAGATCTTGCCCGAACTTATCTCATAGTCAGGGTGTCCCATGATGGTGCTAGCAGCAGTTGTCTTTCCACTTCCGTTTCTTCCCATGATGGCATGAATTTCTCCCGGAGCGATATCGAGGTTGATACCGTGTAGTATCTCATTGCCCTCAATGCCAACGTGAAGGTCTTTGATTGACAAGACGGGTTGATTGTCCGACATTTTAGATGCTCTCCTACCTCGGCCTTGAAGCCACGGCTTTTCAACCCCTTTATGTGTCCATGAGATCAAACATAACATAATCCTCTGCACATTGGGATGAACATGCCTGCCCCCTCAAGCCCCCGCCCAGACGACGATCTCGAGACTCTCTATCGATCACAGATTCAATCTATGATGACTGAAGAATCACAAAAGCGCATTGACAGGCATGTCGACCCAGAGGAGGACAAAAGACTCCTGAATTTGGATATCGTTGAATTGGTCTCCTCTTCGTCCGAGGATGCTGTCCCAGCGCTCATGGCACGATTAGGAGTTGTGAGGGCAGCACTGATAGGCCACGGTGGCGCACTTGTTATACACGCCCACTCGATAACCAAGGATCAAGCAGGTGCAGAGTTTCTTTCCCTGGTAATAGACCTCGACGGAGCTTGTGTTTCCTGTGGTGCTGCTCCAGGCACATTGAAGGGCATTCAAGACGACTTGCTGTCAGACCCTAAAATCTCACGCGTCAGATTCAACAAAGGTATGCTTGACTGGTTCACAGAGATCCAGAGAGAATTTGTCCTAGAGCACGGGGGGGTCACTTTCTCCTGATCCTCAGATCTCTACAGACAAGACCCGCCGTAGTCTTTTAACGGCCTTTGACGAGAATCCCAAAACTGTTATTTCATCACCATCAGATATATCGATATGTCGAGATGCAAGCCCCATAATGTCGTAGCCACCCGCTTTCCCCTTCCACGAACCTGTCCTGACCAACTCTTCTAGATCACCATCCATCAATGGCTGCATGAATACTTCGGATTTGTCTGAAAACAACTCCCATGTAATCACTTGATTTGGAGTGATTAAAGCGGTGCAACTGTGGACATAATGCCTCTTTCCAGAGAGACTTCTGAGCATATTCTCCGCTTCTTTAGAATCATGCGGTTTTCCCAATGCAATCCCCGAGGTTGGGTCTTCTACCAATGTATCCGAAACCAACGCTATCCAATCATTCGGCTTCACTTCAAGGTCACGCCTAGCGCGGGTAGCCTTTGCATTGGCTATGTCCCTTACAGTGGTCGGCACATCTCCTTTTGTTGAGTACCTTGACTCATCTATGTCCATTGATCTAAATTCTATTTGGTGCCCGTTCATCCAATCCTGCTTTGAAATCCAGTCCCTCCTTCTCGTCGAGGAGGAAGCTAGGATGACCCTCATCAGAAGCCCTCAACCCGCGCTCCGCAAGACGGACAAGTCGTTTTTCTTATCTCCTTGAACAGTTCAAACCGGGCATGACAGACATTGCACATCACCGTTCTGTACGGGTTAGTTGGGTCCGTTGGCGGAGGTGGAACAGGTTTGGTTTCAACAACAAACTCTGGTTGTGGAGTTATCACTCTCGGGGCTACTTCCTCCACCTCGTCCTGGTCAATCTCCAATGCATCCTCTGGGTCAGCTTCGATTACCACGGAAGCAGACCTCCTCCTGTCTCTCATATTCGAGAATCCCTGCCTAACAGTCCCGACGAGTAGGGAGATCAGTATTACCAAAATTGCAGTCGCGATGCCTATCAACAGTAAATTGAACTCGGTCTCTTCCAATCCAAGGGCCAATCTTGCAGACTCAAAGATATTCGTCGGACCATCATCCAAATCTCCATTGCTTGTAATTTCAATGATGGCCCAGCCGCCGGAAGAAGTCTGAACCATGAAAGGAAAAACAAGACCGTCAGAAACGGCCGAGGCTGCATAAGCTCTTCCAGAAGACACCCTATTTCCTATTCCAATCCAACCCTCTTCCGGGTCGATCACCCCCACGCTCACCACACGTCCGACCGGGCTGATATGGTCATACACGACAAACAAGGTATCCCCCCGTTGAGAGATTTTGACATATTCCCCTCCTCTGGCAAGGGTGGTTGTGGATACCCCATTGGAAAGGCCGAAACTTTCGTCCACAATCACTGTTTTTAGAACAGAACGGTCTGGATCCCCCTCAAACCATGCCATCGAGACACTATCTTCGCCATCCACGCTAGTCACAGCCATTGTAGGAGAGGATGCCTGAACGGCAATTGCCCTCTTGTAGAACCATGAATCAGTCCCCTGAATACCGTGTGCGTACCATAGCCCCAGGACGGGTTCCGATGACGTATCGTTCCTAGATGACACGTAGGCGATATGAATCAAGTCATCTCCGATCTCTACTTCAATCGGCGCTTCGCTCAGGGACATTGAATCAACATCCCGAATTACATTCTCAGTTAGCTCCCACTCACTTGCTGATTGTGGCTTCTCTCCACGAAGAGTAAAGATGGACTCCGAGGGTTCGAAGAGTGGTCCACTCAGCATGTCCCTTAGATATCCTGCGATTACGATTTCACCGTCATCCTCGTCCAAATCTACACCGAAATAATCACCTATGTTTTTCGGGAGTGGATCCATGAGGTCTTGAGGGACCGTCAACGAGCACTGATCATCAACTGTGGCGTATGAGACAGTCTCGCTCAATACCCCAGTTCCAGTGACAAGCCTCCGAGTCCAAACGACATGTGCAATACTGCTGTCATCTACAGTGGCTGAAATCGATCCACCCCAAAATCTTTCGAGTGGGGTATTGCACTTTATTATCTCTCCATTCGCCTCGATTCTGTGCATGACAATTTGAGTGCCTTCAGAGGTGAGAATTAGCCCCGTCTCTCGGAATGAAATCACCGAAAGGGGCTGTTCCAATTCTCCGATGGAGGTCAACCTAGTCTTTACTTGGGAGTCCTCAACAACAATCGATCCTTCGAGCTCATTGTTAGACCAATCTTCGTCTGTTAACTCCGGACCAGTGACAGTGAATCTATATCTCATCATGCCGGAGTCGCGGCCTTGGACTGGGAACTCAATTATCACACTCTGTCCAGATGGAAGCATCGACAAAGATCTGGAGGAAACCGGTAACCAACCAACTCCTCCAGAGTCCATCGAGTAAAATGTGACCTCAACGGACGATGCATCTTCAGATCCTTGGTTTTTCACCATCGCGCTGAGAATAAACTGATCACCGGGCGTGGGCATGGCTGGCGAAGCAAATACCCCCCCGTTCAGAACCACGATATCTACCCCCTCTGCGAGTGCATTGACTTCAAAGTCGATCGAAGCGGTGTTGTCGGTCTCGTCCAACTCTTCTATGGAGTTGGTATTGTCAATTATCACTTTGACGTCCTTGGTACCAGCAATAGATGGGCTCCAGTAGAGCGTGAAGGGAACTTGCTCGCCAACGGATACCTTCTCAATGGTGGTCTCATATCTTCTTTGCCCGTCCTCAAAGAGTGAGATGAGGATGTCGTTGGCACCAACATCTCCCTCGTTTCTAACTTCTCCCCGTACTTCGAGAAATGATCCAACCAAGGATTCCCTGATTGGAATCCCGTAGTCAGTCACCTGCACCCCATCCATCAGAATAAGGTTAGGCCTTGGTGGCAGGTTATCGATGTCAATCGTTCTGCGCTCAACTTCGCTCTTCAGACCCCCGCCAGAGATCACTTGGAGATAGAGGTCGTGTTCGCCCTCCTCGTATTCTCGGGTGTCTATTGAGAATTGGAACTCACCTGTGTACTCATCTCGATTGATGTTCTGTTCCGACAGAGTGGGGCCATCTTCCCAATCGCCATTGTCTATCTTCCAACGCATGAACCCGCCATCGATCGTCGAATAAGATCCCTCAACGGCCATTAAACCTGAAACGACCGAGTCCTGTTCTGGCCCTGATATCCCTATGTCTATGTTCCCAACTGGATGCGTGCTTTGATTGGTCTGGCTTCTTCTTCCCGACTCGTTTGTTGCTGTGGCAGATAGTCTCAGATTTGCGTTGTAATAGTCGTTCACATCTATCTCAGGGACCAATACAGTAGTAGTCCATCTTCCTTCAAGTAAGGTGATGTTCGTTTCGTTTAAGACCATGGTTTTGAATGACTCAATCTTACCATTTGGCATCTCTTTTCTGTAGGTCAGCTCAGCACTTACTTCAATTGCGTCAACGCCGCTGGTACTTGGATCGCTTTTGTTGAGTATGCCACTAAAAGAGTAATTTTTGCCTTGAGCTAGCCATTCTCCCTCAAGAGGGGATTGAACGTGAACCCATTCCGCGCCGCCAACGATCTGAGTGCATTCGCCCCCGATCAGGCAACGAAACGCAGTTTCACCATCGATTATGCCATATCCATATTGATTATTCCACCTAGCGTCAATCGAAGGGCTACTTGGGGCTCCTCTTTGTTCAGCAGTTTGTTTGATGATGTTTTTGACATCATCGGGCGTCAAGGTATTGTCATATGACAATATCAGTGCCGCAAGACCTGCAACTGCTGGACACGCCATGCTTGTTCCGTCCTTGCTAGTGTAATCGTCGGATGCTCGGGGCTGTTCACCGACAGGAAGTGGGTTTGGGGCTGCATATTGAGCAGAAACTATCCCACTTCCGGGCGCCACTACGTCGGGCTTCAACTCATCTGAGGAATCCCCATCGCCATCGTCTGTTCTTGGCCCGTAGTTGGAATAGGAAGCGATTTCATCGTCATCCCTCTCTATGGAATTATCATCGTCTATCGAACCAACTGTAATCGCCTTGTCGGCGGCACCAACGGAGGTCACTCTGTTGGCTCCATCGTTTCCTATGGCTGCCACAGCTACGACGCCCGCATCGACTGCAGCATTGACCGCCCTCGCATCTGCATTCTGGCCATCATCCCCTTGGTCGTCTCCTCCGGGATTGCTGATTGAACCAAAAGACATAGACATCACATCAATGCCCCTACTGGATTCGTTATTGCCCCAGTCTGTATCGACATTGTTCGCCACCCAGTTTATGCCACGAAGTGTTGCCTGTGAGTTTGTTGTCCCAATGTCGTTGAGGACTTTAACGTCAATGAGGTAGGATCCCGGCGAATATCCTATGTTGTCACGATCCGAATCACCTGAGCCCAATGCGATTCCTGCCACATGGGTGCCGTGGCCATCCCCGTCATCCGGATCGAAATTTCCATCTGAACACTCTACCTGATTGCTGGAGGTTGCATCACATCCAGCCACCCATTTTGGGTCATTTAGGTCGCTAGGTTCGTTCTGATTGTCCTGATTAGCATCGGAAAAGTCGTCCAGCGAGAAATGCTCGTTGTCTACCCCAGTATCCAGAACTGCAATTACAACCCCATCGCCCATGTAGCCGTTGCTCCAGAAAGACTCAGGGTAAAAATCACTGGACCTGACCTTGGAGGCCTTTGTTGCGACATTGAGGTAGGGCTCCAGCACATTCTGTTGCTCGATGAGGACAACTCCACTCAAAGAAAGTACGTCATTCAATGCCGAGACCGGGACTCTGTCAACCACGATTGAATCCAATATGTCCATTCTGAAGAAAAACGACCCTTCTGGAGTCCAACCATGGTTCAATAGAGTTGCATTCAGAGAATCCGCGTCCGATTTCCCAGGGTGCCATGCATAGTTTATCACAATTGCAACAGTTTTTCTCCCATCCGGGCCTATCAATGAGGTGGGAGAGATAGATTCCGAGGCTCCATAGATTATGCTCTCCAATCGATCATCCATGCCATCCGAATTTGTATCGTATCCAAATGATAGCCACCAGCCAGGCTCCTCAACCGGGTCACTGGCGTCAGGAGGCATCTCAAATGAGGCCCATTCCTCGACTTCCGGGGAGGAGTCTTGAGTTAGCATTGATGCTCCTGCCGATGCATCCATCACAATGATCAGGAGAGATAGAAAGATGGCCCTTTTCGCCCCACTGTAATGCATATCCGCCCTCTCTATGATGCAGACCATGTATAATCTCGACTTCGATATGTATCGCCAGAGGACTATTTTAGTGGGCGAACTCCATTTTGGAAAGACTCCAGTATTGGAATGACTTCCGGGTCGTGGGCGAATTGATTGCTCGGGACTTCAATCAAGGTTGATTCTGGGAGATTTTCCACAAGGAAGCCTATGGCGCTATCTGCATGCAATTTGTCTGATTCTGCAGTGATTAGAGCCACTCTAGAATCGACCTTGGAGAGGTCCACTTTCATTCTGTATGATCCGTTGGACAACGCACTTAGCCTGAGCCGATTTACGTTGGATGCAAGCAATGTCCTTCGATAACGTATCTTCTGACCCTCCTCCTTCAGCTTGAGATCTAGGTAGAATATTGCCAGCCTGATCAGTGGGGGGTAGAAGATACTGGGCATTTTGATCAAGGGCCTGCTCCATAATGGGAAATCAAAGCTAACGTTCGGGGCTAACAATGACACGCTTCTAGCTTTGAAAATCTCCTGATTCAATGCTTCTAGCAAGACGGTCGCACCTAGAGACGAGGCGAACCAATCGCATCCTGACTGGACCTCAAGCAGATTCTTAGTCACGGTCGAGAGATCCCGAACGCTTTGTTGTATGGATAGTGTCGACTTTCTCAATTTCCCCTTGGATTTCGCACTCCCCTTCTCTCTGGTTTCTATGTAGTATATTTTTCTAGTGAGTGCCCAAGCTTCGACGATCCCTCGCCAGCCCTCCAGAACACTATTCCAGCCAGGCACCATTACCAACGGAGGAGCATCAACTCTTGATTGAGGCGAGCATATGACGACACGCAATTGCCACCCATCATCCATTTCTATCATTCTAGATTCGGATTCAAAGCCATCGTTTTTTGGCATTGACTTCCAAGGGTCATCCACAATACTCACGCCTCGAACACAAAACCAGCCATGATCAATTGAATTCAAGAGAAGGCCTTTTCCTCTGATCTAGGTCATCCATCACAAATAATTCCATCTCAGATTTGCCCATCCAATTGGCAATGATGACGTTCGGGAACACCTCGATCAGGTTGTTGAAACTAGTTACTTCCGCATTGTAGGTTTCCCTCCTATCGCTGATAATGTTCTCGATTTCGCTAATTTGATCTTGGAGCTGGAGGAAGGACTCATTTGCTTTGAGGTCCGGGTACTGTTCTGCAACGGCGTAAATTTTCGGGAGCATCTGCCCCAGTAGTGCTTCGTTCTTCGAAACTCCCCCGATATCGCCGCCTTTTGATGCGCCAGAAGCGGCCATTCGCACATCTGCAAATTTCATGAAAAGGTCCTTTTCGTGCTTCGCATATCCTGATACGGTCTCAACGAGGCTGGTAAACTGATCATATCGTTGTTGGAGGACGACATCCACATTGGACCAAGACTGCTCGACTCTGTTCTCCATTCGAACTATCCTGTTGTAGAGTCCAATCCCCCAAAAAAGGGCGATTAAAAGGACTATCCCAAAACAACTGGAACCGGCTAGTAACGCGATTGTTGCGCTTTCCATGGAGGCCCGAAGCCCGGCGAAGAGATGAACCTTGGCCTATCATTGACTTGTGGCATAGTAACCGTCATCTGATTCTACCACTAGGCGTTGCTCGATCAGTCCAATGATGTGGGAGAGCGCTTGGTCCCTTGATAGCGCTATTGGGGCATTTGGCGTGTCTTTGTAAGCTTCTCTAGTTATTCCAGTCAGACTGCGAATGCCACCTTGGATCGCTTTCAAAACCCTCTCATGCCTCTGTTTTCGATGATTGATAGTTCTGTCAAGCAGCCTATCTGGTGAGGCGCAAACTGGGCCATGACTCGGGAAAAGAAGCTTGGGCTTGAAGGCCTTGAGACGTTTGAGACTGTCAAAGTATCTCGTCATAGAACCGTCTTTCGAGGGAACAAGAATTGTACCCACCATCGTCACATTGTCCGCAGACAAGATCCCCATCTCGGAGACCAGCGAGACCATGCCCGGGCAGTGCCCCGGGGTCTCGATTACAGTCCAAGGGTATCCATCCAACAAGTCAATTACCTGACCATCCGCTATTTCAGTGCCGCCTCCTATTTCCTTGATAGTCTCAGCAGAAGCCAAAATCTGGTTGTCTAGCAACATTTTGATCATTGATTGATCGCCAATGTGATCAGGGTGTTTGTGCGTGTATAGTACCCCCATCACACTTTTACCCTCTTCGTGGATCTCAGACAGCCTTCTCCTGAGGATCTCAAACCCTTCCTCATTCTGGACCGCGGGATCCACGACCAGGATTTTCTTGCCCCTGCCGATTATGAAGCAATTGGTGTGGGTGGCGGGGGGGAGAGTGGCCGTCGGTATTGGCAAGCACTCAACACCTGGTGCAAATTCTATCTTGTGCCGCCCCATGGGGGTAATCTTTGACATCTTGGACAATGCCAATAGAACCCCCTCCCCGTCGATTTTCTCTTCAAGAATGTCCCTTACGAAGGTGACTTGAGGAGGAGCCATCCTTGCTCGTCCGCATTGCCACTCAGATAGCAATTCTTGAGGGGCCCACCACCTGAACTGGGTAAATTCACTTCTCCCGGGCGGGTGTTCCGGTTCTATGCCTGCCTTTCCAAAATGTATGTGATAAAATCTGTTGGTGTAGCGAACAGGCGCCAGAGGGGGCGTAGTTCGCTCGGTGACAAGGGAGGCCAATCGCTCGTCAATTGTAAAAATGCCCTCATCGATTGCCTTGGCCCAAGCCGTGCCGTCCTCACAGAGCCTTTCTCTAATTGAATCACCCACAACCATCCATTCACCACCAGCATCAAGAGCGAACCCAGTCTCTTCTGTCAGTTCTCTGAAAAGCGTCACAATCGAGGCACCGTCCACCCGATCCGCCCCAAAAATCCCACGACTCGCAAATTTTCTATCATGGGGGGAGACACCCCCTCCGGGAAAGGCCCAAAATTCAGGGAAGGTGGGAACTTCTGGATGTCTCAGCCCCATCAACATCTCAACATCCCCGTTTAGAGTCCGGGTGATCACAGCGCTAGAAGCAAGCCGAGGCTCCTTGGGAGCTCGATTTGAATAGCCATTCACGCCTTATCCGAGCGTGCGGGGGTATCTAATCACTATGACTGAAAAAGGCTCACAGCGTTTGACTTCCGTCAGGCCTCCAAACCCTGCCCGCAGAGAGGCTTTCGTATACGGATTCGAACAGGATTCGATCCTTGACCTTCTTGTCTTCCGGTCGTTTTGACAGTGTCCTTAGTGGCATCGACATTCTGAAATTGCCCTCAAACGCACTCCTGTGCCGTTCTAGGTAAGCCCAGTAGAGCGAGGATATGGGGCAAGTTTTCTTGGGGTCAAGAGAACATGATTTACAGTAATCCCCCATACGATTGATGTACGGAGTCCCCGATACGTAGGGCTTGGTCATCATAGAATCGCCAAGTGCATAAGTTCCCATGCCCAATACATTAGGCTCCACGACCCAATCGTATGCATCGATAAATGATGCGTGAAACCAGTCAGTAAGCTCTCTTGGATTCACATCTAGTAGGCTAGCGATGTTACTTTGAACCATCAGCCTAGGAATGTGATGGGTCCACCCATCTTCCATGACTGATTGAACAGTCTGATCGAGGCAGTTCAATCCTGATTTTTCACCCCAATACGCAACTGGAAGTTTACGATTCTGACTTAGGTGATTGGGGTTTTGCTTTGGTTGTGCGCCATTACGCTTAGATTTCCACCACCCAGCGTCGTTCTCGATGTTGGGGGTCCTGTTTACCTCTAAATTCTGAAAGCCATCAGTCACCACGTGTACGTGGTGAACGTATTCCCTCCAGACAATTTGTCGGATGAAGCCCTCGACGCTATTCAGCGGGGCGTCCGTGGACAGTACCCGGTCAACAACATCCTTGGGAAGCAGCCTACTCAAATTTAGGATTGAGGCCAGCCTGCTGTGAAAGAGCCCCCTTGAGTATGTAGTCATGGCATCTTCATATTTTCCGAATAAAGGCAACACCGAAATTGCATATTCCAAGGCATCCCTCGCCTGGCCGATGGTCGTTGGCTGCGCAGAAAGGTCAGCCGACCCCGGATGCTCTTCAAATCTTGAGTTGACAAGTTCCTCCACCTCTAGGTCTATGCTGTCTCTGCTATAGGATGGAGGATCTGGAAGATCATGCATCCCGTCCCAAGGGGACCTGTTCTCGGAATCAAACGAATATTTTCCGCCAATAGGTTTGGAACCATCCATCAATATGCCAGTTTCTTGCCTGAATTTTTGATAAAAGGGTGCCATCCTGAAAGGAGGCTTGGTTCCGAGTGCCTCTGTGAACCAATCGATGGGCGTAATCCATCCTTTGTGGGGATGCTCAGTGAGCAGTCCTGAATCAACTAGGGGCGATAACTCATCTCGCGTGGATTTCTCGGCGGCCCTGATTGTGTGAATGACTCCCAAACCACTTAGATTTTGGAGTGCGTTTGAATAATTCTCCCTCGTCATGATATACGATACGGGGTGACCCTTTCTCTGGGCCTCAATTGCGAAGTGACGCATGTTCGAAATCAACATTGCGATCTTTTGTTTGTGATATGGACGACTGGTACCCTTTGCAATTGACTCGATCAGAACGAGTCCAGTTTCGGTTGGACGTTCGTCATTGAAGGGTATCAACGATAGGTTAAGTTGGTCGTAGAGAAGAAAGACCCATCTCTTTGGAGAGGATTGAGCGTCTTCTCTGATGTAGGACAGGAAACCCTCCCCTTCCCGATCATCCGACGGACTGAGTTGTGAAACCACAGATTGCTGGGGACACCACCCCCAAATGAAATCCTGTAATGACCCACAAAGCGATTTCATCTTCATTTGATTGCGATAAGTTCTATTTTCCTACCCTGCGAGATTTGGCCATGCAAAACGCACTCCTCGTTGCCCTTGGGGGGGCGATCGGAGCCGTCCTTAGGTGGTCTGTGGAGTCAATTTCCCCAACATCCAGCATTTCGAGTGCCACCTTATCGATCAATCTGATCGGCTCATTCTGTCTTGGGGCTCTCATGGCTGGGTTTTCACTGGGCCATGCTTCGAAGGAAACCGTGCATTTGTTGGGTATCGGCCTACTTGGTTCATTCACGACCATGTCCGCGTACGCACTCCAGACGGTTGAGATCAGCAACTCTTCCGGCTTCACCTCCATGGCAATATATGTTGTCTTGACATCGCTGGGATGTCCGTTGATGGCGCTGTCGGGTTGGAAACTCATGTCAGTATTCACATAACGACGATTCCCCGACTCCGTAGCGCTAAAACTGATCACTTCCTCCGGATCTTATGGCCGAACTGAGGGCAGTGAATCATGATGCCAAGACCAACAAGGAAATCTCAGGCATAGACATGCCTGTGATAGGACTCGGTGTTTGGATGATGAATCAACCCGGTGAGTGCCTTCAAGCGGTGACAGATGCAATATCAATCGGCTATAGATTGATCGATACAGCTAGGGCCTATGGTAACGAAAAGGAGGTCGGACAGGCTGTCAGGGACTCCAGCGTACCAAGGGATGAGATAACCGTCGTCACTAAGTTGAGGAGAGTGCATGCAGTTGGTTATGAGTCTACGATCGAAAATTGCAGACTCAGTTTGGAATTGTTGGGTTTGGAATATATCGACCTCTACCTGGTCCACGCTCCACCGGAGGACCCAACTGCAAGAGAGCCCGTTTGGAGGGCGATGGAGGATCTTCTTTCTGAGGGGATAGTGAGATCAATCGGGGTGAGTAATTATGGTCTCCATCACCTAGAACATCTCAAAAGGTATGCTCGTGTACTGCCATCTGTTAACCAAGTTGAGTTAAATCCCTGGATTCAGAGAAGAGAATTACATCAGGCAACTAGGGATATTGGAGCTCTGACGATGGCATATTCCCCATTGGCAAGGGGTCAAAAAGCACAGGATAGACAACTGGAATCTATGTGTGAGGGACTGGGATTCACAGCTCCTCAGGCAGCAATCAAGTGGTGCATTGATAATGGGGCAGTTGTTATCCCAAAATCCAGCCATCCAGGGAGGCAACTTGAGAACTTCCAATCCATGGATGTTGATCTCTCAAGAATAATCGATGAAATGAACAAGTTAGATTCCAATCATGTCTCTGGATGGGACCCGACGGTGGAGCCATGAGTGGCAAGAGGGACCCAGAGACGATCGAGGAGGAACTCGAACTAATTGCAGAGGCTATCAGGTTGGGAATAGATCCCTTTCCACCAAGACGAGAGCGTAACCGGGTGATGCGGCTGACTCTGGGTTGGTTCATGATCGTGATAATGATTTCATGGGTGTCCCAGTTTCTTTACAGGACCCTTTGAGTTGAAAGGGAAAAAAGAAATGATGGAACCCCTTCCGATGGACCATGGCGAAATATATGTATTCAGGGAACTACACCTCGAAGGGTGCTGCTGGGCTATTGAATGACGGAGGCAAGGCAAGGCACGAGGAGGCCGAGAAAGCCGCCGCTTCCATGGGAGGCTCCTTAGAGGCATATTACTGGTGTTATGGGGAAATGGACTTCATGATGATAATCAACCTGCCATCCGAAGAGATGGCAATCAAATTCTCACTACACGTTGGTGCCTCAGGCGTCTTCAACGGCAAATTGACTCCTTTGATTACAGTGGACACCATGGAAGCCGCGACCTCCACAGAACTTCCGTTCATCAGACTACCAGGAGAATGAGGCCCCCTTGTCGGCGGCGTGTCTATCGCCAACTCAGGATCTCTTTGTCAAATGCCCAGAGTCTCGGACGAACCAAATAGCCTCATCATGGTAGTCCCGCCCGGATTCGAACCAGGGTCATGGCATCCAGAGTGCCATATGATGGACCACTACACTACGGGACTTCTGGTAGTCGGTGAGTGGTTCTGTATTTCAACGAACCCATGTCAGTAGGTCCCCATCATCCACGGAATCTGGTCATTATCTCTTCGTGCCTTTCCCTGCTGGGGCGCAGCATGTCCTCGCTTAGGTCGCACAGAGGCGTATCGATGAGGCCCTGATCCTCGTCTGCAGTCGGCATATCCGTGTTGTGATGGAGCAATCCTGTAATGTGTTTCTTGTCCACTTCCGCCATGTGGAGTGCTGCTATTGCGGCAGTTGGGTCCGTGTAATCATATTCGGTGGATAGCGTCTCCAGCCTCAGCACGCTGCCATCGAAAAGCTCCACGTCCTCGAATCCACCTTCAGGAATGTCCACCTCGTTCATAGGTTGGAAATGATGGATGTAATCGACGCCGTGCAGCTCTTCAGTCTGGGTCTTGACATACCCGTACGATTTGTAGGACTCATCGTTATTTGCAAATGTGACGCACGGAGAGATAACATCGATCACAGCCATGCCGTTGTGGCTTAGTGCAGCTTTCATCAAAGACGTAAGCTGTTTTTTCGCTCCAGAGAAGGAGCGGGCCACAAATCCACAGCCCAAGTTGATGGCCAACTTGCACATGTCGATGGGTGGCTGTTCGTTGGGTGCTCCCTTTCGCTTCTTGGACCCCTTCTCAACTGTAGCGGAATACTGTCCTTTGGTGAGGCCGTAGACGCCGTTGTTTTCGATGATGTAAACCATGTTCAGATTCCTGCGTATAGCATGGATGAACTGGCCGATGCCTATGCTAGCTGAGTCACCATCGCCCGAAACACCGAGGTATACTAAGTCCTTGTTGACCATGTTGGCACCAGTGGTCACTGATGGCATTCTCCCGTGGACTGTGTTGAATCCATGCGATTGGCCGAGGAAATATGCTGGCGTCTTGGATGAACAGCCTATCCCGCTCATCTTTGCTATTCTACTGGGCTCTATGCCATTTTCCCAGCACGCTTGGATTATGACTCCGGAAATTTGGTCGTGTCCACAACCGGGACAAAGAGATGATGGCCCCCCTGTGTAGTCGCTCTTGGGCCTGTCAATAACATTGAGTTTGATCACTTTGCTCATTGTGCCCTCTCCTTCAGAACCTCTAGTATTAGTTCGGCATATATTCTTGCTCTTGGTGGCATACCGTCAGAGTAAGCCACGCTCGATATTTTTGGTACTAGGTTTATTGGGAGCTCTTTCCTCAACACTCCGTACAGTTGCCCATCTCTGTTTATCTCTAGGACTATCACCCTATTGTGTCGTTCGATGAAGGCCTCAATGTCAGGGTGAAGGGGCACAGCCCTTACCCGGCACTGGCTCACTTTCAGGCCAGTTTCTTCGATGATGTCGTCGATTTCTTGTATTGAGTTTTCCATTGATCCCATGTAGATGATCCCCACATCTTGTTCGGTTTCCTCACGGATCACCGGCCCAGGCAGGTGTTTCCTAGCGTTGAATAATTTCCTCTTCAGGCGCATCATCAGTTTTTGATACACCTCTGGATCCTCACTGTATATTCCATCCTCATCATGACCGGTTCCCCTGTATAATATGGGGTCTAACCCAGAACCTGGTAGCGTTCTGTAGGGAATTCCATCTCCGTCGACATCCCTGTATCTGCCATAGTTTTCGATTGCGGCCATCTGATCGGCTGATCGGACGACTTTGCCTCTGTCTATTGGCTGGTCTGGATATTCAAAGCCACTGCAGACCCAGTTATTCATTCCCAAATCTAGGTCTGAGAAACCGAAAACTAAGGTCTGGAACCTCTCGGCATAATCGAAGGCCTTCCATCCGAACTCGAAGCACTCCTCGACAGTACCTGGGATGAGGACAATATGTTCGGTATCACCATGGCTCGCCTCTCGAAGGAGGTTCAAATCCCCCTGTTGTGTTCTCGTAGGCAGCCCCGTGGAGGGCCCAACCCTGTTGACGTCCCAAATCACGCCTGGAACTTCTGCAAAGTATGCCAACCCGATGAATTCGGACATCAATGAGATGCCTGGGCCAGAGGTACATGTCATCCCCCTGCCTCCAGCCCAGCCTGCTCCGAGAACCATGCCTGCTGCTGCCAACTCGTCTTCGGCCTGCACCACGGCGCAGGTTGACATGCCGTCTTCTGTCTCTCTCAATTGTGGGAGCCAGTGAATTATGCCCTCTGCAAGGGACGAAGAGGGTGTGATGGGGTACCACGATAGCATGTTGACTCCTCCGTAGATCGATCCAAGGGCGGCAGCTTCGTTCCCGTCGATGAGGAATGTACCCTCTTTCTTCTGTCGAGCTTCAACAATGTGTGGACTTTCCCATGTGATGCCCTCTTCGGCCATCTTCCTGCCTTCCTCTATGGCTCTAAGATTGACTTCCACTGCCGTTTTCTTTCCCTTGAACTGCCTATTGACGGCCTTTTCAAGGGCGACCTGATCTATTCCAATCAGGTGCTGGATGACCCCGACGTAGTACATATTGGCAATCATCTTGGCCATTTTGGGATTTATTCCGCGTGCAAGCTTTGTCATCGGTAGCCCAAAAACTAGGCAATCATCGCGTTCAACTGGTAACTTCACATTTTCGTTGTAGATGATAATAGAACCAGATTCGATTTTTTCTATATCCTTGAACCAGGTATCCGCATTCATCAGGATCTGGATGTCGGTTTTGTCCCCGGGAGCCTGGTACCCCTGATCCGAAGCACGAATGATGAACCAGGTGGGGAGCCCAGAAATATTGCTTGGAAATAGGTTCTTTCCACTGACTGGAACCCCCATCTCAAACATTGAGTTCAGGAGAATAAGGTTGGATGATTGGGATCCAGTCCCGTTGGCAGTTGCGACGTTGATTACGAAGTCGTTTATTGATACATCCATTTCGGGAATACACATCCTTGCAAGCGTACATCAGCAGTGCGAGCGGGCCCTCGCTGTTGCATGAGGGACTTGAGTATTCCTGTCTCATAAACGATTCCAATACGAGAAAAATTCCAATCTCATCATCCGTCATCTTTTCATTCCAGACACCAGCCGAACAGCCATGCCCTCTACCTCTGTGAAGAACGCCGTTGCAAAGTCAAAAGATCTGATGGAAGATGGAGATTATGATGCAGCCCTGTCTATTCTGAGAGACTCTTGGGATAGCAAACTAAGCAAAGGGGATCAAATGTTGCTTGTAAGAACCGCGGGGCTAGTCCACATGTCACGAGGTCAAAATGACGAGTCGGTTAGGAGGCTGGCATGGAAGGAATCGAGGAAGAGCTTTGAGCGCGCTCAGAAAATAGACCCAGGAAACAAGGAGACTCGAAAACAACTGAATGCCCTGATGTCCATGATGGACGAGGCCAACATACAAGTCGGTAGGGGATTTTCTATATTTGCAAATGGCGAGCCCACTCCTTTTGGGTTGTTGGCCATGTTCCTATCGGGTATCGTTCTACTAGCCGTGTTCGGCCAAGGGCGCGACTTGATTGCAGGGTGGGGTGATGATGACACTTCAGTCTCTCTTGAGGGGGACACCGTCAAGTTCACTGTAAGTTATTACCCCCAAATCGGAGGTCAGAAGGTCACCAGTGAGATTGACATTCAATTATACCCCGATCTGGCGCCATCGCACGTTTCCAGTTTTCTCCAACATGTAGAGGCCGGGTTCTATGACCAGACAACCTTCCACAGGATAATTGATGATTTCATGATACAAGGGGGGGATTTTGAGAATTCAGATGGAACAGGCGGATATGCTGCGAGTTTCTATGGGTATTGCAATGGCCAACAGGAGGCTAATGCAGGAGCCTGCTCCTACACTCAATACACACTGCCAGATGAAGCAGACAATGGACTCCAGCACCAGCCTTGCACTATCTCGATGGCCAAGACCAGCTCCCCGAACACAGGTGGCAGCCAATTTTTCCTAATCCCGGAGGACAGCACTCCAAGTTGGCTCGATGGTCAACACACCGTTTTTGGCACGATAATTGCCGGATGCGAGGCGGTCACCAGCATCAGCGAGGTTCCAACGGGCAGTAATGATCGACCGACAAATCCAGTAAATCTAGAATCAGCTGTATTGCTGTGATACGATTCTCCCGGCACCTTCAATTGCCACCTTCCGGAGGGGATGTATGATGGGCGACACCTTGCCGTTTGATTCGATGAGGAAGTTCGAGAAGTCTGACGGCTCGACGTCTCGTTTTGCGTCGATACAGGCACTAGAAGAGGCAGGACTGTGCGTTATTGACGACCTGCCCTATACTATCCGCATATTGTTGGAGTCTGCACTAAGGCTTTGCGATGAACGATCAATTAACTTAGAGGATATCGAAAATATCGCGTCTTGGAGCCCCGACTGCGAGAGGAGCGAGATACCCTACAGGCCCAGCCGAGTATTGCTACAGGACTTCACAGGGGTCCCTGCAGTGGTCGATATCGCGGCGATGCGGGATGCCATGGTCGAAATGGGCGGAGATCCAAACAAGGTTAATCCTAAGGTACCTGTTGATCTTGTTATCGATCACAGCATACAAGTGGATGCGTCAGGATTGGTCCCCAATGCACTGGAACTCAACCTTGAGTTTGAATATCATAGGAATATGGAGCGGTATTCATTCCTGAAATGGGGACAGTCGTCCTTCTCTAATTTTCGTGCAGTTCCCCCTGGTCGAGGGATAGTTCACCAAGTAAACCTAGAATGGATAGCGTCTGTCGCCCGCGAAGAAAATGGAATCTGGTTGCCTGATTCTTTGGTCGGTACTGATAGCCACACCACAATGATCAACGGATTGGGAGTGTTAGGTTGGGGAGTAGGAGGCATTGAGGCCGAGGCGGTTATGTTGGGCCAACCAATATACATGCTTCTCCCCGAGGTGGTTGGAATGGAATTAACCGGTTCCCTGAAACCAGGCGTCACCGCGACGGATATGGCACTTAGGATTGTTGAAATGCTGCGGGAACATGGGGTAGTCGGTCGATTCGTTGAGTTCTTCGGCAATGGATTGGATTCGTTGAACCTTCCAGATAGGGCCACCATCGCGAACATGGCCCCTGAATACGGGGCAACTTGCGGTTTCTTCCCAGCAGACCAAGTCACACTGGACTACCTGGTATCATCGGGGAGGGATCCCTCCAGAGTGGAGGACATAGGACGCTACCTGCGGGCGAATTCCTTGTTCAGGCACGAAACCTCAACAACACCAAAATTCACATCGACGATACATCTTGACCTATCTTCGGTGGTATCGTCAATGGCTGGTCCAAAGCGACCACAAGACAGGGTCGAATTGGCGGTAATGAGGGATCATTGGAGGGAGTCACTGACAGCACCATTGGGGCACTCTGGTCACGGATTGGACAACGCTGATGTTTCCGAAACTCAGCAACTTGAGGAAAGGGGCACTATCCTCAGCCATGGTTCAGTGGTAATCGCCGCAATCACCAGTTGTACGAACACCAGCAATCCGTCCGTGATGATAGGAGCTGGACTACTGGCTAGGAATGCCATCAAGGCAGGGCTTTCAATCAAGCCATGGGTCAAACCCAGCCTGGCACCCGGCTCTAGGGTAGTGACAGAATACTTGGAGGCGGCGGATTTGGATGAGGACCTCGCACATTTGGGATTCAACACGGTTGGTTACGGTTGTACGACATGTATAGGGAACTCAGGACCCTTGGATGAGGACATAGAACAGGCAATAGACCAGGGAGACCTTGTAGTAGGTAGCGTGCTATCCGGAAACAGAAATTTCGAAGGTAGGGTGCACGCCAAAGTCAAAGCCAATTATCTAGCGAGCCCCCCCTTAGTCGTCGCATATGCAATCGCAGGCCACCTTGATTTTGACTTCTCTTCCGACCCAATGGGATTTGACAGGGACGGCCAGCCTGTGTATTTGAGGGACATCTGGCCATCAGATCAGGAAATCGGTGACGTGGTATCAAAGGCCATTTCTCCTCAGATGTATCGTGATCGATACTCAGACGTCTTGTCCGAGCCACGCTGGGAGGCTATTCCTGCCCGAGACTCTGAATTGTATGAATGGGATCCAAAATCAACATACGTCAGGAGACCCACCTTCTTGACCGACATCCCCTCGGAAATAGAGCCTATTAAGCCGATCACGGGCGCTCGCGCGCTATTGGTTTTAGGAGACAGTGTCACGACGGATCACATCAGTCCAGCAGGAGCATTCTCGGTTTCTTCACCTGCTGGAGAATACCTTCAGGATCACGGATTAGAAAAGACAGAGTTCAATTCATACGGCAGCAGACGCGGAAACCACGAAGTTATGATGAGAGGGACATTTGCCAACGTCCGAATCAAAAACAAATTGGCTCCAGGTACGACCGGGGGATTCACGACCCATTTCCCATCTAACGAGGTTTTATCCATTTTCGACGCTAGTGTGAGGTACAAAAATGAGGGAACTCCTCTGATCGTCATCGCGGGTAGCCAATATGGAACAGGAAGTAGCAGGGACTGGGCGGCTAAAGGACCACTTCTGCTAGGGGTAAAGGCAGTAATCGCAACGTCGTTTGAAAGGATACATAGGTCCAATTTGGTCGGGATGGGAATACTCCCGCTGACATTCACGGAGGGACAAGGGCCTGATGAAATCGGCCTCGACGGTACGGAGTCTTTCGACATTCCATCCCATCTTGCCACGAAGCCTGGACAGATCATCCCGATAATTGCCAGAAACAAAGCAGGCGGATCAACCAGCTTCGAAGCCAAGGTCAGGCTTGATACACCTGTTGAAGTCGAATACTTTCAGAATGGTGGAATCCTTCAAACTGTACTCAGGGGTTTGGCAAAATAGGAGGTGCAGCTTTGAAATCCAGACTAGTGTTCAGGCATGATGGCCATGAGATCATCGCGGTTATCGAGGGCCCTCAGGCGTGGGTGAAACATTTCTCTGAGCAAATAGGCCTGGGCACAGACTCTGGTTGGATGATTGAGCTAACCCATGGGAAAGGAAAGGACCCACTGAGGCCCAGCAGCGATGAACCAATCTTGCCCGGCCCACCACCTGATCCATCGAGAATACCAGCGGTAATCCGTGAAATTGGTTCCTTTGATCCTGCACAGAATCAGGATGCCAATGGGCCCCCGGATCTCGATGAAAATGAGCTGAAGATTTTTATCTCTGAGATGCCCGAGCCTCAAATCCCTCCAGACTCGATATCAATGGACCCGCTTACCGAGGAGTGGCTGAGGCTCGTTATGGCGATCGTCATCACTGAACACGGTCTTTCATCAATAACCCCGCAGAAGATAGCCGACCTGCTTTCGGAAAGGACGGCCCTTGACGAAATTGCCGTCAGCCTAGCATTGAAGCGTTTGTGGGCCTCTGGGAAGGTGGACAGAATTCTAACAGATGCAGGTCATGAGTATGCTCCTTCCCCCTCTTGGATACAGGTGTACAGAGATTAACAACAAGACCCAGCATCGCGCATTTGTTGGTAAATAATAAGAGACCATTGCTACTCCGGCGAGCCATGCGCAGCGCAGGCAAGGCGAAAGGAAATGAGAATAGGAGAGTCAAGGCGATCACTCTAGTCGCCATGATGGTATCCATGACAATGCTTAGTATGATTCCAGCAGCTAGTGCCTCCCAGATCACACAATATGCAGTTCAGAGGGATCCTCATTACGTTGACACAGGGGACTTAGACTGCGATGGAGACAACGACATCGTTGCGTCTAGCAGCATGGGCTTTTACCTCACGTCTATGTTCAACGACGGCTCCGGAGGCTTCCCTGACAGACAAGACATATTCATCGCAGGTGGAGTGGGAGATTCCCAACGACAAAACATATTCCAGACTGCAAACAGCCAGCAAATCCAGATCGCCGACATAGACGGCGACCAAATGCCAGACATCGTTTATTTCCAAGAGAATGTTAGATTCGTGGGAGAAACCTTCGTCAGACCTGCTAACCTAACGGTTATTTGGGGCGAGTGTAACAAGAACACCCATCAATGGGATCGTGACATCATCGAAATCCCCTCGCACCCATTTAGCCAAGGCATGGATATTGGCGACATAGACGACGATGGCGATGATGACATCGTTCTTGCAACCATGACCCCCGACGGTGGCCAGACTTACGTAGAAGTGTTCAAGGGGCCAGATCCAGGCCCGCAAGCAGATCAGACGATCCTCGTTCCCGCCCCGACTTATGGCCATTACAGCTACATTGAGTTGGGACAATGGGGTGAGGATCTAGCACAAGACCCCATCACTGGGCAAACTCTCCCCGGTGAATGCGAAGACCTCGATCTTTGGGTCTTGAGGACTCCGAGATTCAATCCCGGAGCCGGTTATTCCGTGGGCAACTATGACAACATGACCGTATTGGAATTTGATTGCGTCACTGGCTTGTATGCTGATCCAAACGTTGGAGGATCTGCAGCCGCTGCTGTCCACGATTTCACCCTAGATGCCGAACATGGATATGAGCTTGAAATCGATGTGGAGGACACGGACGGTGACGGAATCGTCGACATGGTCGCTGCAGTTGATGGTATAGAAGGTAGAATCAGCTATGCAACCCGATCCTCCGTTGGATCAAATTGGGACACAAGGAATTACATCAACTTAGGAAACTATAAGGGCGCCTCAATCACTATTTCAGACGTCAATGGTGATGGAAAAATGGACTTCTTCATACCCACTGAACTGACTCTGACACGACTACAGGACTCGTCCTCCAGAAACCAAACATACACGACTGTTGAGAACCTTAGAGAACTTAACAGCGTGGAGATCATCCTTTCCAACGGTCAGGGGACTGGATACCTCTCCCCAATTTCCTTCGACGTAGGCAGAAGACCGACGGTCGCCGCTCCAGCACAACTCAAAGGAGATGACACTACCGCCCAGGAAATCATAATCGGGCAGAGAGACTACTCCTACCGATTCGGGAGCGGAGCCATGTGGATGGACAGCCTTGGTTGGCCCGGAGCAGGAGATTTCCTGTCGGTGCTCACGCTTGACAACCAAGATGTTGCAATCGATGGATTAACGATCGCACCCGCTTCTACAGACCCCGCCACTGGAGACGCACAACTCGGCGAGGGTACTAGATTCGTTAACGTCACTCTGATGAACACGGGCCTAAACCCAGTTAGTGGATCAGTGGACCTCGACCTCGCAGTGAAGGAAGTCGTCGGCGGGGTGGACACATTGGTGTATTCCAACGATTTCGATGGAAACGAGGACACAACAAACTGCGCTGGTTGTACTTGGGCAGGGGCATCATACACCTCTGACTTCGCCCCAGGAACATCTTGGCACGCTGAGACGGGTTCAACCGCTGCAACTGAAAACGTGTCCACCTACGAGGCTGACCACAATCCAACAAACTACATGTGGGCAGGACTCGACTACAATGGTACTGCTGAGAACAACTCGGGCTACTTCAACAACATGGATGAGGCTTTCATCCTAGAGGACGTCGATCTAACTGGGGCCGATGCGGCATTCCTCGATGTCTCCATATTGTGCAGCGTGGCATTCACGAACCTCTTCCTTTCAGAGCCGTACGTCGTTCAGGAGAGATGGCTGTATGAAGACTCTTGCGGCATCGAGGCCTTCTCTGAGGGGCGTGGATGGGAGAGTGTCTGGTTCCAGGGCGGCTACGACTTAGACCGATACTTCAACATCCTCCAATTGAACCAAGATCCAGAGTTGGAAATAAAGAACTTCGCCATATATCCACAATACGTCACTGAATGGACGAACTACACAGAAGGCGGTGATGAGGATGAAGACGCGAACACACTAGATGCTATCGATCTCACTCCCTATGCGGGGGAGGTGATTGACCTTAGGTTCAGATTCAGAAGCGGCCTTTACGGTTCTGTGGGTACAACGGACACCTCTTATGATACTGGGCTCGATGGTTTCGCATTCGATAACATCACTATCATAAAGAGAAACACGATTTTCGGACAAGAACAATCAATCTCGCAACAAGTGAGCTTCCAACCCCTCGCAGCAGGTGAAGAGAGGGAAATCACCCTGTCAGCAGACTTCTTGGATAACACAACCTACTACATTAGCGCTGAATTGACCAATTTCAACGGATTCATAGACCAGGATCCTATCAATGATGCATTAAAGTTCCAGACCACTGTCAAGAACCTCTATGACCCGGGACTAGCGGCAGATCCATTCGTCGATTTCGAACCAGGAGTCCGCTACGCATCTGCCGAGTACCCTATCGAAATCATGGTCCAGAACTTTGGGAACACCATTACAAATTGGACCACAGAGGCAGAAATATTCAATGCATTACCCGATTTGACAGCAATTGAGGACTTCTCGGGAATCAACCCAATCTGGTCCGATGATGGAAACGATAACGGAACAAGACTGGATGATTCCACCACTTCGAACCAAGTTCTTCCCCAAAATCAAGGTGTTTTCAAGAACTACGCATACTGGCTTGGTGATCCGGATGTGGGCTACGGCGATGATTGGAACGAACCAATGTCCGTAGGGCCAGTCGGAGTCGGCCAAACCGATTCTGACTATTCCTACGTATCCTGGGACTACTACGCAGAAGGGGACTATCTCGTTGATCAATTCGGAAATATTCAGACAGTGAGGGACCAAGCTGCACTGTTCATAGAATGGACGAAACAAGGTCAATCATACAATGGGCTTGTCCAGGGATCATGGGTAGACCTTAACGAAAATGGCATCCAAAGGACGAATCCTGAAGATCCGCAGTTCCATGCTTGTGAAGATTTCGACAACGACGGCAACTACGACGAAGCTGAGTATTTCGGAGACTTCGGAGATCGGGGGTACTACACTTGGTTCGACTCGGAGCAAATCGTAAAGTCGGTCGTGCTGGATCTCACGCACATCGTCCTTGAGAACAGGACATCAGATGAAGCGTTCCAATGGAGGGATGAATGTACTTCGCTGGAAGGCTCAGAGGTCACTCTCACATGGAGGTTTATCTCGAACGGAGATGGCATTAATGGAAACGCTGGTTTAGCCGGCTTTGCAATCGACAATATTCGATTTGAGGAATTCACATTCGAAGATGACGGTAACTACAGTGTGGAGGTCAATGGCCTCGACTCCCAAGAGAGTCAAGTCGTGAACCTCGGAACTCACGACTTCGACTCAGGGCTGTACAGGATCGATGTTCGAACAATTTTCGACAACAACGATCCAACACAGAAATGGTACAATGCTGAGGAGGTTAATCCAAGCAACAATTTCTCCAAGGTCCAATTCAGCATAGACAGCGCAGAGATAACCCTTCTACAGCCCAATGTACTCGATTGTGTTGGAGATGTGACTTATGAGTGCGTTTATCCCATCAGTCCGACCTCGGCTCACACATTCTCTTTGCCAATACTCAACGGTGTGATTGAGGGCGTTTACGAGGTGACTATGTCAGTCGTCGACACAACCACTGGCCAAATGGTCTGGCAAGCAACCTCGGACAACGGCCCATTCGACTTGGTTCCGCATCAGCGAGCCTTCGCGAATTGGACCCTAGGAAGTAATGCACAAATAGGGTCAACTGGCATGTTCAACTCTTGGGAGTCAGGAAGGGCCTACAACCTGAGTTGGAACGCCAAGCTAGTCTCGGACGACTCAGAAAATGGAAACAAGAGATACTTTGACATTACTTTCATGGACGACATTGATGTAGCCATACTCTCCAACCCAACCGATCAGAATCGACTCCAGAGAGTCAAATCTGACTTGGAAGCAATGGGAATGACCTACACTCAGTTCCGAACTAGTGAGTGGGAAGACTATGTCACTGAAGATTGGACAGGGGTCTACCACAAGGTACTACTTCCGTGGCAGACGGATTACAATGCTGCATACGGAGATTATTACCAGAAGCTCAGCGAGGTTAGAACTAGTGGCCTTTCAGTGATAGACGTCCTAGACAATTTCATGGTCAATGGTGGTACACTCCAAGTCCACTTGGGCCCCTACAGGAATGACTACGTCCCAGATAATCTGCCATTCGGGATGGACATTCAGGAGAGGAATCCAACCAACTCATCAATTAGATTCGATTATGATGATGTTCGAGTGATCGACAGATATCACCCACTCCTTGGTGGAGTTGACCTGACTGCGTTGCAAGGGGTCCACGGTGGACAATATGTTGCCATGTCTGGCCTGGACATTTCACAGGTCCTCCCGAATCAAGTTCCTGCTGCTTGTGGTGGCAGGATATCTGATCCATTGGGCACCTTCCACAGCCTGCTGGGTAGCATGGAATACGGCTCACAGTCTCTGTTGAGCCTCTGCAATAGAGGCAATGGCGGCATGATAGTCACAACAATGGATGTCGAGAACCCCAGCTTCTCCGAGCCTTATGGGGGCCAAACCATGCCTTTGCTATCGAACATGCTCGGCTACTCAGTGACCCCATATCCATTCGATTTCGGAATTGCAGGCGACACATTTGACCTAACGATAAACGGAGTCTCTCCCTCGATCAACACGGTCACTAAGGCCTACAACACGGTCTACATCAAATCTAACTCAGAACTGCAATTCAGTTATGTCTCGGATGCGACTGATTTGATCGCAGACTGGACCCTAGAGCCTGGTGGCGAAGACGCCGTGACAGGTTGGAATAGTGAGATAGTGGATCCAGGTGAATTTTCGCACGTCTCACAGTCCTCCGCGGAGATACCCACGTTGGGATCGTTCTGCGTTGAAAGCACACTGTCCTCGACTGGTTGCTTCATCGGCGCTGAATGGCTCTTGACCCTGTACCTCCACGATGCTGAAGGCCACACTAGAATGACGTACGTACGACTCATCACAAATGATACTCTTGCCGATGAGTCCGATCCAACGGCCTCCATCAAACTCGTCGAGGACTCACTGACTGAAGAGTACGTGGAAGACGACGGAACCAAGACCGTGGCAGGCACAGATTGGGATGTGCGTAGAGTTAGGCTAACCCCAACTGGCGACATAACCTTGTCTTTCTCAGGGGCGGAAAGTAACGACGCAGATGCTCCAGAAGGAGAAAGCGGCATCCAGATGTATTCATGGAGGGTCTATTTCGATTACCCAGTCACATCCCAACCTAGCCTTGATGGCCATGTTTTCGACATACCCGCCACTGCCGGTGGAGACTCCTTCAGCTACACCTTTAGGAACGTCACCAGCGACGGCACACTCGAGAATCAGATAAGGCTCGAATTGATCGCGTATGACAAAGCAGGGAAGTCCTCCTCAAAAGCAAGGATGTACTTCGTAGTTGTTGGAGAGGATTTCGGAGACGAACCACCTGTCGTGACATTTAGTTCTCCCAAGCCGAATGACTCCCAGACAGAAGATCGAGTCACAATCAGCGGAACCGTCGTCTCAGGAGCGGAGAATTCCGATGTTAAGATACAGGTTGCCCTAGCAGATTCTCTGATTCTGGACCTGTCGCCAACGCCCAAGGCTACTCAGAAGCAAATTGGCAAATACAACGAAACAGGTTTACTGGGAGATGGCTCTACCTTCTCAATAACCCTCGATATCTCCGACCTATACTCAGAGAGTGAGGGAGTACTCTCAACGGTGTACATTCGGGTAATCGAAGGAGATGGACAAAGATATTCCATAAGCACGAGTGAGGACATTTACCTTCTCAAGCGAAGCAGCGATCCGTGCGTAAGGGATCCCTCAGCTGCAGGTTGCGATTCAGGCGCTCAGGGCATCGGCCTTGTCATCCCTGTGGTCGGAGGTTTACTCCTGGTTCTCGCAATCGCAGGAGTGACCCTAGCCATGAGGGGTAGGACAAGAACTTCTGTCACTGACGAGATACAATCCTTCCAAGGAGTACAGGATTTGGATCCCGTAGAGGCATATGTTCAGCAGATGGTAGGCCAGGGGTATCCCGAAGACTATGCAAGGCAATACGCACAGGACTACTATGCGAACCTCAACAAGAAGTAAAGACTTCATTTAGGTATGAACTCTGTTGACCATTTACGGGAAATACGCTGTCCTCCGGCAACGATTTTTTCGTGTCGCTCAAGCCACGCGGGTGGACGATAAGTCAACATCTTCTTGTAAAGCCTGCCTCCCCTGATATCCTCAGAAATGCAAGTCTTACCCGATGCCATCTCTATGTCAAGAGCCCGATCAAGATCGGTGGCATTTCGGTTCATCCATCTGAAGAGTGGTTCTGAGGCACGAGTCAGCCCATAGAATGCGATGAGTATGGTCATGAATGTGGCAACCTGTCCCCCTGCACCATAGGAGGAGAGGGAAGCAGAGGCGACGAAACCTATCATGAAAACGAATGGCGCGATCATAAAAAACAGAAAATACGTTTGGGATACAGGCTTCTGATTTCGAAATTTACTTATCTTGCCCCATTTTTGATCGTTGGGGTCCTGGGGCCTGAAAATATCAGTTTTATTTTTTTTCATTGCATCATGCAAACTCCTTCGGACATCCTCTAATCTTCTCTTTTGTGAGGTGGATAGAGATGCCCCTTCGAGTGATAATATCTGATCGGAAACTTGCGATGCCTTATCGTAATCGCCGTATCTGGCCAAAATAGAGGCTTGTTCTATAAACGGAACAGGAGATTCTGGATTTACCTCCATGTAATTTGACCACCATTCGAGGGCATCTTCCAACATACCAAGGTGATCAACAAGTATCAAGCCCCCTAATGCCCACGCCTCATCCATTGAAGGATCGCATTCAACCGCCGATCTGAGACACCTAAGAGCATTCGCAGACTGAGAAAGGGTCGGATCAATTGGCTTACCGCGGCTCCTAGGGGGTAGATTGAGGTCTGCTGCCTCGACCCAGAGCAGAGCGTTATCGGAGTCTACTTCGAGTGCGTCTTCAATCATCCTGAGAGAATCCTCTCTAGACTCGTTGTTCCTGACTTCGGAAATCCATTCCGAGTTATGCTCTTTGTCAGCCATCGTCTCGCGGAGACAAGCACATACAATGAATGCTCCTATCTCTGAGGTTTCCTACGAGCTCTCTTCTTTCCTCTATCTGACTGATTGTACGAGTTCCTTTGTGTTCTCTTGCCCCCTGGTGATCGCCTATTCTTCCTGGGATTGGATCCCTGGCCATGTTTCTTGTATCCAGATTCTCTGCCCTTGCTCAATCTATCGGAACCACGCTTCTCGTTTGTTCTCCTGCTTTCCGGCCGCCTCTCGTTACAATTCGTACATCTGCCTGTTCTGGAATTCAAGGTTCGGCACTTGCCACAAACCCATGTTGGGAGGACTCTGTTCGCTGTTCCATTTTTTCTGTGACCACCTTTTCTGGCAATCTTGGTAATACGATTTCTCGAGCTTCCCTTGCTCTTATTACCAAATTGCCCCTTTTTTCCTGCAGATCTAAAAATCTCTACAGGCGCACCCGTCGCTGAGGCAGGATCAATCCTTTCTGAGAGAACGACGTGAATCAATCCGGAATTCACGCTCCCGATAACTGAGTCAACACGTCCAATCTTTTGGCCCCCCTCGATCTGTACCGCCCAACCCAAACCAGGAGGGTTCCCCTCAAAATTGACCAGAAGGCCACCGAGATGGGACATTGAAACTATGCGGCCTCTGACGGTCATGGTGCCCCTCGGTGACCCCTTCTATACATGAATGCAGCAGCAAGAATCCCTATCGAAGAGTAATAAATTGGGAAGGGAACAAACCCCACGCTGTCATCATCCCCTCGCTCTGGTATCTCTTCTGAGACATCAGATGTCAATGCTAGGGTCGAGTTGAGGCTACTCTCAGCAATTGCACACATTCCTGATGCATCACATCCACGAACGGAAACCGTGTGGAGGCCGACGTCAAACAATCTGAAGTCTATAGGTCCAACAGACCATGCATTGCCAAATGCTTGAACGGTGCCGATATTCACCCCGTCAATATACATTGTAAATGTGACATCCTCCCCATCCGGGTCGCTGAACATTCCATTCATCTCCCATTCTGTCTCGGTCCATTTAGTCTCAAGGATTGATAAAATTGGGGGGGAACCTATCTTTTGAAGGGCGATTTCACTCCTCTCTGACCGCTCATGGACCCCCTCTCCTGAATATTTGAACCAGATACTGAGCGGACCTGGGGTTGCAATTCTGGCATCCCCAGAGAACACCAGCTCTGCGACAGAGTCCGAGGAGTTCAACAGCATAGCATCGTCATAGAATATTGGACTGTTGCCAGACCATTCGATGCCTATGGAAAGACTCACCTGAAGGAACTCCCCGTTTGATGGGTTTTGCGTGTTTATGTCACTCAGGATTAAACTCAGGTCTTCTATGACATCAAGTGAATTGGATTGGGTGTTCACCGAGAATCCTTTCATGATATGAAAATCCCGAGCAGATGTAGTTTGACCGGAGTCATCTTCCGCTGAACATGAAATAATGTTGTAATCGGAGTCATGCCCCATTGTCACTACAATCGCCCTGGAATCAGTGACAAGATTGGTGTTGGACCCCTCCTCTAGACATGTCAAGTCTAATGATGACACCGCATCTTCATCGGAGAACCAACTTGCGATTTCATTCCATTCCGCGACTAAAACCCTGGTGGACTCCAAAGTCGATGCCATCGAGCTGTACACCCATACAGTGCCATTGTCTGGTGCAGCCGAGGTCCAGATGGGGCTCTCATCTGTCGGAGGTTGAATAGTTGTCAGGTCAAAGAATAGGTCTTCTCCGGCGGGCCAGAAAGAACTTGGCCTGTCCGGCATGATTGTGAGTACCATCCCTCCCAGTTCATCATACCCTGCGGTAGCCACAGAGGATCCGTCACCAATGCAGGAACCTCTGATTGGTGTTGGAGAGCCTCCGTTGAGGAGATCTCTTCCTTCACATTCCTCAAACATAGAGAGCCGCATCCCCTCGACATATGGTGCGTTAACGGTGTAAGTCGCTCTTGAGATGTTTGAAGTGTTCATAGCTAGGGTCAGGGTCTCGAGCGATTGTATGTTGTGCAAATCTACGGTGCCACTCAACATTAGTTCTATTCTGCACTCGTCTGGATTATTTGCGTCAGTGTCACAATCCCTGGACTCATCAGGAGCGACAGGGACCTCGTAGCAATTGGTACTACCGAAGTTGCTGCATGACCGGGCTGACTCGTGCCGTTCTGGGACCATATTCCATTCAGCAATTGAGACGCCATCTTCTACCCATGTGGCATTCCTCCAGTCAACTGCCGGACCGCCACGATGATGCTCTCCATCCCTGACTCCGACCCTTGTCATTGTGTATTCCACGCAATCTGCTGCCACGGATCGAACTGCTTCTCTCTCGTCGGATGAAAGCCATCCATCACCTCCACTCGGGATTAACCCGTCGAGCAGGTCGTCCAAGAATGTCCGGAAGTCATCTGCCATGGTTCCGTTTATCCATGCTAATGCCTCTATCTGCGCAGTGCGCCAATTATCTGCCACTGTGACGTTAAAATCAGCCCATGTGTAAGTAAAGACATCTTCAAAGGAACTCTTGGAACACTGCGCCTCGAGAGAGGTACCTCCTCCAAATTGATTCATTACTATAGACTCATCTCGCAGATTGGAACGATTTTCAACCTCAGTACCATTTATGCCAACAAGTAGCAGCATCGCGATGATTGCCAGCGTAGGACCCCTGCCCATGGTACGGCAAGGAACCCCTCACACTTCACTCTATGTCTTAACAAACGGAACGCATGGATGTCAATCAGGCACTGGCATGAACCAAACGAGGCCCCATTCCCACCAGATCCAAATAGAGGATTAGGTGGGCCTAAATTAATGGCAACCATGGGAGCTGGTGATGTAGTAGTCCATTTGGATGGGGTCACTATTGGTTATGACAAAAACAAGCCATTAGCTGAAATCCCATCCTTGAAAATAAAAAACGGTGAGATTCTAGCAATTGCTGGCCCCTCAGGAATAGGCAAGTCGACACTCGTAAAGACAATCGCCGGCTTGGTTAGGCCACTGACTGGCGATATCGAGGTATGTGGTGTAATGGCACCACGCAGGCCTGTAAGAGGGCAGCTAGGATACATACCACAACGATTAGGACTTATCCGCCATGCAAGCGTCTTCCACAATGTACTGATCGGATCTCGTGCTAAATTCTGCGGGCCGCTTGATTTCCTTGCCTCCAAACAAGCGAAAGATTGGGCCAAAAAAGCGATTGAAAAAATGGGCCTGGAACATAAGACCTGGGAGCCCATCAAACGCTTATCCGGAGGGCAACAGAGAAGGGTTGCCACAGCTAGAACACTCGCACAAAGACCGAAATTAATACTTGCTGATGAGTTCTTGAGTGAGTTGGATGAGGAAACAATGTCGAAAGTCGCAGACGCAGTTGTGGAGTATTCTCGGCAGGAAGGGGCTGCGGTAGTATTGATTGAGCACGACATCAGCCGGGCGAGAAGTATAGCTGACAGACTAGTTGTTATGGACGACGGGCGACTAAACCCATTCTTATCGGAAACAAAAACTTTGGAGGTCAAGTTATGACGGGAATGATTCGTATCAATCCAGTATTCGTGTTGCTTTCGTGTTTTTTCCTTGCCATATATCTGATGATTGGATCCGTTGAAGACTGGGGGCGACTTTCAAACGGATTGGGGAATTTACGGATCTTCTTTTTCGAGTCGTTGTGGCCTCCGGATTGGAGTATTTTTGAACCTAGATTGTACCCTGATTGTCATGCACCAGGAGGGTTATCAATAACGTGCTCGACAGCATGGATTGGTATGACAGAAACTCTCAAAATTGCCTTCATATCAACGGTTTTCGGGATGGTGATATCACTGCCCCTTTCCTTGTTGGCTGCAAACAACATAAGCACCCCGGGGCTTTCGTTAGCCACGCGGTTTCTACTGGCATCATTGAGGAGCTTACCGTCATTAATATGGGCAATATTCTTTGTTGTTCTGATAGGTTTTGGACCAATATCCGGCATCCTTGCAATGACTGTTTACACAGTAGGTTATCTGGGCAAACTTCAGTATGAGGCAATCGAGGGCATGAGTAGCCTCCCACTGGAAGCCGCTGAAGCTGCCGGCTTGGGCAGAATCGAGAAAGCAATCAATATCGTCATTCCAGAATCTGCAAATGATTTGATTTCCCAGGGCATTTTTATGTTCGAATACAACGTTCGTCACGGTTCAATCATAGGCATAGTTGGAGCAGGAGGAATAGGGTACTACATCGATCTCTATCTCGGGTTCCTGGTCTACGACAAAGTCATTGCATATCTGATACTAGTGTTCATTGTAGTGTTGGTAATCGACTCGATATCTGTCTATGTAAGGTCGTTTTTCACAGACGATAGACCTACCAAGAAACCTACTTGGAAATCAGTATTCTTGCCAACTTGGAAATAAATATGAGGATCTAAGCTACAATGACTCGACCATTTTCCTGACGGATTCCTCTGGAGATAACTCCCCATCCAGCAAGTCACACAGGGAACTCAAGAATGGGGTATTCCATCCATTTCTATCCGCGGTATCGACAAACATCCTCGCAGCGCGGACGCCCTCGGCAACCATGGTCATCTCGTCCAAAGCCTGTTCCAGACTCTTTCCTTGACCCAATTTCTCTCCTAGAGTCCTATTCCTGCTCCGAGGACTCGTTGATGTGACATACAAATCTCCTATTCCCGCGGGCCCAAAAGCCGTGTCGGGGCTCGCACCCATCTTGGATAACAAGAATCTACCTTCATTGAAGCCCGCCTGAACCAAGGCTGCTTTCAGGTTGTCACCTCCAATTGAGTCTCTCAAACCATCGACTATGCCGCATGCTAGTGCCACAGTGTTCTTGTAAGCACCCCACAACTCTGCTCCTACAGGATCGTCTGCGGATGTCAAGATAAGGGTCTTCGTGGATAACCTTTGGGCTATTTTCCTCGCCACTGAATCATCATCGCATGCTACTAATGCGCTGGTAACTACTCCTCTTGCCACCTCAGGAGCGATTGTTGGGCCCGTCAAGACCAAGACAGGGTTTGATTTGCCCTTTGATTTCAATTTCTGCTCGATGGCATTAGATATCATACCATCCTCACTTGCCTCTTCAGGTGCCAGACCCTTTGCGAGATCTAGTATGACATGCGAAGGTCTCAAATCCGGCAATACCATGTCAATCACCTCCAATATCACTCCGCTAGGGAGTGCGAAGACGAGGATCTCGGAACTATCCAATATGTCCCCATGTGCCATGGTAGCCTGTAAATTTGGCATCTCCACGCCAGGTAGGTATTTGTGATTAATGGATTCCATCATGAGTGACTCGTAAACTTCATTTTCTATGGTCCAACCAATTACTGTGTGACCATCCTCGCTCCAAATCTTCGCCAAGGCAGTGCCCCAGTTTCCCATACCAAATATCCCAATGCGCGCCATGGAGCCACCAATAACAGGGCGCAGCACAAATCCGTTATGACCTTGGTGGGGAATTTCAGGATGCCAATGTGGTAATTAGCAATTGTTAACTCGACCAAATTGATTTGAAGCTCCCATAACTAAACATTGATCCGAACTCTCGGTTGGATGTTGCTAAGACGAATGACAAGGTTACCCACTCACGGCATTGTAAAATATGGACGATGGCCCCCGTTAATTCCAAGCAGGGGTTCCCGAGCGGTCAAAGGGGCTGGGTTTAGGTCCCAGTGCGTAGTGCTTCGCAGGTTCGAATCCTGTCCCCTGCACCACACACTTACACCCCATTTTTGAGAAATAAGCCAACGGCTTGATCAAGTACCTCCCGAATCGATAACTATGCCATCACGTGACGAGGCCCATTCGTTGGACCTCAACAAGGATGGAAAAGTAGACGTGGGAGATGTGGCGCATATATTCTCCGAGGCAGAGCGTGTAAGATTAGACAGAGAGTTGGATTCCATCAGAGAGAGAAGACTTGGAGATACGCGCTTTTTCAGATGGGCAGTTGAAGACTATGTGCTCCTCTTCGGAGTTGCTTTTGGAGGATTCTTCCTCCTGCTAATAGCCACCGCAAGTACTGGTATACTTGCTGGAGACTCAGTTGCAATCGATCAAACTTTGTCAAAGACCCCGCTGGATAATGGAGGCGAGTGTATAGACAAACAGGGACAGATTTGGCTGTCAGTATTCGAAGATCATCACGATCTGAGGATTAGGTCATACAACGTTCCAGAAATCGAAACGGGCATGGTCGTGTCGTATACAAACCTGGAAGGGGTTGTTGTGGAGGAGGTCATGCGAGGGATTGGAGATCTGTCTATTGCCATTGATGGAGAGAATCTGTTGGTAGGAGAACAGACAGTTGTCGTCTCAATACTAAACTTAAGTCACAATCCAGACGCTGAGGACGAGAACATCAGCCTAGAATCCACTGAGATTTATTCTCAAGCCTTTCCGATGGAAGTGGAACATCGGGTCAAGGGATGGCTATTCTCTAAGGGCGAAGTAATTGACATTGATCTGAAGGAAACTGGGCCAAGAGCATGTCTCACCTTCAAAGATCTCGGTGAGTGGGGGTGGCTGTTGATGGCAGCCGAATGGGCTGGGGGAAGAGAGACAGCCATGCTGACAGGTGGGAGCGGAGGTGTTCCTGCTTGGTGGATGGCATTCGTGTCTCTTGGAATGTCAATCGTATTTCTGTACATCCAATATCCCCTGATGCATAAAATGTATCACCGAGAAGGCGAGGAAGCACTTAACAAAAAACAAGTCAAGAGGCTCATCTCTAGGATTCTCGAAAGATCTCAAGATGAGGCCACGATAGAAATCGATTTTGAGCTCCTCAGGATGCAAGAAAGATCGATCTCTATCGACGTTTTCGTTCCTTATGTCCTAAAACCTCGTAGTATCATGACTACAACGGACGTAAGGTCGATTCTAATGCGAGACCTACTTTCAGAATTTTCGATTTTCGGTGAGATGAGGCCGCTTCAACTAAGGGTACAATCAATCAATGCGAATAAAACAGGGGAGCAGATACTATTGGGCGAAGACCTGACAATGGAGGGATTCGATCCAACAATTGTTGTTGATGACTACAGGCCCTTCTTCGAATCCATATCCATCGTTGGTACCATAGAAGATTCCGCGAGGCCAGTTATCCAAGAATTACTGGACGAATATGACCTTGCAGACGAAGGAACCCTCGTTTCTGCAGACGATAGGGCGGTCTATGTCAGAATGATATATCGACCCCGAATTAGATTTAGTTATTTTTTATTCCCACGAAACTTCATTGAGATAGAGAATAGTCTTTCTGACAGACTGAATAAAGGGCTTTCCAGTTTATTGGGAGGTAGAAAAGTGGTTGTCAGCGCCAGAAATTTGAGACGTACCTTGGCTGATCAGGCAGTCGCCGGCAGGGTAGAGCAAGGAGGCTCAAACTTTGCAGGAGAGGCACTTGTTGCAAAACAACCAGGAATCACGGGGACACTCCTGCAAACCGTGGGAGGGGACATTCTTTCCAGTGTGGAATACGTGGCTCAAAGAAACAGAAATAGAATTGATAAATATGGATTCTGGGGGCTGATATTTTTCGTTTGGATACCATTCATGGCAAGTGGCGTGCTTGTCGGGGCTATGCTAGGATTGGTCGCAAGGATGAGGTTTGAGAGAGTCCTGTTGGCAACTACGGTCGGGGGCACAGCAGCATCAATTACTTGGGCGTATACTGCCAGAGGAATAATTGAGTTCATGGAGAGATATCAGGCAGAGGTCCTCATACCCTTCTTAATAGGACTAGTTTTTCTGTTCACATTTTTCCATCTTAGGAGAAATAAAAGGCTGAGAAGAGAGGAGCTTTTCAGGGAATCAATGTCATTTTTCAATAGGGTTTCATTGGATTAGAATACGCACCGTTTATACCACATTGAAATTCCCTCGTCCCAGTAATCCGTGATGCCCATGCCTCTAGTAAAAATGGAGAATATTCAGAGACACTATGAAACACCAGCGGGAATTGTAAAGGCGCTTGATGGCGTTAGTTTCGACATAGAGGAGGGTGAGCGAGTTATCCTTCTAGGCCCATCGGGCTCAGGGAAAACTACACTTTTGAATTGTTTATCCGGCCTAGATAGTCCAACCGGAGGGTCATACAAATTTCTTGGTGGCGAGGTACCCCGACATCATTCGGAAAAAATGACGTCCTTTCGAAGAGAGAATATAGGTTATGTTTTCCAGTTTTTCAATTTGCTTCAGGACCTTACGGTTCTTGAGAACATACTCCTGATCCAAGAACTTGCCGGGAACAAGAACTCCGCCCGCGCAAAGGAACTTCTTGAGCTGGTGGGCCTACACTCTGAAGTCAACCGATTCCCCGGAGAAATCAGCGGAGGCCAACAACAACGTGTGGCCATTGCTCGAAGTATTGCCAAGAGACCTAGGTTGTTGTTGGGGGATGAATTAACGGGAAACCTCGACACAGAAACATCAAACAGAGTCATGGAGGCACTTGTTAACGCCTGTAGACAGGAGGACATAACCTCAGTATTTGTCACCCACGATGAGGGCCTGATTAGATATGCCACTCGAGTGATTCGCATTGATAGTGGCAGAATCCTCTCAGACGAAAAGGTCACGTCTGATAATGAAAACTGAGGTGAAAAGATGTCAAACCTCCTGAACAAACGCTTGGCACGGAGTCTATGGAGGACAAAACCCCGACTCTTTGCAGTCGTGATGATGGTTGCAGTCGGGGTATTTGCCGGGATTACATTCAGCGGTTATTCCCATAACCTGGACGGCATGTATGAAACTCTGCATGGTGACGATGACGAGGGCGCTAATCTCGCCGACATGTGGATAGACAACCGAAGCACAACTTGGTCTCACGAGGAAGTCATGAACTTCTGCAGCGCATTAGAAGCATCATGGCCTGCAGATATGGACGAACTGGACTCATGCGAGGGTCGAACAATCGTGCAAGGCACAATGTTTCACTCAAACGATGGAGGCACACAAATAATCAATTCCCTCTGGCATGGCATTCCCGAGTTTGCCAACGCTGACAGGGTTTGGATGCCGTCAGGACATAGTGAAGGCAGGGTAGCCTCTGCCGCCGATGAGATAGTCATAGATGCCCATGTTGTCGATGCGCTCGATTTATCATTGGGGGATACCGTTCACATTGGTGCAGGAAGCTCGCCTGTCGAGTTCTCGATCGTTGGCATTGGGTATCACCCCCTTCACGTTTTCATGGCCCCAGAAGGCTCGATTTTTCCTCCAGAGCCAGGTCAGTATGTAGTCGGCTATGTCTCAGATAGCGGTATGGCCCGTCTCACGAACAGTACGATCGGCAACAGCAATACTATCTTGCTGGATGTAGAAGGAACCCCATCATTCGATCTCCCTGACACAGAAGAATATGAAGGAGATGAAATTGATTCGGTGAGGAATCTTGTTTCCAGAGCTCTAGAGAACGCTGAGTTGGACGGACGGATCAGGGATAGAGGCCAGAATGAGCCAGTTGAAATCATGCGGCAAGACCTTGAGGGTGCTAAGCGGACGAGCGTCCCCTTTGCAGTTATGATTGCTGCTATCGCCTCAATCACAATTGTCCTCAGCCTCCAACGATTGGTACAGAGTCAAGCCAAAGAGATAGCAGCATTGCGAACACTCGGCGTGAATAGAATGTCATTGATGACTGGATACCTCATCGCTCCACTTGCTATCGGTGCCGCTGGATGTGGGCTCGGAGCGGTAATAGGTCCATTGGGGGTCGATTTCATGCTCGATTTCTACGAAGGCATCGTCGGCCTTCCCATTACAGAAAGAGAAGTCCCGTTGTCAATTTATTCAAATGTCATGACCCCTACTATTGCCGTTGTTTTCCTCTCAGGGGCATTCCCCGCGCTAAAAGCTAGTAAACTCGATCCTTTGGAGGTGCTCAGCGGTCAAAATCAAATTCGAGTTGGGTCGAGGACCCTTCGTCGTCTAACCTCTTGGATGCCAACTACCCTCGGACTATCTATCAGGTCAAGCATCCGGAAACCAGTTCGTTTGATGATGACATTCCTCGCTGTTGGAATCTCTCTGATGCTTTTCGGCTCGGTCCAAATGATGTCAGCTGGGCTTGAGGACACCATCGTGGGCGGGCTTGAAGATCGACAATCCTGGGATGCCCAAGTCTACATCAACCACGATCAAGAGGAAAGGGTCATTGAATGGGCCGATCAGCGGAGCGCTACTTATGAGCCCTTAATTGAGATGCCCGTGGGAATGGTGGAGGATCCTAAGGGTTTGGAGCGCATTTTCACAGTGGTAGGACTCGAATCTTTCACAGAAGGTTTACGAGAAATCAACATCATACAGGGTGATCCACCTCAGCTCAGCACTAGTGCCACTGAGGTCTTGCTCGACGAGGGTGCAGCGACATTCTTGGGGTGGAGTGTTGGACAATCACACACAGTCCTGTTGAATGGGGCCGAGCACGAAGTCACCATTGTTGGAGTTACTCGAGGTGAATTAGCGCGCACGATGTATTTTCTGAGGGCTGATCTGGGAGAGGTATTGGGGGTCAACGCCACTTCAATTTACCTTACACTTCCCGAGGGTGTCGAGGTTGATTCATCTCTCGCAGAGATATCCGCCGGAGTGGTTGAGCGCGAGACCCTCATTGAAGGCATGAACAGTTTGATCGACCAACAGACCCAAATTTTTCTTGCTATGATGTATCTCGGACTCATGTTCACCATCGCAGTGATGTTCAATACAATGATCATGAATGTCGCAGAACGAGACTTTGAACTCGCAACACTTAGAGTGTTGGGAGCGTCAACCCCAAGTCTTGGAATTATGCTACTCTTTGAAAGCCTTCTAATCGGAATCATTGGAGGTTTAGTCGGGGTCGTTTTCGCATATGGCGGCGCGGTCGGACTGGCAGCCTCTTTCTCTACTTGGCAGTTCTACGTAACTGTCTTGATAGTTCCCAGTGTAGCCTATCAACTAATGCTGGGCGTGATTTTGATCGCGATTGCCATGACGCCCATTGGCATCTGGCGCCTGCGTCGTATGGATTTAGTGGAGAAGGTAAAAAACCTCACACAATAGGAGAAAAAAATGAGGATAGCAACTTGGAATTTGAACGGGATTAGGGCCGCTCACAAGAAAGGATTGGACCATTTCATAAAAAAGATAGATGCCGATGTTCTTTTGTTCCAGGAAGTCAGGGCCTTGCCCGAACAGATGCCGGTGGGTTGGACACAACCCCCAGATTACAATGTCATATGGCACCCGGCAGAAAAAAAGGGGTACTCAGGAGTAATGACTTGTTCTAAAGATGAAATAATTGAAATCAGGAGAGGAATAGAAACCAATTTGGATGACACTCTGGACCCAGATGGTAGAGTCTTGGTCACGGGACATGGCGAGTTCACTTGCGTAAACATGTATCTCCCCAATGGGTCTTCCAGTCCAGAGAGGCAGCACTACAAGGATATCTGGTTAGAGGATATGTTGGTATGGAGCCAAAACTTCCTGGCAGATTCGAAACCCTCGTTGTTGTGCGGAGACCTCAATATAGCACACACGGAGAATGATATTTGGAATCCGTCGGGTAATCGAAGAACATCTGGGTTCCTAGACCACGAGCGAGAGTGGTTCGACAGATTGTTGGAATCCGGTTGGAAAGACCTCGTTAGGGAGCAGTATGGAAGTATCAAAGGTCCATATTCATGGTGGTCGAACCGAGGAAGGGCTCGAGAATTGGACAGGGGCTGGAGAATTGATTACATATTGGCAAATCCGGCGGCAGCAGATCGATTCGTTCGAGCTGAGGTAATTAGAGAAGGAGGTCTGAGAATATCCGATCATGCCCCGGTGATAGCTGACTTCTCTGATCATGGGCACTAATTCAAACGCAATAACCACTTAGAAAGAACCATGACAACACCGCCGAGCGACGCATTATCATCCCTTCTTCCGGGTGGAAAAGGCGTTTGGGTCCCCATGGACCATGGCCTTTCTTCCTTCCCAGTTCGAGGCCTAGGGAACATTGAGGAGGCGATAGATGATTGCATCGAGGGTGGCGTTGATGCGATAGTACTGCAGAAGGGCGTATTGTCACATCAAATTAAGAGGCTCTCATGGCCAAATTTCATCATGCACGTTTCAGCATCTACCATCCATGCAGGGATCAACTCAGACAATAAGGTATCAGTCGGGGATCCCAGCGAGGCACAGGAAAGAGGTGCCGTCGCAATATCCTGCCAGATTAACTTGGGGTCCCAAAATGAAGGCGAAATGATCAGGGATGCAGGATTGCTTACCGGCGCAGCCCTAGCCCATGACATGCCTGTGCTCGGTATGATCTACCCTAGAGGACCTGGCTTAGTCCGAATTGATGGCGATAGAACCAACGGAGTCGCACATGCTGCGAGACTAGCCTGGGAGCTTGGATGCCATGTCGCGAAGGTACCATGGACCGGGAGCGCGGATTCCTTTCATGATGTCTGCTCGTCAGTCCCGATCCCTGTTCTGATTGCAGGAGGTCAGCCGAACATATCATTCGCTCAAACCCTCGAGATCGTCGAGACTGCAATTTCTGTTGGCGGCGCTGGGGTCTGCATGGGCAGGCAGATATTCGAGGCTAACGATCGGATTGACAGAATTAGGGCGTTGAGGGCTGTAATTCATGAGGGAAAAACTTCGAACGAAGCCATTCAGATGATGGGGTGAAAACCCATGGAAGTATGGCTAGACTTCACTGCTGGAAAGAATTTCAGCGATGTCGATTCTGCTTTTATTGAAAATGTGCATAGACAATGGCATGGCGAGTCAAAGGATGTCGCAGAAGTGGAGATAGATGGTTTCAGAGGACAGGAAGAAGCCGTCTCTCTAATAGGAATGGTCGATTGGTTACTTCTACGATGCTCTGATTGGACCATGATCCCCTTGGAGAACATTATCTCTGCGTCCAGGGGTACTGGAACAAGAATCGCAGCAGCAGTCTCATGTACGGATGACATCAATGGAGCAGGATTCGCGTTGGAACACGGGGTAGATGCGGTGCTTATACCACCAAAAACCGATTTATTGAATTACTCATTGACCATATCAGAAAAAATGACGCCCAAGGAACAGGCCCCTGAACAAATACAATCAGGTTTGCAGTACTCCGAGGTTATCGATATCGCTGCAGTTGGGATCGGCGATCGGGTTTGTGTCGACCTCATTGATACTCTCGAATTGGGAGAGGGCCTCTTGGTAGGCTCAACAGCAAACGCGATGGTTATGGTCCATGGTGAAACCGTGCCATCAGAGTATGTCCCCACACGTCCTTTCAGGGTAAATGCAGGGGCAGTTCACTCATACTGCCTGATGGCTGATCAAACTACGAAATATCTCAGCGAGTTGGTCTCTGGTGACAAGGTCGCGGTGATCAATCTCAGAGGTACACTCAGGCATTCCACAATTGGAAGAGTCAAAATAGAAAGGAGGCCGTTTGTGTTGGTAAAGTACAGCGATGGCAGCATTTCTGGACAGGTAGCACTCCAACAGGCCGAGACCATTCGCTTAGTCGGGGATGGAGGGCTCATTAGTGTCACCAACATAAATGTCGGAGACAGAGTGCTGACCAGAATGTCCACCGGTATGCGACACATTGGAAGGGAATTGGATGGGGTGATGAATGAGAGATGACATCAACCCCCAGTGTTGCTTACGGTGGTGTGAGCATACTTCATGCAGCGGGATGTGGATGGGGTTGTTCCACTCCTATTGATCTGTCTTGTAGGGCCATGATAAATAGAGACAAAGCAGGAAACAACGCGGATGATAGCGGCCTCCTCAGTCAGCTCTCATCGTCAATTCTATCCTTAACGGGGCATGAAATTGATAGTGAAATCACCATATCAGTGGAGAGCGAGATACCTGCATCCATGGGGCTAAAATCATCCTCAGCTGTAGCGATAAGTGCGATCAAGAGCGTAATTCAGGAATTTGAAATTGACCTAGATCCAAGACAGATCGTCGAAGTTGCAGCTGAAATGCAAATGAGGAGTGGGTGCTCTATGACAGGCGCATATGACGACAATTGGGCTGCGATGGGCATGAATTCTGCAATTATCAGATTAGAATCAGAACCACCCTCAGAGCCATTCGCTCACACTGTAATCAATAATATGTATTGTACGATCATACACAGGGGGAGGAGAAGATCGACTCCCAAGTTATCCGATTTTGAAAAAATGAGGTCTAAATTTAAAATCGCTAAAGAATCGTTGATTTCTGGTGATGTGATAGGCGCATTCAAAGAAAATGGACTTGCCGTGGCTGAAGCCACTCGAGATTTCCAAGGGCTGAAGATATTGAAAACTCTTGATACAGCGGGCCTCGCCTCTTCAATCACCGGATCTGGACCAAGTATTGCCATTCTTTATGAGGAAGATCAGATTGACTTGGTATCCGACTTTTCCAGATCATTTGAACGAATTATAACTACAAAGGTCCTTCAACGCCCCCACATGGAGGGGAAATAATGGGCATGGCGTTCGGGAACAAGATTCGCATCACCCTCTTCGGCGAAAGTCATGGGCAGTGCGTGGGCGCTCTTCTCGAAGGCATCCCCCCTGGAACCCCTATCGATTACGATTCACTAATTGAAGAGATAGAAAAGAGAAAACCAGGTAGAAAGGGGATGAGTAGGCGGTTAGAATCGGATGAATGTGAGATTATGTCTGGCGTCCATGAGGGGGTAGCCACTGGTTGGCCCATCCTACTCATTGCCAGGAATGACGATGCAAGATCCAAAGATTACGGATTTCTACCAGATCACCCAAGACCCGGGCATGCAGACATGGTAGAGATTGAGAGGTCTGGGGGATCCACAGATTTGCGAGGCGGCGGCTCGCAATCTGCTAGGTTGACTCTCGGATTGGTTGCAGCTGCAAGTCAAGTAAGACAACTTATTTCAGCTCAGAACGTGATTATCAGGGCTGGGCTTTACTCTGTGGGGGGCAAATTCGCAGATTCTCTGGTAAATATGAATTGGGATTCTCTAGTTCAAAGCGATGACATGCTTAGGTTGAATTGCTACGACTCTGTGATGACACCAGTTTTCTCTGAGGAGATAGAACTAAGCAGAAAGTCAGGTGATTCAATTGGGTCTTCAGTGGAATGTGTGATCGAGGGTCTCCCCATGGGCGTAGGAGAGCCATGGTTTGATGGTCTCGAACCTGCATTAGCGCGGGTCATGATGGCAATTCCAGGCGCAAGAGCAGTGGAGTTCAGCAAAGGCTTCCAGTCATCATCAATGAAGGGGTCAGAACATAATGATGCTTGGACAATACGCGCAGGGCAGATTTCCCCTTCTTCTGACTCCGGCAACCTTCCTGATGGTGCCTTGGGAGGAAGATCAACTGGCGCCCCCCTCCACATGGTAGTCCATTTCAAACCCCCTAGCAGCATCTCAAAAACACAGACGACGCTGCATCTTCCCAGCGGAGCAAAAACCCCCCTGAAAATCAAAGGACGGCACGACCCGGTAATCGGGCCAAGGGCAGTCCCAGTCGTAGAAGCATCAGCGGTTTTGGTGATCGCCGATCTAATTGAGATGGCCAAAGAAGAATAGAATCCTACTGCTTATTGGCACGTACGAAACAGTCGAAGAAATCCTCCTCTGGGCTGTAAGGAATCCTAATCGGCACGACCCTCTTGGAATTTCTGTATTCTAGCAGGCAGGTTCACACTGAAAGATATAGCTATGAGGCCAAACACCATAGCAGTACCCAGCGCAACCCCGTAAACACTTGTTAATTCGACGCTCTCACTGAGTCTATTTGATGAGACTTGATCGAAGATTCCAATTATCGCGGGGATTATCACATTGATCAAAAGCGTGATCAATGCTACGAAACCTGCGATCAACGGCGTGGTCCCGAGAGATCTGTTGTATTTCTGAATAATTCTTTCTTGCCCCATCACATACACTTCACGAGTCCTGATTGAAGTGTCAAGCATAGAGAAGCGGATAACGCCCGACGAGAGCTCAATGTACATCACTAGGAAAAGAGCATAGAAAATCAACAACAATTTCTGTATGAATTCACTATCAACGTCCAAAGCCGCCATTGCAAATTCGACTTTGCTGCCAGCGAATCTTATGGTTATCAAAATCATGGCTACCTGGGACAACAATATCATTCGTTGATCCCTCTGGATTACCCCATAGGCTCCAATTACAACCCCCCCAATCAACAGGAGATAGTGAATAAGTCCACTGAAAAAAGGCACGCCAACAAGATTGGAGAGCCAGAACCACACCGTCCCCGATGAAGGCGTTATGACGAAAGTAACCAAACCTAGGAGAATCAACGTTGTCACTGAAGCCATCTGGAGCCTAACAACGGTCTTATTGGGACTCAAGAATCTGACTGAGGGAACAAGAGGGCCACCGAAAAATGACTCCACCCAAGTTGGTATCTTAGTTTCTGGGATGGCATCTCTTGGTATGGATGTAGATTGTGTGACTCGACCAGCTGCTTTTTTTCTGCTGGGGGCAGACGACCTAACGCTTTTTCCATCGTATAGATGCGAGGTATCCGATCTAGATCCTTCTGACATCTTTCCACCTCAGTATCCTCTAGCACCTGCCAGAGCTGTGACTAGTAGCATCTCTGGCTCCCAATCCATGATATTCGCCCCCAATCCCCTGATCTCTGTCATCAAAATATCCCTTTCTGTCTTAAGCAGCTCATATCCGACCGGGTCGAGCCTCCTCGCGTCAAACTCAAAATCTATGCTGCTGGGGGAGAGTATTGTTACCATGAAATTCCTAGCACGGAGATCTCTCACTGCGTCGATTATGGTCGGGTCGTCCTCCAGTGGACTCAAGATAATGATCGGACTGCCTCTATTTATGTGCGGCATCAACCTATTAGTCACTACCCTCAGAGGCGTGTTACCCTTTGCAACTGCCCCGGCCAATTTAGTCAGTATCACGTAGAGCTGCTTTTTTCCAGTGTCCCTGTCCACCGAGACAATCTCGTCACCATAGGTCACGAGACCAACTGAGTCACGCCTAGCGAGGAAATGCTGGGCCAAACTCGCTGCTGCTCTCGTACTGTACACGAGTGAGTTTCGACTAACAGGGCCTGTTTCACTTATTGAGCGACTGTCAACAATCAGTATAATGTCACTGACAGCATCTCTCTCGTATTCATTCACCATCATCTTGCCACCACTCCTCGCAGTCGCGTTCCAGTTTACTTTCTTCATGGGGTCCCCTGGTATGTATTCCCTAAGATTGTAGAAATTGGATCCTTCCCCGGGATTCCTTATGTTAACAGCACCAGTGAAAATCTTTGGGACCTTGCTTTTTATCATAGCATCTTTGATGTCCTCCATCTTTGGGAAAACGAGGAAATCATCGTACAGCTGTATCTCACGCTCATTATGAAAAAGGCCGAAAGTATCCTGTATCCTAACACATACTGGGCCAATGGTGTAGAATCCCCTTAGGGGGGCTTCAACGGTGTAGGATATCTCTGTCTCTCTTCTCCCTCCAAGTTCCATCAACACGTAGTTTGCCCCTTTTTTTATACGCATGACTTCGGGGACTCTGTCTCTGACTTCGATGATCTTCGCCATGGGAGTCCTATTTTGTATTCTAAGCACGACGTCAATTTCTCCGTCCTCGAAGACCCTTGAAGAGGACACTTTCCTAAGGGCCGAGATTCCTCCTAGTTGTATTCCCTCGTCTGATTCGTTATCCTCCAGCCTTCTACCAGATGATGCAACATCTGCGTGAGTAGTTCTGAATGCAGCATAGGTCAGGAATGATAGCAGAACAACTGCGACGGTGACAAGTTGTTGATTCCGCAGAACAAGCCCAAGCAGGTAGAGCCCAATAGCCAGAGATGCAAACATCGCTGACTTTCTGCTCCACGCCAGTGTAATCCCCCCTATTTTAGTCTAGTAAAATATCAAACAGTTGGGACGGGAACCTGGTTCAGTATATCACGAACAACTTCTTCAGTCTCGAGCCCCTTGATCTGATGCTCCGGCTTCAAAATGAGCCTATGGGATACAGCAAGCGTCGCGACTGATTTAACATCATCAGGTGTGACGAAATCTCGGCCTCGCATTGCAGCAGCAGCACGAGAAGTCTTGAGCAATGCTTGGGATCCACGCGGTGAGGATCCGACCAAGACACGAGGATCCTCTCGTGTCCTCGACACTACCTCGACCATATACATCCTAACTGCAGGATCAACGTACACGTCCTCTATCGCTTCTTGCATGGCAACGACTCGCGATGGGTCGGTAATAACATCAACATCGACATCGTCCTTCTTTCGTTCTATTCGCCTTGCAAGAATCTCGTCTTCGTCCCCCCTGTCGGGATATCCAACGCTCATCTTGAACATGAATCTGTCTAACTGGGCCTCTGGTAGAGGGTACGTACCTTCTTGTTCGACCGGATTCTGTGTGGCCATTGTCAGGAAAGGCGCGGGTAGTTTGTGGGTCACAGTACCGATGGTAACCTGCTTTTCTTGCATGGCTTCCAACAAAGCGGCTTGAGTCTTTGGAGGTGCCCGGTTGATCTCGTCTGACAAGAGCAGGTTGCAAAAGATCGGCCCGGGCTTGAACGTGAACTCACCCTTCTTGGCGTCATAGATGTTAGTCCCCGTGATGTCAGCGGGCAGGAGGTCAGGAGTAAATTGGACTCTCTTGAAATCGCAGCCAAGCGCGTCAGCGAAAGTATTCGTCATCAGGGTCTTAGCTAGACCAGGATAATCCTCGAAAAGTAAGTTTCCGTTAGATAGAATGTTGATCAGAACATTGTCGATTACATGCGACTTTCCGATAATTACCTTTTGAACCTCGCCGGAGATGGCCTTAGCAATGGCACTAACTGCCGTGAGGCGATCACTTACTTTCTCCCCTCCTCGTGCTTCTGCTGCCTTTTTGGCATAGCCCTCTTCGATTTTATCTGCATTCTTCCCTTTGTTTTTTGTACTGGCTGGCGGTGGTGTATCTGACATATAATTCACTCCTGTATCTTCAGTTTGGCTTACCCCATTTACGTATAGCGACCATCAACTGTCGCAATTCTTGGGACTGGTAAACACGAGATTGGCTGTATGCCAACTCTACAAGTTTGGGATCATTGATCATGTCTTGCACTTCAGATGGAGGCTTAAGTGCAAGTTGATCCCTTGTCAAATCATAATGAACTCTAACTTTCGTGAACAACGCCTGCTGAACCCTCTCCCTGTATGTTGAGGGATCTAATTTTCCAGGCCTTTCTTTGAATCTAGTAAGGTCGAAGACATGTCTCCAGTTCTCTTTCTGCGGGACAACCATCATTGAAACTAGCAACAACAATCCCACGTTCAAGACCACAAGCCACTTCAGGAAGGGGTTTGAGGTTAGTAAAACCACGGTACCCATCGTTTCTACGAAGGGCGCCGACAACCTACCAGTGGAGTGTCTGCTTTCATCAAAGACGATTTGGTACTGAGACTTGTCATCCCTGAAGGTCGAAGATAATTCTGGATTCCTATGCTCCATCATGTCAAAAATTAGGGCGGAGAAATATGCAGAATTCCCATTCCATTGTCCTTCGGGGAGAACATCCAACCAACATGAATTTACTGTGTCGCAGTTGGATCTTATTCCTTGGGTCTGGGCTTGTTGGAGATCCCACAGCATGTTTGAGAAGGCTTCATCGTCAGCAACAAAAGTTATGCTCCCGGTAACATCTACTTCAGCAACCTCAGTGGTACCGACAAAACCACCCTGACTTTCCTGTGGTTTATCAAAAGCTTTCACAGGATAATCCGCTCGAATGACCAGTGCTAGGTCTCCTGGTGCAGGATTTCTGTAATCTCCTGCATCCAGCGTCCCGGCCACATCAATGAAAGCACCTGAAGAGGCTCTGGCCAATATCTTTACACTCCTGTGATCCGGGTTGGTTTCGTCCATCTCGGTTGGTTCAAATTTCATGCCAGTCGGCGATCTAAACATAACAGGAAGTCTGCAATTCGTCATCAAGTTGTTCCTTATTTGGTCGTCTGTGCAAACTTGGCTCAAGTAGGCGGGTTGCATAGATTCGACGTCTTGATTTACTGAAGCAGCGGACCATACGTTTCTCCATGATGGAGAATAAGGCTCACCATCATCGTTGTAGATGAGGAAATGTTGGTTCTCATCATGCAGAGGGTCATCGAAAAAAGTCACACCAAACAATGAGGCCAACTCGTTTGCATTAGAGTTCTCAGCAGCTACAATCACCTTTCCACCAGACTCTGTAACGAAGTTGTGGATGGCCCGCGCTTCGGTTTGATCGATTGGCTTTTCGGGTCCTACTATGACCAGCATGCTCCTGTGTGGATCCCTCCAATCGTTGACAAGCATAGGCGTCGAAATGGTATTTGCAACGTCATAACCCAAGGAAATGTCTCCGTTGCCTCTATCCAGATTTTCCATGAGCGTGGACCTCATGGTCGATAGTTGGGCGAATTTCTCTTCGTCAGTGTCTCCACCTTCCACGTACGCAGAATAATAGGTTTCGTTTGATAGAACGAAGAACATTGGAAGAACTAACAATAGAACGGCGGTGACTGCGAGTGACCAAACTACGATTCTGTTGAACCGCTCTGCATCGCTGTCTGTTTTGGCCATTGTGATCGCCCACGCTGGCCCCCCAGGGAGGCCGACAAGGCTTTGCGGCATTCGTGAGATGTTATAGGTTGCTGAAAGACGATCTTGATTGCTGCGAGGAATTTTGAATAGATTTCACAACTTCCTGCGCATAAAAGCTGCAATGAATAAAGACGCGCCTGTGCCGACCACCCCGATGTGGGGAAGTCCCGTGGTCACGACCTCCACCGTCCCTGAGCCTTCATCGACCGGTTCCTTGCCCCCACTTTCTCCGGTGGCGGCCTGTACCTCTATTCGGGTAGAATCAGTTGATGTTTGGCTGCCATCAGAACCTTGGGAAACAATTTGAATATCCACGTCGCAGGATCTTGAGGGATGGCTCAGAGCTGCCTCAAATACCAGGTTTGCAGAAATAGTAGCCCCCGGCGCGACCTCCTTGTTGGTTATCTCAGAGGTCTGAGTCCCGACCGTTATCAATGTGCAATCCACAGAGACATCGGTTTCGGAAACCCTATCCGCGATGTTCCCATTATTTTGGACAAAAACTCTGAGAATCGTGTCCGCCCCCGCATTCATCGGCCCAGCAGGGTCGTCTATACGAACCTCCAAGTTGAAAACTTCCGGTATAACCATCTGAACATCGTCCGAAGCAGTATCCCCTGGAAGGGCAATGGGGACTCCCTGTCTTGCGATAACAGTCCCAGTCACCTCGAACAGCTCATTGGCGTTGGCAGCGTAATTCAGCACATCAACATCGCTTATGACACCATAGACAGTGGTATTTTCTCCTGCCGTCACAGTGACGTCTCCCGGGCAGGATACCTGAGCATCAAATGGAGATGTACAATCCAATGAGACCGTTATGCTGGTGATGCCGTTGTTTTCGACCAAAATCGGAATAGAGGCGCCGCCTTTATCGGAAAGTGTGATCTCCTGTACTTCCCCGTTTTCGTCGGAAATTGAAACAGACCAGGCTCCAGGGCCGTCCTGTCCCACCACGGAATTCGAGGCAGAGAGTGCTAGAATGGCAGCAGCAACTAGCCAGACGTAACTCTTTTTGAGGTCTCTTCCATCGCTCTTCTGGCCAATACAGAAGCCATTTTCTTTCGATACGCTGGAGGGAACCACGTGTTCAGTACGGGTCGCACCGCTCTCTTGAGTTCTGCCCCCAGTCGCTCTGCTTCGAGGGCCCAATTAGGACCTTTGTCGAGGGATTCGATCAATTCTTTGTGCTTTCTAGGGATGCTCTCGAATCCCGTGCTGGCCATGTTGATTGTTGATACGCTCCCATCAGCTGAAACCCCCACCGAGAAGGCAACCCCTCCTTCGGGAAAATCCCACGCCTCCCGCAGTCGAAGTTTCTGGTACGAGCCGATAAAGTCGGCGGAATTCTCCGGAAGTTGGATGTGTGTCACTATTTCGCCGGTCTCCAAGACGTTCCTCGTTATGCCATCCTCTTGAAAGAAATCTTCTAGTGGCATGCTTCGAGTGCCTCTGTGAGATGCCAGATGGATTTGGGCATCCAAGCACATCAAGGCTGGAGCAAGGTCGCCCTGATAGGTTGCGACGCATAGCTCATTCTGATTTGGAATCACCCTGCAATCGGCACCTGTGCCCTCATCGCACTTGTGGCAGTAATCAATGGATTTTCTCCAAGTTTCAGATTGGTTAAGCCAGAAACACCTAGTGTCCAAGCACAGGTTCCCTCCAAGTGTGCCAGATCTTCGAATCATCACGCTTGCGATTGTCCCCGCTGCTTCGACAATCAACGGATGAGCGACGGATGACTCCACAATGTCCTGTAGCCTAACCATGGCCCCAATCCTTGTCGTCGATATGCCTTCGAGTTCACTTACTCCGGACATTGAAATGACGTGAGACTTGGGATTAATTCCCCATTTGTAGTTGGGAATCAAATCCGTACCTCCCGATATCCAATCAAAATCATGTCCGCCTTCATGCAAATCCTTGGCAATTTCAAGGGCATGATCAAGTGTTTTTGGCATATGGACTTCAAACGCAGGCGTTTTCATTCAGCTCCCTCCATGTGTCTTCGTTCTTTGTGCAGCCAAGCGCTGCCGGCGAGTTTGGGATTTTCTAGATATTCTTGATCCGGAAGGACTTGAACAGTCCAATTCGGATCATTTTCCTCTGGGGGGCCTGTGGCATGCCGATTGAATAATTGCCCGTTGTAATAGGCATCTGGATTCGGATCCAACCGCCTTTCTCTGTCTCGTTTTGCGTGATCCTTTGCCCTACGAATTAGTTTATCAGATAGAGACGTTAGTTCCAGAGAGGGGTTAGGAAGATCCCTGGGATCTTTGATGCCCCGTTTTCTACAGGCTTTCTCTATGGATCTGTACAATCTGTCAGGGGTCAGTGGCAACTCATTGTTCCTCACTCCAATGGCGTCATAGACTGCATTGCAAACTGCTGGGAGTATGGGTAGAAGGGGGCCCTCTCCAGCCTCCTTGGCACCAAAAGGCCCCTCTGGATCATTCGACTCGACGATGATGGGGACAACCTCCGGCATTTCATGAACCGTCGGAATCTTGTACCCTAATAGGTCTGGATTGAGGAGATTGCCAGTCCTTCCATATTGCATTTCTTCAGATATGACCTGTCCCAAACCCATGTGGCAAGATCCAATAATCTGTCCTTCAACTGAAAGTGGATTCAGTGCCTTACCGCAGTCATGCGCAGCCCAGACTTTCTCAACCTTGATCCGCCCTGTCTCTATGTCGACATCTACCTCTGCCACATAAGCGGAGAAAGAATATGCAGGAGCCAGTCCGGCCGCTGCTCCCTTGTGCATCTTCCCCATGGGCGGGGTTCTGTACGACCCGGAGGCGACCAAAGCGCCCTTGTCCTCTTGTGCCTTGTGAAGCGCTTGGAGGTAAGATACGCCGACAGCGGGGTCCTTCTTGTTGAATATCCTCCTGTCACCTAACACCAAACCAGAGGTTTCCACACCCGTGATTAATGAGGCAGCTTCTATCAATTCAGATCGGATCTCCATTGCCGCGGAAACTGCAGCATTCGCATTCATGAATGTGACTCTGCTGGAGTATGAGCCGAGGTCCACTGGAGATGTATCCGACTCCTTTGATCTGATCCTAATCATGTCCATGGGAAGACCCAATACTTCAGCGACTGCTTGACCGACTACCGTGTCGGATCCTTGTCCGATATCTGCGGCACCGGTATGAATCGTCACTCCTCCGTCCATGTCTATCTTCAGATGCACAGTGGCATGAGGAAACTTGTTGGGATCCCAGTGTATGGGCAGACCACTTCCGGATATGAAGAATCCACATCCGACACCTATGCCTTTCCCGAGAGGCATCCTTCTGAATTTTTTATCCCACCCTGACTCTTTTCGGACCCTCTCCAGGCATTCTCTCATTCCGATCGAAGTCACCCTGAAGCCGGTTATTGTCGCAGAATGAGGGGGAAGCAGATTAGCCAGCCTCAGGTCTATCGGGTCCACGCCCAACTCTTCCGAAATGTGGTCAATTCCAACTTCGACAGCACACCTGGAGTTCACTGCACCGTGCCCCCTCATAGCCCCACTGGCGGGCTTATTTGTCCAGACCCTCGCTCCAGTGTAGTGGAATGCTCCAATCTCATAAGGTGCCGTGTGCAAAACCCCGTTGTAGTAGGTAGTGACATGCCCGAAGGAGGCAAATCCGCCCCCGTCAATCAAAGCATCAGTTTGAATCCCACTGAATCTCCCCTCTTTGTCGGCATGAATAGCCATCGAGATCCTTGATGGGTGGCGCCCTCTGTTCGTCCAGAACACCTCCTCTCTGTCAAAGGTGATTCTAACTGGCCTACCGCTTTTTCTTGCAAGAATTGCCGCGCACATCTCGTGGGGAAACGGATCCGACTTGCCGCCAAAGCCTCCCCCGACATACGTTCTGTGGACATTTATCTGGTGCATTGGAATGTCCAAGACATCTGCTAAGGCCCTGTGAACGTAATGAGGTACTTGTTGTGGGGTGTAGAGGGTTAGTCGACCTCGAGGATCCCAATGAGCGACAACTGCATGCGGCTCGGTAAATCCATGGTTTACCCCCTTGAAAGTCCACTCATTATCATAAGATGCAATTGAGTTCTTGATGTCTGATATCCTTCCAAATCTTTGGAACACTCTTTTCTGGACATTTGACTCACCTATGTGGTACCTTCCCCTGTCATGAATAGGGTCTGGTGAATCTTTGAGCCCGTCCCTCATGTCGAAAATAGGCTCTAGATCTTGGTATTCTATCCGAACTGCAGCGGCCGCTAGCCTTGCAGTTTCTTCGTCTTCAGCTGCGACACAAGCCACAATATCACCAATGTGCCTGACCTTCTCTAGAGCCATTGCATGCTCATCCTTAGTGACGGGGAGAACTCCGAAGGCTGATGGCGCGTCGATGCCGGTAGCGGTCGCCAAGACACCCGGAATGGATTCGACATCAGTCATGTCAATAGATAGTACCTTTGCGTAATGACGGTCGCTTCGTACAAGGCGACCAATTATCTCTCCGGGCAGTCGGACATCGTCACCATACACAGCCTGTCCGGTTACCTTCCATCTGCTATCGATCAATGGCGTTCTTTTTCCTATGATCCTACCAGTGACTAAGTTATCATGGCGATGGGGGCCCCATGGTTGGCCCATTTTCCCCCCTTGGCTCTGAGGAATCATGTCGAGATCCCTTTTTTCCGATTTGGGCGAGGAGCCGCCTGATCCCGGCCTAGTAAAGTCAAGCTTGCCAGGCTGTTGGCGATACCCGACAATCTCCTTCTTGTCCTCCGGCATCAGTTCAGCCTCCAAAGCCCGGATCTGGATCACTCGCTGGTTCAGTAATGGGCTTATTCTGAATCCCCTCTGAGAGAATCTTCGATGCACTCATTATTGAATCGACTATTTGTTGATAGCCAGTGCACCTGCAAAGGTTTCCTTCAATTGCATCCATTGCCTCCTGTCGGGTTGGGGTGGGATTTGCTTCCAACAAAGCCGCACTTGTGACCAAGAACCCTGGAGTACAAAATCCACATTGACTGCCCCCGCACTCAGCAAACATCTCTTGAATGGGATGTAGATGATGTCCATCAGATAGCCCCTCTACTGTGGTTACCTGCCGGTCTTTTGCCTCCAAAGCCAAGGTCATGCATGATAATCTTGGTTCACCATCGATTAGCACCGTGCAACACCCACATGTCCCCATGTCACACCCCCTCTTGGTGCCCAGAGATCCAATACCATCCCTAAGCACATCAAGTAGAATGTCATGACTTTTGATGATTGTCTGCACTTGTTTCCCATTTACTGACGCAGTCCAGACCTCCACCGGGGGGCTACCTGCCAAAGGGAGCGGATGGGATGCCATGTTCCTCGACTTGCAAGCAGGTGTAAGAGACTTAGGGCTGGTCAGCCAATGTCGTCGACCACCTTGGACATCACTGATTGCTCTATGAGTTTGAGATGGCCCCCCATTGTTGATCTCGCCATGCCCATGCTTTCCGCTAGATCCTTGATCTTGATTCCCCTTTCCTCCGAGTAATAACCAAGCAAAACTGCCTGTCGCAATACTTCAATTTGCCGTTCGGTTAGTATATCTCTCCAGACATCCCCTTCGTTGCTCTTTACAGATTGTATGCTGATAGAATCCCATGGCATAGTTATTTTGAACAATTCAATTAACCGTTTCATGGAATCTGACCTGCCCGTGAAATTTAGTTCGAGTCCGTCCTTGTCCAATCCGTAAGGTGGGTGTAGGTGTATTTTTTCCAAATCCAACATCATCATAGGTATGGAATGAGTCAAATTGACCGAAGCGAGGTATGAGCCAGTTTCTTCATCCTTCTCGTGGATTTCCAAGACATCAAAGGTCGGAATAAGATCTATTTTTTCCAACCCACCTTCTTCTGGTATTATTTCGGCAAGGTGCTCAATACCATCTTCACCGAGCTTCATGTGGGCGAGAACCTCGTATTTGTGCACGACATCCATTAATTGTTTGAATTCAGTTATCCCCTCTAGGTCGGAACGATTCCACCGTAGCCTCAAACGTCGCACGTTCTTCAAAATAAACTCATTAGTTATGAAATTGAAGGTGAGGGATAACAACCGTTCACGATCTGGTTCTAGTCATGGATATAATCTCACTACATACCGAGAAAGCGATTTCTTCGACCGTAACAGCCCCGATTGGAGAACCTATTGGACATCTGACTCCATTCAAACGCTCATCAGAGATGCCTTCATTTCTCGCTGATTTAGTGAACTCCCTCCACTTCGTTTTGGACCCGATGCAACCCAATCGGAATGGAAGCTCCTCGATATGTGAAAGCAGCCCAATCAGTAGCTTCTGGTCTATCGCCCAATCATGGCCAAGCAGAAGGATGTCTGAGAATCGGGATAGACTAGAAGGCGTTTCGACGCTCAAGAATTCATCGGCTTCGGAATGGATCCTCTCTGATGCGTTGGGGAACATTTCAGGAGATGTAAAGTTCTCACGTTCATCGAAGACACTGTGGTGCCATCCCAATAGATCACATGCCTCACTGATAGCCTTGGCAACATGCCCACCGCCCATCAGGAGGATGTGGGGACAGGGTTCAAACTTCTCGAAAGCCACAGTCACCCGGCCACCACAGAGGCTGTTTAGGTTGGTGGTATCAGGATCATTGGATGATCTGGAGAGGACGAATGTCTCTATGCCACCGGGAGACCCAATTAGCATAGCGCTAAGCCTTCCCTCAATTTTTACTTCCAGGCCCGCCCCGCCGACTGTACCATGTCTAGCACCAGAGGAAGAAAATGCCATTTTCGCTCCTACTTTCGCTGGAACACTTCCGTCCGACTCAATTATCGATGCCATTGCGACGATGTTCAACTGTTCGAGTTGATTTAATGCCCACATCAACGTCTTTGAGCCCATAAAAAAAACATCCAGAGCGGTGTTCAGACACCCCTTACAACAACCTGCAATGATTGGGAAGTGATAAGTCTTGTAGCCTCTTGTCACACCTTGTGAACCCTATATTGGAGACAATCCTAATTTCGATGAGGGATGCATTCCTGGCGGTCACAGTATTCGTCGCTATCATGGTCCTTCTGTTCAGTTGGTTGCAGTACCTCACTGCGGGGAGGTTTGTTGATTGGATAAGATCCAGAAAGAAGTGGCAACCGGTAATTGGTGCATTGATGGGATCGATCCCAGGTTGTGGAGGCGCTATCATCATCATGCCGATGTTTGCGAAGGGGTACGTCACTTATGGGACTGTTCTGGCAACCTTGATTGCGACCCTGGGGGATTCTGCCTTCGTGCTGTTCGGGGCCGTGATTCAAGATGATAAATTCCTCATCCCTGTTCTGGTAGTTCATGTCATCTCATTCCTAGCAGGCGTGATCTGGGGTTATGGAGCGGACTTGCTATCGATTACGCCGGATAATCCCATTGGGCTCAAGTTATCTGCGCATGATTCTAGCGAATTAGCACATCAAAGAGATCACCAATCCGAAGATTTTGAACAGGGAGATATTATTTCCGACTTAGCCAGGGAGGAGCCCGGTACCCTATCCTACAAGATAGTTCACAGCGGCTACAAGGTGTGGTGGTTGGTAACAATCAGTGGCCTGATCCTAGGCGTATTGCTCATATTCTGGTTGGCTCAGGACCCAGATTACAACCCTGAATTGTCAGCGGACATATCCACGAGAGATGGAATTCTCACCGTTATCGGTGTGACAGGCACGCTTTTGTCATTGGTGTTGTATGTTGCTGGCAGGAGTTTCATTGCTGACGATACAGAGGCCTCTATCGGGGACAAACTCCATTCATTTGACGAAACCCTGACCCATGCTGCGTCGGAGACGGCATTTGTCACGGTGTGGGTCTTGGTGGCGTACTTAGTCTTCGAAGGCCTAATTATCGCCACCGGAATAAGCGAGGCCGACCTCGCTGCAGGGGGGGATGGTCCTATGGCCGTGGCAGTGGCTGCCTCAATCGGATTGATCCCTGGATGCGGCCCTCAAATAATCGCATTTACTGCATATGTCGAGGGCATTTTTTCCTTCCCGGCGCTGGTCGCAAACGCCATATCTCAGGATGGAGATGCCCTCTTTCCCCTATTAGTACGTCATCGGGCCGCTTCCCTATGGGCCACCTTACACACACTGGTACCGGGATTAATCTGCGGGATGGTCCTGCTATCTTTTGGTGTTGACCTTCCATGAGCGATATATTTCATGCCATGCCCTCTCTAGAAAAATCACATCCTCGGGAGTGTCTACATTTATGTGGATGTAGGGGTCGTCAACCTCAAAACGAGAGAATTTGATCAGGTCCTTGAGTGATGAGTGTGGTTTGGCCTCTCTTATGGCGGTGATACCCCTCCAATCCAACAATACCGGATGACCTCCCCTACCGTCTTTCTTAGGACAGGAGCTTGAATCTGCTTCCATCAAAATTCTGAGTGTTTTCGAGCTAAAACCCGGCCTGTCAATCGGAGCTAAAATCACTTTTTTCGGCCATCCAAGTGCCTCCAATCCAATTTGAATTGAGCCTGTCCTACCCAGATCTGGTTCATCGTTCCTTACAAAAATCACAGAATCTGTGTTGAGGTCGCATTCGCCTGAGTTAGGGCCAAGCACGACACAAGTTCTCATACCGTGTTCTATCATGACCTCAACCATTCTTGATAGGAGCGTCTGCCCGTCCATTTTTATCGAGGCCTTGTCAAAGCCCAATCTTCTGCTCAGACCTCCCGCGAGTATCAAGCAATTCGGGAGATCCTCATCGATCATAGCGCCACTAACCTATGAATAACTGTGAGACGTAGAAAAAGTATCCAAACAACAAGAAGGCCCCCAACGGTTTTGATACCCCCTTGCCTAGGAATATCGACACGCAGATTATCCCAGAACTCCCAAGGAGTACCCAGATGTCTAGAGTTAGGAAAGATTCTGACACAGACAATCCTTGTGCTACAATTGCTCCAATACCAAGTACGGCCATTACATTGGCCACGTTCGAGCCAAGAATATTTCCGATTGCTACGCCTTGGACCCCACGAATCGAGGCGGTTATCGTGACCGCCAACTCAGGTAGTGAGGTCCCGAAAGCCACGAGTGTGAGCCCAATAACTGCCTCTGAGACCCCAATCGAAATGGCAAGCCCCACCCCTCCCTCTATTAGTAGATCTGATCCGTATTTTACCAAAATAAGGCCGACCAAGAATGCGATAATTGCATATGTGTAGCCCTGAGGTATCCAAGAATCCTCTTCGCCCTCATCGTCGCCCCCCCTTGTCCTAAAGATGTAGGCATAGTATCCCCCCATCCAGATAATGGATAAGACACCGAGCCATACGGGGAACTTTCCTATAATCACCGATAGGACGACAAATGCGGTTGCAGCGAGCAACATCAAAGCATCTTGTTTGAGGTCCTTGTCAGGTTGAGATGCGGCACCTATCAACATCGCGATGGCTAAAACCAACATAACATTAGCAATATTGGACCCTATCACACCCCCAACAGCCAGATCCACTGCTTCCGGACTACCGCGATTAATCGCATTCAATACAACTCCTAGTTCTGGCAGACTTGTCCCAATCGCAACCAGTGTGAAACCAACCAAGAATGAGGGCATACCCAACAAGCCAGCAATTCTTATAGAGCCCTGAACGACTAATTCGCCCCCTAAAACCAGCAAAACCAGACCGATTGTTAGCAGGACCCCATCTGGAAGTCCCCCGAGCATGCCGCCCCGTGGATCTGATGAGATATAAGGAACGGGTGAATTATTCAGTGTTAAATCAGAGTATTCTTTTGATGTGGCGGACCAATAATTCCACATCAGGAATGGTGTGGTCCTCCAAAGGTGGCGAGAAAGGAACTGGCACATCAAGAGCCCCAAGTACCACTGGGGGCGACTCGAGCGACCAGAATGATCCTTCTAGGACTGCAGAGGAAACTGTATGGCCAAAGCCGCCTGTCCATTGTGCCTCTTGAAGGACGATCATACGCCCAGTCTTATTCACCGATCGGATACAGGTGTCTCTGTCGAATGGATTCAACGTTCTCAGGTCGATAACCTCAACATCGACCCCCTCCATCGAAAGTTTTCTTGAAGCATTCATGGCAACGTGAACCATTGCGCCCCATGTGATTACCGTGATGTCCTCGCCAGGGTCCACAATTCGTGCCTTACCTATGGTGTGCCTACCTTCACGTACCCTTTCTCTAACAGAATGAGTATCTACGTTTTGGCTTATCCGATCACCCCAACCAGTCAGGCCTCCGCGCAAACCGTACAAACCAATGTGCTCAAACAAGACAAATGGGTCATCCAGAGAGTGCCCCTCAATGAGTAGATCATAGGCATCCTGAGGGTTTGAGGGAAATCCAATTATCAAACCGGGGTCGTTTAGAAACCAAGATTCGATAACGTTTGCATGATAGGGACCACTCCTCGTTTTACCACCAAGCGGAATTCTAACCGTAATTGGGACCTCGGCCCCCCATCTCCATCTTAATTGGGCTGCATTGTTCACCAGAGCGTTCATTGCTAGTGCTGCGAAACCACCAAACTGAATCTCAGCGATCGGCCTCAAACCCCCTAATGCAGCACCAGTCGCGCTATTTATTATGATGGATTCAGACAATGGCATATCGAGAAGTTTACCCCCGTGTCCCTTTGCTTTGAGTGCTAGGTTCAATCCGAACGCACCCGCGACTTCCATGTCTTCCCCCATAAACAGAGCATTTTTTCCCTCATTGTCTGCAATATCGACCATTGCATTTTGAATGGCCCTACTGAAAGTCCAAGCATTCGAAGCAGCCTCAAACTTCATCGGTCGAATGTCTGATTGGCTGGGAACCGGTTTCATTCCCTCTAGATCTTTGATTTGTTGGTGATGTGTTCTTGCGTTCGTCAGTTTTGACGTTCCAATAACGACCGACTCAGGCTCGGGCCATTTCATTGATTCGACAGTCAATCGCGCCTCAGCACAACTGGCTTCCTCCTCGTCAACAATCGATTTGAGTAACCTGGAGCCAACCCCCAGTTCTCGAAGTAAACGCTCATGATTCTCAATTGGCTCCTTCTTTGACCAATATTGCATTAATTCTTCTCCTACATAACCCGGGGGATTTCCATTCTCAGCACCCAAATACAGGTCATCATGGTGATGTGCATGTCCGCAACCCCTCATTGTCTCAACATGGACAATGCATCCTCCACAGCCGGATACAGCCAATTCACGAGCAACACAGACTGACGCATAATATATCGCAGGATCAGATCCATCTATGCTCCAAGCCGGAAGCCCCACCGAGGCCCCTTTGTCCCCGAATGTCTCTGCACCGGATTGTTTGTTTGAGAATGTATCCAACGCAATTTGATTGTTTTGAATTATGTAACATATCGGCAAACCCCTCGCTCCGGCGAAATTTATGGCCTCCCAAAACTCTCCGCTGCTGCTGCAACCCTCTCCAACAGGAGCCAGAGTGAACCTCCCATCACCCTTTCTTGAAGAAGCTAGAGCAATCCCCGTAGCAGTGGCGCTCGCTATTGGCAGCGGCGCAGTAGGGGGCAAGATACCGTAATCCCAGTCTCCTATGTGGAGATCCCTACCGCCGAAGTCAGAATGACCTCCATCCATTTTCGATCCTGATTTTCCCATTTGGGCAGACATAATAGACAATGGCGTTTGACCCATCGAAAGTGCAAGCCCGAGATCTCTGATCATGGGGGCTGCCACATCCTTGCCCAAATGCAAGGCCGTCCCACATGCTGCGATCGGTTCTTGCCAAGTTGATCTGAATCCCTTGCCACCAAATTTTGTCCCATCTGGGGTTTCTACACCCTCAACAAATAGCTCCTTCAAATGCCGATCCAGTATTCTTGTCCTTATCATTAGCCTGTGCCAATGTATACGCTCCTCATTGGTTATCGATGAAAGATATGCTAGCCTCCTTAGCAAGAGCCGTAAATCTAGGATTAACCTTGTCCTTTTCCTCGAAAGGTAAAGTCTACCATCTCTCCTTGGCATGATCTCAGCCTGCAACACGTTGTTTATCTTGGAGATGTGAAGCCTGTCCTCAAATGCATCATAAACAAGATCGCAGAATAACTCCGACCATTTGTGAAAATCTTCGCCGTTCATTGATTTTGGTGCAACACAGTCCTCAAGTACATCTTTCACCAATCCCAAGTACCCATCCCATCTTTCTGCTGTAAACCTAAGGATCTCACCAATCAGTTCTCCTGGGTCTATGGCTTTGTTAAATTTCAGATGGCTCATAGGCTTCCAATTACCGCCCCATATTTTGGGCAAGTCAGATTGATTTCCGTTGTAAGTCTCTGAATCCCAACTTATCGGGCGATTCCTACTATTCGCTTCATCAACTAGCTCATCGATCGTTGATTTTTCTCTGATCCAGACTTTAGCATCAGACTTTCTCCCCTGTCCTGTTTGAGATCTCTCTATCATTATCCTGGTCCTCTCTGAACACTCTGAGCATTTTCTGTCCAGGGCCTTCAAGCCTTTTTTCCCTGATTTCCAAGGTTGATGATGATTACAGTTTGGACACCTCCAAATTCCCGATATTTCGTAGACCATGTTGTACCCAATGTGCATAGGCACATTAATTATTCCTTTTATATGAATTTAAAAAACAGGATATATTATATAAAATATGTAAAAAAATACAAGTAAAAAATGATACACTGAATTAATTTATACATAAGATAATTAATTTTTAAAATATAATTTTACATAATAAATTAAAAAAATGAAAATAAAATAAACAAAAAATAAAAATTCTTTAATATCTTGGAACATTTGGGTCGACTTCTCTAGACCACCTATCAATACCGCCCTCAAGATTCGATATGGCCCCATTGAAATCATCTAGACTTGAAAGATAATTTACGACTGCAGCAGATCTTACTCCTGAGTGGCAGTACACAATTATCGGCAAATCACGGGGCAGTTCCTCTATTCTGGACGGAATTTGCAGGTGCTCTATCCTCGCAGAGGTCCCTTTTATGGTAGCAATAGATTCTTCAATTTCCCTTCTAACATCTAGTATGAAAACCTCATCCCCCCCCAAAATCATCCTTTCAAGCTCTTTTGGGGTTATTTTCATGCCGATTTTAGGTTTAGAAAAATTCGAATTAGGTTTGCCCCGAGTGCTACTGAACTTGAGAATACGGGATTCCATTTTCAGGGCGTTGAAAATTAGTAATCTACCCGATAGGACCCCTTCAATCCCCAGAAGGACTTTCATGGCCTCTGTTGCTTGTATGGATCCAATTATCCCTGTCATAGAACCCAATATGCCAGCCTCAGAGCAATTTGGCGCCAACGCCGGCGGAGGTGGCTGGGGGAATAAGTCCCGGTAATTTGGGCCATCTTGATAATTGAAAACCGAAACTTGTCCCTCGAACCTCAACACACTTGCAAATACCCATGGTATTCCCAGCGTCTCGCATGCATCATTCAGTGCATACCTTGCATCAAAGTTATCCGTACCATCTACAACAACATCAGATCCCGATATTAGCCCAGTCGCATTCTCTGGAGTCAATTTCTGCTTGAAGATCTTTATTTTCACAGTTGAATCGATCTTGCTCATCCTTTCAAGTGCAGAATCAACCTTTTTCACACCAACGTCCTTTTCTGAATGTAGGATCTGTCTCTGCAAGTTCGAGATATCCACTTCATCATCATCAATAATTCTAATTTCTCCTATCCCAGCTGCTACCAAATACAAAAGCGCAGGACTCCCCAATCCTCCTGCTCCAATTACCGAAACGACTGATTTTGAGAACCTTATTTGGCCGGATAAGCCAATCTGGTCAAGCACTATATGCCTGTCAAACCGTTTCAGTCGTTGTTCATCCATGGAATCAAAACCCGGGGGAATAGAGTCTAATGATACAAACTGTGAGGCTCAACCTCCCCCAGATGACGGTCATTTTTCTTGAGTGTAGGGGCGTGGGAGATTTGCCAGTCAGGCTTGTTAACAATCTATGAATGAAATTCTGCTGCAGAGCACTCTCTGGTTTCTCGATTCCAAGCAACCAACGTTCTATGTCAGTAAGGATGCAATATCCATCCCTGGTACGCCAAAGAATCTCAGTCGCGCAGTATACTAACACTACGGCCCACAGGATGGAATCCCATGGAGCTAGCCACCCGAATCCTACCAGCAGAGTCACTAGGACATGTGAAGAGTAGAATAACCAAGCCAACAACCTTCTTGGAAGTGTGGCATTCGTTTTTCGATCATTGAACGATAGGGTTTCCATTTCATCAACTCAATGTTGTGACTCCAGCCATCGCTCTGCGTCTATTGCCGCCTGACATCCCATTCCAGCAGCAGTGATTGCCTGTCTGTATCTGGTGTCTACTACATCCCCTGCCGCGAAAACCCCAGGCACACTAGTCATTGTATGCTTCTGGTGTAGGATGTAACCCTCAGAGTCCGTCATCACCTGGCCAGCCAGGAAGTCTGTGATTGGTTTGTGCCCAATCGCAATAAATGCTCCAGTACACGCTATCTGCTCTGTGGAGCCATCTCTGGGGTCTTCGATCAAAGCCCCTGTGAGCCCATTCTCATCTGATAACCACTTTGTGACTTGCCTGTGAGTCCTGATCTCAATTTTGGGGTGGGATCTGGCTCTTTCTAGCATGACCTTAGAGGCTTTGAAAACATCCCTCCGATGAATAATGGTCACTTTTTCTGCAAACCGTGTCAAAAAGGTCGCCTCTTCCATTGCGGAGTCCCCTCCTCCGATCACTATCACTTCCTCGTTCTTGAAAAACGCACCATCGCATGTCGCACAAGTAGAAATGCCCCTTCCCTTTTGCTCTTCTTCGCCCTCGACACCAAGCCAAGTCGCCTCAGCACCCGTGCAAATGATCAGAGACTCAGCGTTGAATTCTTGACCTTCTACCCAAACTCTGAAAGGTCTAGTCCCGAGTTCGACCTTCTCAACGTTCTTGTCCTGCACCTTCAATCCAAACCTCTCTGCCTGGGTTCTCAGCTCCAACATCATTTCAGGCCCACCGATTCCTTGAGGGTACCCAGGGAAATTTTCAATGTCTGATGTGAGCATCAACTGTCCGCCTGACATGTAACCCGCGAACATCAGAGGTTCCATCATTGCTCTGGCAGCATAGAGTCCCGCAGTGTATCCTGCAGGCCCGGATCCAATGATTATCACACTATGCGTCGTGGTCATGTCCGGCCCAAGAAGCAGGAGTCCCTTGAATATTGACACTCGCCAATCTTTCCGTGAACCCGAGATAAGGCTCAATCAATCATTGAATGCACCGCACTTATGGCCGATCTTGCATGGGGTTCTAATCTAGGTGCAATATGATGATTTTCGGCGCCGGGCCCTATGATCCCTAGACCAATGGGTTTGTTGTGCTCAATCTGGAGATTCAATAGACTGGATAAAACTGCTTGACCGATTACCAGTCCATGGTCGGTCTCCCCTCTTTCTATCACACCAAGGCATGCCACTCCGAGGATATTCTCTTGTGATAATAATCTGGAACTGGCAAGTGGGACTTCATAGGACCCGGGCACCCACACAACATCTGAGATTTGGATTCCCAGAGAATCCGCCTCTTCCTTGGCGTATTCCACCATCATCTCGACGGATTTTCTGTGAAACTCCCCACAAACAAGTGCTATTGACTTCATTTCCTTGACATCCTTTGATTTAAGCGAACTACTGTATCAACAGTCGCTTGAGTGGTCGAGTCTATTTCGATATTCACCAAAGACCCTTCTACCTTGCGACTGAGTGTCGTCCTTCGTAATGTCTCGGGGATTATATGCACCTCGAAACATCCCTCTTCATGGATACTGCCCACGGTTAATGAGATGCCGTCGATTGCTATGTAGCCCTTCTCGAATGTGTACATAGCCACCTTTTCGGAAGTCTGAATTGTCATATCACACGTTGATTCTCCGCTATCTGGATCCTTGGAATGCGATATTTTGATAATTTTTGCGACTTCCATCACGTGACCTGATACGAGGTGACCACCGACCTCCTTGCCGTAGGTGAGTGATCTTTCGTAGTTCAAGGTGTCTTGAGGCTTGAATCCCCCCAAAGTGGACCTGGCGAGTGTCTCTTCAATAATTTGGAATGATGCACGTGGCCCGGAAACCGATGTGACAGTCAGACAAACCCCCTCTAGTGAAACACTAGCACCGATCTCAATCCCGTCCAACGCACCAACTGGAAATTCTACTTCCCAATCAGCATATCCTTCCAATTTGCTCGTTGATTGAAGAGTCGCAATCCCCTCAACTATTCCCGTAAACATTTTTGTTCACTCCTCGAAAGGTCCACCCTCTTCATTCGGCCATAGGTTGAGTATCCTTGCGATTATCTTCCTCGTCCCATCGAGATCGTCGGACAGACCTTCAACTCTTACAACCCTCACGTTTGAGTATCCATGAGAAGATAATCCGTCTCTCACCGAGTCAATAGAGTGTTTCTGATCGTATCCGAGTGCGATGACATCTGGTGAGATCTCATCAAGGATCTCGTAGATTGGGACTGAGGGAGGATTGCCAACCAAAGCCCTGTCAACTGGCTTGAGGCCCTCAACCATTCTTTTCCGAAGTTCATGATTGGTCACAGGCTCATGTTTTCTCGCTCGCACGGTGTCATCATGGGCAACGACCACAACTAATTCAGATCCTAATAGCTTGGCCTGTTCTAGATAATGTAAATGTCCGGCGTGAAGTAGATCAAAGACCCCTACGGCCATTATTTTTGTCAATCAATTCACCGTCCCATTATTTCCATAATGCTCCAATAAATCATCACCTGTCAGCATGGGTATGTCGTGTCTCTCAGCATATGCCCTCGCCTCTTCAACTGGCAATGCGCCGTCACCATCGGGTTGCAACATCTCAGCACCTATCGTGCACGGCACCAACCCTGCCATGCGAGCAATACTCACGGCGAGTTCTGTATGACCTTGTCGACTTGACAGGCCACCCGGAGATTCTCTGCAGACTGGGATGTGCCCGGGGGTTCGAAACTCCCTGCCTAGGGCAATTTGTGCCTCCAGGTTGGAAAGCCCATTCTTCAGGATTTCACCGCTAAGCTCTCCAAACCTTCGGGTTGTGAGGGCTCTATCTCTATCCGTGATGCCAGTGAAGGTATCTCTATGATTGATGGAGAGTGTGAATGCTGACTTGTTGTCGTACTGCAGGTCATCGGTCTTCAGATAATCCAAAACAGGGTGCAGTTGGACTAAAGCATGATTTGTGTGGATGTCTTGGAGCCATGGAAGATCGAATTTCTCTCCGATTTCATTTCCAATCGCTAGGAACAACAACCCGCCACAGTCATTTCTCAATCTTCTCATAACCTGAGGTGTAGCGAATTGAGCAGGCCAAAGCAGGTCTGTTTCACTCTCTCTGAATGAGGAATCAAACACCATGACTGGATTGCCAGATGCGAATTCTTGAATCGCTTTTTTCAAGGCGGGGGGTCCGACTCGCATGCTAATCTGATCGCCGCTGAAGGTTCTGGTAAATAGGGTGGCGTTTCGAGATGCGAACTGAAACGAACAAGCGCAAGGAACTTGAGGGGTATACTAGTCGGGTATACGATGACCTCGACGCGCAGAGCCGTAGCCCTGCTTATTTTGGCAACCCTGATCATCCCAATGACCGCGTCTCAAATCAATCCACAGCACGAAAGAGGAGGCCTCGATGCTGCGGGAGAGTGGCAACCCCGCCATGCACTAGAGATACACGACGACTGGTGGGAAGATTGGTCCAGGGATGCCAATCAAAACAGAATAGACGACCGGCTCGAGTGGCTACTGACACAACCAGAAGAAGTTTACTCAAAATGGTGGAAGCGAGCAGAGTCTGGACAAGCCAGAGTCTTTGTTGACTACGACCACCATCCCTCCACATCAGATGTTCGAGCATTGGAATCTTTGGGCGCATCTGTGACGATGAGGCCGATTTACCTCGACAGCCTCATTGCAAACGTTCCATTAGGACTGATCCACCCATCCTCCGCCATACTGGAGCTACCAGGAGTTGTCATGATAGAGGATCTTGGTCTAGCAGAGACCCATATGAACGAGGCAGTACCAAACATGGGTGTTGAAGAAGTTTGGGCGCAGTACGGCTACGACGGTACAGGGGTCACGATTGCAGTACTTGACACAGGAGTGCGGGGCGATCACGCAGGGTTGGATGACATGGATGATGAAATAACCCTAGGCTGCGACCAACCAGACCCAGATCCATTTAACCCAAATCCAATAGAACTTGACTGCGACCCCAAGATATCTGCATTTTATGACGCAGTAATCACCAACTCCGAACAACCGGCCAGAGAGTCTTATGATTCAGGTACTCATGGATCTCACGTCGCCGGCATCGCAGCAGGTACCGGAGGAGGCCAAGAGTCTCCAGATGGATCGAGATACGTCGGGGTTGCTCCCGGAGCCTGGATAATCAACATCTTGGCGTGTTGTGATGGTGACATTCAGGACATCATAGAAGGAGCCCAGTGGGCAATTGAGAATAAGGATGCAAAGAGCATAGACATACTTACTTCATCTTTAGGAGAACAACAATTCGAGATTCACTTCGACAATGATGGCTCATCAGCATGGAGCCAACAGATGGACGCAGTCGCCGCATCTGGAATCATAACTTTCCTCTCGGCTGGTAACGAATTTGGTGGAGCTACATTTGCCGGGTGTAATACCATTGACAGTCCCGGTGATGCCAACCTGCCGATCACAGTGGCGAGCTTGGACAAGGATCTGGGCCTTGCAATTTACTCCAGTAGAGGATACACTTCCGATGGCAGGGTGAAGCCCGATGTATCAACAATCGGGTCAAATATCATGGCACCGGATGCTGCTACCTCAGACGGCTACACCAGCAAATCGGGGACTAGCATGGCAACACCCCTAATGGCCGGAATCGCAGCGTTAATGGTCGAAGCCAACCCAGATATCACCCACGACGAAGTTAAGTCGATAATCAGCGCTGACTCAATTGAGAGAGACATACAGCTCTTAGATGACCCAGGGTTCAATGATTGCAGCATACTTGAGACCAGGCCTGACAATGAGTTTGGATACGGCCAGGCAGATCCTCTGGTATTCGTCCAATCAGCTGGAGCAATAGACTCAACCCTCAATGTGAGTATGGATTTGGTCACTCTACAGCAAATTGGGAACGAATCCAGAATTTCCGGCACCTCAACTGGAGGCGTTCCGGGGGTAGGCTATGTGGAGGTGAAAGTTGGAGGAGGAGAATGGCAACAAGCAGCTGACCTTTCTTCAAGTAATGACTGGTCATCCTGGAACGTCAAACTAACTCCGCACTCAGAGTCCGGGAATTCAACAGTATATTCCAGACTCGTGATCAATGAGGATAGGATGTCACCAGTCGATGCCCGAAGAGTAATCCTGATCGACGGTCAGATAGGCTCTGGCTCTGGAGCGGGCGGTCAGACTACAATCGGTGCCTATGTTTTCTTGATCCCTTTCTTGGCCACTGTGGCCTTACTAGGCTTTACAGCTCTGAGAGAGGACTGGGCAAACACGACCCCTGTTAAGAAGAAAGATGATGAAAACGATAGAATAGACGACGAAGCATCATCCTTAAACAAAAATCCACTGGATCCGTTTAGAACATTTGTGGCTGAGATGTGGCGTGGTGGCGCACTCACCGAGAACAAGTCTTGGAGACTCTTCACGCTGTGCATCCTTTATTTCGCCCAAGGCCTACCATGGGGATTCGCCAGTGTAACTTTTGCAGCATATCTGGTGGACAACGGCGTAGCGATAGGCGACGTCGCCATATTGTTCGCAACCGTCGCACTACCGTGGACCTTCAAGTGGATATGGGGCCCAGTTGTCGACGCAGTGAACATACCCAGATATGGCGCCAGGCGCCAATGGGTCTTGATAGCACAACTAGGTATGGTCCTCACGTTGGGGACATTGTTGTTGGTCCCAGACCTCAATGCAGAGATTGAATTGGTGACTAGGTTGCTGTTCATACACAACATATTCGCCTCACTGCAAGATGTGGGTACCGATGCACTTGCCGTTGAGATTCTCCAACCAAATGAGGTAGCAAAAGCGAACGGGTTCATGTTCGCAGCAAAGCGGGCAGGGATCATTGTTGGCGGTGCCGTCCTCGGAGTCGCGGTGACGAAGATAGGTATCGGTGGAGTAATCGTAATCCAACTCGCATTACTGTCAATTATCGTAGTAGTGCCGCTTACAATGGTGGAGAGGCCCGGCGTCAAGCTATTCCCATGGTCGAAGTCAGATGATGAGTGGTGGCTCTCAATAACCGACGTGGACGGGAACGCCGAAGAGGGCCATGAGGGCACGAACCCCTGGCTCAAAGAGGATCGCTTCAGGGTTGCAAAAACAGTGGGATACACCCTCGACAGCACTAAGATTACCATATCCGCATTTTTGGCAGTCATAGGGATTTCGACATGGATAATCGGCTTTGCGATTGATGTCTTCACAATCGATTTCGGATTGGGGGACGATCTCAGGAATGTGACAAATCCAATCAGCTACTCAGCGCTTGCAATTTCCCTGCTCTTGATGGGGCTCTCCTATACAAGCGTGGCCACATCTGTGACCACCAAAGCAGTCACAAACCCGCTATCGCTGCTCCCTCCGAGCACAAAAAGAGGCGTTGCCGAGACGTCCTTCTTTCTCACGAAGGCATTCTCAGTCAGATCAGCATTCTTGTTGATTGGGCTGTGCCTCCTGTCGGAGTTGTATATCTTCGTAACGCCAATTGTCATTGATATATTCATCAACGAAGCAGGCTGGTCTCAAGCCAAATACAATGGAATAGTCGGCGGAGTAGTTGTTTTCGGGGCATTAATTGGTCAGATCGTGGGAGGCCTACTCGGCGACAGGTTCGGAGTGAGGAGGGTTGCAATGGTCGGATTTACATCATTGGCACTGGCAAATGCGGGGCTGGCATTCCTCCAATCGATGTGGGAAAATACCTCTGTGATGACCCTTTACCTCATCATTCAGGCATTTGTCGGTGGTATGGCTTGGATTTGCATCATATCCCTGAGCATGAGACTCACATGGAGTAAGGTCGGAGGAACACAATTCACCGCATACATGTCTCTATTCAATCTCTCTGGGGTTTTCGCATACACCCTGACTGAGAGGATGATATCTGTGTTTGACTACACTTCAGCAATCTACATCGGTGCCGCACTGACATTGATCACAGTCTTCATGCTAGTGTTCATAGATGAGGATGAAACAGACAGGGTACTTGAGGAAGGCGATTCGGTGGGATTCGATGAACCATTCTCAGCTAGTACCGACTCGTTTGAGGTAACAGGAGATGAACAACCCTATGTCGCAGTTTGAGGGGCTTGATACAGAGTTCCTCTTGTTCACCAAGGATGTCTGTGGCTACTGCGTAGCAGCGAAAAATCTACTCAATAGCAAGGGACTCACATTCACTGAGGTCAACCTACAGCAAGATCACGAGCTAAGGAGTGCCCTGATCATCGAGACTGGCCACAAGACAGTGCCGATAATTTTCGACCTCAGGTCGGACGTCTCATTTGTTGGGGGCTACACCGAACTGAAGAATGCCCTCTAGACGGATCTTGCGACTCTCTCCAAGGATTGGATCATGGCAGCCTTCTGACTCAGATCAACCATGTGCCCTTTCTTGTGGCGGAATTCGTCCACCGTCCATCCTGCATCCTGAAAACATGTCAGGTGTTCTAAGGCTGCTTCGATCGGGATGATGTGGTCCCTTTCTCCGTGCATCCAGACAACTGATCTTGGCCGCGTAATGTTCAGTTTTCTTTTCAGTTCCTTGTTTCTAACTGTTTTCGTGGCGATCAATACAAGTCCAACTACTCTGTCGAAGGTATCTCTTTCACACATGGCCGAGGCTATGGCTCCACCCTGAGAGAAACCTCCCAGTATCAGTTTTCCAGGGGGGAGAAGACCTTCCAATCGGTCCATCGAGATGGAAATCTGAGATTCGATTTCAGAGTCGGAAGTCTTGGAACCTTGCTCATTCAGCCACCAAGCCCTGCCACCACTCGGATGGATAAATGGCCCTTCCGGGCATAGACAACCCCATCCACTTGGAGTAATTTCCTTTGCTAGAGGCATCATTTTGGCGGAGGTGCCAGTCATGCCATGAAGCATGACCAGATGACCCTTCAGGCCCATCTCAAATGCTCCAAGAGAATCCGATGCCACCAGCAATCATGACATCCAACTCAGTCTGACCTGTAAAACTGGCTGTTAGGGTGTATTCTCCACTGGGGGAGGGAATCGTCCCTAGCGTACCTGATTCTGAAGCCCCTGGACCCCAAAATCTCTCGAGAACCGAGGCAGAAGTGTGATCCCTTAATGTCAGAGATATCGAGGACCCACCGGCCCCTGAGGATGCATCAATCAGATAGATCATCTCGTCCCATGACCCGTCGTTCGGATGATCCTGAACTAGGAATGAGTCCTCGACATCGCCACTGGGGCCGTTATTCTCATATTCTCTGTCGAGTAAGTCTCTTCCTCGAATGAAATGAACCTCTCCTTGATGATCCGAACCGCTCTGGGCTAGTGATATTCTGAGGAGTTCGGCCCCATCTGAGTCCACTCTAACAAAGGATGTGATGAACTTAATGTCGTCGTCATAGGCGAATGTCAGGCTGCCCCCATCTGCGGAGGTGGCCTTTACGTACGCTTTTTTTCCCTCTATGTTGGCACTCGCGGTCCAATCCTTCTCAAACAGTGTGAATGACCAAGTCTTCTCAGATAATGGGAAGGATAACACCGCCTGTTCGACTCCGTTCTCAAATACTCCCAAGTTGGAGTGTGATATCCTACCCAAAAACGGGTTGTGGTTCAAAACCGCGTGTCTCCGTGCTTCCTCTTCAGATGAAATTCCCAGCATGTAAGCCGTCCCCCCCTCCTCCTGGTCTACAGTGGCCACAACAAGTTTGGCAGAGTCGTCAAAAAAATCAGGCGTAGAGAATGTGAACAACCACCAATCGCCTGTCTCCCATTCTGGAACTTCTATTTCGTCTCCTCCACCCAGAATGCCTCCAGTGGCTCCCACGCACCCTTGCAATGCGATGGATAGGAATGCAATGATCCACAACGAACTTACGCCGCGCATGATGGTTCCTAGCCCACTTGTCAGAAAGGGGTTTCGTGCCCCTGATCAAATCAGGTTCCCGATGTAGCCTATTGCATCCAGGTTTGGAGCGATAACTACTGCTACAATCGACATCAACTTGATCAGGATGTTCAGGGAAGGGCCCGAGGTGTCCTTGAAGGGATCTCCGATGGTATCTCCGATGACTGCTGCGGAATGAGCTTCAGTACCCTTTTTCTCACCTTCTATGTGGCCTTGCTCTATCGCCTTCTTTGCGTTGTCCCAAGCTCCCCCCGCGTTCGCCATGAAGAGCGCCATTAGTACACCTGTCACGAGAGACCCAGCCAGAAGTCCTCCGAGGGCCGAGGAGCCGAGAGCAAACCCAACTAGAATGGGTGCTAGAACCGCGACGACGCCTGGTGCCACCATTTCCCTAAGTGCAGCTTTGGTCGAGATGTCCACGCATGTCGCAGAATCTGGCTTTACACCCTCTTTGCCCTCCAAGAGGCCGGGTATCTCTCTGAATTGACGGCGGATTTCCTCTACCATGTCCCCTGCAGCCTTTCCGACTGATGTCATTGTCATTGCAGCAACGACGAATGGGAGCGACCCGCCGATCAAAAGGCCAATGACCACCATTGGGTCATCCAAGGTAAGGTTCACGCCCGTTGCTGCTGTTTTGTAGGCCGCGAACAAGGCTAACGCAGTTAGAGCAGCAGATCCAATGGCGAATCCCTTACCCACTGCGGCAGTGGTATTCCCAATCGAGTCCAATGCGTCGGTTATGGCCCTGACGTCATCGCCCAGCTCAGACATTTCTGCAATCCCGCCTGCGTTATCTGCCACAGGGCCATATGCATCGACCGTCATGGTCACGCCCACTGTGGCCAACATCCCCATTGCCGCCATCGCTATGCCATAGAGGCCAAGATCGCCCCCGCCCATGAACTCATTTGCACCAAAAATTCCTATGCATATGAGCAGTATTGGAAGAAAAGTCGACATCATTCCAACTGACAAGCCTGCGATAGCATTTGTCGCTGGCCCACTTTTGGACATCTCGCCTATCCTCGGGATAGCCTTGGTTTTTATACCGAAAACAGGCTCTATTCCCGTGTAGTACTCTGTCACGAGTCCGATCATTATGCCAACCAAACTACCGAGGATAACGGCATACATTGGCTCAAACCCAGTATTGAGGCCGAATATCTCGATTGCACCAAAACCCCCAGCCCAGAAAAGAATCGCCCCGATGAAAGTGGTATTCCTCAGAGCAGCGGCGGGGTCACTTCCATTTTTCAGCACGGCCATAGAGAAAATTCCGATAATTGAGGCCATGTAGCCTACCAATCCCAACAATATAGGAAGAAGGACATAATCCATTGTGTTGGAGGATAATGTGAGGTTCTCTGAGCCTTGGGCTATAACCATTGCAGCGATTATTGATCCCACGAATGACTCAAAGATGTCTGCTCCCATCCCCGCTACATCTCCTACGTTGTCTCCGACGTTGTCTGCGATAACGCCAGGGTTTCGTGGATCATCCTCTGGGAGCCCTGCCTCTACCTTCCCCACGAGGTCAGCGCCCACGTCTGCGGCCTTGGTGTAAATACCTCCTCCGACTCTTGCGAAGAGAGCTATGCTGCTCGCACCCATCCCGAAGCCGGCCGCGTATTGCAGCGAGTTCCCAGTGTATGCGTCAGCAGAGTCAGCATTGCCTAGCCAGAATGCTATGAGAGATATTCCAAGCAGCCCAAGTCCGCCTACTGACAAGCCCATTACTGCCCCTCCGTTGTACGAAACTTCGAGTGCGGCTGGTTGGCCACCGTTCTTTGCTGCCATGGCCGTTCGCCCATTGGCTGAGGTAGCTGCCCTCATCCCTGAGAATCCTGCAGCGACACTAGCTATTGCCCCGAAAACAAACGCCATGGCAGTTTCCAAGCCTCCGTCTTCTCCGTTGATCAGAAAGAGCAAGACGCCGACGACGACTACGAATACGGAGATGTACTTGTATTCCGACATAAGGAAGGCCATGGCCCCTTTCTGAATCTCTTCTGTTATTTCTGCAACTTTTTCGTTGTCTATCTCTATCGCATCGTTCCTTCTGTAAAGCATCAGGGCGACAAACAGTCCCACTATGGCTACAATTGCTGCGATTACCGGTACATTCTCAATCATGATTACACCTTACTGCCCGGCCGTCCCCCGACCTGTATTTAAGCCGATATATCCCGAAAAGAACTGGACACGCAATACAAATACTCAATTGTTTCATATCAGATCGCCTTTTGGGTAGTATTGCATGGCTGAGATCGACCGCCAGACAATCCTTGATTCTGTGGGACCAGTCCAGACCATACTGGATGCACATGATGGAATAGTGAACGTTATCGACACTAGTGGAGGAGTTATCTCAATTTCATTGGAGGGTGGTTGCACCGGATGCAGCTCAACTCCAATGACTGCAATGCAAATTTACTATTCCTTGATGAAGTTGGATGAGGTGAATGACGTGCTGTTCGTCAATGGCGAACTTCCAGCCTACATGAGGTCCTTCATCAACGAGAAGCTAGGCATAGAAGATTAGCTCACTCCTCCTCCAGCTCTTGAAGAGCCCTTGCCCTCCTGATGCTGTGCGGGTTGGCCTCACCTTGGATTTCCTTCCCTTTCAGGTTCAATACAGAGGCAGCCGCCAGAACGAGTGAGAAAACTGCCATTGGCCTTGCCGCATTTCGTGATCCCCACAAGGCCCCTCCCATGCTGTGCATCACAAAAAGAAGGATACTCGCAATGATGCATATTCCCATTATCAAACGCTGTCCGTTTATTTCCCCTGCTCTGGTTCGCGCCAATGTGCCTATGCTCATCCAAAGTATGCCTGCGACACCACAGAGTGTGATCGAAAGTGTCTCCAAAACATCTACGAACTCCACACGACCACCAACTTCACTTCACTGTGGTTTACGCTGAGTCGACAAACCACAAAAACATAGGTATCGACCTCATCGGAGCACCATGGCGAAGATCGGCGGATGGGGCCTCCCAAAGACCAAACGCTCAGAGGCGCCATTTTACACTAAGAACCAGATAGTCACGGTTTTCGACCAGGTAGCTGTCTTGCTAGAATTGGATGGCGCGAACCTATTCCGTGTTAGAGCATACCAAAACGCCAGCAGGGCCCTGGGGCAATTGGAAAAGAACCTGTTCGAGCTGGTGAAATCAGAAACACTGACCCAAACCAAAGGAATAGGAAAGGGACTGGCATCCCTCGTCAAAGATATCGTGATGACGGGCGAATGGGGGAAGTTAAACGATCTCTACGACAAAGTCCCTCCCGGACTCGTAGAGATGGTTGGTATACCTGGCCTAGGCCCCAAGAGGGCTAGAATACTGTACGAGGAGTTGGAGGTGAGCACCGTGGAGGGTCTGAAATCAGCGTGCGAACAAAACCTTGTGGCAGAATTACAGGGTTTTGGGGCCAAGAGCCAAAAAAAATACTTGGATGGCATCGATTTGCTAAGGAGGAACCAAGGAAGATCTAGGTTAGATGTCGGGCTTGGCTTTGGTCTAGCCCTGAAAAAAAGAGTATCAGGAATTCCAGGGGTAGTACAAGTTGAACTAGCTGGGAGTGCACGTAGAAGAAAGGAAACAATCGGTGATTTGGATTTGGTCGTATCCGCGACTCCAGAAAACCAAAAATCCGTGATTGAGTCTGTGTTGAATCTTCCTGGTATTGCCGATGTAAAAGGAGCAGGGGAATCCAAGGTAAGCCTAATTCTTGAACAAAGCGTGTTGGTTTCTGATACCTCAGGGGGAAAGTTAGATCACTCTCTGTCAGAGACTATCATGAACAGAGCCGAAGATTCTACAATTGATGCCCAAATAAGGGTCGTCTCTCCTGAGATGTTCCCATTCACGCTCGCTTATTTTACCGGCTCGAAGGAGCATAACATTAGGATGAGACAACTCGCAATCGACAAGGGCCTGAGGCTCAATGAATTCGGGTTGATGCCAGAGACGGACATTGAGGGTCTAGTGGGAATCGATGCAGCCAAATACAGCCTCAGTTGTGTTGATGAAGCTCAAATATACCATCATCTGGGTCTTGACTGGGTAACTCCAGAATTAAGAGAGGACAGTGGAGAGATAGAAGCGGCTTTGTCAAAGTCCATTCCAAATCTAGTTGAGGTTTCATCAATTCGTGGAGCGCTCCATAACCACACCACAGCATCCGATGGACAAAACACACTAGAAGAAATGGCTGATGAAGCTCGGAGGCTAGGCTGGGAATACATCGGAATCGCAGACCACTCCCCGGCTCTAAGAATTGGAGGGAGGAGCATCGGAGTCGACCCAGATGCCGTGGAGATCCAAGCCGGCGAAATTACTTCCTACAATGAAAAAATGGAGGATCAGGGAGACATTTTCAGGGTCTTTCATGGGAGTGAGTGTGACATATTACCGGATGGTAAATTGGACTATTCGGAGGATGTGAGGGGAAAGTTCCACCATGTGATAGGCTCAGTTCACGCTATCAATACCTGGAAGTCGAGGGATGAACAAGTGAATACCGATGCAATCATAACCGCGATTGAAGATCCTTCTTTCACAGTTCTGGGACATCCGACTGGGCGGGTCTTGCAGGTAAGGGAAGGATTTCCTGTAGATATGCTTCAAGTTATTGAGAGGATGGGGGACATTAATGGAGAGGGGGAATTGAAAGCCATTGAGATCAATGCCTCTCCCTACAGACTTGATTTAGATTGGAGACTATGCAGAACCGCGAGGGACCATGGAGTTCCGATTTTGATTAACCCAGATGCCCACAGTATTGAGGGACTCTCTGACATAGCGTATGGCGTCGATATAGCTAGGAAGGGTTGGCTTGAAGCAAAGGACGTCTTGAACACACTCCCCGTGGAGAAGATAGACCATCTGCTTGGGAAGTGACGAATACTCATATCCCTCGATGACACCGAAGGTTCCATGGGACTCGGTCGGGCACTGGTCTTCTCCTCAGTGATGGTACTTCCAGCAATGGTCGTCGGGTTGGGCGCATGGCTGGCCTTTGGAGGATCTGAGACCTGGGAAAGTTGGCAATACGGGACTTGCTACGTAATCCCTGGTGCGTTGATACTGTCCTCGTTTATAATTGGATACCTGGGCTCAGGTGAGAATGACAGATGAAGCGGCAGGAGAAGGCGGACAAGATTGGCAAAATGCTAGATCGTCTGTACCCAGAAACTCCCGTACCACTGGATCATAGTGACCCCTACACGCTTCTAGTGGCAGTAATGCTATCTGCCCAAACGACAGACAAGAAAGTGAATGAAGTGACTCCAGCCTTGTTCTCACTTGCCTCAAGTCCATACGAGATGGCGTCGTTGGAGGTCGAAACAATTCAGTCTTGCATCAAGCAGGTTGGCCTTGCTCCGACTAAATCAAGGAATCTCAGGAAAATGGCAGAGATCATAGTAGAAAGAGGCGGAGACATTCGCCCAGACTGGGACTATCTCGAGTCACTCCCAGGCGTTGGTCACAAAACAGCAAGCGTCGTCATGGCCCAGGCCTTTGACATACCCGCTTTCCCTGTTGACACCCATATTCACAGACTCGCCTCAAGATGGGGCCTCTCAAATGGCAAGTCGGTTTCCAAAACAGAGGCAGACCTGAAAGCCCTGTTCGAGAAGTCAACTTGGAATAAACGACATCTTCAGATCATCTTCTTCGGCAGGGAATATTGCCCAGCACTCCGGCATGACTTGTCGCTATGCCCCATTTGCAGCTGGGCAGCTACGAAAAAAAGGATCATGGAGGAGTCTCGAAAAGCCGGTCCTAGGATCTAATATAGACAATCAATCCAAGACCAACCAACAGGCTTCCAACAGCCAAGATAATCGGGCGAGCATTCTCCAATGCCTCTTTTGTCTCTCGGGCGTCGTCACACTGACCATCGTCCCATTCGGTTATCTGCGCGATGGTACCCACAGTAGAGTCACAGTTATCCTCAATTCCCTCATCATAGAGGCTCACCGCATAGCCTGCTCCCCCCCACGCGACGAGAGCGATACCTCCTAACATAATCAGGATGATTGACGCAACTTTGGAGAGTCTTCCCATGAGTGGCCCTCAAACAATCAATTTTTCAACTATTGCCGCGATTTTGCCTCAATACTTCGGTTGCAACCACTGCAAGGGGCGCCTGAAGGTTGTAAGATGGGAGGAAACCACCCATTGGGATTCTTAAGACGACATCGCACTGAGCCAACAACTCATCAGGGATGCCGTGCCGCTCGCCTCCGATGATCAACATGCATGGCCCCGTGAGGTCAGCATCCCATGGCTCCACGTCTCCTGAATCCTCTATCCCTATCACTCTGTAGCCATATCTCTTTGCCAAGTCCATGGCTTGCTCCCACCCCATCCATCTGACTGGTATGAAACGATCGGCCTTCATCGAGGCCCTAGAGGATGCCTTCCTGCCATCAGAGTTTAATTCCGAGTCCACAAATACAGCAGAACCCCCGCTGACTTCTACAGTTCTGATAGCGTATCCGATGTTCACGGGATATTGCGCCCCTGCAAGTAGCCAGATGCTACCTGACAATCCCATAATGTCCTCAAGATCAGCGGAAGGGTCTCTGTTCAACAGCCCAAGGGCCTCTGATGGGGCAGAATCAAACGAGGAGTCGCCCATCCTCCTCAAGTCGTTTTCAGACCCCTCTATGACATCAATGCCCAACTCCGAAGCCCTACTAATCAGTGATCGTGTTGATTCCGAAGTAGCGTTCCTAAGGACCAGAATTCTTGTGAAGTGAAGACCTCGTTCCATTGCATGCAGTATGTCACTCGATCCAGAGACTTTCAACCCATGGCGCATACTCAGACCTCCACCGCTATTTCGATTGGTATGATTATCTCATTCCGCCTGAGGAAAGGTAAGGTTGTACTTGGGTTGTCATACACAGCTAGGATCGGTACGGATATTTGCCTGTAATCGTGCTCTTTGATTAGGGCCTCAAGCCTCTTTGCACGTGATTCAGTCTTCCGTCGGCCCGAGAATCCAGAGAATCGAAGTACTGCGGTAAGGCATTCTGGAACCTCGACTATCTCTACCCCTTCATCTGTGGGGCTCGGTAGGTCTTCGATTTGATATTCTAGGGGCATTATGAACGCCATTTTGGAGCCATCTTCGTCATTCCATCTTTGGACCGGCGAGGTCATAGCGATTTTCATTGAACGATCGTTTTGCCCAAATATGTACTTGGCTATCCTTCGAAAAGACTCCGAAGAACCACTGTAGTCTGATTCAGACATCGTTGCAATAGCCCAGATAACATCGGGGTACTTCCTAATCTCAAAGTTTCGATGTACTTTGACTAGTTCGTAGACCTGTTCCTGTACGCTCATACTGCCCGCAACTCGGAGGTCGTGTAGATAACAATTGAGACTGTTGTCTGCATTCAGCTGTTAATGTATACCGGTATTGGATTCATTTTGTGTGAGTTCTGGGCGTTGAACTTATTGAATATCCTCATGACCTCTATTTGTCTCGGAGTCCAATCCATATCTCCTGTGCTGGAGGATTGTTCCATCGCCCACTCCAACTCCTCGTAGGTAGCCCCAATTTGATCCTCATCAGTCCTACCATCTTCCCACAATCCATCAGTTGGAGACGACACCAAGATGTCCTTGAGAACGCCGAGCTCATGGCCTAGTTGGTATACCTCTGATTTCATCAGGTCTGCTATCGGTGAAATGTCAACCCCTCCATCGCCATATTTTGTGTAGAAGCCCACTCCAAAATCTTCTACCTTGTTGCCCGTTCCAACGACTATGCCGTTGTTTGATGCGGAGATTGCATACAACGTGGTCATCCTCAACCTTGCTTTGGTGTTTGCGAGAGCCATGTCAGTGACCGAGAATTCTGACAATGAGTCGTCAGCTAATACGCGAAAAGTAGCGGATAGGTCGATTAAACGCCCTTCTGCATTTTCCCAATTATCCTCGAGCCAACTGATATGGGCATTTGACAGGTCAAATTGGTCTAAATCCTGATTAATCGGTAAATTGAGTGCTATTGTCTTTATGCCAGTCATCGCACAGAGAGTAGAGGTGACTGCCGAATCCACTCCTCCCGAGACACCCACTACCAGCGTTGAAATTCCATTCGACTCTGCGTACTCCCTTATCCATCCAGCGATCTTGTCCCCCAAGGTATCGTCTCCGGGCATAAGATTCCCATCATATGGTGATTAATGGACTATTGTCTTGGGTTCTAGAGCCCCATAAATCACTTGTGTTCGGGCGACATTGAAATCAAGTGCCACGGTCGGGGGGGCGATGAGCAATGACCAAGGCGGGCGCCTCGACCCAGTTTCCCTTGAGAATCAACTCATAGAAATCTGGGGAAATGAGAAAACATTCCAGTCATCAATAGAAGCCCGTAGGATAAGAGGCAGACCTTTCACATTTCTTGAAGGACCACCAACAGCAAATGGTAAACCTGGAATTCACCATGTGCTGTCTAGGTTGTACAAGGACATGGTCTGCAGATGGAAAACCATGGAAGGCTACGTGGTGGAGAGAAAAGCGGGTTGGGACACCCATGGCCTACCAGTCGAAATAGAGGTACAGAAGAGGTTAGACCTAATGTCAAATGAGGCCATTGAGGCCTATGGGATGAAGGAGTTCAATGAAGCTTGCAAGGAAAGCGTCTGGACATACGAGCAAGCATGGCGCGAGATGACTGAAAGGATGGGTTTCTGGGTCGACATGAATGATCCCTACGTCACATTGGAGGATGACTACATAGAATCGGCATGGTGGTCTCTGAAACAAATGCATGAGAAAGGTTTACTCTTTAGGGGCCACAAAGTACTCCCCTATTGCCCGCAAACTGGGACATCATACTCGAGTCATGAGGTGGCTCTCGGATACAAAGAGGTGACCGAGCCAGCAGTTTTTGTCAAATTTGACTTGATTGATGACCCAGCATACATAATGGCATGGACCACAACCCCTTGGACACTTCCCGGGAACGTGGGCCTCGCAGTTGGCCCAGACATAGATTATGTCCGAGTCAGGGTCGCTGAGCAACCATCTGCAAAGTGGCAGGGCAGAGGTTTTGCTGAAGTCGGCGATCAGTTGATACTCGCCAAGGATTTGATGGGCCATGTGCTCCGACACAAAGTCGAAATCTTGGAAGAAATGAAGGGAACGGATTTGGCGGGACTGCACTACAATCCGCTTTTCCCGGGCGCAGTTGATGGAAAGGGCCACTCAGAGGCATGGTCCATCGTGACCGCAGATTTCGTCACGACCACGGACGGTACTGGCGTCGTCCACACTGCGGTCATGTATGGTGAGGACGACTACAATCTTGGCTTGGCATCCGGCTATCCTGCCCAACACACCGTTGGGATGGATGGATGTTTCATACGAGGGACTCATCCCAAACTCGACGGCATTTACGTGAAGGATTGCGACGATATAATACTAGATCTCCTAAATCAAAGCGGCAGACTGTACCGAGAGCATTTGTACACTCACGACTATCCACACTGTTGGAGGACGGATCACCCACTCCTGTACTACGCCATGGATAGCTGGTTCGTCCGAATGACTGCAGTCAAGGAGCAAATACTGGAAAACAACAATTCGGTTGAGTGGGCACCACCTTCGACTGGCTCGGGAAGGATGGGTGAGTGGCTATCAAACCTCAAGGATTGGGCAATCAGCAGGGAACGATATTGGGGGACTCCGATACCTGTGTGGATCTGTGGAGAATGTGGTCACGAACATTGTATCGGGAGCCGTGGAGAAATGGAATCTATGCTAACGGTGGATTCTGAAATGCCCAAGGAACTTCACAGACCCTATGTGGATGAAATTAAATTGGTTTGTCCAGAGAGAGGGTGCTCTGGAGAAATGAAAAGAGAACCATATGTTATGGATTGCTGGTTTGACTCCGGCTGCGCACCTTTCGCACAATGGCACTACCCATTCGAGAATGAAGAGAAATTCGACTCATCCTTCCCGGTTGATTACATCTGCGAGGCGGTTGACCAAACTAGAGGGTGGTTCTACTCCCTACTGGCTGTTGGTACAACTGTCTTCGGAAAACCGACATACAAGAGATGTCTTTCCCTTGGCCATATCCTAGACAAGAATGGAAAGAAAATGAGCAAGTCAAGGGGGAACGTAGTTGACCCTTGGGATCACTTCAACCTGGAGGGGGCTGACGCGATAAGGTGGTACATGACGACTCAAAGCTCTCCTTGGCAGCCAACAAACTTCGATCCAAGTGGAGTTAGAGAGTCTTATGCCAGGATGTTTCTCACTCTTTGGAATATCTATAGATTCCATGCTGATTATGCTGCTTTGGACTCGTTCAATGGAAATATAGAATCTTCTGAGCCATCATCGAGGCCGTCTTTGGACAGATGGATACTTTCCCAAACCAGTGCGACTGCAGAAAGGGTTTCATTCCTGTTTGAACAATGGGACTTCCACAAGGCGGGAAGAGAAATAGAGCGATTCGTCGTTGACGATATCTCCAATTGGTACGTTCGGAGATCTAGGAGAAGGCTCTGGGACGAAGCCGAAAGTGATGACAAGGCGGCATGCCATCACACACTTCGGGAAGTACTCGGAGTAGCATGTAAACTCATGGCCCCAATCGCTCCATTCATGGCAGACAAAATCCATCGAGACCTTTTCCAAACCTCAGTCCACCTTGCTGATTGGCCTTGCGGATCTGATTTGTTAGACTCCAATCTGCCTCAGAGAGACCCAGAACTGGAGTTGAGGATGGAATTAGTCAGGAATCTCGCCGAGGCTGGCCGTAGAATCAGGGTCGAATCATCTCGAAGACAGCGCTTACCATGCAAGAGAGGATGGATCGTGGGAGGCATTAGCGTGGGCGACCTAACAGGAATATTATCTGAGGAATTGAACGTAGGATTGCTTGAGGAAGAGAACGATCTCGAAAGATTCCAGAAAGTACAACTGAAGCCGAACAGAAGAAACCTCGGTAGGAAATGCACAACGGATCTTCCAAGAGTCCTAGGGGAACTTGAAGCAGTCGACCCAGAGTCGTTCTTACTGGAAATCGAGGCTGGCATCGCATACTTGGGGGGATACCAAATAACCCTTGATGATGTAGAAATCCATCGCGTTGAGAAGGATGGATACGCCGCAGCGACAATTGAATCAGAACAGGGGAATGTGACCCTTGTACTCGATATGTCCCTTGACGACGACCTGTTGTCTAAGGGATTGGCCCGCGATATCATTCGCAGGGTTCAGGCAAAGCGAAAGGAAATGGACCTAAGAATAGAGGCGGAGATCTCGCTAGAGATCGCTTTGGGCCCTGATTCGCCCAAGCTCGCAGGGGGTGACTGGGACCACATTCTCTCTGAGACAAGGGCCACTTCGGGTAAGTTGACAGGAGATTTAAGCTCCTCTGAATCCACATTCGAGGTGGATGGAATAACAATCGGATTCACCGTGTCCTGATCACAGCATTGAATCGATACCCATCCTGCGTAGCAATATGGAGGGGGCACTATCCGGGGTCAAGGTACTTGACTTATCGAGGGTACTTGCAGGCCCATACGCCTCACAGAACCTAGCGGATTTGGGGGCAGAGGTCCTGAAAATAGAGGCTCCATGGGGCGACGACACAAGATCATGGGGCCCCCCGTTCGCTAAAGACTTCGAAGGGAAGGACGTCGCAGCCTACTTTTTGTCCTGCAACAGAGGAAAGCAAATCATCAGGATGAACCTAAAAGAACAGAAGATGGAACTACAACATCTGATTTCACAAGCCGATGTAATAGTCGAAAACTTCCGCCCAGGCACGTTCGACAGACTAGCTCCGGATTTGCCCGGGGACAAGATTCTATGCTCGATATCTGGATATGGGGCGACAGGGCCGAGAAGCTCTGAGCCCGGCTACGATCTTTCCCTTCAAGCCAGATCGGGGATTATGTCTATCACAGGGGAAGATGGTAGGCCACCAGTAAAAGTCGGGGTAGCGTGGATCGATGTGATAACAGGGCTCCAAGCCACATCTGCCATAATCGCTGCTCTTTTTCACAAAGAGAGAACAGGATTAGGCCAACGCATCGACATCAGTTTATGGGATTGCGCGATTGCAGCCCTTGTCAATCAAGCGCAAAACCGAATTGCAACAGGCGAGGACCCGAGACCCATGGCGAGTGCACACCCTAACCTTGTACCATACCGGGCCTTCGAAGCCTCTGATGGGTGGTTCGTCATCGCTATAGGGAGCGACGAGCAATGGCGGCGTGCCTCAGGAGCACTAGGTTTGCCGGACAACAAGCAATGGGAAAAAAATGCGGATAGGGTCGAAGATAGATCCAATCTCGAATCTCTTCTGGCAGACATTTTCATCCGAGAGTCAAGAGATCATTGGGAACAAAAATTGTCTGGACTGCCCTTCGCAGCCGTCAACACAGTTGGTCAAGCGCTGGAAGATGAGCAGTCCATTGCTAGGGGGGCGATTTGGACCGTTGATGGCGTTGAGACTTTAGCAAACCCCCTCAGAGGGATGTCCTTGACACCTGCTAGGCCCAAATCGCATGTCAGAACAAGTTTCCAATTAGATTAACATCGCCGTGCGACAATGGAATGTATATACATCGCCAGTGATCCTGTAAAGACATGTCCTTGAACTGGAACAAAGTGTGGAGATACATCCATCTTTCATTTGGTATGATATTAGTCGTTTACCATGCCAGAATCGCATATTATTACAACGGGCTTTTTGGCGTAGAAACGCTTTGGTCCGAGGAAATCGACAAATTGGTTTCTGTATACTTCATATTCCTCGTTATGTGGACTGGGTTGGCAAAGTGGCCAATATACCCGTATTACAAAAAGCGGCAAAACAAGAAGAAGAGACTTGCTAAATTGTCCAATCCAAACCCAACTGAATGAGGTCCAAACCCTTCCATGCCAACCTAAAGTATGGATCATATAGTCCGAATGTCACCTAGTTGCATGGGCCGACGCAATGCAATCGATCTTTTTGGCGAATGGGCAAGGAACGGAAGGGACGAGGGCATGGAAAAGGGCCATTTTGCAAGCGTCATGGAGATGTTTGGAATCGCTCGAACTAGGCTGCCATCGAAATTCTCCGCAATAGATGTCGGTTGCGGGAATGGATGGGCAGTGAGGCAACTCCAGAACATCGCTGGCTGCCAAGTTGCAACAGGAGTGGACGGTTCTTATGACATGATAGAAAAGGCCAGGAAAATCCACCCAGTTGGGGACTACAAACATGGACAACTTCCGACCTGGATCCCAGATCAACCGTATGACTTCGTCGTGAGTATGGAATTCATGTATTACCTTGAGGACCCCTGCTCTTTCATAGGCACCATTTACGATAAGTGGCTGACAGCGAATGGATGCCTAGCTTTCGGGATAGACCACTATCTTGAGAACACAGAGAGCTTATCGTGGCCATCGTCACTGGGGCTCAAGTTAGCGACAAAGTCAGAGAAAGAGTGGAAAAGGGCAATGCACAGGTCGGGGTTTATTGACGTAGAGTCATTCAGGGTTCAGAGAAGGGAGGGCTGGGAAGGAACTCTGGTAATCGTTGGTACCAAGAATTAGATTACTTGATCTTGAAATGAGAGTCCAACAATTCGAAGTTCAATCCTGCTTCCTTTGTGACCTGGAACAATGAATTGTCCTTTGTATAGATCAGCAACTGGGCCTCATCTTCAGTGATCTGATAAGCGCAAATGGCCTTCATCTTGATCCTCGTTATTCCCCCTTCCGTGACCACTTTGATCCATTCTGACATATTCCCAGCGCAAAATGACCCGCCTTTAAGCACTCTGATGACCGATGGAATAAGGATCATTTCCTTTTATGGGTGTTGGACTTGGATTTCTTGAAATTTCTTCTTTGCCGCCTATCCCTCTTTTTGCCACTTTTTCTACCAGACGAACTATTCACTTTCGAAGATCCTTTTCTCCGGTCCATGTCATGAAACCTTTTCTTTTTCCGATTTTTTTCTCGATTATTTCGCTCGGGATTAATACCATTCCCAGATCCTATGAGTTCTGGCATTGGCTCTGTGATCTCGCATGATATTCCAACTTGCTTCTGTATTCTCTTGTAGTACCTTTGTTGTGATTTCTGTACCAACGACACCACAATTCCCGTCATCCCAGCTCTCGCCGTTCTCCCACTCCTGTGCTTGTACGCTTTGCCATTTTCCGGAGGATCATAATGCAACACGCAATTGACGCCTTGTATGTCAATTCCTCTTGAAGCAACATCGGTAGCGATCAGGGTTCGTACCTTCTGGGTGCTGAACTTTCTCATGGACCTGTCCCTCTGCTTTTGGTTCATGCCGCCATGGAGGACGGCCACTGAGGCACCCATCTCTGAAAGTTGCTTGCCAAGTTTATTTGATCCGGCACGAGTTTTGCAAAAGACAATGCTAGGACTACAGTTCTGAGTGACGTATTCTGAGAGGGCCAACTTGTTGCTAGAATTGACCCTCCAGAATATGTGGTCCATTGAATCCATACTTACTTCCTCGGGCCCTATTTCTATGACCACTGGATTTCTCTGATATGACTCAACTAATTCCGCGACCTCATCATCCAGGGTAGCGCTGAACAAGATGGTCTGTCGATTCCGGCTGCATGCGTCTAGTATTTCACAAACAGGTTCCATAAATCCCATGTCTGCCATCCTGTCTGCCTCGTCCAGTACAACGATATCGACATTTTCCAAATACAGAGCCCGCTTTTCGACTAAATCTAGAAGCCTCCCAGGGCATGCCACAATAATCTCTGCGCCCTTCGCGAGCTTGCTTATCTGGCCCTTGTATGGTGTTCCGCCATAGATCGACATTATCCTGTGCCCCAATGACTTTGCGAGTGGGTCTAAAACGGCCCTGATCTGTTCTGCCAGTTCTCTAGTGGGGGTGAGGACCAATGATGTCGGCTTCTTCGGCTTAGCATCGGAACACCTCGATAGTAAAGGCAGCCCAAAAGCAAGCGTCTTTCCAGATCCTGTCGGCGCCCTGCAGCACACGTCTCTGCCCAAGAGAGAATCAGGTATCGACTCTCGTTGAACTTCGAAAGGTTCCACTATCCCCTCTCTTCGAAGTGCTTTGACCAAACGAGGTTCGACCCCTATGTCTGAAAATCGAACCAACTCATTCCTCATCTCGGCGCGCCCCCTTCTCGTATTTAGTATGCGACAGTCCTCAAGCGGCGTGGCACATGAATGGTACTAGATCAATTTACAGCGGCGTATAGATAGTAAAATCCACTGAGTATTATTCCCAAGGTGACGCAATTGTGAATGAATGCTGATTTCAGGGATTCAAGCCATTTTTTCCCAAGCCTGACGCCTAGGATCGCAGAGATTACCAGCACCAGGGAGATGCCTACCTCCCCGATGATTGCATCGGGTCGGAACATCAGGTAGACTGGGATCCTCGCGAGGTCAACACATAATGCCAGGATACTCGCAGTCGCAGCATACCCCATTTTCTCAGGCAGACGTCTTGAGAGAAACATGGCTCGAATCGCTCCTTGATGCCCGGACAGGCCTCCCATGAAACCTGATCCGAATCCCCCGATCCTGTCATTGGCCTCGGGAATCCTGTATCCAGTCCATGTCTCCGAGAGCGTCAGAACGGGGAGGATCACGAGGAAAACTCCCATCAAGCCCAACAATGGCCTTTGTGGGACCATACCCTGCAAGCTAGCACCCAATATCGAACCGGCCACGAGCCAAGTTCCATATCTCTTGAATGCTGAGAACTCGATGCTCTCCCACATGGAGATGGTTTTCGCCCCGTTGTGCGCGGCATGGACCAAGGCCACTACCGCAATAGCCTCGTGAGGCGGCATTATGAGGAGCACGAGAGGTGTGAGTATGGTAGACAGTCCAAACCCAGCCGGGACTGTCAATGCCGCTGCAATGAACGAAGACACAGCGATTAGAGCCATCAATTCAAGTGACAAAAAAACCCCTCCCTCACCTTCGGCCAGATGGAATTCATGTTTTGCTAAATATACTAAATATATTCGTTGGGCAATAGGGTCTCCACTGCAAACAAGGGATCAGGGTCGCTAGAGTCGTGATAAGCAATTACTGAGCCACCATCAGGAAGTATGCCCATGGAGGCGAAATCGAAACGAATGTCATTTCCAGCCCCACTTGTGGAGTCGAGATCCCCTAGGCCGAGGCTGGTCCATGTGTCCGGGAGCAGCGAATCCGAGTAACCTCTGACATGCCACGAGATATCGATGTCGGGACCATCTGAGGATTGATACCTGACATTGAGGACGAATAGGTCGTGGACACCGTTAGAGTGGAATTCCCATTCTTCCAATTCCGTAGCCTTGTCAGAGAGATCGTAGGTTTGGTTGATCCAATTACTGCCACCGTCTGTTGATGCCATGTGAGTCAGGGAGACACCCTCTGCTACAACACAGTGTAGCGTGCCACTTGAGTCAAAAGCGCAATATTGGGATGGCAGGGACTCGCCTTGTGACGTCACACCAGTCCACCAATTGAGTGAAGTGTCCAAGTAGGCATCGCTACCATCGATGAAATAATTTGGAAAGTAGAGCCCTCCAGATGGCACTGGAAACGCCCTCATTTCCTTGTGTGGCTTGGTGTAATCCCATTCCACACCAAGGGGTCCAGGGGAAAGGTCGACCTCGATGGCCTCCAAATTAGAATCCCGGTCTGGGAAACTGAAATAGTCATAATTCAATCCATCGGTCGATATCTGGCCACCCACATTTTGCACTTGATGCCAGAAGTTTGAGATGACTAAACTAGCATAAGGTCCATTTCCGTATAAGCCCCCATTTATCGGCCCTATCACCTCGACCTGCCAAGATCGATCGTAGAATGGTTCTGGAGTCCTGTTGAAACACCAACTCCACTCCTCATCATCTGAATCGTAGAAGAAAGCGTAGAATTGGTCAGCCCCAGATGTAGAAGGATATGGAAACCATCCCATGGCGATTAAATCACCATTGGTCGCCTGTACAATACTGCCCTCCCCCAGCCCTTCTTGGCCCGGAATGGTGGGTTTGGGCTCCAAGCACCCAAATTGTGAGAAAACAGATGGTGTGTATTCCTGCCATGTCCTGCCTCTGTCATCCGACCAAGTTGGATATTCTCCCCCAAAATTTAGGATCCAACCCTCTTTTGTCATCGCCAAGTAGTGCTCACAGCAATTACCCCCCTCCTCATTGCCAAACACTGCCCAGTTGGACTCCCCCACCGTTTGATTTTCAAAGGCTATGCCTACCGAGAAATTTCGAACATCGTCTAGACCGTCAAGGGGAATCTGAACCATCCCTTGGCCCCATTCGACATTGGCTTCTGTTTGGTCAGATCCCTGTCCAATGCATCCAGACAAAACCATTCCGGATAGAATGAGGGCCACGCTCCACTTGCTCATCGACCATAGGATCACTGGGTATCATATGGAAATTTGGTTGCTCAAATAAAAATATCAAATATGTTTGAGGTGGATTGATATCCTTGTTCGAACCCATTGAGCCATGAGAACGAGAGCCGCAGTGCTCGCTACGATGTTGATACTCATTTATTCGCCAATATTATCAACAGCAGAAGAACATCAAGAGGGCATCATAATCACCGAAATCTACGTGTCCCCAAACAATGCTGATTATGGGGGAGTCGATTGGAATGGGGACGGAGAAATAGGCCGTTATTCAAATCAATTCATCGAGATATACAACTCCGGGGAATCCCCCATCGATATCGGGGGGTGGTGGATCGATGATGCAGTTTCCGATGGATCCCCATCCTGCTCAATAGGATTTGGGACAATCGTCCAACCAGGGGATTACGTCACTTTCTTTCGTGCTCAAACGGGCATAGAACTTGACTACTTCGAGGGCGATGTGGTGACCATCTCAGACAGCTCACGGTCTGTAGTTGACTCCGTGGGGTATTTTGGGCCTGAAACTTGGATGGACTCTGATTACGATATAGGAAATTCATCGTATGGGATACCATTCGGATTGAATACGGATGGAACCTGGTCTGAAGTAGAATCCGGCCCGACCCCTGGCGGTCCGAATGATGAGCCCTGGCAGGGCACCAACCATTTGCAAGGTTCATGCTACACTGTTCGTGATGACACCCATTCAGGGTCATATGTGCTGCAAGGAAGAATAGTCACAATGGAATCGCAGGATTCCATACTGGAACAAGGGAACATTCTGGTTTCGGACGGGCTCATCACAGCTTTATGGGAAAGCGCAGAATCTCCCCCCGAGGAAGCGATTGGAGCGCCAGTAATTCAGACAAGTGGGACCATCTACCCCGGTTTCATTGATCCCCACAACCACGCGAAGTACAATTTGATCCCCCTTTGGGATCATGGCACCGATGGATGGGACAACAGGTACCAGTGGCAATCGTACTCAGGATATTCTGATGCTAAGGATATTGGATGTTCTATCTCCGACCCAATGGCCATGCGATTCGCAGAATTGAGAGCTATTGCTGGTGGCAATACCGCCATTCAGGGAAGTGCAAATACAAACACAGACTCATTCGACTCGATTTTAACCAGAAACATCGAACTATACAATTTCAACAAAGACTCCATCCACACCAAAGTCACAGAACTTGAATCTGATTACTTGGGCAATCACATAAAGACTGGCAACTCGTCTGGTTCCTTGGACGCATGGTTCCTCCATCTCGCTGAAGGCACAGACGAGTCGAGCAGGGCCGAATTTGACATACTCGTCCAAAATGATCTCCTCGTTGGGGAAATCGTGATTGTGCATGGAACTGCCTTGACTCAACAGGAATTTTCATTGCTAGGCGAAGCGGGTGGAAGCTTAGCATGGTCACCTACATCGAATCTACTTCTGTACGGCCAGACAACCAACATAGCCTCAGCCAAGGAGGAGGGCGTAAACATCATGATTGGCCCAGACTGGGGCCCATCTGGATCGAAAAGTTCGATGCATGAACTGAAGACAGCAGACTGGTGGAATCGGAACGTCCTTGAAAATACATTCACAGATTTTGAGCTGGTTCAGGCTATCTCGACAAACATCGTCGATGCGATTGGTTGGTCAGACTACACTGGAAGGATCAAGGTCGGCTTGGCGGCAGATCTTGTAGTCCTCGACACGTTCGAACAAGACCCATACAGAAATGTGATCCTCGCAACTGATCCAGACGTCAGACTCGTGACCGTGGGGGGGCTTCCAGTCTATGGCGATGTCGACATAATGAATGCGATGACGGATGAGCCTGAGATAATTCATGGAACTGGCTTTTCCAAGGCAGTTGACATAACCTATGAGGGAGTACCCGACGCAAATCGAAATTACTCCGAGATGATGGAATACCTTCGGGAATGCAATGAAGGAAAACCAGTCCCGTTGGAACACCTGTTCACAATGGGAGACGAGCGTTATTTCGACGTGTTGAACCGGTCGATTACTTTCCAGATGGGTAGGACGATCGACCTTTGGGGCGATTACTACGACATTACATTGGATTCCAATGGACATAGGGCCGGGGGTTCTGTCTCTATGGCAGGACCCTTGGATTCAAACTTCTCCAACCAAATCGTCCCAACAGAGGACCCCGATCAAGATTTTTCACTGCCTCAGATTTTCCAAACCTACGGCCCAATAGGGGCTACTGTGGCCCATCCTGTTCAGATCACTGATGGGATACATCTAGAGGAGTGTAGATCCGATGCTTCAATCCTCGGTGTTGAGGGCGTCCCAGAGGTTCCAGAGGGCAGACAGCTTGTTTGTGGTTCGATATACATCGGGACAACTCAAGGAAGTGGTTGTCTAGAAACCAGCTCTGGAGACTTCTGCCAATTCGAGATCTCCAGTGCCATTGCCATCCCCAGTCATTTCTGTTCTGAGAACAACCCTCCTGAAGGAGTAGTTTGCAGGGATGCTTGGGCTTTCCATGTTTCGCTACCTGAACCAACAGAACCCCCTGCTGCTGAGTCCTTGTCAGAGGACAACGGCATATCTGGGCCACTTTATTGGATAGCAGTGGTCGGCTTACTTGGTCTGATAATCAGCTCTGCGACGGTCGTTATCACCAGTTGGAACAAAAGGACCTAGGACTCATAATAATCCCATGTCGTACCGTCGGGCGTGTCCTGAATGGTTACTCCCAACCCAGACAATTGATCCCTGATGTTATCGGCCTCTGCCCAGTTCTTGGCCGATCTAGCACTATCCCTTTTTTCGATCAATGCCTGTACTTCGTCCACAATGCTGGCGATTTTCGAATCCTTCTCAGCCATCTTATACGCAAAGAAGTCCGAATCAGGTAAAATTCCCAGCACACTCCCTGCAAACTCCGACAGCCATCCTACACAAGATTTTGAGAGTCCTGCATCGCCGGTCGCATTCGCGCGATTGAGTAAACGAACTACGGATTGAGTTTCCGCGATGGCAACTCTAGTATTCAGATCGTCATTCATACCTGATACCAATTTTCTCTCTGCCTCAGTCAAAAAATCGTTTGCCTTCCAAGCTGATGCCGTCTCTAGCCCACCAGCCTCCATGATTGAGTCAATTAATCTGGCGTGATTTTTTCGGGCGTCATCCAAGAGGACCTGATTGAAATCAATAGGCTGTCTGTATGGGGCGTTGATCAAAGCATACCTCAATACCAACGCCCCCACTGCATCAATTGCTTCTGTTATTGTCCAGAAATTGCCCAGCGACTTCGACATCTTCTCGCCGTCAATGTTGATCATTCCATTGTGCATCCAATGCCGTGCAAATGGCTTGATTCCATGGCAACACTCTGACTGGAATATCTCTGCCTCGTGATGCGGAAACATGAGGTCTGATCCCCCTCCATGAATGTCAACTTGCTCCCCAAAATGGTCGAATACCATCGCTGAGCATTCTATGTGCCAACCTGGCCTTCCAGTTCCAAAGGGACTTTCCCATGAGGGTTCGCCCTCCTTAGCGAATTTCCAGAGGGCAAAATCTCTGTGATCTCTCTTCCCGAGCCCGGTCTTGTCGACTCGTCCCCCAGCGCCCGAGCGGACCATCTGGAGTGTCTGCCCCGTTAACGCCCCGTATTTTTCTGGGGCGGTATCTATCTCGAAATAAATCCCATCATCGGCAACATATGCATGGCCTTTATCCACCAATTTCTCAATCATCCGGATTATGCTTTCGATGCTCTCAGTCACTCGAGGGTAAGCATCGGCTCTCCGAACGTTCAACGCATTCATGGAGTCAAGATAGCTATCTATGTGTCTGTTTGAGATTTCTGTGAAGTCAACTCCTTCTTCTTTCGCTGCATCAATAATCGTATCTGAAATGTCAGTGAAATTTGTGACATACCTCGTATCAATCTGATTAAAATTCAGCCACCTAACTAGCGTGTCAAACGCGATGGCTTGGCGAGCATGACCTATGTGGCTAGGAGAATATGGTGTAATCCCGCATGCGTATATTGTGACCTCATCACCAGAGTGAGAGATCTCTCTTTTTCGCCGTGAAGCAGTGTCATAAAGCCTCAAAGTCACATTACTCGCCTCTGGACACCGGTCAAGAACCCCTCGCTGCTCTAACTAGTGCTGAGTACATTTCAAACTGATTTATCCTCTCTGGATGCCATTGAACCCCGTGGAAAAACCTGTGGGATGGTTTCTCAACTGCCTCGATCAAACCATCATGCGAAGCCCTGCCAGTGACGACCAAACTACCTGCATGTTCGACCCCCTGATGATGAGTTGAATTCACCGAAACTTCGCCCCCCAATTCCGAGTGAACAAGAGTCCCCGGGACCAATTCAACATGATGGTCAGAAACTCCACCATTCCAGGAGCCATGTGATTCGTGGCCACTGGTGCTGGGCAAATGTTGATGCATGCGGCCTCCCTCAACAACACACATCATTTGCATACCCCTGCAGATCCCAAGGATTGGCAAATCCGTTTCAATCGCTGCCTCAATCAGCAGTTTCTCTCTTTGGTCCTGCAGAGGGTAGGTATCTAGCGTATTTGGGTCAAGCTCGGCACCGTACATTGATGGGTCAATGTCAGGACCCCCTGATATCACTAAACCGTCCAGTGCGTGAATAACATCTGGCATCCTATCATCGGGGGGAAGAATCACTGGTATGCCTCCGGATTGAACGATTGCAATTGCATAGGTTGCTGGCACCACTGTGGCGTCCATATCCCAAGGCCCCCACTTCGTGACCCTAGTTGGGGCGGTGACCCCAATTATTGGTCGAACCATACGTTCTCCTAGAGGCCAGTGCCAATGAATTAATCCCTCGTGATTCAGGTAGAGCTGGAGGCGTTCACAAGCGCAGAGATCAGATCTTTCTGCCCCAAAGCCTCAGGGTGCCATTGAACGGAAATGAAGAAGTCGGATTCACCATCCTCCAATCCCTCAATCAACCCGTCCTCTGATCTAGCGTTGATTGTCAGCGTCCCAGGGTCCGAGACTCCTTGGTGATGCGCTGAATTCACAATGCAATGACCATCCAAAATCGAAGCTAATGAGGTTCCACCCATCACTTCAACCACATGCTTTGACCAATTTCCGCCCCATGCCCCATGGGACTCAAACGGAGATGTAGTCGGAAGATGTTGATACAAACTTCCTCCATGGGCGACAGCGATCAGTTGATGTCCCCTGCATATTCCTAGGACAGGAATTTTTCTCCTCTTGGCTTCTATTATGAGTGCAATTTCCCAATGGTCTTGAGAAAGTCGCGTATCAGTAGTCTCTGGAGCAGCCTCTTGGCTGTAATTCGATGGGTCGACATCCCTCCCTCCAGCAATTATCAACCCATCCAGGGCGTCCAAGACAGAGTACGGGTCACTCCCTTCTGATAGGATCAGTGGCGTCCCACCACATTCCTCAATGATAGATGGATAATTCCACGGAAGCATCACTACGTCCCGATCTTCGGACTCATAGTCTCTCTTGTTGACAGAGGAAGTTATGCCTATCCTCGGTTTCATCAGTTACCCTCGCGACTCAATCTTGCATGCCTGAACGATTTGATGCCCGCGAATAAGAATGCTATTCCTAATGTGGTAAGCAATATGTGCGAGATGAGAACAAGTCCGGACATGTCACTGAAGCCCATTGCTAACCTGGACCCACCCGCCAACGCCATCAAAAGTGCCACTACCATGGAAGCATGCATGAAGTGGTGTCTGTTTGTTGGGCTGTAATCGGACAATACGCCCAAGATAAGTAAAGGAGCACCCATGAATGATGGGATCAAGGCCGTAATCGATGGCGGGTCAGACGTTTGGGTGAAGTAAGAGAATACCCCCCAGACAATTAGAACGCCCCCAAAAGCTTTCGATAGGTTTGGGATGGTCATCCCCCATTGTTTGAAATCATCAGTCATGATACCAACGCAGAGGCCACGATTTATCAGGCTCTCTGTTTGTGAGGTAATCGGATTTAGGGAGGACAAACAATAACAGGAGCAAAATGATCGAGATTACGCTAGATTCAGATTCTATGCGGATAATTCGTCTGCTCGTTTCTCGTCTTCCACAATCTTCTCCCAGAGTACCTCTGCGAGATCTTTGACATCCATCTCGCACCCTATTGAATCAAGCCCGTCCTTGACCATGACAGAGCAGAATGGGCAACCAATGGCGACTGTGTCAGCCCCTGTTTTGGCTAACTCTTTGGCGCGTATGACGTTCACACGCTTGTCGGCATCCTCCTCCATCCACATCTGAGCGCCCCCAGCACCACAGCAGAATGAGTCGGTTCCATGCCTCTCAGGCTCCACATCAACGCCACCGATGACTGAGCGAGGCGCTTGTGTCTCTCCTCCTATTCTTCCAAGGTAGCATGGGTCATGGAAGGTTATGCTGTCTTCCCGTTCCTCTATCCTGGGCAACTTCCCTTCATCTTGCAACTTGGCGAGAATTTGGGAATGGTGGAGTACCTCGAGTTGGTCGGCTCCATAGTCTGGGTATTCCTTACCCAGTGTGTGAAAACAATGTGGGCATGAGGCAACGATTCTTTTGACCCCCAACTCCTGGAAGGTTGACACATTAGATTCAGCAAGCATTTGGAATAGATATTCGTTTCCAGCCCTCCTCGCGGGGTCTCCGGAGCAACCTTCTTGCATACCTAGTATGCCAACATCTAGGCCAGCTTCCTTCAACAGGGATATGGTGGCACGGGCAACTTTTTGATTGCGCTCATCGAAACTTGCCGCACATCCCACGAAATAGATGTACTCTGCTGGCTGCCCAATTTTTATGTCTAGGCCTTTTGCCCAATCGCCCCTTTCGTGTGCCCCAAATCCATATGGGTTTGAGCCAGATTCCAGATTCCCCATTGCCACATTGAGTTGTTCGGGATACTCCATGGTCTCCATCATTGCATTTCGTCTAAGGTCAGTCAATTTCGGCACGTGTTCTATGTAAAGTGGGCATGCATCCACGCAGGCGTGACAGGTTGTGCATGCCCATACTGCATCTGCGGTCAACCGCTGCATCATTGTCTCATCTGGCTTGTCCCCCGTGAGTAATATCGGGGCATGTTCGTTCGCAAATGACCTCACGTCGTGAACAATTTGCATCGGGTTGAGCGTCTTCCCTGATTCGTATGCTGGACAGACGTCTTGGCACCTAGCACAAGATGTACACGCCCAACCGTCGATCAGCTGCCTCCAACTATATTGGTCGTAGGTAGTCACTCCGAATGTATCTATATCCAAGTCCTCTAGTGGCACAGCGAGACCGTTTTCACCAATGGCTAATGGGCGCATCTTCGCCATCGGGGTCCGATCAAAGAAGAATACATTGGGGAGGGCCATCACGAGGTGCATGTGTTTTGACAGCGGAATTAAAATCAGAAAACTGCAGATTGCGACCATGTGCATCCAATATGAAGCAATGATTACGTTTTGAGACAATCCCATTCCGGAGACTAGGTACCCAAGTGGCTCCCACAGCTTGGATGGCCCTTCTCCAGATTCAATGATGAACGAGGTGGAGGTGATCGTCAAGATTAGTAGAAGTATGAAGTTGCCCTCCAATTGGGACTTGCCTTTCAGTTTCTCTGGAGTAAACACGACCCTTCTGGCTAGGGCGGCAACACAACCCACGAGCGCCGAAGCATATCCCAACTCCACCATCCCATTCCAAGGTCCGACCAATGCACCAGGCAGTAGTTCGCCTGAGAACCAATTGGCAGTTGCAAGATCCAACATGTCGCTTGAAAGCATCAAGAAGCCCCAGAACATCAGGACGTGCAGAATTCCGACGACTCTCTCTTCAAGCACTCTTTTCTGCCCAAGCCACCCTGTTGCTACCTCCATAACTCTGCTTGCCCAGGCATCTGTTCTATGATCCGGACCGCCGATGAGGACTAATCGTATTGCCTTTTGAACTTGGTAAACAAAAAAACTCACAGAAGCCCCACCAAGTAATAGCAAGAAAACCCATCCGGGCACACCAAAATAATCGATTAGAAGGGGGTGCTCGATTCAAACCACGTCCTAGGGGTGCGTCCCGCTGACCCCACTTAGTAGGTGCGAGCCCTTGAATGATGCTATGCCACGCGAAGCCACTATGCCAGATGACCGATCTCAATATACATGGTCAGCGCATACGCCCCGGGCAAAGCTATCCTTTTCGGGGAGCATGCAGTGGTCTACGGCCATCCTGCGGTGGCGGTAGCCATTAGTAAGGGAGTTCAGGTATCCTTGTCTGGATCTGACTCGTGGACCGTCGAAAATCGACCGTTGTGCCCAAATCGTCATCCGCACCTCAATTGGCTAGTCGAGAGAAATAACTTGACTGACAGACCAATGTCGATCAAGATATCAAGCGAACTTTTCCCTGCGGCAGGCCAAGGGTCCTCTGCTGCGCTCTCTGTCGCAGCCCAACTCGCCCTGGCAGAATTCAGTGGACTTTCGACGGATACTGTCGATGCTGCCATCACAGCACATCAAGCGGAGGCTTACGCACAACTCGGACGCGCAAGTCCCACAGATACTGCAACTAGCTCCTTGGGTGGCTGTGTAGTCGTGTCCAATAATCTCTCTGGGACGGCAGATACTATCTTCCGAGCAAGCCTTGAAACTCCGGAGGGAGTCATGGAGTGGGATATTGGAACAGTGGACCTCACTTACGATGACATGCCACATATCGTACTCGGACATTCAGGAGCCCCCTCCCAAACTGGAAAAATGGTATCCATGGTCGCAGAGCTAATCTCTGAGAACCAGGAAAAGAAACAGGATCTGGACTTCATCGGAGAATTAACTCTGATGGGGTTGGTAGCATTGAGATCAGGGGCTTGGGAAGCCGTTGGCATGACTATGGATGTTTGCCATGAGAAGCTAAGATCCCTTGGCCTCAGTACACCAGTGCTTGAAACACTGATTGAAGCGGTGCGACCACACAGTTTGGGCGCCAAATTGACGGGTTCTGGAGGCGGTGGCTGTATGATGGCATTGACTTACAACCCAGAAAGGGTGGCTCAGACCATAGAGTTGAGCGGGGGTAGAGCGATAATCACCCCCATGCACTGTGATGGGGCAAGAGTTTTGAAATCGTGATGGATTGCACTCACTTATATATCATATATAACTTAGAGTCTACATGAAGAGTGACGAAGAGCGACTGACCGTAGTGAACGTTGTCGCATCAACACGTGTTGCCGAAGAACTTGACCTCCCTGACATCGCGATTCAGTTGAACTGTGAATACGAACCAGAGCAATTTCCTGGAGTCGTCTACAGAGTGGTAGACCCAAAGCTGGCCATACTAATGTTTAGGTCAGGAAGGGCAGTTTGCACTGGCGGTAAAAACGAGGAGAACATTCAGGAGGGAATAACCCGTATGATAGGGGACCTTAGAGCTGCAGGCATCGACACATGGGAGGTCGAAGATGTAAAAATCGAAGTCCAGAACATGGTCGCCACCTATGCTCTGCACTATCCGGAGGATTACGACGGCACTGCAAGGATGGATGACATCAACACCCGCGTGATCGACTTAGACGGAGGCGAAATAAGGCCTGCGACTGACGAAGAGGTAGAAGCAGAAGACCCCAGAATCAGAGGCATCAAAGAAGGCGAACCACTTGCTACAATGCCTCGTAAACTCAACCTCAACAACCTAACTTTCCACTTGCCGTTTGACAAGGTCGAATATGAGCCAGAACAATTCCCCGGCCTCATATACAGGCTTGACTTCCCCCGAGTGGTCTGCCTTATTTTCGGGAGTGGAAAGATGGTTATCACAGGTGCAAGGCGAAAGGATGAGATCCTCGAGGCAGTTCAATTCATTCAAGACGAATTGGCAGACTTGCTCTGATCCACACAACAGTTGATTAAATCATATCCACCAGAAGACACATGGAACCCAACTCGAGACTCAAGTTGGAAGCAATATCTGTGACATTGGCAATCCTGCTTGTCACAGTCCCGATACACAATGACGTTGAGTACGCCCTACAAAGCGAGGCAAAATCAGCCGATACGCTAGGTGGCAATTCATTCATCGACGCCCCAACATGGAGGGTAAACGACCGATGGGTCTATTCCGGAGAACTAGACGTGTACGATTTCATAGCGGACAGTGGCGTCTCTACGAACGTCAATACACTCACTGGAACGCTGGATGTTCAGGTGGAAAGCATAAATTTGGTAGATGTAGGTGGGATACAAACGCTCGCCTACACAGTGGCTGGAACCGGCGACTACAGGGCAGACAACATTCAGCTGGAGGGGCAGAACGGCGACGTGGTCGTCGAAATGGATACGACCTCCGTTATCCGTGTAAGTGACATGGCCGTCATATCTCAGACAGCCACGATCGATATCGAATTTGATCCGGCATTCGGATGGATATGCTGGCTTATTTCATGCGACATCGCATCCATAACCGCCTCCAACGAATATTGGCCCCCCCTCGAGAGACATGACTTTCCCCTGAGTGTCGGTGACACCTGGGTGAACAACTACACTCTGAATACGACCTATTCAGGCAGCTCGAGTTACGTCACGATCCCCCAATCGACTAGCGACCAGGTTGAGACAACATCGACAGTCGTTCAAGCTGGATACCCAGGTGTATCTCAATCCGGCTGTTCAGTCAGCTACAACGTGACTGCTACCGACGTGAATGGAAGTCTAGTCGGATATGGATGGCATTGCGACTCGATGAAAAACGACGTAGTCACTCTGAACGAGGTCACTTTGGGCCTCATGGCCAGACACGAAATTGACTATTCTACGCTGTCACCCAGGCCTTACGTCATCGATGTAGAGCCTATGTACCCCCTTGCACCATTCGACTTTATCTCGCCCGTGTGGGTAAACGTAAGCGATGCCAACGGGGCGCCAACTGCAAACCAGCTTATCGAATTCAGGTATGACCCCACCGGAGAAGTCCAGACAATAACAACGGAATCCAATGGATCCGCTTTCACGACTCTCAATTATGGATCACAAGGAGACGAGTCACTAGTGGATGGTGAGCATGGCTCTCATGGGATAGTTGCAAGAATTGTGAATACGGATCACATGGGGATATCCACGATAACACTAGACCCTGATATTTACGAAGTTGACCTAAAACTTGATCCCTCCTCCATCTCCATCCAAAGGAATAGGAGTGGAGAGATTCAATCGATCACAGCCCCCTTCAATGCCGTCCCGGGAGACCTAATGACCATGACCGTCCCAATTATCAACGAAGGACTCAGACCATCCCTTGGAGGTACTCTGACTTCTCAGGCCAGTCAAGGGGTCATTGGGGCCCTATCATTCCCTCCCCTATCGTCAATGGAGTCACACACAGCACAATTCCAGTGGCTCGTGCCAGAAACCACTGGGACGGAATTGATCTCCTTTACCATAGACACGAACTCCCCCGATGCCAATCCGTCAAATGACATCACAGAGGCTTTCATCTACGTGGGCAGGCTTCCGTTCGCAGACATCGACTTACCAGATAACCAACTCACTCTCTCTCAAGTCGTAATCGACGCCACATCATCATTTGACCCAGATGGAGGTACGGTTGCCTGCAAAATGGAGATAGAAGCCCCGGATGGAGAGTATCAATCATTAAACGGCTGTCAACAAACCCAAAGTTGGTCGAATGACGGAACATACGAGATACTACTCACCGTCACTGACGAAGAGGGTGACAAAGCCGAATTGTCAACTCAAATAGACATCATGAACAGACCTCCGGACATATCGATAAACCAATCCATTCAACCAATTGTGATAGGTGAACAAGTGACCCTCACGCTTGCATCCTATGGAGACCTAGATACGACCACTCCATCTTCCCCGGTCAGCATCTTGTGGAATGAGACATGCATGGAAGGCCGAATCACGACATCCTGCACCTTCTACCCAAATTCCGAGGGTGCATACAGAGCATCAGTCACAGCGACGGATGATGATGGACACTCCACCGAAGCAAACGCCACGATATCTGTCCTGAATGCCGCCCCCGAGCTCACCCACCTTCATGTATGGATGGGGCCAAATCGACTTTCGGCAGATTCCAGAGGGTTGTTCACTGTAAACGAGGGTGAAGTGCTGAGATTTACGGCTAAAGTCGAGGACACAGCGGGCGACATCCCATCACTCATGGCGATCTGGAGACCGGATGCAGACTCTATCCCTTCATTGCTAATCGAAGATTATGGCCCGGACTTTGAAATTGAGCACACCTTCACTAAATCAGGATTCCACCTCCTGGCATTCGAGGCATTCGACAATGACGACGCCTCGACAGGCGTTACTACAGTCCCTGTAGAAGTAATCAACACACCACCCACAATTGATCCGATCTCACCCCCTCTTCCCGTGTTCGAAGACTCCCCAATACAGATACCGGTGAACATAAGGGACACCCAATCCGATCTTGAGACAATGTCAATCTGCTGGGATCTCGACACCTCCTCAGACTCATCAGGATCTGGCCTCATGGACGACGATTGCGATTACGAGGGCTCCACGTTCGAATACACATGGGGCGAATCATCTCTGTCCCCTAGTAGCATTCTATTGCATGTGACTGATGATGATGGATCAATGGCCTCCGTACAAATCCCGCTCACAATCAAGAACAAACCTCCAACTGCTCTCGGAGAGGCCTCAAGCACCGAATTGATGGAAGGGGATCAGGTCATCCTTACTGCAATTGGGTCAACTGACACCCCCTCGGATGTACCATACCTCAACTTTGCATGGGATCTTGATACCAACTCCGACTCGGATGGCGATGGCAATCCGGCCAACGATCGAGACATGATCGGGTACTCAGTTCAAACAAACTTTGTAAAAGATGGCAGTAGAAACATCAGACTCATGGTAAACGACGGAACAGAGACATCCACCTTCGATATCGAAATTAGGGTCGATCCTGCACCCCAGCCCATGGGAATTGTCATTGCCTCTGTAGGAGTTCTATTAGCCGCTCTCTTGGGCGCAGCGATGATCCTACGCAGGAGGACCCCTGCCTCTGATGTGACCAAAATCCCTCCGACTCGAGAAACAAAGAGGTCCACGAAATCGATATCCCCATCCGAGCCTAAGCCAATCTCGCGTGAGATAGTAAATGATGACCCGATCAGAGATTCAATGGAGGAGTTGGCAGAGAAGCTCTACGGCACACAACGACAGTCTTCGGACAGGAATCCAGATCCAGAATTAGACGAGTTATCGAGGTCATTGAGGGAAGAACTGATTGAGTAGTAAGGTTGCTGGACAATCGTGAAGTGGATACATCGGATTCTTGGCCTTCCAACATATTCCCCGGAGAATGAGACCGAGATCTCCTTGTCCAAAAGCGGGGAAATCACTCCAAACCACCCTTTCCACCAATTGGACAATGCAGTTTGGTCCGAGCGAACAAATCGTCTTATGCCGGGAAAGACCGGTGTATTGAGTTATTTCAAACCGAACGACAGACTTGGATTAGATCTCAGAGACGTCGAGAATTCAATGATTCTCGGCAGGACTCTTATCATCGATCTACACGACCTTCTGCATGTCGATACTCAAAGAAGGGCATTGAGAAAAAGGATTGCCGATTTAGCAGATAAAATAGGGAAACCAACCTTCAAGATTGACAACGACGGTTGCCTTCTGGTCGTACCAGGAAAAGGAGTGAAGGTAGATCAGAAACAACACGTCCTTGGCACCGCCGTCTGGAGAGAAGGTCAGGAAGAGGACTCCTTACCAATCTAGCTCAAACTTCCAAGTTGAACCATCTGAACTGCCCGATAACACCTTGTTACTGATCTGAACTAACCTAGAAGTCGGCTCCTCTGAATTAGGAATGGTGGCGATCGACTCTGCTAGCATGATCACTTGGAATGCTTTACTGGACTCGGGCAGCTTCCTTATCTCTACCACCTTTGTATGGATGGTAGCTATCGCTGATGAAAGCAGGTCTCCAGAGTTATCGGGTATGGCTGAACCTGAAATCAAATCCCATTCACTAGTGTCTCTGGGCACTGGTCTCGCTGCAGCCTGTACATCTGCAGCGCCGATCATATCTCCCCTCAGACAATGGATGGACACTCGACATCCATTTTCTGCCTCTCGTATGTTGGAGAGCGTGTCCCTCACCCTGCCGCCTCGGTCTATTGATAAGCTCATTGATATCAGAGGCGGTGAGTTAGAGAGGATATTGATTGACGACATAGGAGCGAGGTTTTTCACACCATCTGGGCTTTCAGTCCCGACCAGAAAGACTGGACGGGGCCCCAAGATAGATCCAAGCATGGCGCTTCTTCGCGTGTGCTCCATTTCATCCAAATTCATCTTGCTGTATCCTGATTCAAGGGTCTTTGATCCGTGGGGAAGAGCCTCAATCGAATCGTCTTTCAACCAATCGTCCAATTTCCCGGATTGTAATTCTGATAGGGAGTAGGCGGTAAACTCCCTGTAGGATTTCCATCCTGATATCTCGGCCTCAGGATCTCCCCTCTCTTGTTTTCTCTGGATGGAAAGGTCCGCGTATTCCACACACTTGCGTAAAAAACTTGCAATCGCTTCCTTCTTCCCATCTATCAAGAATCGCACCTCACTCTGAATTCGATGTAGCTATTCCTAACTCTTTTGACAATCGCTCCACATGCCCAGTCGCACGAACGTTGTAGTTGGCCACGGACAGCACCCCGTCACTCTCTATCACGAAGGTAGACCTGACAGTCCCCATGTACGTCTTGCCGTAATTTGTTTTTTCCTGCCAAACCCCATAGGCATTCTGAACTTCTAAGTCAGTATCAACGATAAGATCGAATTGAAGATTGTTGTTTTCCATGAATTTCACATGGGACCTAGCGGAATCCTTGGAAACTCCTAGAATTTTATATCCTGACTGCTTAAATTCAGCGAATGCGTCTCTGAAATCACAGGCTTCTTTGGTGCATCCGGGCGTACTATCCTTCGGATAGAAAAAGAGGACTAGTCCACTTCCATCCGCTAATATCTCATCCAGCGAGATGTACTCATCATTCTGGGTCTTGGCTTTGAACTTGGGTGCCTTTTGTCCGGGCTTCAGCATATGGGTGCGTGCAAACTCAGCCACATGAAGCCTCGTACGGCCCCAAGCAACCCTAGGTTCATCTCCTCCTACCATGGCAGGTATGACATGGACGTACCTCCAGAGCTCAATGAAATGCTTGGCGGAAAGCATGGGCCAGCCAAGCAAAAGGCCGCTAGGTTGGTCACGGATCTGGGTTATGTGGCAGGCGCAAAGCGATTCACGAAAGCAATAAATGCCCATGTATCAGGAGTTTCAGTCATCACAGGAGGGGTTGGTCTGAGGAGATTCCTCGCAGACTTGTCCTCTGATTCTAAGGCCAAAGTAGCCATTCCAACAACTTTGAATTCTGCGGGATGCGACTCCTCCCAAATCAAAGAAATGGGCATAGATTTCCCTGATTTTCTGAGCCTGCAGACAGAGATAGTCACATCATACTGGGATATGGGAATTGAGACAACACTCTCTTGCACCCCATATGATCAGCCATATGAAGCACCAGAAGGAATAGGCTGCTGGGCGGAATCAAACGCGGTCTGCTTCGCAAACACGTACACAAATCTGGCAACAAACAGAGAATCAGGCCTATCCGCCCTATCAACTGCATTAACGGGATGGGTCCCTCTCTGGGGGCTACACTTGGAGGAAAACAGGATGCCAAATTTACACGTGAAGGTAAATTGTGAACTTTCCTCTGAAACGGATTTTTCAATACTTGGCGACTGGATAGGAAGTCAAATTGAGGCAAGCTGGAACATGCCATTCGGACCCATGCCCCTTATTTCTGGACTTCCAGAGAATCTTTCATTTGAAATGCGAAAGGCACTGACTGCTGCAGCGGCAAATTTTGGTTGTCCCATGCTTTGGATCGAGGGGTTTTCTCCGCCTCCATCAGACAGGAACTATCTCGGTTTTGTTGAATTCTCGTCCTGGGACCTTCAGCAATGCTACGAGAGGTTGGGCCCCAAAGGCACAGTGGACCTGGTCGTTATAGGATGCCCACAAGCCAGCATCGGAGAAGTGAGGTCAGTGGTTGCAGAGGTGCGAGGGAGGATGGAGCTTGGCATGAGGATACCAGACAATCGACTCTGGGTCTTCACATCCTCAATTAATCACGATATTCTAAGCTCAGACGGGTCCTTAGAGATACTTGAACAGGCAGGCGCCCTACTCCTCAAGGACACCTGTCCAGAGGTCACGCCCTACAACAGAGAACTGTACAACCACATCCTGACAAATTCAATGAAGGCAGAGCATTATCTCAAGAGTGGCCTAAACTCCATGCCCACCAGCGTGGCTAGGATCTCGGATTGCGTCGCTCATGCATTCGACCCCAATCTCTCAGAGGGACCGAGGCCAAAATTATCCAAGACAGAACCAAATAAGATCAGATCCAATGTGGAGAAACCAATAGAGACCGAGAACATGATCGGCATCGGCCTGCCAAGCCAAGATTCCTTTGACGTTACAGGCAGGGCGATTTCAACCGATGTCCCCATCACCTACCTCGGATACGTGGACCCCCAGACAGGCGTAATTACTGAACAAGGGCATCCATTGGAAGGCCAATCTATGAAAGGAAAAATTGTGGTCTATCCAAAAGGCTCCGGATCCACAGTTGCCCCTTATGTGCTCATGGGGCTGAATTACCATGGAGTAGGCCCCAAGGGTATCCTGAACAGAGACGTCTGTCCTTTAACGCTCCCAGCCGCATCTCTACACGCCATACCCTATGGCCATGGTTTCGACTTCGATCCGACATCGAATATCAAAACTGGCGATCTAGTTCGAATCCGTTTACATGAGGGAATAGTCACCGTTGACATAATCGAACGTGCTGAATAACCAATTAGGAAGGAAAACGAATGAATTCAGAGCCAAGTCCCTGCAGGCCACAGGACCTCGGAAAGTTTGAGGTCACCCGGAGAGATGGAGCCGCACGACTAGGAAAGTTATTCACTAAACACGGCATACTAAACACTCCAGCACTTCTACCAGTCGTCAACCCAAATATCCTCACTGTCGAACCAAGGTCCCTGTGGGATGAATTCGGGTTCAGGGCTTTGATAACCAATTCTTACGTCATTTGGAAAAATGACAACCTACGCGAAAGGGCCACTGAGGAAGGAATTCACGAACTGTTGGATTTCCCGGGCGTAATAATGACAGATTCCGGAACCTTTCAGTCTTACGTATACGGGGACGTGGAGGTTTCCGTGGAAGAAATCGTCAGATTTCAAGCCACGATAGGAGTCGATATTGGCACGATGTTAGATGTTTTTGGTAGACCTGACATGACCAGAAAGGAAATAGAAGATGCCGTCAGAATCACTGTAGAAAGAGCGCCGAAGTCACTGCAGGTAGCCGATTCGAAGATTATGTTGAATGGACCAATCCAAGGCGGGCTGCACCAAGATCTGAGGGCCCAGTCTGCCAAGATGATGGCAGAATCCGAATTCCAAGGGAACAAATTCTCGATACACCCCATAGGCGGGATTGTCCCGCTGATGGAGTCGCAAAGATACCATGACCTCATCGAGATCATTCTGTCGTCATCCTCCGAACTCCCTGCAAACCGCCCTATGCACATATTCGGCTGTGGACACCCTATGCTATTTCCTATGTGCATCGCACTTGGGGCAGATCTGTTTGACTCAGCAGCCTATGCGTTGTTTGCAAAAGACGGACGACTACTTTCCGAGGAGGGGACCTATCGAATCGAATCCATGGTAGAGTGGCCCACCCAATCAAGTCACATATCCACCTACACACCAGCACAAGTAAGGGCGATGCGCAAGCCGGAAAGAACTAGTCTTCTGGCACGGCACAACCTAGAGGTGACACAGCGGGAACTTGCTAGGTGCAGGGAGGCAGTCAGGAATGGGTCAATATGGAGCATGGCAGAGAGGAGAAGTCATTCATCACCACACCTCCGGGAGGCATTTCTGGGAATCATCAAAGAACGGATTGACCCTAACCAGCCATCGGCCATGAGGTTGCGATCAATTATCAAATCTACAGATCCCGTTCGCCCCTCATCCGAACCCCTTAGCGAAGACCTCCCCAACAGACCACACATTATCCATGCCAAGTCACTGTTGGTACAGAGATGGCGGCCTCCCGGGTCTTGGCATGATGGCTCCTCTGGGCCACCTTCCAGAGTCGTCGTGATGAAAGAGGGAGAACCACCCTGGAGAGCCTCGTACGGGTCAACTGTTCAACGAGTTTTGAAAGAAGATCCCAGGACGGTGGTGATGATCGATTCGCCGATTGGGCTTGTGCCATACTCTCTGGAGGACCTCTCTCCGTGGTGTAGGGTTGAGGGATCCAATGTACATCGAATTCATACCAGGGATATTGACTACAGTGTAGATCTTAAGTCGATGGGGCTCGGAGGAATTCCAGTCCTGACCCTAACTCCCGAGGATCCTGAATATGAACAGGACAAACCGATACTGGAGTGGATTGAAAGGTGCTCTTTCGTAGACAAGCTTTCAGTTCTTTGCGGAGTTAGCCCTGCCATTGGGTGTGAGATCACAGATGGAATCCGGGTAAGGCGATCAAATACCAATAGACCCGTCAATGTATTCAATGGAGAAATGCATTTGTTCTCACCTCGGCTAAACGATGGAGGGATATCACTTGCTCTCCACGGCGCCAAGTTTATTCACGAAGCAATGAAATCGGCGGAGGGCACTGACGAGGTTCCGAAGGACATACAACCACGAGGTGATCATCAGGGACTCCCCAGAATCACCATCCATCGGGACGCAATACCCTTCGTCGGAGCCGGTAGAAATGTCATGCATGGGTTCATACTCAATGCAGATCCATGGTTGATCGTAGGACAGCCATGTTTAGTCGTCGACGAGGATGACAACCTCGTCGCACACGGAGTATCAAACTCCACCTCAGAGGAGATGGCAGTCATGACCAAGGGGGTGGCGGTCAAGGTTAGAGAGGGGGCCCTGGACAAGAATAACCTAAACTTGACGGCGATTGATTCATAGGCCAATGGCTTAGCATTGGGACAATCAGAAGGAGGCTTCGATATCGCCAATCCGATCATACAGATACGCGGCCTTCGGAAACTCTACGGGCCACATGTAGCGCTTGATGGTGTAGATCTTGACATTGGCACCGGAGGAGTGGGCATACTTGGCCCAAACGGCTCTGGCAAGTCTACTTTGTTCAAGTGTATTCTGGGCCTAATCAGGATAACGGAGGGGGGCGGCGAAGTACTCGGCAAGGATATCTCAACGATGGGCCCAGACATCAGATCGAAGATAGGTTACATGGCAGAATACGATTCTCTTGATCCGGGCCTAACTGCTGTCGACCAAGTCAGATACGCAGGGGAATTGCTTGGAATGAGGCCCGATCAGGCAACCCAAAGGGCACATGAGGTACTCCAATATGTGGGACTTCAAGATCAACGCTACAGGAAGATAGAAAGCTTCTCTACCGGCATGAGACAAGCTACAAAGTTAGCATGCGCGATCGTCCATGACCCGCAGATACTGTTTTGCGACGAGCCAACAAACGGCCTCGACGCCTCTGCAAGGCAATTCATGTTAGACACTCTCAGAAGAACTATTTCGGAAGGAGGTGGAACTGTGATCATGACCAGCCATGTGATGGAAGATATCCAAGGAGTGTGCGATAGGGTGGTAATGCTGTCCGCCGGAAAAGTGGTTGTGGAAGGAAGAATAGACGAACTTGCCAGACAGATAACCCGGGAGATTGAGATATCTGTTTGGGGTGGAGCCACCAAACTGGAACAATGGCTACTCCTGCACGGGCACAAGGTTCGAAGGATGGGTAGGATAATGAGGATCGAACACCAGGGCGATCAAACGATTAGAGCCATACTGGAAGGAGCATCTGAAACCGGCGCACAGGTCAGGGTCTTGAGGGAGTTTGAACCAGACCTGGAAGACATTTTCTTGTTGATAATGCGGAAGCTGGGCAAATCTGCAAAGAGCGCATCCGACTTGAAGGGGGTGCCCGGCGAGTGAGCGACACCATTGAAGAAGGCGGTCTCGGCGAGGCCGATATCGAAGCCGCATATGGATCTGGGGATGGCGACCTAGATACTTCAGCCACGGTCGCATCGACCCCAAAAGGGCAGATCTTCGAACAGATCTATCGTCCATGGAATGGGTCACTAGGGCCGAGGTGGGTCAGAAATTATGCAATCTATAGACATCACGTGTATGGCATAATTTCAGGATCGGGACATAGAAGGTACCACCCTTTCGTTAGACTGGCCCTGCTCGTGGTCATACTCGGTTCGATGACTCCCATACTGATGCTACTCCTGTCCTCCATGGTGAGTGGAGATGCCACGGGCTTCCTAAACAGGATGTGGGGTGTGAATCGGTACAACCTTTGGGGTAACGTGTTAGGTTACTTCCCACGAAATCTTTGCATGTGGCCCCTACTGACTGCGTTGGTCGTGGGTGGTTTGGTCTCAGATGATAGGAAAAATGGAACCAGTGCGCTGTATTTTTCAAGGCCGATTTCGAGGTTAGACTACGCCTCGATGAAATGGCTCAGTGCTGCTTCTGTATTGGCCACGGTCATCCTCCTGACATACATGATGTATTACTCTGCTGCAATCGTATTCAAGGGAGAGGGTTGGTCATTCATAGCAGACACGATTCCAATATTTATTGGGGGTTTAGTGGCAGGAATCTTCCTTGTATTCACATATACATCAATAGGCATAGCACTCTCAAGCATCAGCACAAGCAGATTCACGGCTTCAGTATCTTTCCTAGGATTGATTCTAGGATCAAAGATAGTCGCTTGGCTAGTTGAGATACAATTTGAGACCACATACATCTACCTCCTGAGCCCATATGACTGCCTCGCCCATTTGGGACAATGGTTGGTGGGATTGCCATCAAACTATGACCACCCGCTCATCATGTCTGTTGTTTCTTTGCTAGCAATGAACGCAGCATCTCTCTCGATCTTCGCGAGCCGCGTGTCATCATTGGAGGTGACAAGAGAATGAACTCAACCCCCGCAATCGCACTGGATCACGTATCGAAATGGTATGGCCAGGTGATTGGGGTTAATGACGTATCACTTGCTATAGACGGGGGCGTCACCGGCATACTAGGCATGAACGGGGCCGGTAAGTCGACTCTGTTCAAACTGCTAATGGGGAGATTGAGGCCCAGCAATGGATCTGTGAAACTTTTCGGAACAGACCCCTGGGAGACCACATCCCCCTACAGAAGAGTAGGATACGTAAGCGAGTCCGAGAAGATGTATGATTGGATGACGTCGCTAGACTTCGTATCCACGTTGGCTAGGCTGCATGGCATGACCAGGTATGAGGCCGAAAAGCGTGCGGAACAGGCGTTGAGTTTCGTGGATCTAGAGGGCGTTCTGAACAAGGAGATCGGAAAATATAGCAAGGGCATGAGACAGAGGGTAAAAATAGCCGCAGCATTGGTGCATGATCCTGATCTCCTGATACTTGACGAGCCTCTACACGGTTGCGATCCATTAGCTAGAACGAGCATAATGAACGTAATCAGAGAAATGGGATCCAAGGGTAAGACTGTCCTGGTTTCAAGCCATATTCTGGAGGAGATTGAGAGAATTACAGAGCAAATCGTGATCCTGCACTCTGGAAAATTGGTCGCTCTCGGAAATCTCCACGCAATAAGAGCCATGCTCGACAAACACCCTCACAGGATTTTGATACGCTGCGCAGACTCGCGGGCACTCGCTTCCACTTTCATTGATCAACAACCAGTCTATGGGGTTAGGTTCATTGACAGTGAAAGCTTAGAGATAATGACGAAGGATCTCTCTGAGGCACATCAATTACTTCCTACGCTTATTTTGAAGTCTGGAATACAGATCTATTCTATTGAGAATCCAGATGATAATCTTGAGTCCTTGTTGGCGTATTTGGTGGGCGATGCGTAATGTCAGGGTCAGATATCAATGACTCGGAGGGCAGGCGACTGTCCACCACGGTCTGGACTGCGCTGGACCGAAAGGCAGGGGCAGTAATTGAATTGACCATCAAACAACTTCGGAACAAGACCTCCACATGGACGGTGTTCGGGGTCTCAACCCTCCTCCTGCTCCTTCTGTCCGCATTCTACGTGGATTCCGTGCGGGATGGATTCGAATCTATAGACAACGACGGAGATTCGGTTGACTATGATGGTGATGGATATCCCCTGGGGCAGGAGAGAAAGTACGGTTCGAGTGACTTCAACCCAGACGAATACCCTGGGTCTGGGTTGTTCATTCCAGAGGGAGAAATTTACTACAACGGGCCAAGATCCCACACGGGAAATCACTCCTGGGATGCTGATGGCCCCTCGCTGTTTTCAGGTTCTTGGGACAACATCTTGGATTATTACCCCGAGGGGGATGAGCCTTGCCCGGAAATTATAGACGAGCTTCTAGAGAACACCCCCTACGGTTGGTCACCATATTCTTGCGTCATGGCCAATGGGGACAGATATCTACAGTTCCTGAGGTTCGATGGGAACGGTACCCTCACTGTCGCACAAGGGTGGTATGCAATCTTTGGCGTCGTGACCGAGCGGTTCCAAGTCCTGCCTGATCCACCAGAGGCCTACATCGATGAAGATGGTATCGACTGGGATCCAAATAACCCGTCAAGTAGCCAGGGTTTTGACGATGACGGAGATTGTACAAGGTCCGAATACCCCGAACAAGTCGCTGCAGACAACGACGACTCAAACAGGAATAGAATCCCCTGTGACGTCCTTTGGACCAGAGGTGCAGATGGATCGGTTATTCAGATTCAGCCTGACATGTTGGTCGATGAAGACCCCGTTGATTCGGAGTTAATGGGGGAATCTTCGCATAGGTCATTCATCATCATAACAGGAAAAATTGCATTTGCAATGATAATCGGTATTTTCCTCCCCCTGTTCCTAGCACTGGGATTGATTAGAGATGAAAGTGAGAACGGGACCTTACATTACTTGCTATCGAAACCCATCCACAGAGGAGAATTCATTGTCTACAGGCTATCTGGGTACCTCATATTTGCAGGAGGATTCGTCCTCCTGATGTCACTTCTCATGGCTCTCGTGACTGTTTTCCTAGGGCCGGAGGGGAATCGTTTAGCGGATTTCAACGTATGGTTCGGGATCGGCGCAGTGACGGTCCTGTCGCTAGCCGCATATGGTTCCATCTTCAATGCAATGGGGCTCATGTCTCCAAAATACGGCGTGTATCTCGCACTCATCTACGGAGTATATGAGTTTGCAATGGCGGTTATGACCCTCTTCGGGGCTGAACTGGTGCCTGTGATATCGGTGTCCCATTGGTCCCTGCAGATGATCGATGCTGTGGTGCTAGTTGCATGGCCAGACACCATCATGCTCTCCCAAATGTCAACGGCGTTCAACATCGACTCCGGCCTGAGCTTCTTCTGGAGGCCCCCCCTGCACACATTCGGCACTGGATCTCCAGCATTTGCAATTGGACTCAGCATAACAGTTCTACTGGCCTTCATTTCGCTACCCATACTCGTTGGCCAGTCCATATTCAAAAGGAGAGAGATAGATTGAGCGTTGATATGGATAAGTTCGCAGGAGACCTCTCAACCCTTTGGAGGTTCGATGTCCTCCCTCCGATCAAGAGACTCTCTTGGTGGTGGTGGTGGTTCATCCTAATTCTGCCCGATCCGAAAAATCCGAAAAGATCTAGGCAATTGATGGTTTTATGGTCCACGAAAGAAACCCCTTCGATTAGGGTGAATGACCATTGGTGGTCTCCTGGGGCTAGGATGAAGATCGATCCGAATGCCGGTCATGTGTTGCCAGGTATGGTATGCGCATGGTGGTATGACGGGGATCGTATGTTTGAGCCTGCTCGGATGACTGAGTGCAGAATCGCCGCAATGGATGACATGCACCCCGACTGGCCAGACGAAGGAATGGGCATCGGTGGAGGGGCAGTTATTCCGATTCTCAAGGACGACCTATCTTTTGGGATGGCCCCAGACCTGAGCAAGATGTGGCTTTCCTTCAAAACAGACTCAAACTCGGAACCCGGGCTACCAGACACATTTCAAGCAGAGATGACTCCTTGGTGGCATCGTCCGAGCACTGCCACGTATGCAAATAACGTGTATGCACTGGGAATGGGATACGACATCCTGAGGATACACGGCATGAAGGCAAGTGTAAAAATCGACGAAGAAGAAGTTCAAGGGACCGCCTACTTCCAGAAAGTGACAGTTCAAGCCCCTAGCGTGCCATGGTTCTGGGGCTTCCTTCACTTCGACGATGGGACATATCTTGATTGGTTCCTACCACATGTGTCAATGTCAATGACAAAAAAGGACTCGAAGCCATGGGCCAAAAGAGACTCGTTTAGATGGCCAAAGAACGCAAGAGGGGTGATGCATGACAGATCAAGAGACACAACTGAGAGGCTGGAATCTGGAAGTGTGGAGCTGTTGAAGCCCAACGAGAAAGATCGCCTCCTGGACTCAGACGGGCACCCGCTACCCAGGTTCCTGATCAAGCTGCACAATGAAGCCACCAATATTGAGCTTCGAGTGAGGGCTACATCAAGGGCTCATTGGTCTTTCGACCAACCAACCAGGGCGGGATTCACCAGCCACCTAACCTACAATGAGTACCCGCTAGAGGTCGAGACTCTGAGGATCGTTGACAATAATGGGGAAAGGGGGCTACATGACTATGGCTGGATCAGGGGCAATGCTGAGCATGCTTGGGGAATACTCAATTGAAATGAACCCTTGGAGAATACCATGGCTGGGTCTGACACCAACTTCATCAAGCCCATCAGACAAAAAATTCCAACAATGACAGAGAGCGAAGAAATCCTCTGGATTGGGGGCCCGACGTCCCGCAGTATGTTCGGAAGGTACATGCTCGGAGGATCGATACTTGCGACGTACCTGATATTCTGGTGGGCCAACGTAGTCGACAGGCCAACAGGCGAAGGCCAGTTAGCCTTCATAGTAAAATCAACTCATCTTTTCGCTGATCTAACCGGCGTCGTCGGACTGTTCGCAACCTTGCTTATCCTCGCGAAATTCATTCACTTTCAAAATGGCCCTATGTCAGGAAAATGGACCCTAATGTGGACGGTGCTTTCAGCATCGGCTCCGATTTTTTGGACAGGAGTTGAAACTGGCTTCGACGTTGCTGGCATCATAAACTCAGAGGCTTCAACCACTCCTGCATTTAGTGAGGGGCATTATTTGCTGTTGGGGGCATTCTTCTCCTTCACTATGATTTCCATTTCTGCGATATATCAGAGGTCATTCACCTACGCAATTACAGATAAGAGAATTCACCTGATAAAGAAATTCATGTATGTGGATGCTTCAAGTCAAAGCATCGGATATGACAGGATAGAGAATCTTATCGTAGATACGACTGTAGTCGGAAGATTGCTCAGATTCGGCACCATTCAAATTTTGACTGCATCTGGCCTAAATGTAGGCTCCGAGTCAGCCTCGGCCTCGGCAGGCATAGCAGGCGACCCATCCATGTCCGACTCCGGAGATAACAGTAAGAAGCTACTTTCAAGGATAGGGCTGGTTATCTCTTTCAAAAGAAGCAGGCCAAAGGCAATAAACACGCCGGAATCTTGTATCTACGGCATTCATTCTCCTGAGAACATACATCAACTAATCAACCAAGCATCTGATGAGTTCAAACAGAATAGCGGGGAATGACCCCAATTGGGAACAAACATATCGTTGATAACCAAACTGCGTCCACGACCCGATAGGAGTGAGACGACAATGGCGGAAGATATTGTGACTGTAGCGGCCCAGCAGATAACCCAAGGTGATTACATGGGGGCCATGGCCACCTTCGAAGAGCACATCACTAACTCTCCTGACGACCCAGCAGGGTACCATGGGTGGGCAGAGGCAGCCCTCTTTGAGATACAGGAAAATGGAAACCTCGATGATAAAGGGAACGATAGGATAAATGAGGGGCAAGTTCAGTCTTACCTACGAAGGGCTTGTTCACTAGCTCCAGATAATGCGGACTACAGGGCTGCTTACGCAAATGCCTTGATTGAGTTCGACAGGATACCAATGGCAGTCCGAGAATTGAGAAAACTGGTGGACCTAGGCTCTAATTCCGATGAGGTGGATATCTCATTCCACCTATACGAGGCAGCCAGATTACTCATAGAATCAATTGATGTGAAGACAAATTTCGATAGGAGCGCACCAATAGCTCGACAGTTCATCAAAGACGCAGTTGAGTTTTCCTTGCTAGGGCTCGGTTTCCAGTCTGTTGACGAAGCGATGGAATACCTGATTGAGGATTGAGTGTGTCAGTGGGTCCTTTGGGCGAGAGTTTTCTGATTGCAGCCGGATACCATGGCTCTGAGTTCTGTGGTTCTCAGATACAACCCGAGGATGTCACGGTTCAGGGCGAGATCCAAGAGGCCGTCCAAGACTTAGGGTGGGCACACAGGGGAGCCGTCAGAGTCTCTTCGAGAACTGATTCTGGCGTCAGTGCAAGAATGAATCTGATAGATCTGCAACTGGATAATGAGTTGATGCAGCAGTTGGACGCCAACGTGGTAATGAGAGCCCTTGGGGACAGGATATCTTCCAATCTATGCCTCTGGGGCGCCATAAGGAGGCATAGCACCATCCCCGTTCGTGTAGCTTCGTCAAGGACATACCTCTATCGGCTGGACATGATACCTGGATGGAACCCAGGAGTAGACCCTGATAAGTTGGAACGCGCATGTGGGTTATTCATCGGGAATCACGATTTCTCAGCTTTCTCAAGGCCCGACCAAGACAGATCGCCTTTTCGTACGGTGGATGATTGCAGGTTGTGGAGAAGACCGGACGGCTATGTGATCGGGCTCATGATATCCGCAGAGTCATTTCTGTGGAATCAAGTCAGGAAAATTGCTTCGTGTATAATGCGAGTAAGTAATGATGATGTCATGCCAACAGAGATTGAACAAGCTCTGTCTTCTCCTGATAGTGCTCGGGACTTTGGAAGGGCCCCGGCAGACGCACTTGTTCTCTGGCAGATAGACCACCAAGACGCACCTGAGTCTTGGTCATCGGAATTGCCTTCCACTGCAATAATACCACTCCCCAGGGATGCGGAGCCCAGGGCGTTCCAAAGATGGAGGAACATGGCCTTGGCGGAAATTAGGCTTATGTTGGAGCTTGATTGGACTAATAGGGTTACTCAATGATTAGGTGAACTTCGTCCCCATCATTCACAGGCAACAATTCCCGTAGAAAGGAGGATGCGATAATCTCCGCAGTTTCGGTGTGCCTTGTGAGATCGGGAATGAGTATGGCACACTTACACCAATTTTCACCTTCCTTGGAAATCATTGCTAAGAAAGCGGTGGCCCCCCCGAAAGACCGCCCCTCCCTCTCGAAACCATGGACTCTGAGAGGATGAGCAACCCCTGTTCCTTCCAGTTCTTCAAGTCCCGCTAGAAACCTCAATTGCCTGTATCTTTCCAGGCTTTCTTCCGATAACTCGATGTTTAACGTCCCCGGCCATGCCGTAGCTCCGAGAATTTCTCTGAATTGGTCCTGGTAGTGGGTTTGAGCCATGAAGATCTGGGCACGCCCTAGGCCGCTTGCCACCACGCCGGTCATCTGCATTGGTAATCCCCTGAGATACGATCCAATTAATACCCCGTATTATCCCAAATCAGAGAACAATGGCTGATTCACTCTTCCTTATCGATCAAGGTAGCACCAGTTTCAGTCTTGAGGATTAAGCCATCTTTCTTGACGTGGACACCCATTACGGCCTCCCTAGATCCATCTGGGAAGTCCATCAATGAATGCTCAACGAGAATATCATCGTTTTCGTATATACATCTTGATTCCAGTATTACGACCTTATCATTGCTCATCATCATGTTGAGCATTTCTATCATTTGATCTCTCGACATTTCCGTTCCAGATTGGTGTCTGACGAATTTAAAATCAGGGTGTAACACCTCAGCATATATTCCAGCATCCCTCTGATCCATGGCCCTTTCCATCTTTTCATACAGCGACATAATCAACCCCAATGGGCGATAGCACTTTTATGTTCTTGAACTCCTTTTGAAAACAGCCATGTACTTCCGACTTCCAGCGTGCTAATATGCCAACAGACCTTTCGTGGATGAAGGAGAGGCACGAACAATTGTTGGAGAGTGGTTTAGCATGGGAGCCACCGATTCTTGAGTCAGCAAACGCACCTAGGTGCACAATCAACGGAGTTGAAATGATCATGTTATCTGCAAATAACTACCTCAATTTAACCACCCATCCGAAAGTTGTGGAGGCCTCTATTGAAGCAACTAGGAAATATGGGGCCGGATCTGGATCGGTGAGAGCCATTGCAGGGACGCTGGACATCCATCTTCAAGCAGAGAGGGCTGCAGCGGATTTCAAGGGAGTCGAAGCCGCGCTAATTTACTCTGCTGGCTACACAGCCAACGTGGGTCTGATCCCAACTCTTGTCCAAGGGCCCCAAGACCTGATCATCTCAGATGAACTTAATCATGGCTCGATAATCGATGGTGTCAGGCTAACGAAAGCTCAGAGAGCAGTATATCCACATAATGACATGAGCGGTCTTGAAAATGCGTTGAAAAACGCCGGCGACGCCGAAAGGAAGCTGATTATCACAGATGGAGTTTTCAGCATGGATGGTGACATAGCACCTCTTGATGAGATTGTGGAACTAGCCGAGGAACATGATGCCATGGTGATGGTCGATGACTGCCACGGCGAAGGAGTCTTGGGCGAAGGAAAAGGTATAGTTGCGCATTTTGATCTGCAGGGAAGGGTGACGGTTGAGGGCGGCTCGTATTCGAAGGCGCTTGGCGTTCAGGGAGGCATCATCGCGGGATCAGAGGATCTTAGGAACCACGCATTAAATCATAGCAGGTCATGGTTGCTTTCAGGTAGTCAACCACCGGGTGTTGCAGCAGCGCAAAAGGCGTCTATAGAAGTTCTAAGGGACGAGCCGCATCATGTCCAGAAATTATGGGAAAATACAGAATACTTCCGCAAGGAGCTTAATTCCTTAGGATTTGACACCGGAGTCTCAACCACGCCGATTATACCCGTTATGTGTGGAGAAAGCAGATTAGCCCAGGAGCTTGCAGGCGAGCTTCGAAAGAGGGGAGTAATGGTAGGCGCGATTGTTTTCCCAATGGTCGCACGAGACAAGGCAAGAGTTCGAACTCAGATTTCATCAGGACTCTCCAAGTCGGACCTCGATGAGGTTCTAACTCACTTCGCGGAAGTTGGAAGGCTATTGGGACTCATCTGAATCTTAGAAAAGAGGACCTATTGTCCGGAGAGATTATGTCATGGAATAATTTAGACCCTGATTATGGGAGTAGACGACAACCCGATTTTCAAAATTCGGGAGTCCAACCTCGACTCGGGCCTAAGAGGGATTCCAGTGGGAACCTGCCAGACATCTTTCGTCGATCCGATTGAGGGGGTCCATTATGTGGGCTACCCCGTCGAGGATCTCGTAAATATGGAAGAGGAGGACGTAATCTACCTGCTTTTCAATAAACGCCTACCTACAGAAAAAGAAAGCAATGACTTCCGGGCAGAACTTGCCCACAGGGCGGAAGAGATGCCCACAGGGGCCCTGAGGGTCTTGGAATCCTTGACTCCAGGAGCAGGCCATCCGATGGACTGGCTTTCAACGGGCATACTCGCACTCGGCATTTCGGATACAACAGGAGATCTGAGAACAGACTCAATGAACTTGGTTGCTAGAATGCCGGAACTCATGGCAAGGATTTTCCATTTGAGGGGCGGTAAAAAACTCCAGACTCGAGACTCGAGGCCACAACTAGGCCTCGTCGAGAATTTTACCCACATACTCGGAATCGATGGTGACGAGGCAGAACGCATGAATAGGGTATTGAGGTTCTTCTTCATCCTACATATGGACCATGGTGGCGGGAACCTCTCAACATTCTCAGGGAAAGCCGTAGCCTCAGGAAGGGCCTCGATATACGCGGCCATTTCATCTGCCATGTCAGCATTGTCTGGCCCCCTCCATGGAAGAGCAAATCAATCATGTCTTGAGTTCGTTAAGAGGATCGGAACGGATGATCCCGATGAGATTGAAAGCTTCGTCAGAAGAGAACTCTCGTCTAAGAGGCCCATCTATGGATTTGGACATGGAGTGTTGAGAGCAGAGGACCCAAGGGCTCGACTTCTGATTGAACTTGGCGAGGAGGTCTGCCCAGATGATCCTGATTTCAGAACCGTTAAGACACTCAGAGAGGTGGTTCCACCAATACTATCCGAGATCCCGAAGATCTCCAACCCCTTCCCAAATGTCGATATAGCGAGCGGCGCCCTTTTGCAGTCTGTAGGATTTAGGAAACCGGATTACTACACCACTTTCTTTGGATGGTCAAGGGTAGCAGGCATTACGGCACAGATCCTAGACGAGAGAGCGTCAAGAGGTGGAAGGGGGACACCCATATACCGGCCGAAGTACCTCGCGAAAAACCAACCAATCAGGAGGCTCGAGTCATAGCGTCCCTTTGTCTTTACCTGTCCCTCTATGTCCAATTAGCCTAGGCACTTCCCATGGCATTGTACTCTCGGAGGTCAGACTCTTCAACTCGGTGAATGAAGTACTCCATCCCCATTTTTTTCGCCAATCGGATATTACTCGCATCCTCTCGGACCCTGAAATCTCATGCCATGGTTGCCGAACACCTTCGATCTCTGGCATCGTTGCTGGCCTCATGCATCTATTCGACCCATCTGTATTTGCCAAATCAGGGTTTATAGTGTCCGAGATACAGGACAGCCCTGCATCAAGCAATTTTGGCTCCAGCTCCAGTGGGGCTGGCCAGACATAGACCGGGTGTCCACCCCTGATTCCGTTGAAGCGTTCAAGTGCTGCGCCCTCCAGTCCAACTGACGTGCCGAGGGGGATGTGACGTGTCCAACCATGAATGTACTCGAGCGCCAATGGGAGCATTGGGGCTCCGAGCCTCCTTTGCTTTGCAAGTAGGCGAGGCACTGATGTTGATACGAATGAGGGAGATGCCACTGCTCTTTGGGTGCTCCAACTCCCCCACTGCCTCAATTTTGGCATCAACCTAGCATGTCGATACTTGCCCAAGCCTATATCGGCAACTGATGTAATGTAGGGGTCGAAAGAATAGAAAACAGTCGACTGGACGGGAATCTGGAGCTCTTCTATTCTTGACCTTACAGATTTTAATAGCCTGGATAGGTGGTCGCGCATCTTTTTCCCTCTAAACCAACCGCCTCCAGCACCCGAAGAAGGATGAGGTGCCTTCAACTCCAAGCACACAAAGCGAGCCTCGTTGACCCACCTGTCCACAAAACCGCTTCTATCGAGAAGGTCATCAAAAAGGGCCACTTCGTGTTTCAAGTCATCGTATCCATATCTCTCGGGGTACTTCCCCGATGGCGTTCGCGGATCATGATGAATAACCACCTCCCCTTCAGCCGTGAGGCGTAGATCCATCTCTACGCCATCCGCATGTTCCATCCCGTACTCCAAGGCGGCAATGGAATTTTCTTTCGGTTTCCTCCATGCCACGCCGGCCATGTTCTGTCTGAGGTAGACAGAGATGATGAATTAGCCTATGCAACAATGCTGTTCCGGGGCAAAATAAATACCAGAAATTTATTTTTTCCACTAAATGTTGGTCCTTGATGGAAAGTAAGAAGAAATCCATGCTCGCGAAGGACCTTTTGTTCACGTTCACGTTCATCGTGATCTTGGCGCCAATTGTTATCACGTTCCTTCTCGCAGCTTTGTTCGTTGGTCTTGTTTACATGTGGGATGGAGGTGACTCTGATGCACTCCACGCTGAGTCAATAGTTAGTGCGATGATCATGATACACCCTCTTCTAAGGGCCAACCTGGTCGTTCTGTGTTTATTGATCCTAGTCGGATCGTATTTCTGGCTCCTCAAGACTAGAAATACTAGTTCCGATAATCCCTCTGAAGGTGCATAGTGCGTTTAATAGCGATTTGCAGTGACAACGCTCATACCATGTATTGTTCATTGGGCACCGAGGAATGGACATGGGAGAGGTGGTAATCGATAGACAATCCAACGAGGCTGCTGTGAGGGGTTATGCGTTCTATGACTGGGGCAAATCAGGGTTTGAGACGAGCGTCACAACCGCTATTCTCCCATTTTGGTTCGCTCTCCTTTTCCTCGAGGCAAATGGCCTGACTACTACGATTCTTTCAAAGTCAATGACCAGTGACGCGATCTGGTCTTTTTCCGTTTCAGGCGCGGCACTACTTGTGGCAATAATTAGCCCTTCTTTGGGGGTGATTGCCGATCGCCGGGCAATCAAAATGTGGTGGTTGAGAATCCTAACTTATCTCGGGGCAGGAGCGACATTCCTATTGTGCGCCACGCCCTTTTTGTCTGTCGACCTTCGTTGGATATGGCTAATGATCATGTTCATCTTTGCGAATATTGGGTTGAACGGAGCTGGAGTATTCTACAACGCACTACTACCCCACATGGGGACGGATGATGAAATGGATAGAATCTCAAACCTAGCTTTTGCCTATGGGTACCTCGGGGGCGGGATCCTCCTCCTTCTTCACATAGGGCTACTTTTGGTGACTGGATACGCAGACTGGGCTATTAATTTCGCTCTCGCTACCTCTGGTATCTGGTGGTATGGCTTCGCATTGTATACGTTTAGATGGGTCCCTGAGCCCCCAATCGAAAACGAAATGGAGTCTCTTGGTCTCGTCGAGTCAACTAAACTCGCCCTGAGGGAGATTAGGAAAACCGTAGGGGAGGTTGACAAATTCAAGACCCTCTTCATTTACATGCTCGCGTACTTCTTTTTCATTGACGGCATCAACACTGTCACTGCACTGGGAGGGGTCTTCGGCACAGTGGTTCTGGGAATTACCCCGATCGACCTCATGGTGACAATCCTTGCAATTCAGTTCGTCGCCGCGCCTTCTGCTGTCGCATTCACTAGGTTGGCAAGGAGGGTTGGGACAAAGCCAGCGCTATCCATATCCCTGGTGGGATGGGTCCTCCTGTGTTTTGGCGCGTTGGCTTTCGCCCCACTTCAGTTGGACAATCACGATGACTACCAAATCCAGTACGATTGGGACGAAGCCTCCATGGCATACGAGGTTCAAGTGCACGCCGATACTCCACAGATTGCGCAGAAGTTAGATTACGAGGCCAACGAGTTTGATGAACAGGGTTGGGCCTCCTCATGGGCTCATCTGCTCCCCTTGGAGGAGGATGATCGTTCTAATACGATGAAATGGCTCATCTATGAAAGGGACTCCGACGGAGCCAGCACAGATGAAAGACACACAAGAATGCTCATCGGCATTGATAATGAGGAGATAAGGTCACTAGTGGAATCGCTGTCCGACTCTCGATTCAGCGTAAGTGTGTCAGGCGGCCCTCTTGACTCGGTTAGTGAGGTCGGAATAGACCATCCGACAAATCTCGGGGATGGTATGTTGGATGCCATACCTGAGACTGCAAGGGAGTATGTCTGGGAGCCCCTGGGAATCTCTGTTGGGTTTCAGTTTCTAATCCTCGGCTGCGCCATGGGGACCCTGCTCGGTGGCTCTCAAGGTCTTGCAAGGAGCCTATTTGGACAGATGGTCCCTGAAACTAGAAGCGCTGAGTTTTTCGGCTTTTTCGGCTTTTTCGGTAAAGTTGCTGCACTGATTGGCCCACTCCTCTATGGATTCATGACCGTAGCCTTCGATAGCAGGGTGGGTATACTCGCAGTTTCGATGTTGATCCTGACTGGGGCGCTAATGATGCGACTCGTGGACGTAGAAAAAGGCAGAGAGGATGCTAGAAATGAAGACATCCGGAACAGAGCCTAATCGTCCTCATCACGATACTTCGTCAGGCGCTCCAGAATTATTGCTAGCTCCATCAGGACCACAACCGGGCCGCCGACCAAGAACATGGACAAAGGGTCTGGGGGAGACAAGAACGCCCCTGCTGCAAGAGCGAAAAACCACAGCAAAGACCTATTTTTCACTATCAAGTCAGGAGACAAGACTCCCGATCTAATCATCACGAATGCAAGGAGGGGAACTTGGAAACCGACAGCCGAGGCTGTCAGTAAGCCAAGGATGAAACCAAGCCACGATCCAACCTGCCAAGTCGCCTCCAAGCCCGCCGATGAGGAGTCATCCACCAGATACTCCAATAGGAATGGAATCAGGATGTTATGGGCATAAGCCACTCCCAACAGCCCCAAACAGATCGATGAAAATGTGACAAGGACAAGCTTCAACGGGTCCTTCTTCTGAATCTTCGATCTTCTAGCTCTAGACACCACCTCGCCCCCACTCAATGATAGGTCACCAACCAGGGCAAGTATAGAGACGCCAAGTGCGAGATTAACGGATATCTTCAATTTTAACAAAATCAACTCCATGGGTTGAACAATTATTATGTCGACTCCTTCAGGTCTCCAATCCGGATTTCCCGACGCCCAGAGCAACATCCGCTCGGTCAGGGGATATGAAATCACGAACCCGAGAAGGAAAATCAACGAAAGGGCACGTACACGAGATTTCAAGTGTCCGACAAGGCCTCTCAGCCCTGCTCTGGATATGAACCCACTGCGCTCGAATGCTTCTCCCTCCATGACAATCATCTCCGAGTGACAATTGTGAGTAGGTCACCATCCTTCAGTGTATGATCCAGGCCTACTCGCTGCCAATCAAATTTTGCGCTGGGCCCTTTGACCCTGGCATATCTGAACTTCCGAACAAAATCTCGATGCAACTTGACACAAATCTCCCTTACTCTAGAGTCGTCTTTCACAATCAGGGGCTCTTCCAAGTCTGCTTCCTGGCCTTGGGGTTTGAGGTAGATCGACATGAATCCGAGATTCTCGTAGATGAAGTCCTTCATGGACTCAATCCCCTCTCCCGTTTTTGCTGAAACACGCAATATCGGCCAACCCTCTGGAACCATTGCCTCCGCACTCTTCAGATCTTCTTCGCTCGCCAGATCGACCTTGTTAATCACTACCACCGATCGAGTGTAAACCCTGTTCCCTGCAAGCGTATCCACTATGTGGTCGTCTGTCGCGTCTGACCTGAGGACGACGTTTGCTGATACGATTCCAAATGACCGTATGATATCCTGAACATCAGCCTCCTCAAGATTCGATTGATCAAGTGTAGACCTTACTACTATTCCTCCTCGATCAGTTCTTCTGATGAAGACCTGAGGTTTAGGCTGATTTAGCCTCATCCCAGATCTCCACAACTCTTGATCGAGTACGTTGAAATGAGATTCTTGGAATGGGTCTAGAACATAGAGTACCATATCCGACCCCCTAATGACGTTCAGAATTTCACGCCCTCTTCCCTTGCCTTCGCTAGCACCTTTTATGAGGCCTGGGAGGTCGAGAATCTGTATTTTTGCCCCCTTGTGCTCCATCAAACCGGGGATGCAGGTCAATGTGGTGAAGGCGAAAGCACCAGCCTCTGACTCTGCACCTGTGAGCTGTGAGATGAGGCTAGACTTACCAACGGATGGGAATCCGACAAGCGCGACGCTGGCATCGCCAGACTTCTTTACTTCAAATCCGGGAGCACTCCCACCTGATTTTGCCTGTGCCTTCTCTTTCTTTTCTTTGAGCGCTGCGATCTTTGCCTTGAGTTTCCCTATGTGTCCTTGGGTCGCTTTGTTGTATTTCGTCTTGGAGATCTCCTCTTCGAGGGATTTGATTTGCTCCTCGATGGTTGCCATGGCTACATTGGGGGGCTAGGGCAGTGGTTCTTCAAGCCAGCCCATGCAATTAGCACCATAGAACCAAACGGTCATACAATACCCAAGTACCATGGCGAAAGTTATCATGAGGCTTGTCGACCCTGATTCGCTCGAGAATCTATTGTCCATGAAGCCACTGGACTTGTTCATCGGGATGGAGAAACAAGAACTCAGACACCTCAGGCCTGATCCGACAGAATCTCTGCATCGACCATTTTCCGTGGATGTTGAAGGGGACCTTATGGACGCGTGGGATGCATCCTCACAAAGCAACGGGCAGTCGATATTTGATATCAAACCCGTTGAAGCAAGATCCCAGACTGTGTATTCACTCTGCATGTGGGCCTCAACTGCAGAGTGGAGTTGTTGGGATGCTAGGGCTTACTTGTACCTAGAGCCCTATACCTCTAGATCCATCGATCTTGACGACATACTCGTTCCTGATCTCTGGAAAGATTTCGCCTCCTCATTATCGGCCTACAGCAGAGGTGAATACATAGACTCGGTCACAAGAGATTGGATCTCAAGAAGGGATGAACTCGGAGCTCCCTCAGAGAGCGAAAAGGATCCGTACCTTGTCTCGACGATGTCGGCACATAGGGGTAATTCGTCCGATCTCTATGTTATTTCCAAGGCCATAAGGGAGAATCACCCAAGTATCATGCTAGGCATTGAGCAGACTCCGGTTTCCGATTGGACTTTGAATGGGGTCCAAATCTCTGAGATTAGTGGTGGGCTCTGATGGGTAAAGTAATCATTCCTTCTGCCTGTGTGGTTCTAGGTCGCTTTCAGCCTGTTCACAGGGGACACGCCCAACTGTTGATTGATGCAAACAATTGGAGGCTCGAGAACAGGCCCGAACTTGAATTGAGAATTGCAGTTGGATCTACCAACAAGCCTCAGAACCTGAGAAATCCTTGGAATTTTGAGGAAAGGAAGGAAATGCTTGAGGCGTCACTGAACGACATTGGCCTAGTTGGTGAGATAGTTCCTGTTCCAGATATCGACGACCCGCCAAACTGGGTTCAACATGCTGAGGACTTTCACGGTGGCCCAGGGATCCTGATTACAACCGACGATCGTACTGCCGAACTTTACACCAATGCTGGCTGGGAGGTGGTACTGATGGGTTATCACAATAGAGGCGAGTTAGTTGGTTGGAGAGTTAGAGAGACTATGCGGATGATGTCCACTATCTCTGATGAACAGGCACTGTACGAGGTCCTATCAATGGCCATCCAGAGACCTGTAATAGAAAAAATGGTCCAGATGGATGCGATCCGCAGGCTAGCCTTCATGGGCGAGGGCAGTGAACCAGTCGGTTAAGCAGCATCATAGATACAGGATCCATCACACCTGTCCACAACATAGCCATTGAAGAGGTACTCGAAAGCCATCCGATGTGCGGCGTCAACCCCTGCGACCCAGTTATGAGCCGGATGGGGCTCTTGCCCGAGGAGATTTTGCTCAGGGGCATGGCTGAATCCTCCGTCGAAGTAGACTCCCACGTTTCCAGTTGTCCCTTCGCCACCTTCTGTGATAGGTAGGCCGTAGGGGTGGATAGATGAGCTGGATAATATGGACGCATCGGCGTTTCTTAATGCACGGCTGGTTGAGATGTTTGATATCTGGAGGTCCCCAATCGATCCAATGTAGATCATCTCGAACGGCTGCACCCTGTCGCCCCATCCTTCGGAGAGCGTTGTCCATGTGTTGGTATCTGTGGCATCCCAGAGGGATTGGATCAGGGATATGACAACTGCCCTATCTAATTGGGATGGGTAACCAATCACACTCTCCATCAAGTCATCGAATTGATCATACTGTGTGCATCTCTCTATCTGGTGAGAGAAAGCCGCTCCCCCGACCCAAAGCGCCCCTCTGTTGACATCAGGGGACAAGCCAAGCAGGGATGGCCCTCTGTTCCCGCCCAATGAGTACCCTGTATAGTATACCTCAGATGTGTTTACCAACAAACGCCCACCTTCGCCCATCATCTCAGGGAGGTCAGAGCAGATTCCTTTGAACGTCCTTATCATTACAACGTGGTTTACCATCGCCTGCTGGAGCCTGTCAGATTGGTGGGTGAAGTAATACCCGTTCATAATCCCCATAGAAATGCCATCCCTATCGTCGGAACTCCATCCATAGAAATCGGACGCCAACAGTGCAGTCTCATAGATCTCCCCCCATTCTCTTAATCCACCGCTGACGTGCCCCTCCCCAGTTCCTAGGAAACCATGGCCGAACACCGTAAGGGGTCTTGGCTCAGACGAGTTGTAGACTGACATCGGGATTATGAGTGTGAATGGCACCTCTCTATTTTCAACGAAGACGGGATTGTGGGAATTATCTCTGGATAGGAGTGTTGGTGCCCTTTCCTCTAGGAGGTATTGGGGCGCAGTAAACGTCCCTCTCACTCGCCTGTAGGTCATTCCGTCTCCGTTATAGTTGTCCTCAACACCGTCAGGGTTGACCGTGCATCCCAATCCATCCCCAATTCTCGAAAGGGCATCGTCCCTCATGGAGAGTATGGGGCCGAGCACGGACTCCAATGACGCTGTGTGGAATGACCATAGCGCCTGTATGTCGTTCTTGTTGACGCCCATGTGGTTTTCTGCTGCAGAAATGTATTCATTGTAAGCCGATCTTCTTGACTCGACGTCCTCAGCATCGGTAATTTCTCCATCTAGCAACGCTTGTAGTGCTTGGCTTGGCTGAATTTCATCTCCCATTGAGTCGGTCAGCCCATGGATCACGATGACGTAGCGGGTGTCGTGCTCCAGCGCTGCCGCGGTTCTGAGATGTAGTATCGTTTGCTCCCCTGGTTGAGCTCTTGCGTCCAACTCAACCCAGTGCGCTACAGCATGGTTGTCATCGACATTCCAGATAATCGTCGGATGGTCAAGTTCCAATGACCTCTCTATGTTGTACTGGTAGGCAACGTCAGCCAGGTCGGGAACTGAGTCGAAAGTTGTCATTATCTGAGTTGCAGTACTCATCCCATCTAGTTGGTTTATCCTTGGGATTTCCACAGGGTCCGTGGATCCCGACGCAGGAATGATTCCACTTGGGATGTTGACCCTAAACCCTGTTTGGGTGGATCCATCCTCAACCAAGTAGGCGTCTGAGGGAAATGGTAGCATGCAGTGATGGGGATTTAGGCTGTCGCAACCCGCTTCATTCGGAACGTCCAGCACAGTAGGCACAGGATCATCGATTTCATCGATTGTTGTGGGTGTGTCGTCTGTAACTGGATCTTCTTGTTCTGAAGCCTGATCGTTCTGGCCAACACAACCTGAGATTGGAACTACCAGTAAAAGTATCACAAGTGGAATTGCAGTCGTCTTGATTGTCATCCCCCTTCCCACCTCCCGGGCCTATTTATATGGGTGTCCAGTATTCTAAAGGTTAACACCCAGGTGAACCGGATCTACCGAATTTCATGTGAGATATTAGAGAATCCAATCTGTTCGGATTTACATTGAGATCGCTAATCCCGACTCTTGAAGAGCTGCGGGCATGGATCAGAGTATTCCCCTCCATGCATTCTATGTGGATGAAAACGTCATCTTCGAACCTCAGGAAAGGAGTGACATCGACGATGTGTATGCTCGTAAGGTTAGAGTGGATGATCGAGGCCCGGTTTAGATCAGATGCCCATTCTTTGACAGAATCCATTGCCTCCTCAATACTGCCAGAGAAGGCCAGAGGCTCAGTTTGCTCTGTCCTGTGATCCCAGATTCCAAATCCAGAGCAGTTCTGAGAATCAGGAGGGCACTCATCAGGGAATGTTGCCGAGAAATCAGGCGTAGGGGAAGCCACCTTGATTATGGCGACTCCAATTATCCAGATAGAAAAAAAGGCGAAAATGACACTCCTCAGTGATCGCAGTGAAAGGTCCATGGAATCACTCTGAGACTATGACCTTAGCAGGCCTGAGCACCCTATCGTGGATCATGTACCCTTTCTCGACGATATTTAGGATAGTCCCGGATGGCTCTCCATCTGGAGGTGGCACAATCGCTAGTGCCTCCATGCAACTGGGATCAAATGACTCTCCATCCATGTCAATTGGGGTGATTCCCACTGATGAGAGGCCCCGACGCATACTCTCGACAGTCAGTCGGAGCCCGTCAATGACAGACTCTGGGGAATCATTCATTTCACCGATAGCTATCTCAAGACTCATCAATACCTCAATCATTCTCAACCCTAGATGTTTAGAGCCATATCTCATCATCTCAGACCTTTCCTTTGCGGACCGTGCCCTGATGTTGGCAACCTCCGCAAGAGCATATTGGAGCTCCTTTTTCACAGATTCAAGTGAATCTTGGTTGTTTTCTTGGTCCACCGGGTTGTCGGTTTCTGCTTCTTCAATTTCGTCAGACATGCCATAGACCCCTCCGGGTTGTGTGATAACTCTTAGTCGACATAGAAAAACTCCCCATCCCGTTTTTGCTCTCTGTCCTTTCTGCTACCGGGTTTGTTTATCCTTGGGCGGTGAGATTCGTGATCCCTCCGGAAGGTTACATCCACCCCCTCCAGGAAACGATTCATCCCTGGTCTGAGACCGAGTGGCCCAAGGGCTTTGCCTTGTATACCTCCCTGACCCTCAAAAACAAGGAGAGAGTCACTGACAATATCGATGAAATAGATGTCATGATCGATTACCATAGCAGCCTTCTCCTTGGCTAACATGGTTCTCCTGATCGCCTTTGCAGCTTCCATTCTGGCATTGACGTCCAAATGTGCGCTGGGCTCATCGAGCAAGTACAGGTCGGCTTCTCTGCCTAGGCATATTGCAATACTTACTGCTTGCAATTCCCCTCCCGAGAGCCTTCTAGCCCGTAGCTCAACCATCTGGTCAATCTGCAATGGACGTATTACTTGTGTGTTGAACTCACCACTCCTCCATGTCACCCCGATCTCAGAATCAAGCCATTGGGAGACTGTCCCGTCAAAATCCGTATTCACGTGTTGAGGCTTGTACGAAACCTTAGCATCCATAGTGCACCAACCCTCATCGGGCTCGATCTCTCCTGCAATCATCCTAACCATCGTGGTCTTTCCTGTGGCGTTGGGGCCCACAACTCCAACCACCTCTGCGCTCCTGACTCCTCCCTCTCCGGTCTCAAGGGAGAAGGAGCCCATCGCTTTTTTCATATTGCCCCATTGGAGTATCGTATCTCCGACTTCTTCGCCTCGGACTCTACCTCTCAGGAATGATATCGGCTTGTCCCGGATACGGACATTCTCCTCATTTAGATACCCGTCAAGATAGGCATTTATTGCCGTTCGAGTCGTTCTTGGGGGTGTAAATATCCCATACGCTGCCCGTTGTCCATACACTATGTGAACCAAGTCGCACAGTACGTCCAATATTGCTAGGTCGTGTTCAATTACGATTATCCTCTTTCCATTTTCTACTAGGCTCTGTATGATGTTTACTACCCTCATTCGCTCATGTATGTCCAAGTAGGATGACGGCTCGTCGAAAAAGTATACATCTGCCTCTTTTAGGATCGTCGCACAGATCGCGACTCTCTGTAACTCGCCACCAGATAATCCGGATAATTTTCTCTCCAAGATATGTTTGATGGATGTTTTCTCCGCGAATTCATCCAAGCGGCCGTGGTCATCTACCCTCTGCAGTAATCCCCTTACCTCTCCGTCCCATAGTTTCGGGAGTTTGTCTACATATTGCGGCTTGACTGCAATATCAACGCCTGACTTTGATACCAACTCAAGGTAGTCTCTCAATTCCCCTCTTGGAAAAGATGCAATTATTTCTGTCCATTCTTTGTCATAATCCCGCCAGTCCCCTAGATTCGGCCTCGTAGAGCCAGAGAGGAGGTTGATTGCGGTAGATTTTCCCATTCCGTTGGGGCCAAGGATTCCCACCACTTGTTGTTCTCTTGGCGCTGGAAGGCGGAAAAGTCTGAAGGAGTTTTCTCCATAACTATGCGTCAAATCTGTGTCGAGTTCCTCCGGGAGATTAATTATTTTCACTGCGTCTCCAGGACATCTCTTCGCCCGGTTAAGACATACGGGACACGCGGATTCCAAAATCTTGCATTTATTCCCTTCAAATTGAATACATTCCCGTCCACAGCTCCCCGCATATTTCATCAGGTAATCAAAGGCAGGTGTGTTTGGCTTGCATCGGTCTTCGAGCAAAACAGCGACCCTCATTACGCCAGTCTCCTACAGTACGCTCTGACAACGGACCTTTGAGATCTTCGTGCTCTTCAATCACACCGGAAGGAAACGATAGCGGAAGTAAACCCAAGCCGCAAGTCCAATTTTCTCGGGCTTGGATAGTTGAATCCTCTCAGTAAAAACGTCACCTTGGTTTTTCGCGATCTTTCTCAAAATCGAATCGTAAAATGCCATCATGGCTGCAGGAGAGTACCTCATTTCCCTGTCCAGTCTGCCCAACAGGCTTTTGGCCGTTCTTCCATATGCCTTAGCCCTTTGAGTGTAGTAGTTGCAAAATGGCTCCCATCCAGGGTGCTTGACAAGGCTCTCCCCCTTCAGCACGTCTTCCTCTGTGATTCCGAAGCGTATTAGGTCATCAAGAGGCAGATATATTCTGCCTCGTTTGGAGTCCTCTAATACATCTCTGAGGATGTTGATAAGTTGCATGTATATTCCCCATGCCTCGGCCTCGTCTTTTGCCTCGGGCGAGTCGTATCCGTATATCTCTATGCAGACCAATCCGACTGTTGATGCTACTTTGTAGCAATACTCGTAGAGGTCTTCGAACGTGTTGAATCTGTTTCTGTGAAGGTCGTCTTCCATGCCGCTGATCATGTCGTCCAGAAGCGACCTTGGAATTCTATATCTTCGAACGGTGTCTTTCAAGGCAATGAAAATGGGGTCGGTGGATGTAACGGTGGTGTAGGCCGTGGATAGTTTCTTTCGGTAGTAAAAGAGTTGAGACATCTTCTGATCGTACGTGTCCCTGCCAAGCACAGGCTCTCCCATTATCCTCTCTATCTCCGACCTGTAGTCAATTGATTCGTGGCTATCTTCAGAGCCTCCGGGAAAAAGGTCAGTGTAATCCCCGTCAGCAATGTCATCTGCCCTCCTGCAAAATGCGTAGTAAGCGCAGATTGACCTTCTAACGTCATTTGGAAGATACTTGAACGAGTGATAGAAATTCGCCGCCTCTATTCTGGTGAGCTCTTCGCAGTATTCATATGATGCTTCGATCATATTCACTGGTAGCTCCCCTTCCTTCCATATGGAAGCGTCAATATGTCCAAATGGACTCTTTAGGCCTCCCCTTTGGCCCATGACCCCCATGAATTTGGCTCCTTCTCTGAGGGTCTCAAAAGCCGTGATTGATATTGCACGCGCCGCATCACGCGTCAATGACACTTTGGATCTTATGTTCTCAATTGGGACGTTCGCCTCTCTCTCTTGATCTAGAATAATGTCGCTGAGACTGGAACTATCCAAATTCATGGATTGAGTTTTACCCTCTGTGGCCATCGTGCAACGGTGTGGCCAACCACGTTTGAAGTTCTGTGTTCTTTGGACGCGGCCCGCTGAGTACTATTGCGCCAGATCCCTCTCGGACCTCATCAGTCTGGATTCATAATTAGAGAATCTGGATGCCACTCTGGTCTTCAGCAAGATCGAGACAACCTGTTTGCGATCTATCTTGACATCTTTGTCTTGATCAAGAACATTCTGCCGTCTCATCAAACGAATGGTCCTCCAACCAATGATGACCGGAAGCATGCAAGATATCCGAAGCCGGCGATGATGCCTGGGAATCAGTGATATGTAATCTCCTGCAGAGTCAAGATACTCACATGCCAAATCAAGGTACTCGTTGTACAGGGGCCTGAATTTTTCCATGGACTCCTCACTTTTCAGATCGCTCACCTTCATGTCTAAACTAGCAAGTCTCACGGACGGAATGTAGCACCTCCCGATATTCAGGTCAGAGGGTATGTCTCGTAGTATGTTGATTAACTGTAGGGCCTTACCAAACCGAATTCCCAGCCTCAACATCTCTTCAGGATCTCGTCCGTGGAAAACCAAGTGACTCATTGACATGCGCGTCCAAAACTCCCCCACTGAGCCGGCAACTCTGTAGGTGTAGTCATCCATTTCATTGTCATTCTGGAGTGAAACAATGCTGCTCCCTCTAGTTCCAAATCGCTCGATGTCGAGCCTCTGACCACTAATTATGGTGAGAAGGCACTCCAACATCATATCCCGATCGGCAGACCCAACTCGTCCAAATGCTTCAATCACCTCGTTAACGGATAACAACAGATCCGACTCACTTGAGTCCGTCTGAAGTGAGGCTATGTCGGTCAAATCTATCGGTGGAGACTCATTTGAGACCGCTTTTTTGTATTTTTCGAGGCTCGACAGCAAGAGGTGCGGCTCCTCTCCGGTATCGGCAATCGTGTCTGCTACTCGGGCGAGTAAATACAACAGGCCTACTTGGTTCTTGATTTGATTAGGTAGGATCTGCAGGGATAGGTAAAATGATCTTGAGGTGGCCTTGAGAAGCCGATCGATGCTTGCGTTCACGACCACTGACACTGTATAGCCTCATAGTCTAGGCTATGTTAATGGTGTTGAGGCTTTGGGAAAGGATCTACCCTTCCCTAAGGCCCGCTTCAATCAAGGCGATTTTGAGCACTTCACCGATAACAGACGGGTCGTTCGCAACATGGATGCCGGCAGATTCAAACGCCTTTATTTTCTCATCTGCAGTACCCTTTCCACCGCTAATAATCGCACCAGCGTGCCCCATTCTTTTCCCAGGTGGGGCTGTGGCCCCCGCGACAAATCCAACAACTGGTTTGGTTCCGTTAGCCTTAATCCATTCAGCAGCCTCTTCTTCGGCCGTCCCCCCGATCTCCCCGATCATCACTATGGCCTCCGTTTCAGGATCCTTCTCAAACGCCTCCAAGCAGTCTATGAAACCCGTGCCTTGAATCGGGTCGCCTCCAATCCCCACGCAAGTGGTCTGGCCTTCTCCAATACCAGTTGTCTGAGCAACTGCCTCGTAGGTCAAGGTCCCGGATTTTGAGACGATCCCGATGCGACCTTTCTGGTGGATGTGGCCTGGCATTATGCCAATCTTAGATCCCCCTTTAGCCCCTGGGGTGATAATCCCGGGGCAATTTGGTCCGATTAATCTAATATTTGGGTATTTTTCTAGATCTGATACAACATCAATCATGTCTAGGATGGGTATTCCTTCTGTTATGCAGACAATCAACCCCTCACCTCTGACGTCATGGAATGACTTGGCTGCTTCTTTTATCGCTGCGGCTGCATATGGCGGTGGCACGTAGATCACGCTCACTTCCGCTTCAGTTGCTATGATTGCTTCATTCATTGTATCGTACACGGGAAGGTCAAGATTGTGTAGCGTGACGGTCGAGCCACCCTTCCTTGGGGTGACACCACCGACTATTTCAGTTCCATATTCTACCATCTTAGCCCCATGAAAACGACCTTGGTTTCCGGTAATTCCTTGAATCAGTACCTTTGCGTTTTCTCCGACCCAAATCGACATTATGCCCCCCCCTTTACCAATTTCACAATTTTGTTCGCACCATCAGCGAGTGAGTCTGCTGGGTGGATGTTTAGTCCGCTTTTTGAGAGAATAGCTTTGCCTTCCTCGACATTAGTACCTGCGAGCCTTACAACGAGGGGCCTTTCCAAGCCAAGTTTGGAGACTGCCGAGATCACTCCCTTTGCGATGATATCGCATCTCATTATGCCTCCGAAAATATTCACCAGTATGCCCTTGACGTTTGGATCCTCGAGAATTATGCTAAATGCTGTTGTGACCTGATTCTCATCAGCGCCCCCTCCCACATCCAAGAAGTTTGCCGGTTCACCACCATAGAGCTTGATGACATCCATAGTGGCCATCGCAAGCCCCGCCCCGTTGACCATGCAACCTATGTCACCATCTAGTTTGACGTACGAAAGACCTGTTTTCTTTGCTCTGAGTTCTATCTCCTCCTCCTCTCCGTAGTCGCGCAGGCCATCCCATTCTGGGTGTCTGAATGAAGCATTCTCATCAAAAGAGACCTTGGCATCCAGAGCGATAATCTCCTGATCAGAGGTCTCCACGAGGGGGTTTATCTCGATCATGCTGCAGTCCGATTCGATGAACAGAGCCCCCAATTTTGAGACCATTCCCGTGAATTTCTCGAGTGCGGGGCCGATCAATCCCAATCTATTCCCTAGGTCCACGCAAGAGTCTCTGTCGAATCCTGATTTGCCACTGCTCGTGATCCTGTGAATGGAGTCCGGGTTTGTCTCAGCGACTTCCTCGATGTCCATGCCACCCTCCCTGGAAGCCATGACCAACAGAGAATTAGAGTCCCTGTCTACTAGCATAGCAAGGTAGTGTTCATGAACAATATCACAACCGGATTCCACATACAAATTACTGACCAACTTGCCGCTTTCACCAGTCTGTTTGGTTATCAGCACGTTGCCTAAAATTCGGTCTGAATAATCCCTGACCTCATCTTCCGTAAAGGCGATTTTAACCCCTCCTTCCATCACGACTTCTCTGGTTTTCGGATCAAGCAAGGTCCCCTTTCCTCGCCCACCTGCATGAATTTGACTTTTAACGGCCACAACGCCACCTCCAAGTTTTCGATATGCATCTATTGCTTCTTCGACACTTTTGCAATGCAGCCCATCCAACACCGGCACGCCGGCGTCTCTGAACATCTGCTTGGCCTGATACTCGTGTATGTTCATGTCTCCCAACCCACCGTCTCGCTGGCCACCCTTGAACGGTTCGCTTATGTTGACCCGGACGGGATAATGATAATGGCTAGGTCCAATAGGGAACAACATGGATGCGGTCATCCTAGCGGGCGGCTTTGGAACGAGGCTTAGGCCATGGACAGAAACCGTTCCCAAGCCACTCATCCCTCTCTTGGACATGACCCTGATTGAGCACACAATACGCATCTTACCGCGAAACACTGTCCAGAGGGTGATCATCGCCTCAGGGTACGGGGTCAACCAGATGAGGGCCTATTTCGACGATTTCGACACCGGTTTTGAGGTATTAGTCGTAGAAGAAGACCAACCACTCGGAACAGGCGGGGCTATCGCCAACTGCAGAGAACACATCCGGGGCTCAAGGGCGATAGTGATGAACGGGGATTTAATCACAACTGTGGACGTCCAGGATATGCTTTCACACCATGTGAAATCTGATTCATTGGTCTCAATCTCACTATGGCCAGTTGAGGACCCAACCCGATTCGGAGTCGCTGATTTCGATCAGAAGAAGGGACTCATCAGGAGATTCCAAGAGAAGCCGAGTTTGGAGGAAGCATACTCCAACTTGATCAACGCAGGTTGCTACATCATCGAGACTTCGGTGATACAAGGCCTCAGCACTGAGTTCCACTCCATGGAGCGAGATGTATTCCCAGGTATCGCGGAGTCAGGACGAATGGGGGGGTACCGTTACTCTGGGAGGTTCATCGACGCTGGAACTCCAAAAAGCTACCTTGAGGCCATGGTGGCTGCGATAGAGGATAACTCATTCAATATCGGGGGCATTGTTGGAACGTCTTGGTACGCCGATCCAAAAATGAGCAAGAAAGGGATAGAAAATAGCGCAGTGGGGATGGAGTGCAAACTAGGCGATGGGATACGAGTGAACCGATCAGCAATCCTAGAGGGTGCTCGGATCGGTGAGAACGCCCATCTGGACAACTGCTTAATCGGTAGGGGCTCTATAGTCCCAGCGAACTCGCGCCTCGTGGATATGGTCATCGGTTTTAACCAGCAATATCAGAGAAAATAAGGCGACAGCAACAAAAGTAGGCGTCGAGACCATGCCACATGGTCGCACCCCTGATCGTGATTAATTGCAAAACTTATGCTAGCGCTTCAGGGATGGCCGCTGAGGCGCTGGCGGTTCAGATGCAATCGGTCGACACCAGCGCAAGGTTGGTTATGGCAGCATCTGCTTTGGATATCGGGCCCATAGCATCCTCAGCACCTGATTTAGAGGTCTGGGCCCAACATTTGGACCCCATGGGTCATGGCTCGAACACAGGACGTATTCTGCCAAGCACCGCAATCGAAAGGGGTGCAACTGGTACACTGGCGAATCACGCAGAGAGGAAAGTCCCCCTCGGACAGGTAGATGAACTACTCGCCATCTTACCACCTGGCTTCGAATTGTGCGCATGTGCAGCAGACCCCAAAGAAGCAGAGGCATTAGCCCACCTTGCCCCTCCGATGATCGCCGTGGAGCCCCCCCAACTCATTGGAGGGGACATCTCGGTGACCACAGCAGACCCATCCATCGTTTCGGACTCCGTTGAAATCGTGAAGAAAATCGACTCAGGAATAGAAGTTCTCTGCGGGGCAGGTGTGAAGAACGGGGCTGATGTCGAAGCAGCTCTAGAACTTGGAGCCTCAGGGGTACTTCTGGCCTCTGGAGTCACCAAGGCCACTGATCCAAAAGCCGTACTCAACGACTTGGTATCAAGAATATGAAACCCCTAAGTATCGGGAATTGGATTAAGAGTAAAGTGCTTCACCGCAGTGCCATGGCACAACCTAGGACCATACAAAACTCGATGCTGATGGGTATCTGCATCGGCGCCTTTGGAGGAGGACTCTACGCTTACATGATGCTCACGGGGATTGGGGACTTTATCGATCAAGAGACAGACCTACGGCTGATCAAATACAAAGCGACTTCCTTTGGGATCGCAGCTTCGGGAGGATTTGTCCTTGGCCTGTATCTATTTCTGAGCGTCACAGCTAGAATCGGCAGGTTCGTCAGAGGTGGAACGGATCATCCCGAGTCGCCCTCGCAGACAATAGTAGTCCAAACAGGAGTCGCACCAAGCGCTAGTGAGACAGAAGTCCCAGCAAGCGTCTCAAGTGTAGATGACCTTCTGAACACATGAACTCTTCCGAATGCGTCATATACGGATAGCAAGTCGCCGGGTCCCATGAAGCGTGGATCCCGGGCTTGGAAGAAGGCGGGAAACCAACGGTGGAAGTGGAGAAAGAAGAAACTACGTCGACGCAAAGCAGCAAGAAAAGCCGCTCGCCAATAGGTCTCCGTGGGCAATGTCATTATTCTTTCTGGGTCCAAATCAAATTGCAGGAAGGCAGTGATGGTGGACGTGCCGAGATTTGAACTCGGGGCCTCTTCCATGCCAAGGAAGCGCGCTTCCAAGCTGCGCCACACGCCCAATATGCTAACCCCGGACGTACGTCGATTTAAGGAACGTGGATGTATGGGGAAGGTGTGAACCAACCACCCGAGGGCGTACCCCCACAACTCTGGCGATCTCTTATGGAAGAATTAGATCCCGAAATTGCGCCATTTCTTCCCTACCTACACAAGAATTTGACCTTAACCTACGAAGACCCGGGGCAAGGTAGGTTAGGACTAACAAGATTCGAAATCGACCTGAACGAGTTGGAGCGCCGCCGCCGATTCAAGATGGGGCCAGGGGCAATCACCATCCTACTACATCCCGATCTGAATGGCGATGTTGCCTTGAGGGACCACACCCTTGCCCATGAGCTGCTCCATGCATCAGGGATTACCTCTCACAACTCCACTCATTCTCGGATTGTGGACGAGATAGCACCAGCACCTCGATTGAAGGATTCAATAGTTCTTCAAAAGATGAGGCAAAAGGTCCTAGAGTCTCTTCCTGAGAGGACCTGGATCTGTGGGAATTGTGGCCATGCTTGGGAAAGAAGGCGCGTGACAAAACCAACACGATGCCCAAAATGCGCCAGGCCATTCCAGAAAGAAAGTTGAATGTCTCCGATGAGGTCCACTTGATACACAAGTAAAGCTGCAGGGATCTCAATAATGGGAGTTAACTATTCATAGCCCATAAGAACGAGTAATGACTTCCAATTACGATCATGCTGGAAGAACATAGTTGTCATTATCAATCGGGACCCATACATTGGTTCTTTCGTCATTCTGAATTTCGACGCGATATGGATTACCTTGGTCCCAACATTTCAGGATCTTCCCCTTTGTGAATTCCCCGATGTTAGCATAAACGATGTCCCCAACCCCGAATCGAAGTTCCTCGGCCTTGCACTCTAATAGTCCAGCCTCTAACTCTTGATGGTCGAGGTCACGGCCTATGAATACGAATCTGCACTCCCTGTCATCTCCATCTTTCCACAATCCGATTTCACGGCTGAAATCACCTCCAAATAGCATGTGAACACCTTGGAACACAAATTTTTCATCCATCCCCTTAACTGCGAGCACTCCTTTGTACCTGAATAGATCCTCTGCTTTGGTTTGCATGAGTTCTCCTATCCACCTCTCCAATTTGTTCACGTTCAACTCCCCCTTGAACTTTGAAGAAATTGATGTGACGTTCTGATCGTGTTCATGTTCTGCGTCCGTGTCCAAGAACTCAGGGTCCATCTCAAGTGTCTTGTCCAAGTCAAATGAGCCAATCCCAATGAGTTCGGAGGGATCAATGATGCTATTTTCGGTTTGGTAAATTGGCGCAAGCGCGTTAATGGCTTTGATCCTCTTTACAACTTCTTCGATTTCATTATCGGTTGCCAAATCGACCTTATTCAGTAGGATTCTGTCTGCGAATGCAATTTGCTCCACCGCCTCATTCTCCACATCATCGGGTTTCTCGTCGTCCAAATGCTGTGTAATGTGCTTCGAATCAACGACTGTTATTATTCCATCCAGTTTGTACCTATCTACGATCCTCTCGTCAACAAAGAATGTTTGAGCAACCGGGGCCGGGTCCGCCAATCCTGTCGTCTCGATCAAAACCCCATCGAAATCCTTCACCCTATCGTACATTTTGTCCAACAACTCCGTGAGGTCTCCCCTAACAGTACAGCAAATGCAACCGTTCATCACTTCTATGATGCTCTCCTCAGAGTTCTCCACTATGATATTCTCATCTATCCCAATGTCCCCAAACTCGTTCTCTATTATTGCGAATTTCATCTCGTGCTCGGTGCTTGATAGTATGTGGTTGAGCAAGGTAGTTTTTCCAGATCCTAGGAAACCAGTTAGCACGGTCACGGGAACCCTTCTTCTCTCTTCTTCGGAATTTTCCATGTCACTCACCTTACAATTAGAGGATTGATAATAACTATTTAATTGAAACTATTAAAATTTTGATCATGAATTAATATAATCTCTGTTTATGGATGATTTACACACCCGATTTATGTTGCATTAGGCCATACCAGTCAGATATCACTGCATGCCCTTCAACCAAGTCAAAGCCATTCAGGCCCTGCATGGACCTAAGGATCCCGTAGTTAGCAAAGTCTGCCCCATTTGGCTCGAGCCCCCCGAAGAATTTCCCATTGATTCCCTTTGACATCTCATCCAGTTGGTATTGTAGATTCTCTCTCGGGGGTAGGTCGAACATCTTAGCCCGACTTTTCCCTACCATTCGCATGATTATCGCTCCCATCCACTTGTTGATTAGTCGACTGGCGCGAGAGAAGTTATCCACTCTCGTGACGTAGTCTAATGCCCCCACGGAGGTCCAGTAAGTGCTGTATATGACTGCAACAATGGATTTTCCGAGCACGTTGTTGGAGAAATCCATCCAGTGGTCCTGATCTTGGTCTTCCCCCGCCTTTGGAAAAAGATTGCCATTTTTCTGGTCGATGTAATGTAGGATATGATTAGAGTCATTCACCTGAGTACCGTCTTTATCCACAAAGATGGGCACCTTGGCCCACTCGGACCATTTCAATTGGGTCTTGAATGTTGGATCAACTTCGACCTTTGAATACTCAATGCCCCTTGAGCCAAGCAGGGCCTTGACTTTGAAACAAAATGGGCATGTCTCGAAACAATACATCGTCGGGAGCCCACCAACCAAACGCTCAGGGACTAGCGCCTCTTGAACACCCGAAGCTGCCTTGATCTGGAGGCCCTTGCCCATGTAGTATTCATTTTACGGTCTTTTGTTAATCCATCGAAATTCGACCCTCTGTGCATCAAGAAATTATCACTTCCTCATCAAAAGGATAGCAATGATGATCACAAGCGTGTAGTACTCTATCGTCATGTGATGATTAGGAGCTATCAAAAAATCAACCCAAGACTCCCTGAGATCATACATTCGAGCCATTTCTTGCCTTGCATCCGCCCATTGGTGGAACCTTGATGCGAGTGAGATGCCTGACATCACGATGAGGAATATGCCTCCAGATATCCTTTTTGCCCTCGTTTCTAATCCCCCGAGGAAAGATAGTCCGACGATCAATAAAGTCGAGAATATGGTGACTGAGTAGATGAATGATCGTATTATGTCCGATGATACTCCCCCATATTCTAGGAGATCAGCAAAGAATTCCAGTTCGCTAAGAGCAAAGTACCCCGTTGGGAATAAGAGGGCAATGCAAGCCATTCCGAGGCATAGGTCGAATTTTTTTTTGATCTGACCGGAGGTCATTTCTGCTGATAGTTGTAAATCGTCCAGCGATGATTCTGATTCAGTCATGAGTATTCATACTGTCCGCGGTTGTCGATAGTATTTCATGGATGATCAAACAGAGGGGCCCAATTCGTTGTTTCAACCTCCATTTCCCCCAAATACGAAATTGAATGGCAATAGACCCTTATTCATGCTTTTTCGATTCTCGTAGTCTGGTTGATTACGCAAATTGACGGAGCTGACTGGTCCAATACAATGATAGGGATTCAGCTCATTCCCTTACAAACAGCTTATACTTGGAAAAATTAGTCAACTGGTGCCACAACCTCCTAAATTCAAGCAAAATCACCATCCACAATACTGAAGTCGCCCTCGCAGCCATCACACTCAGTAGGGCCACAAAACCTGGCGTCCCCACCCTCTCAAAACCTGCTGTCAATAGCGCGGATTGAAGCCTAGCATCGCGAGTATATGCAAAGAGGCGGCCATCCCCACATTTCTTCAACAGATCGTGGGATATCCCCTTTCCTCGATGTGCAGGGTCAATCACAAAGGCGTTGATCTCGTGGCCGTTCAACCTGGCAGATAGCCTGGCGTGAGCAATTGGCCTGTCAAGCCCATCCTTGATGATAACATTGTTTTTACCAATTCTTGCGAGGGAGGGAGCCATGAGATCCAATTCCCGCCGTAGCATTTCCCTAAGCCATTTGATGTCATCCATTAGTACCCCCCCTCTTGGGGCCGCCTGTGTCGAACTACCTTAATCCAGGGATTCCCCCTGTGTCTAATTCGCCGAAAAGCAAAATTAACTTGTCAGCCCATCAATTCTCATGAAGCCCATTGGGGAAATTGAGGAGAGCCTTTCGAAGAAGGCAGAACGAACGTTGGGTTTCAAGCCCTCGTCGAAAATTAAGCGTGGGCCCATTGGCATCTTGATCAGCATAATCTGCATCATTATCGTCTATCTTGAATTAAGCAAATCAGGAATTTTCTAGTAGATCCCTCGACGCCCGCGATGAGGTTGTTTTGGATTCCTAACTGGCATGAATTTTCAGGCACGCTGCAACATCATGGGACCTCATCCGTTCCCTGCCTGAAGAATGTGAGAATATCTCGATATACCTCATCCCCTGCCATCGGTAGATGGTGATCCGCTGTGTTGCTGATTATGACCGTCGGCTCTTGATAGACACCTGCGAGTTCATCCACTCCGAATATGAAAACATCATTGCCTCCTCCAAAGATAAGAGCGTCTACGTCCAGGGGCGCTGCTTCATTGATGGTGTCATTCAGCCCAGAGTGAGTTGACGGCAAGTATCCATTGAAAAGGAACGCCTTCTCGAAAGATACGTTGGAGTTTGCAATGTATACAGTCGCCATAGGGCACCCTTGTGAGTATCCAAGAATGCCATAGAAGGGACCATGCTCCTCTACTACATCGTTGAGATACTGTATGGATAGGTCTGCCCAGTTCCTATCCTCATTAGGTTCCCCCTTCCCCCCAGGGGGGTCAGCGTACCAGCATTGATCGCACAAACTCTCGTCGTCTGGGGCATCCGCAAAGAAGAACTCAAACTCTGGTAGGTCACCCATCAGGTCTTGCATCCCAGGCTGGCCCATGAGCCCCTCCGGGCTGTCACCGCCCCCGTGGAGAGCAAGAATCTTCAGTTTGTTAATCCCAGCCTCCTCTTCAGGGGAGCCATCTTCCGTTCCGATGCAACCGGATAGTGCGGACATCATTATGAACAGGGACATGCTCAGTGAATTGATCTTCATGTTGGCCGATATATGGGATGGTATATGACAAATACGGCAGACCAAACTGCAAAAAAACGCTAAGGCCGCTGCATGGGAGATATGGAGAACATCTCCCTTTTTTCTACTACTTCTGCGACTTTTTCCATAACGTCCAGATCTTGAAGCCTCTTCGCCATCTCAGCTGGGTCGAAGTCAAAGCGAAGTATGATTGCAGTGCTATCATTGGCCTTTCCATACACTATCTTCCCTTCAGCCACTTCCTTCTTGTTGTCGTATAGGTTGAGCATCAACTCCTCCCATTCTTCGTAAGTCTTTCCTTCCTTCATGTAGACAAGCACTGCTGCATCCATGTATGTTCTAAGTAAATGGTCATATTTCATGGTTCCTTTGCATAAAATGCCCTGTGACGACCCTCTTGGATTTCTTGGTCGATTTATCAAAAAAATTTGACCTTTGCATCAATCCTCCCACCATCTCTCCTTTTTGGGTAAGACGTCAAATTCCACATTGCAGACCGTGGTATAACCGCCGTCCTGGAAAACGCGTATGCTCCATCTGCCCTCAGATCTCTCAGGGAAGGAAGCCCTGTTACTTCGCAGGTCCCTCAACCATATCCATCCAACTCCCTCCTCCCCATGGTCTTTATCCTGGGCATGGAGTGGGTAAATTCCCACCCAAGCGGATTTGTCATTGGGGGGATTTTTTATTCTGAATCGAATTGATTCACCCACCCTTGCCTCCTCTACCTCTATTGATGGGGTCATTGGGCCCTTCCGAACAGAGGCGTTTCTGCCCTTGATCGTTCGGCGGAATATGCTCAGACCTGTGAGGGACAGGATGCTGAAGCCGGACAAGATTGAGCCGCCTATCCACACCCCAGCGGCTTCCAAAACCTTCTCCCCATCCTGTATCCACATTGGAATCGGGTACGGGGCATCACTCTCTGAGGCTGAAATCTCAGTGTAGCCTCCCATACAACCATAACAGGCACGCCCGAGCTTAACCAGATTCCCTGCTTTCTGTTGAGGCCATACGTTTGCGTCACACCCGCTTCCACCGTGGGCGATCTCAAATTCGAACACCTGCCTAGTTTGGTCCGCCTCATTCTGTTTCGAATGTGACGTCCACGGATCGCTCATCCAGAGTCCTGAATGAGTAGCATTAACAGTGACCATCTCACAGTAGTCGTGTATCCCATTACTATCCAAGTCCCCCGGTACCGCCTCGATGAAAATGATGAATCCCTGATCCCCCATGCCGTCTGCATCGGCAATCAACAATCTAGCAGATGATACCTCCTCATGGTGGATAGTTCCCATTGAGATAATTCCGACGATAACCAAGGCTATGCCGGGGATCAAGAGAAACCCAGCTAGCACGGATGCAATCTTGGTCCACCCAGGAGCCGGCTTGCCGGTTTCGGCATAGGATTTAGACCACGAAGATATGAGAATTAACGTAGCGACAACGGCCAATAAAGCCCCAACACCAAACAGTATCGCACCCGGAATTATCATTCCAAGATTTTCCACGCCTGCTGGGCCTTGCCCCCCAATGAAAAGTGGTAGACCGATACTGAACAAGATTGCGCCAATGGCCAAGGTTATCCATGCAGACCTCCTGCTAGGTAGCACAGCGTCCAAGTCAAGTGGTTCGGGCTTTCCACTCCTAACAACAAAGTCCTTTCTTTCGTGTAGTTTATACCCGCCATCTGAGAACACACGTATGCTCCAATCCCCTACACCTTGTTTGGGAAACGATGCATTGTTCACATCGATGTTCCGGAGCCACTTCCATCGCTTGTTTTCTGGTCCGTGATCCTGGTCACTTGCGCTTGATGGATAGATTCCCACCCAAGCATCGTTGCTGCTTGGGAGTTTGTTGATTTTGAAGCGAACGGGCTTACCCACCACCGCTTCCAAAACATCAACCCCATTTGTGGACTGGGCCATGGGGGCTCCGGCCGGGGAATGTGCGGGTATTGGAAACTCTCCGTGAGGCTTGTTGTGGGTACCATCGTCGCTGCATCGGAAGAGACCCGTGCCTCCCGGCTGTTCAAAGAACGCCGCGTCCCTCGGCGCGCCTCCTCCTCTGTCGTTCCAAATCTGACTGCCCAAAGGCTGACTGCTCGGGCTGAGGCAGCCTGAGGAGACGCAGACGACATCCTTTCTTGATGGCGGGGTTTCGCTAACAGTCCCCACATCGCCGAGCGATACGTAACCCGGTGGCGGGATGGGCCGCCAGCACCAGAACCGGCGCCGTCCTCGTTCTTGCCACCAGACTAGGTCGAATCGCTCGGGCGGTGCGACTTGGCTGCCATCAGCACGAATGACCAGCGTCGGATGGGTCGGTGGCGAGTGCCCGTTCTTGGCGGTCATGCCGATCAGGTGGCACCCATGAGGCACACGAACCCTCCAGACAGACACGTCTTGGTTCGCGCCAGATCCCCTGTCGTTCCATACCTCGTCATACTCACTGACGGGTATGAATTCAAAATTCTCCCTCGATGGTGTTCCTGGGTGTTGACCGTGCCTGACCGCAGGTGCCGGATGTTTACCACCGGGCGCGCCGGGATTTCCCCAACTATCGACAGTTTCCCACTCACCATCACGCGGGGGAACTCCGATTTTTCCCCCAGTGTGCGCGGCATAGAGGACCCCGATCTTCGAGATGACCATCCACTTGTTCCACTCCGGGCGCCCATGGGTCGCCCCACAGTCTTGGAAGGCGATGAATATCTCAGGATTATTCGTGTGTTGGTAATGGCCAGAAATGGTACCCCAGTGCCTATTTTCATGTTCGCCCTCCTTGAATACGTAGGTGCCGTTCACCTCTCTACTCCCGGCTCCTGAAACGGTTATGCTTGGGAGCTGGTTATCCGTTGGCATTATGCTTGGGAGCCAGGTATCTATTGGTACCCTGTACACAGCAGGCCCTTCCCAGTGTTCGCCGACATCGTTCCATACCGCATCGAACTTACCTAGGTGTTGCACCCTATTTTCGCTCGAATCCCAATTGTTCGGCTCTCCAGGCCCCCAGTTCGTGTATGACCAAGGTCGACCATCAGACCAGTACCAGTCTTCAGGGCCCGGGCCCACTTCGCCAGGGTCGCCGGGTTTACGGTCTGCGACTGCGAGAGGTTTTCCACGATATCGATCCCCCTTTCTGATTCCACCGAGCCACACCGGCGCCCCGCCGGAAATTCGAGTGATGTCTTCGTTCTCCTTCGCACTGGTGATTGAAGCGATGTGCCCCCCCATCCCCCGAGCACGCTCGTTGTGCCAATGCCATCCCTTGTGTTCGGGAGCAAACACGTATTTCTGGTCAGAATTCAAGATGGGCTCACTCAAGACAGCTTCACCTGTCGTGCGATACGGCTCAATCTGGATGTCTTGAGCATCCGCCTCTTGTCGCATGGTCCAATCCCACCATTCTGGACCGACCTTTTGTGCACTCAAGTACTTCCCATGACAGGATTTCAAGCAGACCACATAGTCGCTTCGGTATTCGACTGTGAATTCCTCCCATCCGCCAGGTGGCGCTTCTCGACGATTGCATTCCACTCGGCCATCGGGCTGTGCTGACACGTACATGTCGAAAGCACTCATGAGTGCAATCTTGCCGTTTTGCCGTTGCTCCACACGGAAATATTCCCCTAGATGAGCGACGTCGTAGGACCACAGCAGCCTTCCGTCGGGCGTTGCACTCAGGTATTTCCCATGTACGCCCCTCAGGGCGATCTCACTGTCCACAGACAGAAATATTAGTTTGTTATATCAAAGATTCCGACCAATACAACTTCAATTCCACCACATGATTGTCGCCGCCATGCGTGCCGGGAAAATATTGAAGATTAGCCCAATCAGTATGTCATCGTGGTCGTCGGCGGCCCTTGCAATATCGAAGGTTGTGACGGGACTCGGATGTATAACAGCCCTGTTTGTTATAAACACAGAGCGAGGGAAGAAGAGGTCTGGTGGGCCACTGTAGATGAAAAAAAAGGATATGCTCCCCAAGACAGTAGTCCGATCGAAAAGCTGCTCACTCAAAAGTGGTCCGCAGATTACGAGGGGCACAAAATAACAGTGACTCTACAGGCTTATCGCAGCTTTGTTGCGAAGTTGTACATCGACGAAGAACTGAGAGACGATAATAGATTGGAGGCGAGCAAGGTGAGAGCTCGAGGAGAGATTTGGCTCAGCACCGTAGTGGCCGGCACCATGGACAGGGTCGATGTCCGTTTTAGGGCAGGTTTCGGTGGCATCAAGGCAAAAATATTGCTCAACGGAAGACATATCGGCGGAGATATCTTTGAGAATTCACCCCACAGTGATAGAGTAGACTCCTCCTCCCCCGAGGTCTGGAGACCTGGGCTCCTTAGGAAAATTGTGACAGCTCTTTTTGCTTATGTCATATTGAACGTCATAGTTGGGGCCTGGTGGGTATCGACCGATCCGTGTGTGATGTGGTGTGATGCGAACCTACCATGACGACAACCACGGGAACAGAATAACCTGGGAATGCCGTTGTACTCCCGGGGGAACATGAAGCCCCAGTCAACTACAAACGGAAATCAATGCCGATTGCGTCGGCTATCTCTAGTGCCTTTTCTTGTTTACTCTGAGATCTTTCAACCAAATCACCGATCTTAAGTTTCCACTCCTCTTCTTCGCTCGAGCGGCCATAGACAATCGCCGTTATCCATGTGGAGGTTGTAGAATTCCCCTCAGAGTCATGGCTTCGATGCGTCTTTTCCTTGTACTCGAGATATACTGCTTCGGATAGGCGCCTTTCCTCAAAGTGATATTCGCGCCCCCGATACGTGCTATCAAAAACCAATAAGTCGGTGCTGTGCTTTACGCGCAGACGGTGGACGGACATTATTTTGACAAGGACCATCCGCAAGAGTCCTATGATCAACAATCCAAATAGTGACATGAAGATCGCTAACGGTTCATACACCCCCAATAGCGGTGATTCGGCGAAATCAAGATCCATTATCGAGATGTACAAAGAAGCAATACCGCTCCCTCCGATAAAAATCCCTGGCAACCCAAACAGTAGCAGAATGGCGAGGATCAAAATTACTGGGGCGGGGTCCGATGTGAAATCCTTGTCAGG
>ENA-OSEY01000007-OSEY01000007.1-marine-metagenome-genome-assembly--contig:-NODE-7-length-185550-cov-12.680735_pt1 | contig 185550 bp, 173 predicted proteins | sample MGYA00248465_ERZ534230 | MGnify/ENA primary metagenome ERZ534230 (study PRJEB26409, sample SAMN06344110) | marine metagenome | isolation source: Sea water from surface | place: Atlantic Ocean:Southern... | reverse complement strand
AAAATTGAATGACGATGAAATCATGGATATGAAAAGTAATTCAATTTTTATGGGTCTTCTTAATCCTTTTACCAATAGGGAGCAGTTTCAACAATTTAAAAAGAGAGGGAATACTGCCATTAGTATGGAATTTATACCAAGAATAACTAGAGCTCAAAAAATGGATGTTTTATCAAGTCAATCTAACTTGGCCGGATATGTAGCAGTAATTGAATCAGCAAAATTACTGAATGCAGCTTTACCAATGATGATGACAGCAGCCGGAACATTAAAGCCTGCAAATGTTTTTGTAATAGGTGTAGGTGTAGCTGGTTTGCAAGCTATTGCAACTGCAAAAAGGTTAGGAGCTAAAGTTGAAGCTTTTGATACAAGACCTATTGTTGAGGAGCAAGTAAAATCTTTGGGGGCAAAGTTTGTGAAGATAGATCTTGGCAACACTGGTGAAACTTCGCAAGGTTATGCTCAAGAATTAACAAAAGAACAACTTAAATTACAAAAAAATCTACAAGCAGATGTTTGTAAGAAATCTGATATCGTAATTACAACGGCACAAATCTTTGGAAAGCCTGCTCCAAAATTAATTGATCTAAACACAATAAAAGCAATGAAGGAAGGTAGTGTTGTTTTTGATATGGCAATTGAATCTGGTGGAAACGTGGAGGGCTCAAAGATTGACTCAATAGAAAATATTAATGGTGTAAATATTGTTGGATTTAGTAACTTACCATCGTATGTTTCGAGTCATGCATCCTTTGCTTTGAGCAACAACTTTATCAATCTCATTTCAGATTTTTATGATAATGAAAAAAAATCTTTTAATTTAAATCTAGAGGACGAAATTTTACAAAGTGCTACTGTTGTAAGTGCCGGAAAAATTCTTAAAAAGGAGTTTGATTAATGGAAATAATGTTATTGCTACTATTTATATTAGTCTTGGCAGTTTTTTTAGGTTTAGAGTTAATTTCAAAAATACCAAGCACCCTCCATACACCTCTTATGTCTGGTGCAAACGCGATAAGTGGAATTACACTTGTAGGTGCTCTTACACTTGAAACTGGCAACACACTTCAAATAGTTTTAGCATTTTGCTCTATTACATTTGCATCAATAAATGTAGTTGGAGGTTATCTGGTCACAAATAGAATGTTGAGGATGTTTAAGAAAAAATGATGGATTTTAATTATATTTTCTTGCAGGAATTTGGATACATTTTAGCAGCTATTTTATTTATTTTTGGACTAAAAATGTTGGGTCAGGAAAGCTCCGCAGCCAGAGGTAATCTTGTATCTTCCATAGGTATGTTTTTGGCTATTTTAGTTACTGTCACAAACATTATTAATCCAATACTAGTTTTAGTTGCAATCTTGCTTGGTGGAAGTATTGGTGCCCTGTTTGCATTAAGAGTAAAAATGACCTCAATCCCCGAAATGGTTGCATTATTTAATGGTTTTGGAGGTTTATCCTCTTTCTTTTTGGCATGGTCTGAATTTACATCAACATCTGAAATAAATATTTTAATATTAATCACCTCTTTAACTGTATTTATTGGTGGTGTGACTTTCTCTGGAAGTGTGATTGCATTTTTAAAGTTATCTGAGAGCTTAAAATCATCCCCTGTATTTTTAGATAAATTTTCCAGAGTATTTCTTATTACATCATTTATTTATCTCGGATTTTTTACTGTAACTGTTTTACTGGATTTATTTAATTTTGGACCAAATCTTTTAGCTGTAAGTGATGGATTTATAGTCTTACTTATTGTCTCAATTCTTGCTGGAATATTTTTTGTTTTACCAATAGGCGGTGGAGATATGCCTGTAGTAATTTCATTATTAAATTCATTATCTGGAGTCGCAGCTGCTTTTGCAGGAATTGTTATTTCGAATACTGCATTAATTGTTGCTGGATGTTTAGTTGGAGCTTCTGGGCTTGTCCTAACCTTAATCATGGCAAAATCTATGAATAGATCTTTGTACAATATTTTCTTTGTTGGATATGCAGCTCCTAAAGGCGATGCTCAAGAAGTTTCGGGAGAAGTTAAGCCTATTAGTGCTGAGGATAGTTTTTTAATTTTAGAATCCGCAAGTTCAGTATTAGTTGTACCAGGGTATGGAATGGCTGTTGCTCAAGCACAACATGTTGTAAAAGAACTTGGGGATCTTCTTGAAGAGAATGGATGCGAGATAAATTTTGGCATACATCCTGTAGCTGGCAGAATGCCCGGACACATGAATGTACTTTTGGCTGAGGCAAATGTTCCCTACGATAACTTACTTGAACCAAAAGATATAAATCCGAAAATGAGCACTGTTGACGTAGTCTTAGTTATTGGTGCTAATGATGTTGTAAATCCTTCTGCAACCGAGCAGCCTGGTAGTCCTATTTATGGAATGCCAATAATAGAAGTTCATAAAGCAAAGACTGTTATTATTTTAAAAAGATCAATGTCATCTGGTTTCGCAGGGGTCCAAAACCCTTTATTTTTTAAGGAAAATAGCAGAATGCTTTTCGGTGATGCTAAGGAAAGTATCTCCAAATTAGTAGCTGAATTTAAAGATTAGTACTAGCTATTATGATAAAATTAATCCGTGCAAGATTTTGCTAAAGAAGTCCTTTCTGTAGACGTTAAAGACGAGTTAAAAAAGTCATATCTAGACTACGCCATGAGCGTCATTATTGGTCGCGCATTACCTGATGCTAGAGATGGAATGAAACCTGTCCACAGGAGAATTTTGTACGCCATGCATAAGCTCTCAAATACATATAACAAACCCTATAAAAAGTCTGCAAGAGTTGTTGGAGAGGTAATAGGGAAATATCATCCACACGGCGATACTGCTGTTTACGATGCAATTGTTAGGATGGCTCAAAATTTTTCACTTCGTTATCCACTAGTCGAGGGTCAAGGGAACTTTGGAAGTATTGATGGCGATTCAGCTGCGGCAATGAGATATACAGAAATTAGAATGCAGAAAATTACTGATCAAATTCTTGCAGATATTGAAAAGGAGACAGTTAGCTACTCTCCAAATTATGACGGGACTGAAGATATACCCGATGTTTTACCTACAAGAGTCCCAAATCTTTTGATTAATGGTTCTTCTGGAATTGCAGTTGGTATGGCAACTAATATTCCACCACATAATGCTACGGAAATCTTAGATGCTTGTATTCACATCCTTGATAACCCTAGTTGCACAATTGAAGATCTGCTTAAAATCGTAAAAGGTCCTGATTTCCCATTAGGTGGAATTATTACTGGTATAGATGGAATTGAACAAGCATATAGAACAGGCCAAGGAAAGGTTTACACGAGAGCAAAAACATCATTTGAACAAATAAAAGGCGGTAAAGAAGCAATTGTAATTACTGAAATACCATTCATGGTGAATAAGGCACGTATGCTCGAAAGAATAGCTGAACTAGTGAAAGAGAAAAAGCTAGAGGGTATAGGTGAAATTAGAGATGAATCTGATAAAGACGGAATTAGAGCTGTAATTGAATTAAAAAAAGGTGAGGTCCCAGAGGTTGTTCTTAACAACTTATTTAAAAATTCACAATTAGAACAAGTTTTTGGAATTAACAATGTTGTTCTAGTAGATGGTAGGCCAAAATTATGTAACTTAGAAGAACTTCTAAATATTTTTCTTGAACATAGAAAAACAGTAGTAACAAACAGATCATTATTTGAATTAAGACAAGCAAAAGAGAGAGGGCATGTTGTTGAGGGCTTAATTGTTGCAATTGCAAATATAGATGAAGTTATTGATATCATAAAAAAATCTGAAAATGTTAAGGTTGCCTCTGAGAAGCTTTGCGAAAGAGATTGGTCAGCTGATACAATCAAGCCTTTACTTGATAAGGTAGCTGATCCAGATATATGTAAACCCGAGGGACTTGAAAAAGGTTTTGGTCTCAACGGAAAAAAATATAAATTGTCTGTTGTTCAAGCTAAAGCAATTCTTGAGTTAAGATTAAGTCGATTAACTGCTCTTGAAACTGATAAGTTGAAAGAGGAATACGAAGAACTAATTAAAGAAATCAAAAGACTTCAAGAGATACTCTCAACAGAATCGGTTCTTGTAAAAGTTGTAAAAAAAGAACTAGAAGAAATTAAATCAGATTTTGGCGATGAAAGAAGAACTGAAATAATCGAAAAACGACTAACAATTGATGATGCTGATTTAATACCAGAGGAGGAGAGAGTATTCACTATATCAAATAATGGGTTTGTAAAAACTCAACAACTTGCAGAATACAGATCTCAACGAAGAGGTGGAGTTGGAAAAACAGCTTCAGCTTTAAGAGATGAAGATTTTATTAAACAAGTTTTAGTTCTGAATACTCATGTTCAAGTTCTTTGTTTTACAACTAAAGGTAAAGTACATTGGCTTGAAATCTATAAATTACCCGTAATGTCTCGGACTGCAAAAGGTAGACCTATTTCAAATGTACTTCCTTTAGAAGAAGATGAAAGAGTAACCTCTTTTTTACCAGTAGATGAGTATAAAGATGGACATTACATTTTAATGGCTACAAGAAACGGAGTAGTAAAGAAAACTGTTTTAAAAGCTTTTGAAAAAAAATACGCTCCAGGACTCAGAGCAATAAATTTAGATGACGGCGATAAACTTATCGGTACAGTAATTACAAATGGTTCCGATGAAATATGTTTAGCTTCTGAATCCGGGAAAGCAATAAGATTTAATGAGACTGATGTTAGACCAATGGGAAGATCTACGAGAGGTGTAAAGGGAATGAATATTCATAAAGAGGATAAAGTGATTTCTATTATGAAAGTAATTCCTGAGGCTAAACTTTTAACCATTAGTCAGAATGGTTATGGAAAACGAACAAATATTTCAGAATTTAGTGGGCAAAAAAGAGGCGGAAAAGGTGTTATTGCACTAAATACGTCACAAAGAAATGGAAAAATGATTGCAGCAGTTCAAGTAATTGATGGAGATGAGGTTATGTTAATTGGAAACCGCGGAACATTGATAAGAACACAGGTTGACCAAATAAGTGTTATTGGAAGGAATACCCAAGGAGTAAAAGTAGTATCAACTAGAGATGAAGAAAGTCTTGTTGATGCAGTAGGATTTAAAGAAACTCTTGATGAAGAGTAAGATTGCAAATTTCAGTGCTGGTCCAGCAGCAATTCCACAAGAAGTTTTACAAGAAGTTAAAGATGAATTGCTAAATTATAAAAATATTGGTTCATCAATTATTGAAATCAGTCACAGAGATAAAACTTTCGTTGATATCGCAAACCAAGCAAAAACTGATGTTATAGATTTGCTTAATGTACCGAATGATTATGAGGTGATTTTTCTTCAAGGTGGTGCCACTTTGCAGTTCTCAATGATTCCTTTAAATTTTTCATATCTTGGTAAAGTGGCAAACTTCGCAGAAATTGGATCATGGTCATCAAAAGCTATTAAGGAAGCAAGTAATATTTGTAAGGTGAATGTATGCACCTCATCAAAAGATAATAATTTTACAAAGATAGAAAATTTCGATGAATGGAATATAGTTCAAGATACTTCAATTGTTCATTATTGTAAAAATGAGACCATACAAGGAGTAAGGGTAAATCATGACATAGAGACTAATTATCCACTCTTTGTTGATATGTCATCATGCCTTTTTTCAGAAACTATAGATATTAAAAAATACGATTTTATATATGCATGTGCACAAAAAAACTTTGGGCCATCTGGAATCACATTAATTATCTTAAAGAGAGAATTGCTAGAAAAATCAAATAAAGACCTTCCAAATATTCTTAAATATGATGCTCATGCAAAAGAAAATTCAATGTTAAATACCCCAAATACTTTTGGTTGGTACGTGGCTGGTAAAATATTTAGCTGGTACAAGAAAAATGGAGGTGTAAAAGAAATGGAAAAAAATAGTATTAAAAAAACAAATCATCTATACCAAATAATCGATAATTCTGATTTTTACATAAATCCTGTATTCCAAGAGCAGAGGTCAATTTGTAATGTTGTTTTCACACTTCAAAATAATGAACTGGAGAGCAAATTCTTATCAGGTGCTGAAGAAAATGGTTTGTTTTATCTCAAAGGTCACAGAAGTGTTGGTGGAATGAGAGCAAGTATATATAATCCTCTTGAGTTTGAGCATGTTGAGCACTTAGGGCAGTATATGATTGATTTTGAAAAAAAATATGGATGAAACTGATTTAGCATTACTGAGAGAGGAAATAGATTCTATTGATATGGAAATTGTGAGCTTATTGGAATCTAGGTTGTTAATTTCGGCTGAGATAGGAAAATTCAAAAAAAATAACAGTAGAGATTTTTTTGATCAGGAAAGACATGATCAAATAATGGAAAAATTAGCATTACTTAAAACTAATTATCCTATTGAAGATTTAAAAGCTGTTTTTAGTATTATTTTAAAAACCTCCTTAAAACACCAAGAGAAATGAAAAATATCTTAATAATTGGCTCAGGGTTTATGGGCACCTCGATTGCTTTAGCTGTAGGGAATAGAAATACCTTTTGTGTTGAAGAACACTCACCATTTAAAGATTTCTTAATAGAACGAGATATTTATAAGAATATATACAGTTCTCTTGATGAAGTAGAAGATAGAGAGTTTGATTTGATAATTATTTGTTTACGACAAAAATCAGTTCCTGATAAGATTAATGAGGTTTCAAAAAAATACCCAAGTTCAATAATTACAGAAATTTCAAGCTCAAAGAACTTTTTAAAAAAATATAATATGCCAGAAAATTTTATTTCTTCTCACCCAATTTGTGGAAGTCATAATACAGGTCCTCAATACTCCGATGGTGAACTTTTTAAAAATAAAGAAGTAATAGTCATATCAAATCCTAATAAATTTTTATCAGAAAAAATCGAATTATTTTGGAACTCAATTGGAGCAAAAGTCACATACATGGATATAGACGAACATAATAAAATATACGCATTTTTAAGCCATTTCCCTCATTATTTCAGCTTTATCTATAAAAAAATTCTTGAGGAAGAAAAAATTGATTACAAACGTTTATCTGGGGACAGTTTAAAAGAAATATTACGCTTATCAGAATCAGATAAAGATTTGTGGAATGAAATCTTTTCAGACAATAAAGAAAATCTGGATTTCTTAGTAGAAAAAGTAAATAAATATTTGAAGTGATTGAATTACCTGTAGATAAATCAATAGCACAGAGATGCGCAATCCTAGGTCTAGATTTTAATAAAGATACAATTGGCGAGGACATAAAGAGCACTTTGAAAGCTGCAAAGGAATTTTCAGAGAGTGACGAAAAAATAGTCTTAGATCTTGGAAATTCTGGTACGGGAATGAGATTATTAACTGGATACATCGCAGGAACAGGTAAGGAGTGTATTTTAAAGGGCGATGCCTCACTTTCATCAAGACCTATGGACAGAATAGCAGATCCACTAAATAGTATGGGAGCAAAAATTAGATTGCGTGCAGATAGGTATGCACCAATTGATATTTCTAAGTCTTCTTTAAAGGGTAATTTTGAATTCACTTTAAATATTCCAAGCGCACAAATTAAATCATGTATGTTGCTGGCAGCTTTAACTTCTCAATCAAAAATTGAAATTACAGAGATAATTCCTTCAAGAGACCATACAGAAAGAATTCTCGAAGAATGCGGAGCTGATATTACGAGGAAAGAAAATAAAATAATTTTTGATGGTAGAAAAAAAATTCAAAAGAAATTCATTGATATCCCAACAGATTTTTCATCAGCAGCGTATCTACTGGCAGCCAATCTGCTTACAAACAAATCAATAATCTTAGAAAATGTAGGCGTCAACCCTACCAGAATAGCGTTTTTGAATACACTTGAAGAAATGGGAGCAATAGTCTCTTTAAAAAATAAATCATCAAAATCAAATGAACCTAGAGCTGATATTATGGTTAATTGTGAGCAAGAGCTTAAGGGTGTTGAAATTTATGGAGACAAAATACCAAATCTAATCGATGAGATTCCTCTTATTGGCACACTAGCTATGTTTGCAACAGGAAAAACAACGATAAGAGATGCTAAAGAACTAAGGCACAAGGAATCGGACAGAATAAGTCTATTGTTATCAAACATTAAAAAATTCAATCCAAACACAACCATCAATGAGTATGATGACGGATTTGATATAATTCCTGAGTTGAATGAAAGTAATAGTCCTGTTGAAATCGAAACTCAAGGAGATCACAGAATTGCAATGAGCTTTATGATAGCCTCACTTAAAGATAAGAAAAAAATATACATTGATGATAAAAGATGTGTAGAAACTTCTTTTCCAAATTTTTTTGAATTATTAAAAAAATGGTACCAATAGTAACAATAGATGGTCCATCAGGTTCTGGTAAAGGAGCACTTTCAAAAGCTTTAGCTATAAAAAAGAAATGGAATTATCTTGATAGCGGTCTCATATACAGATGTTTTGCTTACTTATTTTCTGAAGGTTTTAAGAATATAGAAGAGGAAATTATTAATATCGAACATTCCTATGATGAAGATTCAGAGGAAATTTCTTTCAATGGAAATAAAATTACAAATATTATAAGAGGTCCTGATATAACTACTCTTTCATCTGAATTATCTCAAAAAAGTGATGTTAGGGAGCGTTTGTTACAAATACAAAAATCCTACCTAAAGGAACCAGGTCTTGTTGCTGAGGGTAGAGATATGTCTACTAGAGTTTTTCCAGACTCAAAAGTAAAAATTTTCCTCACTGCAGGTATTAATGAAAGAGTTAATAGAAGGGCAAACCAGTTGAGAAATGCAGGACAAAAGGTTAATATCTCAAAACTTAAAAGTGAGATTGAGGCAAGAGACTTTAAAGATAGCAACCGAAGAGTTTCACCTTTGAGAGAATCAAATGATTCCATTCTCATTGATAATACTTCCAAAAGCGTTGAGGAAACCTTAGAAGTTATAGAAGAATTAATAAATGAAAGATACTGAAAAAGTTTTAAAAGATTTAATTGATAAGAGTTTTAGCGAGTTCAATTTAGTTCAGGGTTCACTTGTGAAAGCAAGCGTTTTAGAAATTGGCAAAAAATGGGTAACACTTGATGTAGGTTTTAAATCTGATGGGCTTGTTCCACTAGAAGAATTTCAAGATCACAAAAATGGTATTGAAATAGAAGTAGGAGATGAAACAGAAGTCATCCTTGATGCACTTGATGATGGATTTGGAGAAATTAGGCTTTCACGTGAAAAGGCAAGAAAACAGGAAACCTGGGACAAGCTTGAGAAAGCTCATAGCGATGGTGAATATGTAGAGGCAAAGGTCACCAATAAAGTAAAAGGTGGTTTTACAGTCTTTGTTGATTTGGTAAAAGCCTTTTTACCAGGATCTCTTATAGATCCAAAAGGTGGTAAGGACTATCCAGATTTAACCGGACAAACCCTAGAATTTAAAGTAATGAAGTTTGATAAGAAAAGAACAAATATTGTCCTTTCAAGAAAAGCAGTTCTACAAGAGCAAAATTCTGAAGAAAGAGAAAGGCTTCTTAAGGTTATAAAAGAGGGAGAAAAAATTGAAGGAACAGTTAAGAATCTAACCGACTATGGAGCATTCGTAGATTTGGGTGGCATGGACGGTCTTTTACATGTTACTGATTTGTCGTGGAAGCGTGTCGCTCAACCAAAAGACATTTTGAAAGTAGGTGAGAAAATGGAATTTCTGGTCTTATCATTCGATAAAGAAAAAATGAGAGTTTCTCTGGGTTTAAAACAACTTACAGAAGATCCGTGGAAAGAACTTGAAACAAAATATCATGTAGGACAAGTCATCGAGGGAGAGGTGACACTGACCACTGATTATGGTTGTTTTGTAAAACTTGAAGAACACATTGAGGGGTTAGTGCATATTACAGACTTAGACTGGAAAAATAAGAATATTGATCCATCTTCTATATTAAATAAAGGCGATAAAATTGAAGTAAAAATTATGGAAATTGATATGGAAGAAAGAAAGATATCTTTGAGTAAAAAACATACTTCCGAAAATCCATGGAAAGCCTTTGAAGATAAACATAATAATGGTGATGTTTTAGAAGGATTAAAAATTAAGTCGGTCACAGATTTTGGAATATTCGTTGATCTTGAGGGGGGAATAGATGGCCTTATTCACCACTCTGAAATCGATACAGGCACTCAATCAATAGAAGAAGTCTATAAAGAGGGACAAGCTATAAATGTCTCTATTAGTGGGATGGACTCAGAGAGGGAGAGAATTTCATTAACTCTTCTTTCCTAGATTTCAAAGACTCTTTAAAATACAATTTTTCTTATGATATCTAAAAGGCTAATAATTGCTCTAGATACAGATGACTTTAATCTTGTTAAAAAACTCAGTGCTTTTTTTGATCCAAAATTATGTTTAATGAAAGTAGGTCTTCAGTTATATATTGCACACGGAAAAGAAGTTCTAGACTATTTAAGTGAGCAAGGTTTTGAAATTTTTTTGGATTTAAAACTACATGATATTCCAAATACAGTCGCTAAAGCGATTAAAGAAATTCAGAAATTTAATATAAAAATGACCACAATTCATTCCCAAGGTGGAGTTGAAATGATAAATGCAGCTCTTGACCAGTCAAATGATATAAAGATCCTTGCTGTAAGCCTTTTAACAAGTTTAGATAAGCAAGATGTTTCAAGACTATATGACAATGATTTTGAAAAACAATTCGAAATGCTTCTCAAAGTTATAACAGATACAAAAACGCATGGAATAGTATGTAGCTCTCATGAGCTTGTTAAAATTAGTGGCAATAACCTTATTAAAGTTGTTCCTGGAATAAGAAATGTTGATGTTTCAGATGATCAAAAAAGAATAATGTCATCTAAAGCAGCATATGAGAACGGTGCAGATTTTATAGTTGTAGGAAGACCAATAATCAATTCTGAAAATCCATCAGAGGAATATAAAAAATATCTATGAGCATCTTAAAAAATTCAAATAAATTTAAAAAAGGTAAATTTGAAAATATTGAAATTGAATTTAATCTTGATGAGAATTCAACTTCTGATGATAATTCATTAGTTAAAAAATTTAATGAAATATATGATGGCTCCCTTTGTAATTTTACTGAAAATAAAGCCGCATCACATTTTAATTATAAGAAGCGAACCGAAGAGGAGTTCCTAGAGCATCATGCAGAATTATTAAATTTTGCTGAGGATATTCGTAATTCTGAGGCAAATGTTTATTTTTTTGGAATTGGTGGATCAAATATAGCACCAAAAATTTTTTATGATCTTTATAAAGATAAAGGTAATAATAAATTTCACTTTATTACTGGCAGTGACCCTGAAGAATTTGAAAGTATTAAAGTTTCAGACAGTGATATAGCAGTAATTGCTTCAAAATCTTTTTCAACATTAGAAACTTTAGACTCATACGATAGGGTATGTGGAAAAAGAGTCCTAAAAAATACGTTTGCAATTACATCTAATATCAGTGCAGCTACTAATTTCGGTATTCCTAAAAATAATATTTTGAAACTCAATAATGATACAGGTGGAAGATTTTCAGCATGGAGTCCAGTAAATATAGTATTACCAATTTTAATTGGGAAGGAGGGTTTCAATTCATTTTTAGATGGCGGTTTAAAAATGGATAAAATTTGTCTAGATAACGAGAATAATCCTGCTTTATTGTTGAGTATTAGTGATGTGCTCATTAGAAAATCTTCTAATTCCATTGTAGTTTTAAATTATGATTTCAAGTTAAGAAACTTTTTTGAATTTGCTCAGCAAATTGAGATGGAGTCTAATGGAAAATCTTTCAATATTAATAATGAGTTGGTAAAAAATAACACTTACTTATTATTTGGTGGATATGGACCAAAATGCCAGCATTCGTTTTTTCAAAGTCTTTTTCAAGGATCTGAACATATTAATACTTACTTCATAGCAGAAAAAACAGATAATCTAAACTATAAACAAATGAAAGCCCAAGTTCATTCACTAAGAAATCCAGAGATAGAAATTTCTAATAACGTAGAAAATCCACATTTATCGACAAGAAAACAGCCAGTAACAGTAGTTGAATTAGATGATTTAACACCTTACAGCATTGGACAACTGTTCGCTCTTTGGGAAAATAAATCGATTTTTAACAGCCTTCACTATAGTACAAATGCTTTTGATCAGTTTGGAGTTGAACTTGGCAAAAAAAATACTAAGAAGTTTTTATAGTGAATGGTTTAAATCAAAAAGCATCTGAATTCCCTGACTCCCCAGGCGTCTATAGATTTTTTAAAAATAAGAAGATTCTGTACATTGGTAAAGCAAAATCACTTAAAAAAAGAGTAAAAACTTACTTTGGAAAATCACTAAAAGAATTTAAAACACAAAAGCTTGTAAACCAGATTACTGGTATGGATTTTATTGAAACTAATAATGAGACAGAAGCATTATTACTTGAACAAAATCTAATAAAAACTGAACAACCTCCTTTTAATATACTTTTGAGGGATGATAAAACATTTCCCTATATAGAACTCACTGAAAAACATGACTTTCCTGGAATTTTTTTTAAAAGAACAAGAAAATCTGAAAAAAATCTTTTTGGACCTTTTACTAGTGCTAGTGCTACAAGGCTTGCTATAGGCGAAATACAAAAAATATTCAATTTACGAACATGTAATGATGTATTTTTCTCCAATAGATCAAGGGCATGTCTTCAATATCAAATTGGAAAATGTTCAGGCCCTTGTGTTGGTTTGATAGAGAAACGAGATTACGAACAAGATGTTTTTGGTGCAAAAGAAGCACTTAAAGGAAATTTTTCAAAGATTATTTCAAAGTTAAGATCTGAAATGAACTTTAACTCACAAATAGAAAATTTCGAGAAAGCTGGAGAAATTAAAAGGAAAATTGAAGCTCTAAAAAAAGTTGAGGAAACCCAAATTATCTTTTCTGGTGGTGATCAAATAAAAGTGATAGGCATGGCCTGTGAAGGTGACGAGGTTTCGTTTGTTGTAATAGATGTGATAAAAAACTCTTTTTCAAATATTAAAAAATACTCATTTAAAAATAAACTTGAAAAAAATTCTAAAGAAATTACTGAGGAATTTATAAGTCGTTTAGTTCTTGCAAACCCACAAATAAAAGAGATTGTTTTTGCAGGAGAAGAAATTAATTCTCCGTTTTTTCCACATATAACTTTTACTAAGCCTTCTGGTGGTAAAAAAATTAAGTGGGCTGAAATGGCAAATAGAAATGCCCGAAATCTCTTAAGTTTGAGGTTACAGAGAGGTCTAAAATACGAATCTTCAATAGAGTTTATAAAAAATAACTTAAATTTAGATACTAATAATATTGGTATGGTAGGTTTTGACGTAAGTGGAGGCGCTGGAGACATACAAACTGTATCATGCGTATTTTTTAATTCTTCAGGTCCTGATAAGTCGAAGTATAGATTTTTCAGAGTCCCAATAAAAAATTCTGAATCAGATCTCGAGGCATTGTTGTTCGGGATTAAGAAATACCTAAAAAATAATTTCGAAGTGAATTTAATTCTAATCGATGGCGGTAAAACACATTTAAATTACATCAAAAGAAATTTAAAAAATGTAAAAGCTAAATTTGTATCGGTTGGAAAAGGCGAGAAAAGAAAATATGGTATTGAGAATCTATTCTATGAGGATAAGAGAATTGAGTTTAGAACTAACAATTCAATTTCAAAGATTTTTCTTGATCTCAGAGATGAAGCTCATAGGTTTGCTCTCAAGAACTTTAGGTCAGTAAAAAGAAAAAATCTAACTAAACATTTTTTACAGGATATTGATGGAATAGGACCTAAAACAATCGATAAGATTTATAAAAATTATGTAACTCTTGAAAATTTAACAAAATATTCAGCTAAAGAGGTATCGGAAGAGTTAGGTCTCAACATAAAGATTGCAAAAAAAATACAAACTTCTTTAGAAGAAATCTATAATTAAGTATGAGTGCAAGATTTCATTTAGCGATAGCTGTAAGATCTATAGAAGAAGCAAGGTTATTTTACTGTGACTTTCTTGGATGTGAATCAGGAAATTTTGAAGATGGTAAATGGCTAGACATTAATTTTTGGGGAAATGAGCTAACTTTACATGAAGCTCAACATCAAGATGAAATAAAATCCACCCAGCGACATCATGTTGATATGGGAAAAGTATGTGTTCCTCATTTTGGAATTCATCTTTCTAGAGATGCTTTTGATGAAGTTAAAAAAAGAATTGATGCAAGCGATCAGCATAATTATCTTGATAAGCCTTATTTAAGATTTAAAGATGATGATAGAGAGCAAGAAACTTTTTTTATTAGAGACCCAAGTGGAAATGCTCTAGAGATTAAAACGATGAAAGTTCCTGAGTCGCTTTGGGAAATCAACTCTTGATAAAATTATTTAATCAGTTAATATCACATTTCTATGAAATTTGAATTAAATTGTTCCAATTGCTAATCAGCATGCATTCGATCTTTTATAATCTAAAACAATTTTGAGACCACAAAGAAGAAGAAAGCCACCACCAGCGCCTGTAAACCAGTTTATTAGGGCTAATAAATTAACAGTCATTTCAAGTTCAGGTGAAAAGTTGGGTACCTATAGCAAAGATGAGGCAATTAATCTTGCCAAAAACGAGGGATTAGATCTTTTACAGATTACATTTGATAAAGAGCCATGTGTTGCAAAGATAATTGATTATGGGAAGTATAAATTTGATCAAAAGAAGAAACAGTCAGCGGCCAAAAAAAATCAAAAGAGAATTGAGCAGAAAGAGATAAAAATGCGTCCTAATATCGATAAAGGAGATATAGATGTGAAACTTAAAAAAATCTTTGGTTTTCTAGAAAAAAGAGCTAATGTAAAAATATCTGTAGTATTCAGAGGAAGAGAGCTTGGAAATACTTCTTTTGGTAAGAGTTTACTTGACAGCATCATTAAAGAAACCGAAGATATTGCAACTGTCTTAGTAGAGCCGAAGTTTGAGAATAGAACATATAGTGCTTTACTGACATCAAAGAAAATGAAATGACAAAATTAAAGAATCATTCTAGTGCAAAAAAAAGGTTTAAAGCGACCGGCTCAGGTCTCAAAATGCGCTCGTCTGGAAGGAATCATATTTTGTCAAAACACTCAACTAAGAAAAAAAGACATGCTAGAGGAACATCTAATTTAGAAGGTGCAAATCTTAAAGTCATCAATAAATTATTGGAGGCATAATGCCAAGAACAACGAAAGGAAACTTAGCATCAAAAAAACATAAAGCTGTTTTGGCAAAAACTAAAGGGCATTATGGCGCAAGATCTAGACTCTTTAAAACAGCAAAGCAATCGCTAATTAAATCAATGCAATATGCCTACAGAGACAGAAAAAATAGAAAAAGAGATTTTAGAAGGCTTTGGATTACTCGAATCAATGCAGAAGTGAGGAACTTAGGATATTCATATTCAAAATTCATAGATGGACTGAATAAAAAGGGCATAGAACTTGACAGGAAGATGCTCTCAGAGTTAGCTATACAGGATAAAGCAACTTTTGAAAAAGTTGTAAAAACTGCTATAGATTAATGTCAGAGCCAAAAGATATTTTCATACCAACTTTAGATAGAGAATTAGGCTCTATCCACCCCATAAATCAAGTAAAGTTCGAACTTATAAAATTACTTACCTCATTTGGCTTTGAAGTTGCTGAAGGACCTGAAATAGAGAGTGAAAAAAACAACTTTGATATGCTTAATATACCAGCTACACATCCTGCTAGAGAAATGCATGATACCTTTTATGTAGGTGGTAAGAAAAATGTTTTAAGAACTCATACTTCTCCTGTGCAAGTGAGGTGCATGTTAAGAAACAAACCTCCAATATCATTCATATCGCCTGGCAAAGTATATAGAAAAGATGATGACTCTACACATTTACCAATGTTTCATCAAATTGAAGGTATTTATATCGACCAAGGTGTGAGTTTTGCACATTTAAAAGACCTGATTTATAAAATTTGCTCATCCTTATTTGGAGAAAAAATAAAAATACGATTTAGGCCCTCTTACTTTCCATTTACAGAACCATCGGCTGAAGTGGATATACTTTTTGGAAAAAAATGGCTTGAGATTTTAGGTTGTGGGGTTGTAAATCCAAAAGTTCTTAGTAATTGTAAAATAGACCCAAAAAAATTCTCTGGTTTGGCATTTGGTTTGGGCATTGAAAGGATTGCTATGCTCAAATATGGTGTTAAAGATATCCGAGAATTTTATAAATCAAACTTAGATTTTTTAAGGCAATTTAAATGAAAATTATTGCTCAACAACTTTTGGAGTATTTTAAAAATAAACCGAAAGTATCAGAATTATCAGAAAGACTTTTCCAGCTTGGCCATGAACACGAACTCAATAAAGGTATTTTAGATTTTGAAATCACTCCAAATAGGGGAGATTGTCTCTCTTTGAAAGGTTTGGCGAGGGATTTAAACTATTTTTACAAGGCAGAAATTGAAAAGCCAATATTTACAAAAAAAATTCAGAAACTAAATTTGAATTTTAAAAATAAAACAAAAGATCTTTGTCCAAATATCTCCTTTTTAGAAGTTGAAATTGTAGGCAAAACAAAGCCTTATAAAAACTACTTAGAAAATTACTTTAAAAGTTTGAAAATTAATAAAAATAATTTTTTTACAGATATTTCAAACTACCTTGCCTATGAAAGTGGACAGCCTACCCATTGTTTTGATGCAGAAAAAATGAATGGGATATTTGCTTTAGAAAAAAACAAAAAGAAATCTAAGTTTTTGACATTGCTGAATGAAGAAATTGAAATAGAAAAAAATGATTTAGTTTTTACTCTTGACGGCAAAGTAATAAGCCTTGCAGGAGTAATGGGAGGCGCAAGTACAGCTTGTGGCAAAAACACATATAAAGTTCTTATCGAATGCGCGTATTTTAAACCAGAAGAAATTTTAGGTCAGGCTAGAAAATATAACCTTAATTCTGAAGCAGCTTATAAATTTGAAAGAGGCGTTGATTTTCTTGGACAAGAAAATGTTTTGAGAAGGTTTATTAAAATTATTGATGATCATGCTGAAATTAAATCACTTAAATTTATTTCGGAAAATAAAAAAAATAACACAAAAAGTGTGCCTTATGATTCAAAGAAGCTTAATGAGATTATTGGTTGCGATATAAATGAAAAAGAACAAAAGGCCATTCTTAGTTCACTAGGATTTATTAATGGAAAAAAAGTTGCTGTTCCTGCTCATAGATCTGACATTGACCAAATTAATGATCTAGCTGAAGAAATCACTAGAGTAGTTGGGTACAACAATATACCTTCAAAAGCTTTAAAGCTTCCTGTGAAAGCAAAAAATTTAAATAGAAGTTTTGAATTAATTTGCAGGAATTATCTTGTAAATAATGGATTCTTTGAAGTAATAAATTTCCCTTTCAATGATAACAATGATGAATCAGCAATTGTTGTAGACAATCCATTAGATAAGCAAAGAGCAAAGATGCGCGTTTGCTTAACAAAATCTTTGAAAGACAATCTCGTTTATAATCAAAACAGACAAAAAGATTCGATAAAATTTTTTGAATTCTCTGATATTTACACAAAATTAGGAGTATCTAGGAAGCTAAGTCTTATTGTTTCGGGACGAATAAATAAAAACCATAAAGAATTCAACTCAATGTTGGATTATGGTTATCTTAAAGGACTTTTAAAAACAATTTTTAATGAAACAATGAATGTTGCACTAACATTTTCTTCATCCTCATCTGAGAATTATGATTTTCGAGAAACAATTATGTTTAAAGGAACAAATATAGGGAGGATAGGTAAACTATCAAAAAATTTCTTAAAATCAAAAGTAAAAACGCCGGTTTATTCTTTTGAAATTGATATTGATTCGCTTTCAGTACCGTCACAAAGATATATCGGCATTTCTGATTACCCAGCTTCATATAGAGATATGTCATATAGTTTAGAAAATTTAGATATTTTAAAAAACCTTGAGAAAAAAATTGAAAAAAATGTGAAATCTTTCAAATTACTTCAGGAAGCGTTTGTCTTCGATTATTTTGATAACAAAAAACTAAATATTCTTAAAGTGGGTTATAGATTTAAATTTCAATCATCAACTAAAAGCCCAACAGATAGAGAAATTGATGAAATAATGAAAAAAATAAATAAAGACACGCTTTCAATAAAAGGTATAAAAATTGAGGGTCTTTAATGTCATATATTTTTACATCTGAATCTGTTTCGGAGGGACATCCAGATAAAATTTGTGATCAAATTTCAGATGCAATTTTAGATGAGTGCATAAAACAAGATAAATACTCTAGAGTTGCTTGTGAAACCATGATTAAAAATAATCATGTCATAGTTGGGGGCGAAATTACTTCAAAAGCTGATATTAATTATGAAGAGGTTGCTAAATCAGTAATTAAAGATATTGGATATAACAACAAAGAAATGGGATTTAGCCATGAGTCAATTAATTTTAAAAGTCTAATTGGTAAACAAAGTGAAGATATTCATCAGGGAATATCAAAAGGTGATATTTTGGGCTCAGGTGATCAGGGATTAATGTTTGGCTATGCTTGTAAGGAAACAAAAGAATTAATGCCACTTCCAATTTCGTTAGCACATAAACTGATGCAAAAACATAAAACTATAAGGAATATAAATAATAAACTTTGGCCGGATGCTAAATCTCAAGTATCTGTACAATACTCTGATAATTATGAACCCGAGAGGATTTCTGCAATCGTATTTTCAGCACAACATTGTCCAAGCTTTGATCTTAACAACTTAAGAGAATTTATTTTGGAAGAAATAATTAGAAAAGTTATCCCTGACGAATTAATAGATGATGATACTAAATTCTTTATAAACCCTGCTGGAAAATTTAGCATCGGCGGTCCAGTTGGAGATTGCGGCATGACGGGAAGAAAAATTATTGTTGATAGTTATGGTGGAATGGCCAGACATGGAGGTGGAGCATTTTCTGGAAAAGACCCTTCAAAAGTGGATAGATCTGCAGCATATGCAATGCGACAAGTTGCAAAAACGTTAGTCAATGAAAATTTATGTGATTATTGCGAAGTTCAAGTTTCTTATGCAATTGGAGTTGAAAATCCAGTATCTATTTACACAAATACCTTTGAGAGTGAAAAAATTCCACTTGAAGAAATCAATAGAACTATAAACAAAAACTTTGATCTTACTCCTCAAGGAATCATTTCCGATTTAAGTCTTTTAAATCCAATATATCTTAGTACTGCAAAATATGGTCATTTTGGAAGAGAAGATCAAAATTTCAGTTGGGAAAAAACCAAAAACTTAAAATGAAAATATCTGTTGTAAGCGGTGGCTTTGATCCTGTTCATTCTGGCCATATTGAATATTTAAAAGCTGCAAAAAATATTGGTGATTATTTAATAGTGGCATTAAATTCAGATAATTGGCTTACATTAAAAAAAGGAAAGCCGTTTATGCCATATCATGAAAGACTGAGTGTGCTGAGTTCCTTTAGTTTTGTTGATGAGGTAGTCTCCTTTGAAGATGATGACCTTGGAAGCTGCATTAATGCACTTGAACAAATAAAATTAAAATTCCCTAAAGATGAAATAATTTTTTGTAATGGTGGTGATAGAAATTCAGGCAATATTCCTGAAATGCAAGTTAAGGATATATCATTAAAGTTTGGTGTTGGTGGTGAAAGTAAAATCAATTCGAGTAGTAAAATTCTAAAGCAATGGAAAGGATTATCTGAAGAAAGGATTTGGGGTGAGTTCTATAATTTATATCAAGATAAAAAAATAAAATTAAAGGAACTCATTATTAAACCTGGGAAAGGAATGAGTCTCCAGAAACACTTTAAAAGAAGTGAAATTTGGTTTGTTTCAGAGGGTAAATGTTGTGTAAATTTTCACAAAAATGATCATTCCAAAATTGATGAAATACCACTTAATACATTTGATACTTTTAGTGTAAAAAAAGAAGAGTGGCATCAATTGTTTAATCCTTACAAAGAAGAATGTAGAATTATTGAAATTCAATTTGGTGAAGAAAACTCAGAGGAAGATATTGAAAGAATAAAGTATTATGACGGAAATGAATAAAGACTATAAAGTTAAAGATATTAATTTAGCGGAGTTTGGAAGACAAGAAATATTGCTTGCACAAGATGAAATGCCGGCTTTAATGCATCTCAGAAAACAGTATAAAGAAGAACAGCCCTTGCAGGGAGCTAAGATCTTAGGATGTATACATATGACAATTCAAACAGCTGTATTAATTGAAACATTAATTGATTTAGGAGCAGAAGTTAGGTGGTCATCTTGTAATATTTTTTCAACTCAAGATCATGCTGCTGCAGCTATTGCAGATAAGGGCATTCCAGTTTTTGCATGGAAGGGAGAAACAGAAGAAGAGTATGATTGGTGTATAGAGCAAACAATTCTTAAAAATGGTCAAGCGTGGGATGCAAATATGATTTTAGATGATGGTGGAGATTTAACAGCAAAGATTCATAAAGATTACCCAGAAATGCTTGAGAAGATTCATGGAATTTCTGAAGAAACCACTACAGGCGTTCATAGACTTAAGGATTTGTTAAAAAAAGGAAAATTAGCAGTGCCTGCAATAAATGTAAATGACTCAATTACTAAATCAAAAAACGATAATAAATATGGGTGCCGACATAGTTTAGATGATGCTATTAAAAGAGGTACTGATATGCTTCTATCCGGAAAGAAAGCGTTAGTAATAGGATATGGAGATGTTGGTAAAGGATCTGCTGATTCACTAAATCAACAAAAAATGATTGTGGATGTAGCTGAAACTGATCCTATTTGTGCAATGCAGGCATGCTTTGATGGATTCTCAATTGTGTCAGCATATAAGAATGGAGAAATTAGTAATAATGCTTCAGATATCAATAAGGATTTGCTAAAAAAATATGATTTAGTAGTCACCGCTACAGGTAATACTGGAGTTTTAAATGGCTTAATGCTTGATGCATTAAAATCCTCATGTGTTGTTTGCAACATTGGCCATTTTGATAATGAAATAGATGTTAAATACTTAAAAAAATATGAATGGTACGAAATTAAACCAGGTGTACACAAAGTTATCAGAGGAGAAGGGGATTACCTTATACTTTTAGCGGAAGGTAGATTAGCTAATTTAGCACTTGCAACTGGACATCCCAGTAGAGTAATGGATGGGTCCTTTTGTAACCAAGTGCTTGCACAGATTTTTCTATATAAAGATAAGTTTGCAGATTTATCAAAAGAAGAAAAATTGAAAAAAGTATCAGTTAAAGTTCTTCCAAAGTATTTAGATGAAGAAGTTGCTTCTTTGATGGTAAAAGGTTTTGGTGGAACTTTAACAAAATTAACGAAAGAACAAGCTGACTATATTGGGGTTGAACAACAAGGGCCTTTTAAAGAGGACTCTTATAATTACTAATTTGCTATAATCTCTAATCTGGCTGAGTGGCAGAGTGGTTATGCAGCGGACTGCAACTCCGTTAACATCGGTTCGATTCCGTTCTCAGCCTCCAGTAGGTCCAGGGTCTTTAAAATTCAACATATAGTCAACTGATTTTTCTATTTCTTCATAGGAACAGTCGCCACAACCGCCTTTAGCAGGCATTGCCTTATAACCATAAAATGCATTGTAGATTAATTGTTCTCGACCTCTATATGATAATCTTAAATCCCATTCAGCTTCGTCTTTTAACAAAGGCGATCCAGCAAACCCATTTGTATGACAGGCAGCACAATATCTTAAGTATATTTCTTTACCACTTCTGGATATTAGGTTAGTTATTTTATCCTCTAACAATTCTTTTTTAGACAATAGAGCAATCGCTGGAGAGTTTTCTAAAAACATTATGTATTTTCCAATGCTTTTCACATATTTTATGTCCCTTATCCTCTCTCCAATCCTAATTTTTACATCCTGCTGAAGTCCATTTTTATAATCACCTTTAAAAATGTGTAAGGTGAAATCATCTAAATCAAACCCCTCATGTGTATAGCCCATAGAGGAGACAATAATTCTTCTTTCATTGTCATTAAATAAAGTATTTTCTGGAGCAAAAATTACTTCGCTTATACCTATTGAAGGAACATAGAATTTTGCAGGCTCTTTAAAACCATAATCAATATGAGACTTGTTTAGTGGAGCCCTATCATAAAGACTTGAATTGATCTCAACCCTTCCTAAGCTGTTATGTTCACCATATGATGATACAGGCCAGCCAAAATTTTCAGGCTCTGATGTCCCCAAATCAATCAAATTAATTTCATCACCACCATATGGGCCATGTTCAGTGCTTATAATTGTATTTGAGACAACGTCTAATGCTAATCCTTGTGGATTTCTGTGACCTTTTGAGATTATTGAATAGTTTTTTGTATCAATATTAATTTTTATGATTTTACCAAAGTAAGAATCATCATCTTGAACTGCTTCATAATTTCCAAAATCTCCAACTGTTAAAACTAAAAATGTGTCATTTAATGAAATAATTCTGCCACCAGCATGATGCATATTATCATCGTAGATTGATGTTCTTGTTGTGCATTCATCTACTGAAAAAAAATCATTAAAGATAAGTTCTTTGTAATCTACTTTCGCCTTGAGTATTGAAATATTAAAGCAATCTTCTTCCAGTTGCTTGGTGTAAGATACGTAAACATTACCATCATTGACAAAAACATCTTTTATTCCTAAAAAAGATTGGGTATAAAACTCAGCATAGTCAATAAAACTCTCGATATTGGTTGGTATCGAGGTAATACTCAATTTATTTGTTTCTAATTGACTAATATTGAAATATCCAACCACTCCATCTGCGGAAACAATTAATACATTTTCATCAATAGTTTCAAGGTATGCTGAAGCCTTGCTAAAAAGTGATTTTCCATTACTAAGAAAATCTATTTTAAATTTTTTTACATTTACAAGTTCTTCAATATTTTCTTCGGATTGAAGGGGAGCAGATATATTGCTTACAGAAGAGCTCCTTAAAATTTGAGAAATATTTGTATATAAAGTTATATTTTCTTGCGCAGTAAGAAGTTTTTCCTTTTCTAAAACTTCTATTTTGCTTTCTAAAGCCGACTTTGCAAAAAGAGTTTCTTTCAAAAAGTCCTTTACACTCTCTGGAATGAGCCTAGAAATTTGATAAGTGAAACCTGATTCTTCTTTATTTCTAATTTCCTTGTCAGCTAGAAAAAATAACACTCCTAGAGAAATTAAAATTAAAATTGATATCAACAGAATTCTAAATTTTTGCATATTCTTCCAATCGCCCATATTTTAACAATAAAATTTCAAAAAGAGAGAAAAAGGGATTAAAATACACGATTCATGAATAAGATAGGCATTATAGGAAAAGGGTTTGTGGGGACAGCTGTAGCTCAGGGTTTCTCTCCACACTCTGGGTATGAGTCTGAGGTAAAAATCTTTGATAAGGACCCCACTCGAACAATAAACACTCTTGATGAAGTTGTAAATGATTCAAAATTTGTATTCATTTCAGTCCCAACCCCAAGTAATGAAGATGGTTCAATAAACCTTGATATGGTTCTTGATTGTATTTCGAGCATTGATAATCAGATTAATGAGAATTCAGCAAAAAATACAATATTTCTCTTAAGATCAACGATTGTTCCAGGAACATCAAGAATGATTCAAGATAAATTCCCAAAACTGAGATTTGTATTTAATCCTGAATTTTTGACTGAAAGAAGCGCATCATTTGATTTTATAACCCAAAGCAGATATGTCTTAGGAGGCTCTGAAAGTGATACAAAAGAAGTGGCTGAACTCTACCGAGACAGGTTTGGACAATCTGTCTCTGTTATAGAAACAAACTATGAGACTGCTGAGTTAATCAAATATGTATGCAATACTTTTTTTGCTACGAAGGTGTCTTTTTTAAATGAAATGAAAAAACTTTCAGATGAAGTTGATGCTGATTGGGATACAGTAGTTGAGGGTTTTGTGAGAGATGGAAGAGTAGGCCACTCTCATACAAATGTTCCAGGACATGACGGAAAATATGGCTTTGGTGGAAGCTGTTTTCCTAAAGATATTCAGGCATTGATACATTTTGGTGATATGAAGAATATAGACTTAAATGTTCTCAAAGGTGCATGGAAAACTAATTTAGAAGTTAGACCAGAAAGAGATTGGGAAAAACTTCTAGGTAGGGCAGTAGTAAAAGATTCTGAATAATTTGTCTATATCTTTTTTAGCCCAGGTGGTGAAATTGGTAGACACAAGGGACTTAAAATCCCTCGGAGGCGACTCCGTGCCGGTTCAAGTCCGGCCCTGGGCACCAATTAAAGACTTATGAAAATTTTAGTTGTTCTACCAAACTTTGAAGGCGGAGGAGCAGAGCGAATTCATGTGAATCTTGCAAATGAGTGGGCTAAATCTGGGCATGAAGTTATCTTTTGTGCTCTTGAAAAAAAAGGTCCTTTAATCGATTTAATAGACCAAAAAATTAAAGTTATAGATCTTGATTGTAAGAGAATCCTTTTTTCCCTTAACCCTTTAATAAAAACTATTAGAGCAATAAAACCACAAAAAATAGTCGCAGCAATGTGGCCAGTAACAACAGTCACAATTTTAGCGAAGTTACTTTCAGGCTCACAATCGAAGATTTTTCTTGTAGAGCATTGTGCATATGAGAAGATTTTTGCCAAATTATTAGGTCATTCTTTATTTTCTATAGGACTTTCTAAAACAATTTCATATATTTTTGCTAATAAACTGATTTCAGTCTCCAAAGGAGTGGAAAATTCCATAAAAAAAATTACTATCCTTCCAAATAACAAATTTAAGGTCATTTACAACGGCATTCCAATACCTAAAAACCTAAAAGATGATAAGAAAACTCTTTTTAATACCAATAAAAAGGTAATTCTTGCAGCTGGAACTTTAAAACAAAGAAAAGACTTTATAACTATCATTAAAGCTTTATCCATACTTAAGTTGAAGAACTATAAAGATCTTAAATTATTTATTTTGGGAGACGGACCAATGAGAGAAGAAATTAATGATGTAATTAAAAAACTCGATATGGAAAATGATGTTGAACTATTAGGTTTCAAAAAAGATGTTTACCCATACATGGCATCATCAGACTTATTCGTCCATTCATCGGAGGTTGAGGGATTTGCACTTGTTATAGCAGAAGCCTTATCTTGTGGTACAAATGTTGTTTCTACAGACACCCCACATGGCCCAAAAGAAATCTTAAATAATGGAGAATTTGGCAATCTTATTCCAATGGGCGATGAGGAACAAATGGCGAATGCAGTTATTGAAAAAATTCTGAACCCTATTGATAAAGAGGTATTAATGAAGAGAGCAAACGAATTCTCCATTGAAAAGTGTGCAAAATTATATTTGGAAGAATTTAAATAATTACTTACTATAATCAGTTATGGAAATGGATAACTTTCTAAGCAATACCCAGATTGGGAAAATATTAAGTAATTTACTGAATCTTATTAAAGAAAACTACAAATTTGTTTTATATTCAACAGCTGGTTTTTTATTTATTTCTCTTATTTATTCTTTTTCTCTTTCACCAAAATATCAAATCATTGCTGACGTAAAACTTAAAGATGAAAGTGGAAACGCCTCTTTGCCAAGTAGCAGTTCAGTTCTTAGTCTTATAACTGGTGGAGGAGCAGGTAATAATTTCTGGGATTTTTATAATATTGTTTTTTCAACTGAAGTTGCAGAGAAATTATGGGAGAAAGGATACGATCAGAAAATTTTTTCTTCAAACTTCGATACAAAATCTGAGACATTCAAAAGAAATCCAAAATTATGGGATGTTATTAAATCATGGATCATTGGATATGATTTAAACAATGAGATTAACTTTGTAGATTTAAGAAACCATATAAAATCAGAAGTAGATTTAGAGGATCTGACCGAGGAGCAAAATTTATTGCGATTCACAATTTCTACCGGAAATCCTGACTTATATGAGACCTTGTTAACAGATTTAATAAGAGTAACTGATGACAGCATCAAACAGAGAGAGCGAAGTAAAAATACAAACAAAATTGTTTTTTTATCAGATAAAATTGCAAGTGTTTCAGATGTTGAAATTAAGAATGCAATGATAGGTCTTCTTAAAGAACAACTCCTTAATGAGAGTCTTGTGGAGCAAGATAATTATTACTCTATAGAAGTACTTGAACAGCCAAGAAGATCGAAAAATCCAGACTTCATTAACTTGCAGTTCATTTATTTAGGCTTTACTTTTATAGGTTTTATGCTTTCAGTGCTTGTTCTGTACATTAGAAAGAGAATTCTAGTCTCTTAAATGTTCAATACAGGAAATTCAGAATTTATAAACGAATTTTCAAGCCTTTTTTTTATTTCGGAAATAGCAAATTATCTTTGTGTTGTGGGAATTTTAATTATTCTTACAAGGTTTAAATTAGTTGAAGAGAAATACTTCATTTTTTGGTGTTTATATTTTCTAACACCTTTCTTTGGCAATTATGTCTTATTTGATCCACTATATATGCCAGATCAATACATTTACACGAATACTGTAAATGAAATTAGAGCTGACGGACTTCCAGAGATTGGTTTAAGTAATTATGATGCTGTTAGAAATTCAGTTACAAATCTATCATCAATATTTTTTTCATTTGTTCCATTATTTTCAAATCTGACTATAACATCTGTAGCTTTTGCAAATCAGATATACACTCTTTTAATTTATATATATTTAAGAAATAAGATTAAATCATGGGAAATTTTGGCATTACTTCTTTTGCCAAGTTTTATCCTTTATAGCTCGGTTTCTTTAAGAGAGGTTCTTATAATATTTTTTACAGTAATTTCTCTTATATCACTAATTGAAAAGAAATATTTAGTTTCACTATTATGTATTTTTTTAATTTTTATTTTCAAAATTCAAAATAGTATTGCACTTCTAATAATGTTTTTCGGCGTTTTAGTTTTTCGAATAGATAAATCAATTACAGGTTTACTTGTTTTAATATCTTTAATACTTTTAGGAAGCTTTATCTTTTTTGATGAATACATACCATTTTTAAATCTTTACAGAAATGCGTTTGCTTTAGAGGCTGGAATAGATCGATTTATAGTCAATAGGGGCATTGTGGCAACAGAATATCTTGATTTTGTTTGGACAACCGCCAAAGCACTTGTTGGTTCACTAGTAAGGCCATTTCCATGGCAAACAGGAGGCTTAGGCATAATAATATTCTTTGAAAATATTTTTATTCTTTTTATAGTTTATAAATTATTTCAAGATATCTTTAAAGGGGATAAGAACAAGGTTTTAACCGGTATTTTTCTTCTTTTAGGCCTTTTGGTAACTCTGAGTTTTTATGCCTATACAATTTCCAATCTTGGAACATTAAGCAGATATAGATTCACAACAATCTATCCATTTCTTTTTGCCTTTCTTTACATTCAAAATCAACAATTTAGCCAAGAGAATGAAAAATCAAAATAAGATTATATTTGTTATAAATAATTATGAATTTTATTTAACTCATAGATTTAATCTTTTAAAACATCTAGCACAGGAAAATGATATTCATCTGATAACAAATACAAATGGATTTAAAATTGATTCAAAAAATATTCATCACTTAGATATAGGCAGAAAAAGTATGAATATTTTTAAGAATCTGAAGGCTTCTCTTGAACTTAACTCATTAGTAAAGAGAATTGATCCAACTCACATTTTTTTTATTTCGTTTAAGCCAATTGCTTTGGGGGTTATTCCTTCTTTGTTTAGCAAGGCAAAGAAATATTTAATTTTTTCTGGCTTGGGATATTCTTTTATCAATAATTCTTTTAAAGCAAGGATTGCAAGGATTGCAATAAATATTGCTCTAAGAATTTTTTCAATTCTTGACTCAAAGTTTATTTTTCAAAATCCTGATGATAAAAAATTGATTAATAAATCAGGTTTTATTCAAGAAAAAAATATTGAAATTATCTATGGAAACGGAATAGATCAAAACGATTTTAAGATGCGAAAAGATAATAATTTTAGAGATAAATTGAAGTTTATTTTCGTAGGTAGGCTTCTAAAAGATAAGGGCATAAATGAATTATGTGCTGCAATTCAATCAGTTGGAAATAAAGCAGAATTTACAATCATTTCACCTGATGATAAAGAGAATATAGCTTCTATCAAAGGAAATGCTTTTGAAAATTTAAAAAATATGGATTCTGTACAGCTAATAAATAAAGTAAGCCATGAAGAAATTAAAAATATTTACTCAAAATCAGATGTTTTTATTTTGCCCTCATATAGAGAAGGGCTGCCTAGGTCAGCTTTAGAGGCAATGTGTGCTGGACTGCCTTTGATCTTATCAGACGTACCTGGTTGCAGGGAATGTTTGATTAATGGAGTAAATGGATTTTTAATAGAATCGAAGTCTAGTGAATCTATTGAAAAAGCAATAAATAAATTCATTGAAAAACCTGAAATTATAAAAAAAATGGGAGAGGAATCAGTTAATTTAATAAGAAAAAAATTCAGTGACCAAAAAATTTTCAACAATTATGAGGGAATTCTGTAATGTGTGGAATTTATTTCTCTTATTCAGATAGAAGATTTCCTCAATCTGAGCAAGAAGTAAATCTTTCAATGCAAAAAATAAAACACAGAGGACCAGATGCTTCTGGAGTAAGTGTTTTCCCTCTTGAAGATGCATTTGTTGCTTTAGGACATAGAAGACTTTCAATCTTAGATTTAAATGAGAGATCTAATCAACCATTTCATTCAGAAAGATATGCATTAACTTATAATGGTGAGATCTACAATCATCTGGATCTCAGGAAAAATTTTTTAAAAGATTTTAGTTTTAAAACTACCTCTGATACTGAAACCCTTATCTGCATGATTGATAAATTTGGGTTAGATGAAACCCTTAAAAATCTTAACGGAATGTTTAGTTTTTCAATTTACGACAAATTGAATAATGAAATTCATTTAGCTAGAGATAGGGCTGGTGAAAAGCCGCTGTACATATGCTGTTTTGAAGGAGTATTTGCTGCCTCTTCAGATCTTATTACTTTTGAGGATATTAGTTCATTTCAAAAAATAATTTGTGAAAAAGCATTAATGGAATATTTAAATTTTGGGTATGTACCTGCACCTAAAACAATATTTAAAAATATTTTTAAAGTACCTCCTGCAACTTCAATCAGCATAAAACTGGACCAATTAAAATTAAAGAATTTTGATACTTTTAGAGATTTTTGTGAACAAGATTCAGTTTCTTTAAAAGAGTTTTGGACTTTACATGAAGCAAAAACGTTAGATGTAGGCATTAAATACTCAGATGTTAAACAAACCTTAAATCAAAAGCTCTCTAATGCGATAAAACTACAGCAATTGTCTGATGTGCCATTAGGATGTTTTCTATCCGGAGGCATAGATTCAACCCTAATTGCATCACTAATGTCAAAAGCTAACAAAGACACAAAAACATTTACTATAGGTTTCGAATTTAGTGAATATGACGAGTCTATTCATGCTGAAAAGATTGCTAAATATCTTAAAACTGATCACAAAACAGTAATTTGCTCTACAAAAGAGACGCAAGAAATAATCAAATCATTAAGTAAAGCCTATACTGAGCCTTTTGCTGATAGCTCACAAATTCCAACAATGATGATTTCAAAAATTGCTAGTCAGGATGTAAAAGTTGTACTTACAGGAGATTGTGGAGATGAACTTTTTGGTGGTTACAACAGATATATAATTGCTAGTAGGTATTTAAAAATCTTTTACTTGCTTCCTTATGCAATTAGAAAAGTGTTATTAAGTATACTGGGTAGCGGCGGTAAACAACTTTTTGAACTTGTTTTCTCAACCATTCTAAAAGGCTTTTTCTCAGGTAATCTTTCACAAAGAGCTGATAAAGCATTTGAAAAAATAAAACATATTGATTCTCAATATAACTATTACAGTTCAATGATAAGAGAATGGAAAAGTGATGATGAAATTTTAGTTAATAATCAACCTGACTGTCATTATGAAGACATTTTCAACGAATTTAGCACTAAAGGTTTCATTGAGAAAATGATGTACACCGATTTTAAAACATATATGGTTGACGATATTTTATGCAAAGTTGATAGAGCAGCAATGTTTCACAGTTTAGAAACAAGAGTACCTTTTTTAGATAAAGATGTAATTGAATATGCGTATTCAATTCCAGAAAAATTCAAAATAAAAGGTAGTAATTCTAAAATTATTTTAAAAGACCTAATTTCTAATTATCTTCCAAGAGAATTAATAGAGAGGCCTAAACAAGGATTTGGAGTGCCAATCTCAAAATGGATGCAAACAGATTTAAATAAATGGACTAAAGAAATGTTGTCAAAAGATATAAATGATACCCATGGTTTTTTTAATCAACAGGTTGTAGAAAAATTTCTAAGTGAGCATTTAGAGGGTAAGAAAAATCATGAACACAAGTTGTGGAGTTTAATTCAATTTAATTCTTGGTATGTTGAAAGATACAAATAAAAAAATACTTTATTTATCCTATGACGGTGTTTTAGAGCCTTTAGGGTCATCACAAGTTCTCAATTATGTTTTAGGACTTGCAAAAAGTTATAACTTTATTCTTTATTCATTTGAAAAACCATATGATCTTAAAGACACTAAAAGAGTATCAGCGGTTTCAAAAATAATAAAAAATTCAGGAATTAAATGGATAAAAAGTATTTACCATAAAAGTCCAACTACATTAGCAACTCTTTATGACTTGTTTATTTTATTAAGCAACCTAATTCTGATTCTATCTTTTAATAGAATTGGCATTATTCATTTAAGAGGTTACTTATTGGGTATTCCATTATTAATTTTAAAAAAATTCTTTAAATTCAAATTAATTTTCGATATGAGGGGCTTTTGGGCTGACGAAAAAGCTGATAGAGCTGGATGGAACAGATCGGGATATAAGTATATTTTCTTTAAAGCCATTGAAAAAAAACTTTTGAAAAGTGCAGATAAAATAATAACCTTAACAGATCATTCACGAGAATTTTTAGTAAAAGAGCATAAGGTAAGTCAAAAAGTCATCACAACAATCAGAACATGTGCTGATGAAAATGTATTTAAAAAAATAAAAAAAGATGAGGATCAAACTATAAGATTCGGTTATTTGGGAACTCTTGATACAGCATATAATTTTCAAAAAGTTTTAAATTTTTTCAATTTGTTTTCTCAAAAGCATAAAGATGCTTACCTAGATATATATTCTTCAACCCCTGAATCTAAGATAATGAGTATAGCTAGAGAAACTGGATTCAAAGATCTTGAAAAGATTTCAGTTAAATTTATTAGAGATAAGAAAGAACTAGTTAGTCAAATTAATAACTTTAATGCATGTATATTTTATTTGAATGAAAACTTTTCAGTTAAAGCCTCTATGCCTACAAAAATAGGAGAGGTTCTTATGTGCGGAGTCCCAATTATATGCAATCGGTTTAACGATGATATTGAATACTTAACTAAGCAAGGCTGTGGAATTATTACAAATTTTGCTAAAGGCGATATAGAGAAAGTTTTTGAATTTGTAAATCCAAATAATAATAAAGAGAAATTAAATTTAAAGTGTATTGAAATTGGCAAAAAAGAATTTTCATTAAAGTCAGGATTAAAGTTATATACTTCAATTTATGAGGAACTTTCAAAATGAAAAAACCTTTTGTTAGCATCGTTGTAGCAAGTTATAACAGAAAGTACATTATCAATGAAAGCATTCAATCCATTCTTTCGCAAAATTATCCAGAGGATTCATTTGAGGTAATTGTTGTAGACAATAACTCTAATGACGGAACAGTATCTGAAATTAAAAAAATCTTTTCTAGGGAAATAGATAACAAAAAAATAAAACTTCTAGATTTAAAATTAAATTCTGGTTCATCAGGTTCATATATTGAAGCCTTAAAGGTTATTCGTGAGGATTGGAAATACATGCTAAAAATGGACGAAGATGTAGTACTTGATAAAGATTGTGTTGCTGAGCTAGTTAATGAAGCAGAAAAATCAGAAAAACACACTTTTGTTGGCGGAAAAGTATTTTATTTTCAAAATAAGGATACATTGCATGCTATTGGTGCCGACTTAAAACCTTACTATGCAATAGCAAAGGGTATTGGTGTTAATGAGACTAATCACGAAAAATTCTCTGAAGCTAGAACTCTTGATGCCCTAAATGGATGCATGGTATTAATTTCCAGAAAAATAGAAAAAGAAATTGGTTGGTTTGATAAAGATTACTTTCTCTATTACGACGATCATGATCTGATGTACCGTTCTATAAAAGCGAAAAATATTCATCGCTTTACTCCGAAAGCTATTGGTTATCACGATACTAAAACAGGCAGCAAAAATAAATATGCAAATAAACAATGGTTATATTACTCAACAAGAGGATCATTATTATTTCTTAAAAAGAACTTCAAATCATTCTCGGTTGGGTGGTTTTTATACTTGCTTGCTCACAATTTAAAGTTTACTGCAGGCTTATTTTTTTTATTCTTTCATTCTAATTATCACAATTTTCTAATAAATCTTCGCTATTTTTTCAAAGGATATCTTCATGGTATTCAAGGAAAAAAAGGATTTTATGATATTAATCAAAATGGTTTGAATGTAGTCGTATTTTCAGGAGGAAGAGGCTCGATAAACTTATGTGATGGACTTAGAGAGTTTTCAAAAGTAAATGACGTTAATTTAAATTTAACAAATATTATTAATGCTTATGATGATGGCCTTTCAACTGGCGCGATAAGAGCTTTTTTTGATTACAAAATTTTAGGACCTTCTGATTTAAGAAAAGTCCAAGAAACTCAATATGAATTTTATTATCCTGAAGGAGAGGGGCTCGATTTTTTTAAAAGCCGTACATCATGTGACTTTCTTGATTTTAAAAATGATATTTCTAAGCTTTTAGATAATCAAAATTATAAATCAAAGTTTTTCCCTTATTACCAAAAAATGAATTATCAGATGCAAGAGATAATTAGTGATTCGCTTTCACATTTTAAAAAAATTTCTGAAGAGCAAAATAAATCATTAGAAATCCAAGATTTTGCCTTGTCTAATATTATTTATGGTTCTCTAGAGCATAAATATGGGGATATAAAGAAAGTTGAACTTATGGTGAGAGATGCCTTCAATTTGCCAAATGAGGTTTTCCTTAATTCATCAGAAGCTGGTTATCTTTTTGGTCTTACAGAGGATGGAAAGCTTCTGAAAGACGAGTCAGAAATTGTAGGTTATGAGGGAAAAACACCAATTTTTGAAATTTTTTATAAAACATACCCACTATCAGAAGAAGAAGAGAAACAATTTGAATCTTTAACAGGGCTTATTAAGAAAAAACAATTTCTTGAAAATATATCATCACCATTCCCTGACCTTAGCCAAGATACTGCTTTAGCAGTTCGAAAAGCTGACATAATAATATATGGTCCTGGTACTCAATACAGCAGTTTATATCCAACTTATTGGACAAAAGGATTAACTGAAGAGATTTCAAAATCTTCAGCACAAAAGTTTTTTATAACAAATATTGATCATGACAATGAAACGCCAGAATTTACAGCTGCAGATCAAATTAAACAGGCAAGGTTTTATTTAAATCAAAAGGGAAAACTTAATTTTCAGGTACCTGAACTTTTTGATGTAATTATCTCAAATTCTCCATCAAAACAAGATTCTAGGTACATAAGGTTAAATATGAGTGAATTATATCAATTAGATCTTAAAGAAATACTCGCTGAAGATTTTGAATCTATTGATTCAGGCAAACATGATAATTTAAAAATTTCATCATTAATAATGGGCGCAAATAGCTCGAAATGGAGATCAGATTCTTGAGAAAAATTATAATTCCATGTGCTGGAAAATCATCAAGAATGAAATCATCAGTACCAAAGCAACTACTAAAAATTAATGGTAGAGCAGCGATAAATTATCTTTTAGAGGAAGTTAATAAGTATTTTGAAACAATAATAATACCAATACCTAAAGATAAATCTTCAAAAGAATTGTTCAACAAAAATATTGAGGATCATTTTTTATCTAAGATTAAATTCATTGAAAGTGAGTCTGGTTCAGGAGATGGACAAGCTGTTTTAGATGGGTTAAGTAGTTTTAAAGCAAATGGTAGTCTAATATTTGTGTGCTGGGGCGATACTTTTATTATCGATTCAACATCTGCATTTGAAAAGCATTTAAATATTTCTGAGGGTGCTGATATTTTTGTACCCTTAATATTTGATAAAAATCCTTATGTGAAATATGTGCTCAAAGAAAATTCTGACTTTGTTAAGGATATTCATCTCTCAATTGATAACAAAATAGAAATAAATTGGGACGAGGGGTTAGCAGATCAGAGTATTTTTATTGTGAAAGATTCCATAATTCAACAATTACAAGAGTATAAAAATGACTTAAATGGGAGTCCACTTAATTTCTTAAGATTTATGAATTCATTTTCAAAGAGCTTAAAAATTAAAGCATTAAAAATCCCAAAAAGAATTTCTAAATCTTACAACATTGAATCAGAGTTTCTTGATATAAAAAGTTTTATCTAAATTTTGAAATCAAGGAACCTATTATGTAACCAGGAGCTTTAACAATATCCAGTATTAGCCCAATAGTGCCAATAAATAACCACCTAAAGGGAAGAAGATAATTTAATTTAACTTTGTTGCTTACTGGTTTAAAAAGTCCTCTAACCAATACAGAGGAAACCAAAACTAAAACCACAAAAATTTTCGTGATATGTGGAATGTAAAAAACAGTATCCTCTACCCAGTCAGCTACTACTGCATTCCAATTAAAAACAGAAAGAAAGATAAAAAGAAAAACTGTGTATTTAAGAGTAATAAATGGAAGCCTATTTTCTACTTGTTTAGGAAAAAATCTTGATGCAATTAAAAAACTCAAAAAAATTACCAATAGTGATAAAAAGTATTTTTTTGTTACATCTGCAATATAGAGCGGATTCTCATCCCAGCCTTCAAGAAAAAAATTCCATCTTGGTATGACTAATGCGGATAAGATTATAAAAATTGATAAATATAGATCTTTCGCATCCTTTTGAACATTTACAATTGCAGTATAAAAACTATAAATAAAGTATTTTTTTGCAGCATCCAAGAATGAATTTGGAAATTCTCCATACTCTATTTCAATCTCATTACCTAAAGAAGTTTTCAAAAGAGTTTTTTGTCTCTCCCTCCACTCAATATCATATGATGATCTGACATTTTCAATGAAAAACATTTTTTTGCCGAATTTACTGCGCTTAAATATAGTTCCAGGAACTGTTTCATGTGACGCGTCACCATATGAAAGAATTCTTAGTATTTTTTGAAATCTATTTTTAGAGAAGAATTTTGTATTTCCAAAAATCAAATCTGAGTTATCTCTTTCCAATTGTTTTATGTATTTTTCTATCCATGTATCATTTGGAATTGTTTTGGTATCAAGCAAACCAATAAACTTTTGTGTTGCAAGAGACATTCCAATATTTGTACTTTTTCCTGCAAATGACCCATCAATTTTTTTGTAAATAAGATTAATTAGCTTTAATTTTTGCTTTTGTAAAAAGTTTTTTATTGAATTATCAGTACTTGAATCAACAATAATAATTTCTTTTGGCAATACAGTTTGTTTTTTTATTGCGTTAATGGTTTTTTGAAAAACTTCAATGTCATCATTTCTAGATGGAATTACTATACTTATCATGTAAAATCTACCTTTAATGCAGAGTAATAGTATAGCAATAATCCCTGCAAGGGGAGGTTCTAAAGGGCTTGAGAAAAAGAATTTAAGAGAATTCTTGGGTCATCCTTTAATTGCATGGCCAATCGAGGCAGCTAAAAGATCTAAGAAACTTTCGAAAATAGTTGTTTCTACAGACGATAAAGACATAAGGGAGGTTGCTTTAAAATATGGTGCAGAAGTTCCGTTTTTGCGTACTAGTGATGTTTCAGGTGATTTAACAACCACTGAGGAGACATTAAAGTATTCTTTATTGGAGTCAGAAAAAATATTTAAACAAAGCTTTGATATATGCGTTTTTTTAACATGTACTGATTTATTCAGAAGAGATGGATGGATAGATCATGCTATAGATGCACTTGAAGAAAATAATGAATTAGAGAGTGTATTCGTCGCTAATGAAACTCACAAAAACTTTTGGGAGGTAATTGATAATAATCCAATACGTCTAAAAGAATGGATGAGTGTTTATGAGAGTAGACAAGTTAGAAGAAAATCATACAGGGAAGATACTGGGTTAGCTTGTGCATCTCGTTCAAACCTTTGGAGGAATGGGCGTAGAATTGGTGACAATGTTAAGCTGATAACAGATAATAGAAGCTTTTCAGCGTTAGACATACATAATGATTTTGATTTATTTTTAGCTAATAAGGCAGCCGAATGGATCAAAGAGAATGATTTTGACAATTTACCTCCGGTACCAGAGAAAATATGATGAAAAAAGCTTCCATAATAATTAGAACAAAGAATGAAGAAAAATGGATTTCTATTTGTTTAAATGCAATTTTCAAACAGGATTACAAAAATTTTGAGGTAATTATTGTAGATAACTGTTCCACAGACAAGACTGTTGAAAAAGCAAAAGAATGGAATGTAAAAGTAGTTACCCTCAAAGAATTTAAACCAGGAAACGCAATAAATTATGGAATTGAAAACTCTTCAGGAGATTATCTGATATGTTTGTCTGCTCACTGCATTCCCAAAGAGAAAGATTGGCTTAAAAATTTAGTAAGTGATTTAGAAGATGAAAAAATTGCGGGTGTTTATGGAAAGCAAGTACCCACAAGTTCATCACATTATCTCGATAAAAGGGATTTATTTTTGACATTTGGAAATGATAAGAGAGTTCAGGAAAAGGATTCTTTTTTTCACAACGCCAACTCAGCATTTACAAGAAAAACCTGGGAGAAATTTCGTTTCGATGATGAAGTGACTAATATTGAGGACAGAATTTGGGGAAAAGAAGTTATAAAGAATAAACTCAAGATTGTATATGAGCCGGATGCAGTAGTTTTTCATCATCATGGCATACATCAGGAAGCAGATAAAAAAAGAGCTAAAAAAATTGTTCAAATAATGGAAGCAGACGAATTTAAGAGTGAAAATCTTTGTGAATATAAAGGAAAAACAAAAGACATACTTATTATTTTTGATAGAGAAAAATATGACAACTTTCGTCTTGGTCTTTTGCGAAAAGTTATAAGTGATGCAAAAAAAAGTTCGGTTTTTGAAGACATAGTATTTTGTGGAATTGATAAAAAGGCTTTGAAGCAAGCAGAAGAATCTGGACTCAATATTTTTGATAGAAGCACAAAAGACTATGACACCTCCTTAAATGATGTATTAAAAGATTGTCTTTTAGATTTTGAAAATCAAAAATATATACCTAATTCTATTACTCTTTCTTCTGTTAACTACCCTTTTAGAGATCAGAGTAGTTTTAAAAATTTGGTAGATAGTTTTTACGAATCAGCATTTCTACCAACACTTTATAGCCATGAAGAAAAAAGAATATGTTTTACAAGAGGAGAGGAAAGTGAAATAGCAATAAATAATCAGCTATTGCCAAGAGAATTGGAGGAATCATCAGTGATGATTTGTCCATTTGGTTTTGGGTGCACACTTAATGCATCAGATTTAAGGAATGGGAACTTTTTACAAAAAAGGGTAAATCTTATCCCCCAACTTAATCAAGCTGATATGATTGAAATAAGCACTGAAGAAGAAATGAGTAAATTTGAGGTGAAATTTGAGTAAATTAAAACTAGCTTTCATAGGTTTAGGGCGAGCAGCTCAACATTATGCTGAAGTCATTAAAGAAAATTTATCTGATGAATATATTTTTTCTGTAGGCGTAGACCAGTATGCAGAATCAAGGAGCAAATGGGAAAAAGAGAATTCAGGTAAGACCTTTGCTTCAATAGATGAGGTAAGCAAAGATGATGTTGATATTGCCATAATTACTACTCCATCAGGCAGTCATGCTGAAAACTCAAAGGTACTTTTACAAAATGGAGTTAATGTTCTGTGTGAAAAACCTATAGGTCTTAACGTAGAGGATGTTGTTGCAAATATGGCACTTGCTAAAGAAAAAAATGTTCTTTACGGAGGTGTATTTCAAAACAGACTGAATAAACCTATTAAATATATTGAAAATCTCTTTTCACAAAATGATTTTGGAAAAATCATTTCAGCAAGTGTTAAATTGCAGTGGTGTAGGTTTCAAGATTATTACAATGATGAATGGCACGGGAGATGGAAAACAGATGGTGGAGTAATTAGCCAACAAGCAATACACCATATTGATGCTCTATTTTATTTATTTGGCCCTCCGCAATTTTTATCTGGTTTCTCTGGAAATATCAATAATAAACTTGAGGCTGAGGATACTTTTGTTGCGTCTGGAACACTTTTAAAGGGTGGATTTTTTACAATTGAAGCAACGACCGCTGTGAGACCTGAAGATTTTTCAGCATCATTAGAAGTGGTGACTGATAAATATCAAATTTCAGTTGGAGGTATCGCTTTAAATGAGCTTACAAGAGTTAAGCTTGATGGAGTGGAGCTATCAAATGAACTTAAAGAGAACTCAGAAACTGTAAAAAATGGTTATGGTAACGGTCATTATCATATGCTTAAAGAAATTAGTAAAAATTTTAATGATTCAGGAAAAATTATTTTTCCTACAAGTGCAGAATCCAGTTTAGATTCAATAAAATATATTCATGCTTTATATTCATCTGTGGAGAATAATTCAATAATTTCATTTTCTGATGATGTGAGATCAGCTAAACTAGGGCAAGATGTATAACAAGTTTCCCGGAAAAGATATAACTGAAGAGGATATAAAGTCCAAAATACCTTTAGTAGCTAATTTTTCAAAAGAACCTTTCGAAATAGCAGGTGTTGTTTTTAATGGTAAAAAGATTCCTGTTATGGCAGGTCCAAACATGGTTGAGTCAGAAGAACTCATCATAGAAACTGCGAAGTCAGTAAAAGCTTCAGGTGCTAGTTTTCTAAGAGGTGGAGCTTTCAAACCTTTAAGTTTTCCTTATAGAAATGAGAAATATACAGAAACGGGCTTAGATGGTCTAAAGTGGTTAAAATCAGCCAGAGAGGAGGCTGAAATACCTGTCATAACTGAAGTTATGGAAGAAAAACATTTAGATGCAGTATGCGATGCTACGGATATCCTTCAGATTGGATCTAGAAACATGCAAAATTATCCTCTAATTGTAGAATCAGCAAAGACAGGTTTCCCTATAATGCTTAAACGACATTATGGTGCCTCATTAAGAGATTGGTTGGGAGCAGCTGAGTACGCTCTTAAGGAGGGCTGTACAAAATTAATTTTATGTGAGAGAGGAATGTCAATTCCACATACTCACAGAGCAACTTCTAGATTTTCATTGGATTTACAAGTTGTTCCAGCAACACAAGAAATAACAAATATTCCAGTTGCTACAGACCCATCCCATGCAACCTTCTGGCGTGATTGGGTTGAACCAATGACACTTGCATCAATTGCATCTGGAGCTGATTCAATAATGTTAGAGGTTCATCCAGATCCAGAAAATTCTGCTGTTGATCCTTTGCAACCAATCAACTTTGAAACGTTTAATTCTCTCATGAAAAAAATGGATAACGTTGCAAAAGCAGTTTCTAAAGAAGTAATTTGACGATGAAGAGGGCGGTAATAATAGGGAAAGATGTTTCAAAGGGTGCTCGTTCTCCTATTTTATGGAATGCTGCTTTTAATGCGCTCGATATTGATGCAGAAATGACTACTGTAGATATAGAGCATGAAAGTGATGCAATAGAATTCTTAGATTCAGAAACAACAAAACCTGATTTTATTGGTGGAGCCGTAGCAGCACCACTTAAAGAAGTTGTTGCTAATTATTTTGCAGATGATAATGGTAGTTTTATTGAGCCAAAAAATTGTTTCTTTAATTCTGAAGGCAAGTTTACAGCAGCTAATACTGATACCTTAGCTTTGCTCGAATCAATTAGTTCTGTAAAAAAAGATTTAGATATTCAAAGGGTATGCATTCTTGGAACTGGAGGAGTTTCAAAATCATTGTGCTATCAACTTTCTAATCAAAATAAAAATTTTGATGTAGATGTTTATGGAAGAAATCAGGAAATTTCTGGTTTATTTACCGATTTTGGAATGAATTTTAAAGATTATGGTTCGCTTAATCTTGATATAGGAAGCTATGATGTTCTTATAAATTGCACCTCTATAGGTAAAGATGGAAATAATGAAGATTCTATTCTTTCAACTAGTCAATTAAGTTTAATTAACAAAGAAGCTCTGTTATTCGATGTTAATTATATAAACAGTCCTTCAAAACTATTAAGAGATGCAAGCTCTCTTTCTCTTAATTGTATTGATGGCTCACGAATGAATCTTATGCAGGCAGTCATAGGCTTTTGTTTAGCTAATGATCTGGTAGGCAAAGAGGATGTTGTTCATCAACACATGCTTGAAGCAATTAAAGAGATTTAACTTTAAAATCTGTTTTCCAGATATTATCTAAAATAGGAACAGAAAAGGAAAAATATATGATGTTCCTTTTATCTCCTTTAAATTTCTTAACACTATGATAAGCATCATTTGAGTTTATGAATAAAACAGTTCTTCCCGCCTTAGGTTTAACACTCATTAAAAGTTTGGAATTGTTAATATCCTCCTTATCTGGATATCTTTTTTGATTTTCAAGGTTTGAAAGACCTTCGGAGCTCCAAAACTCTGTTTCCCCGTCACTATCATTTTTTGTTGTATTTAAATAAATAATTCCGGCCATGAGTTTAAATCTGCTATCAGTATGCATTCCAACTTCATAACCCATTGCAGATTGTGCAACATCAATAGTAGGAGCCACGTTTCCAAAAATAGATAAACTTAATCTCTCAAATAAGTCTCCAAAAAAGGGAATTCGAAACAAAACAAAGCGAAGCTTATTAAGTGCCCATAAGATAGAGAATTTTTTAGCAAACCTAAGAGAGTCAAAGGAATTTTGATTAAATTTTGGAATTTTTATTTTTAATCCTTTTTTATTGAATGCTTCAGTCGAATTTTCAATACATTTTTTAAAGAATTCCTCAGACTTAATATATTCACAAATTTTGTTGATAGATTTTGACGATTTGACAATTTCCTCATATCTAGATCCTCTTGAAGATAGATTTTTTCGTGTTTCTCCAAAACTAAGAAAATCGACCTCAGATGATTTTTTTATAAACTCTTCAAAATCATTATTAGCTTCTCTTATAAATTCTTCATTAAAAAAGTCTTCTAAAACTACTACACTTGGTGTGCCTTGTTTTTGTACGGGAAATTGAATATTTTTTTTACTATCTTTACCTAACATTTCGATTTAATTGCTTTTCTTAAATTCTTTATATTGATTTTTAAACTTGTCGTATTCAGATTTACTAAACCTATTAAATAAATCAATAAAAGAAATTTTTATTTTTTTGTTAAGATCAAAAACTATCCCTGATTTTTCTGTAAATACCTCAATTTCATTATTTAAAGCTAATTTATTAACAAAATCCTCACTTCCATTTGGACAATTTACAACAGTAATATTCTCATTAAGTAATTCTAGTATTCTCTCATCTTCTCTGGGGTGGGGGATGTATAGATCAGGACACAGTTTATTTATTTTCAAAGCTGCTTCATTTATTTTCTTCTCTATGATTTTTGGTTTATTCAAAAGATCTTCTCTATGACTAAAAACCCAATTGCTACTTACTCCAAAGAATATCTTTGTAATCTTTTTTGTAATTTTTTTCTTCTTAAGAAACGTAGTCGATTTAATAGGATGATTAAAAATTTTTGGATCAAAAAACGAATAGTGTTTATCACTTTTCTCTAGGAGCTTTCCAAAAGGTAATGGAAAGCCACAAATTTTATTCAAAAAATAAAACTTTTTTTGATTTTCAAAAGAAAAATTCTTGGAATAATATTTATCATTTTCATTTATATTTCTTTGACCCTCATCAAAGGTAATAAATTTATCGAAATCTAAAAATTTATACAGTAGCTGGAATTTAAAATCATCAACATTGCAGCCAACTAGAAAATCATATTTCTTCTTTTTGGAAAGAGTATTTAATGAAAAATTTTCTGGATAAACTATTTCAATTTCACAATTTTTCTTTTCGCCTTTAAATAAATCATCTGCTATTAGATCAATCTTCCACTTATAGTATTTTTTTTGAATGTAACAGAAGGCTCTCATTATTTTTTACTTTTACTTATGTCTTCATAGTTATATTTTTCACTAATTCTTCCATTACTAATTTCATAAATTTCATCACAGTGCTGTAGAGTTGTAAGCCTATGGGCTATTACTACCATAGTAACTTTACCTTTTAGCTTTCTTATTTCATCAATTATTTCTTTTTCCGTATTATTATCCAAAGCACTAGTTGCCTCATCCATAATAAGAACTTCTCTTTTGTTATAGAGTGCTCGAGCTATAGCAATTCTTTGTTTTTGACCTCCAGAAAGCTTTACTCCTCTTTCTCCAATATTTGTATTAATTCCCTCAGGGAGATTATTGATAACCTCTTTAAGTCTTGATCTCAACACTACATCTTCTAATAAAACATCATCAACAACTTCATCCCTCCCAGTTAAAGTTATATTGTTTTTTACTGAGTCGTTAATTATGAAAATATCTTGTGGAATATATGCCACTAAATTTCTAAATTCTTTATTATTTTTTACAATTTTGTTATTTAAATGAATCTCGCCTTTACTTGGCTCTAGTAGACCTAACATCACGTCGACAAGAGTTGTTTTTCCTGATCCAGATTGTCCAAAAAGACCTATCGATTTATTTTTATCAACCTGTAATGAAATACCATTTAATTGATGTTCTTTATCATTTTTATATGAGAAAAATACATTTTTCAACAGCATGGAGGTGAAGCCATCTTTTAAGATATTTGCTTTATAATCATCTTCTTCAAGGTCTTGTTTTGTTGTCATGTCCTCAAAAAGAAGGGTAGTGGGATAGTAGCCTATTCTAAGAACATTTACAGAAGCAAGCATTTGATTAAGGGTAGGCATTAACCTAATTGCAGCAAAGAGAAATACTCCAAGTGTGGGTATTAAGCTCTGAAAATCGTTTTGTAATGGAGTAAAGAACACAACTGCCAAAGTAAAAGCAATTACAAATATCAACTCAATAATGTGTTTTGGCTGTGTTCTTATTAGATCAGCATAAATATTATTTTTTGCATAAATGTCTACATTTTCCTTAAGAATATCTTCAAAAAAGTTTTGTTTTCCAAGAATCTTAATTTCTTTAAGACCTTGGATTGATTCATTTACTGTTTTTGTGACTTGTACACTAGAGTCAGTAATAGCTCTACTTTGGCTATCTAAAAGTTTTTTGAAAAAAATGTCATATATTAAAAGAAGAACTATCATCATTCCGCCGACATAAATTAAAAGTGGGCCTTCAACAATAGCTAAAACAATTACTATCGAAAGAAAAATAAGACCATCTGAAAGAAGCCTTAAAAATCCTTGTAAAACTTTAATGAATTGCATACTCATTGTTTGAATCATCTGAATGTATCTAGCACTATTTCCTTCTATATACTTTCTGTAATGCATATTAAGGTATTTATGTAGTAGAGATGTCTTAATCTTTGCTTGTCTATTGTAGGTTATTCTTAAAATGGCCCAGTTTACCAAGATTGAAGCAAGAGCTTTAATAATGAATAGTGAAACAAGTGTAATGCCTAAGAATGTAATAATTTCCGATTTCGAAGTAAGGTTTATGCTCTCAAAAAACCATCCATAACTAGATTGAAAATCCTGAAAATTCACAAGTATTTGTATAAATGGAAATAAAATCGCTAGGCTTAACGCATCAAAAAATGAAGTAAGTAAAAACAGTACAAGCAGTAATGGAAGTCTTTTTTTATCTTCATAAAGTAATGAGTAAATACGTATTAAATATTCTTTCATTTGAATAATTCTAATTTAATTAATCTTCTTAGTACTTTAGTAAAAAAGTTTGATTTAGAGCTATAAAGTTTTGAATCTATTATTCTATTAGACTCAGGCAATACCAATTGTTTAATATCTGAGAAATTTTCATAGAAATATATGTTTTTATTTTGATTTTTCCACTCTGTTCCAGCCTTTTCTCCTCGCCAAGAAATTTTTTGATAAATGCTGCTGGGACTTGGTAACAATGCCTTACTAATTACGAAATTTTGCATAATTTTGTACTGAAAAGACTCCTTTGAATAATAAAGTACCTCAGAATTCATATTTAATTCATCAAGGTATTTACTATTTGCTAGACAAGATATTGGATTAATATGTGGGGAAAAATCAAAAATATTTTTTGAACATGCTTCAAAAAAATTAAGAATATTTTTATAACTGCCACCAAAATAAAAGTCCGCAATTTGATACATATAATTTTCAAAAAATATTCCAGGAACTACGATCTTTTTTGGGTTTTCTAATATAAATTCCTTTAATTTTTGTATATTAATTTCTTGATCAGTCCTTACTCTTATAACAAAATCAACATTCTCTAATTTCACCAACCCCAACTTACATCCTGTGTACTGATTTAAATTATTGTTTACATTCATAATAGAGCTCATCTCTTTGCTCCAAGAAGATGGCACTTTTAATTTTGGCAGTTCTGGAACATCACTTTTGGAAAATTGATAGATTTCAACATTATTTTTAGACTTTATATATTCTGATAATTTTTTTGAGATCTTTTCATCTTTCCAAGTAGAAATAATTATTTTCTCGAACAAATTTCCATAGTTTTCAATATTACAAATTATTGTTTCATCACATTGGTGTTTAATGATTTCATTTTCGCTCGTTTCTGCCTTTTTTTTGTACGAACTTACACCTCTACCTATTGATAATAGAGGGCCTTGGATAATTAGACCAAATTTCACGATAGTCGAATATTATATGTTAAGTTCTAATTAAATTGTATTAATCAGAAAGTTCAATATAATTACCAAATTCTATGAAAAACCAAGATATATTAGTTATTTTCGACCTTGATGGCGTTCTAATGGAGTCTAAAATGCTTCATTTCGAAGCACTTAATAAATCATTAGCTAAATTTAATATATCTATCACTTACGAGGAGCATCTTGAAAAATATGATGGACTACCAACTAAAAGAAAGCTTGAGATTCTTAATGAAGAAAAAGGTTTAGATAAAAAGTTTTTTAAAGAAATATGGGAAGAGAAGCAAACAAGAACTATTGAAGTACTTGATGAGATTGATATTAGAATTGAGGGTATTACAGAGCTCGTTAAAGAAGTTTCGAAGGATTATATGGTAATGGTCGCAAGTAATAGTATTCGATCAACAGTAGAAAAAATGCTCCAGAAAATTGATGTAATAAATGATGTTGACTATTTTGTGAGTAATGATGATGTAAAATTTCCTAAACCTTATCCTGAGATGTATTGGCAGTGCATGCTAAAAGCAGGAGTTACACCCAAACAAACAGTAATAATAGAGGATTCCTTTGTTGGAAGAAAAGGAGCGCTAGATTCTGGAGCTAATCTATTTGCCGTTAAAAATCCTAGAGATCTCGTCGAGAAGAATCTACCAAATTATCTTAAAAAGTTTGATAATAGCAGCATGAACCAAATTTGGACTGATCCTAATATAAATGTTCTTATTCCATGCGCTGGAGCAGGCTCAAGGTTTGCACAAGCAGGATATACGTTTCCTAAACCGTTAATAGAAGTTTTTGGCAAACCAATGATACAGGTTGTTGTTGAGTCGTTAGCTATAGAGGGTAGATTCATATTCATTATTCAGAAAGAACATAATGAAAAATATAATATGAAATCATTTTTGAAAGCCATAAGACCTAATTGTGAGGTAATTGAAATAAGCGGAGTTACTGAGGGTGCAGCTTGCACAACACTATTAGCTAAAGAATTTATAAACAATGACAATCCATTAGTTATAGCTAACTCTGATCAATACATTAAATGGAATGCTTCAAACACCATGTATAACATGTCTGAAAGCAAAGTAGACGGAGGAATCTTAACCTTTAAGGCAACTCATCCAAAATGGTCTTATGCAAAATCAGGTGACGATGGATTTGTAACTGAAGTTGCAGAAAAGCAAGTGATTTCTGAAGATGCAACTGTTGGGGTCTATTATTGGAGCAAAGGATCTGATTATGTGAAATATGCTGAAGATATGATACAAAAAGACATACGTGTAAACAACGAATTCTATGTTTGCCCTGTCTTTAATCAAGCTATTGAAGATAAGAAAAAGATAAAAGTTTATGATGTTGAAGAAATGTGGGGCTTAGGTACACCTGAAGATTTAGATTTTTATCATAATCACTTTAAAAATTGAAATTCATAGCTCATCGGGGTCTATTTCAAGGACCTGACAAAGATAAAGAAAATAATCCTGATCAAATCTGTGAGGCTTTAGGAAAAGGTTTCGATGTTGAAATTGATCTAAGATGTGATGAGAGTAATAACCTTTTCTTGGGACACGATTATAATCAATATCCAATATCAAAAGACTTTTTACTTGATAGCATTGATAGGTTTTGGATTCATTGCAAAGATTTAGAGGCGCTAAACCATATCAACTTATTTCAAGATGCAAATTATTTCTGGCATCAAGAAGATGACTACACCCTAACTTCTAAGAATTTTGTATGGGTTTATCCTGGAAAAAAACTTCTGAAAAACTCGATTTTGGTGATGCCTGAATGGGATATGGAAGTTTCAAAAATAAAATTAGATAAAGAAATTTTTGGTGTTTGTAGTGATTATGTTTTGGAATTAAGAGAATCTAATTCTTAGAATCCTCTATTTCGTGAATTATTTCTAATACTCCTTGGCCAATATCTATAAATTTTTTAGGAACAAGTTTCTTTGATTCTTTAGGTTGAAAGCTATATGGGCTAATTTTGTAATGAGAAACAACATTTGATTCTTTTGATAAATTAATCTTTTCTTCAAGTTGCAGTACCTCAAAGATTAATTTAAATAAATCCAAGGTGCTTATAACTTGATGGCCTGTAATATTCACAGCAATATTTTTTTCATCGCTCTCTAAAAGACTTGCCGTCATAATTGCAGCATCTTTAACATGAATGTACTCTCTCTTTTCCTCACCATTTCCTGAAAAATCTATTTGTTTATTTTTTATAATTTCTGATATGTATTTTTTTAAACCGTTCCATTCTTGCGCTCTAGGACCATATAAAGAGCCATACCTAACATGAATATAGTCGAGGTTAAACTCATTTTGATACTCCTCAATCAGTAATTCACAGGCCTGTTTTGATTTTCCATAAAAGGAACCATATTTGCTGAATACATAGACAGATGAAGCAAAAATAAATTTTTCAATTTTATTTTTTCTACATCCTTCAAGAAGATTTGCTGTCCCAATAATATTTGTTTCTATAGTTTCAAGCGGTTTTTCTTTTGACTCTCCAATATCTGCGATACCAGCAAAATGAATGACAAAGTTAAATCCTTCTAGACTTTTAATTACATGTTCTCTGTCAAGTAAGTCGCTTTCTATAAATTTCTGATTGTCATTTATCCAAGTTGATTTTTTCTGATCGAATATAGTTACTTCATAACCTTTCTCAGTAAGTTCATCTGCAACATGGCTTCCTAAGAAACCTGAGCCACCTACAACTAATACCTTTTTTGCCATTTTATTTATACCTTAAATAATAACTATCATTGACCATAAGCTTTTCTACATCTTCCAAATCTTTAGGCGTATCAACACCTATTGTTTTAGATTCACATAAAAGCATTTTAATTGGAACACTATGTTCAGTGAATCTTAACATATCGATACTTTCTGCACGTTCTAAAGGACCCTCAGCCATATTGGCATATTCATAAAGAAGAGACTTCTTAAAAGCTACAACTCCTATATGTTTAAAGAACTTTTCACTATGACCTTTAAGAGATCCTGGTATTGCAGCTCTAGAAAAGAATGCAGCATAATTATTTAGATCAACTACTACTTTTGGATTATTTAAATCTTCGGCTTGTTCTTCTGAGATCTCATCCATAAGAGTAACTGTTCTGTCAGCATTATTCGAAATGTAATTTGCAAGCATTTTCAAAATTTCAGGAGAAAATAAAGGCTCATCTCCTTGATAAAGTACAACATTTTCAAAAGAATCATCAATTTTTGTAATTGCTTCAGCTATTCTTTCGGTACATCTTGTATGAGTATCTTTAGTATCTATAGATTTGCAACCAATAGATTTACTAAAATCATGAATTTCCTGATCTGGAGTAGCTATGTAGATATCGGAAAAGCATTCTGCTAACTTTGCCCTTATAAAGCAATGATGAAGCATTTCAATACCACAAATCTTTTCTAAAGCTTTCCCAGGGAATCTTGAAGAGCCCATCCTAGCCGGTATTATGCAGATTGTATTATTCATAAATTCTGAACATTATACTCCAGTTGTAATATACCTAAGCTATAAAAAATTCTCTACTTGAGGAATATCCTCATCAACTATCACGTGTTTATTGTATTCATTCTTGATAAAAAGAAACTTCATATCAAAGTGATTAGCACATTGAAGATCTGATTTTGAATCACCAATGAATAGGCAGCTATTTAAATTTATATCTTTTGATTCGATAAAATCTTCAACACACTCAATTTTTGTTTTTGGTGAGCCATAAACTTTTTTGAAGAATTTCCCTATTTCAATTTTTTCAATAATTCTTTCAATTTCATCCTGTGGTGTAGCAGTAATCAATATCGATTTATCTAACTCACTCAATATTTCAAGCACCCCCTCAACCCAATCTGAATTGATCACACCATCGAATACTAATTCCGAAAATCTATTAAGATATGCTTGAACATTACTTTCTTTTGTCTCTATACCTAAATACTCCATGTAATAAGGAATTTTTTTAAATCTTGATAACCCCTGATTGTTAATATGATGGCTGAGAATATACTCTTTTTGCTCTTTTTTAATATCTTCAAATAAATTGAAGAAAGCGTCGTTTTTTACTTGATTTGATTTTTTAATTACTCCATCAAAGTCCCAAAAGATGATTTTTGAACTAAAAATTAATTCTTTAATATCACTCATCCAATAAATTGATTAAATTTTCGCAAGCCCTTCGTTCCATTTGGTCTCGAACATATTCTGTTGACGATGCTACATGTGGTGTTGCAATTAGATTTTTACATTCTAAAAGCTTTCCCTCATAAGGTTCAGTTGCAAATACGTCTAAAGCTGCACCTTTAATAAGATTGGAATTTAAAGCTTCGTATAAATCTTCCTCGTTAATCAATCCACCTCTACTAACATTTATCAAATATGAGTTTTTACCCATAACTAAGAGTTCTTTTTTAGAAATCATATTTTTATTTTCCTCATTCATAGGCACATGTAGGGAAACAATATCAGAATTGCTAAGACACTCTTCAAATCCACAAATAGATATACTTTCATGTCTCCAGTCTGGGTCAGTACTTAAATCAAGTATGTCAAAAACTTTTATTTTTTTGACTCCTGCAGATAGTAAAAATTTACTAACATTTTTTGCAACTCTTCCACCTCCAATTAATGAGATAGTTGCTTCATTAAGGGATTTACCTAATGTTCTCTCCCAATTGCCTTGATTTAAATTATGTTGATGCGAAGAAATTTCCCTCAACAAATTTAATATAAATGTTAGTGTAAGTTCAGCAACTCCTTTTGCTGGCTCTTCAGGAGTATTAAAAATTTTTATATTATTTTTTGCTGCAATATCTAAATCGATATTATCTATCCCAATGCCAACTCTTGATATACCTTTTAAATTTACTAGCTTGCTTAGTAATTCTTGATCATATTTTTCAGTTCCAGCAATAACATAATCTGCTTTGTTAACTTGTTCATAAACTTCTTCATTCTTAATTTTTCTTCCAAGAGGATTTATTGTCACATCAAATGATTTTTCGAGAAAAGCCAAGTTGTCTTTATTAAATGGAAGGGTAGTTATATGAACTTTCAATCTAGTCATTTACACAATACATTATATTAAGTTTCCCATTATAACTATTTATAAGCTTGCCGATTGGTAAATTAATAACCTCTTCAGATTTGTTTTCAATTTTATTTATAAGATCATATTTATTCTTACCTTTAGCTATAAAAAGAATCTCATTAGTCCTCTTAATATATTTTTCTGAAAGTGTAATTCTATATTCAAAACTATCACCAATTTTTGTAGAAATTATTTTCAAATTATTACTTTCATCATTTTCAATAACTTCGGTTGAGGGAAATATTGATGCATAGTGACCATCATCACCCAATCCAAGTAAAGCAATATCAGGATGTTTGATCTTATTCAAAGCATCGGAGATCTTGTTTAATGAAATATTTTTATGGTTACTAATTGGAAAATCACATAACTTAAAAATATTGGAATTTGTTAAAGAAGATATTGTAAGAAAATTACTTCTCTCCTTATCACTCGTAATTCTTTCATCGCTTAAAATCAATTGGTTAAATCTTTTTTCATTAAAAAATTTTTTAAATAAAAAAATAGGCGTTGAACCTCCAGGAACTATTAGATTAGCATCTGAGCTAAAACGACTAAGATGTTTGCAAATAGCATGCTGCCAGGTTTCTAAGGTATCAAACTTATGAATATTTTGATTCATAAATACTAATAAGGTTCTCTAAATTATTCTTTATAGAATGATTTTCAATTTTTTGAATTATCTTATCTTTAAGAGCTTTATATTCATCAATTGAGTTAGAAGGTCTTGGTAGTTTTAATTTTTTATAAAGTTTTTGGTAACTTTTGTCATTTGCAATATCTAGTCTTTTGCAAATTTCAGACATAAAAAAGTTTGGATCTTTAGTTAATTTTTCAAAGGGAATTACAAGTAAATTTTTCTCATTAAAGATTTTTTTGCTCTCAATTTTTTCTGAGAGTGACTCAAGTTCAATATACATAATTGCAGCCTTTTCTATTAAAGAGACGCTGGCAAATAAATCTTGATTATCTTGAGAAACAAACCATGGAATCTGTTTCTTACCCAAATAAAAATTCATTTCTCTTGGATCCTCGCCTACTTTTTCGAAGTATTCAGCCCAATCGAGGATATTATAAACAGGATTTCTTACACACCTTAGAAAAAGGAGCCTTTCATTAAAACTTTCTACTAGTGGCTCACTAATTTGAAAGACATTATGAGTATTAATAAGCTGTATAGGTTTTTTAATTTCAATTTCTTTTGATATATCAGAGGTATCATCTTTAAATATTCTTAATAAATAGTTGAGTGATTTTGGATTTTTAAAAATCCCAGAGTCATCTTTTGGTCTGATATTAATCTCTCTACCAAGAAAATTATTATAAGTTGTAAGATCTGAATACATATTTAGAAGAATTTTTGTTGTATTTAAATCAACCTTCCCAAGAAAATGCAGAACAGATACCCATTCAGAGTGGTAGTCAAATTTTACTTTATCTACATTATCTAGAGCACCTACAAGAGGAGTAAGCAATGACTTTCCACATCTCCACATACCATCAATAAATATAGTTTTATTTTGATATGTATTTTTTCTATGAAGTTCACTCATTTATTATTTTTTCAAATTTCTCAAACCAAAATTTTTCATCACCAGGTTGTATAGTTTTATCATGCCTTTCATCAGTCCAATCCTTTTGTTTAATTCCCTTAACCTTTTCTAAAATCTTTTTCATGCTTAGTCTTTGAAATTTCCCTATCAGCTTTGAAATTTCGTTTCCAATAATAAATCTAAAATACATCTTGGTCTTCGATAGTTTTGAAAGCAAAATCTTTTTATTGCTTAGCTTTTTGATATTTTCAGCATATTCCAAGCATCTTTTCCCATCAAACTTTCCGTACCATTTTTCACAAAATTCATTAGCCAATAAAAAGCCTTTATCAGTACATTTATTTCTATCATCTTCGATCTTACTTATAGATCTGAGTGCTTCATCAGCATTTTTCACTGGAAATAATGGTAATTTTAAATCTTTCTCAGAAAACAAGATCTTACTTCTTTCAGTTTGCATTTCTATTGATGGAACTCTTTTAATCATTGCTTCAAAAGTTGATGTGCATACGTTATGAGCCATATGTATATCAGCCAAGTTCAATAAATCATTTATTGTTCCTGATTTCATTATAGTGATATTTTTGAGATTCTTTTCTTCAACAAGATCGACCCAAAATTTTGGAACTTCATTAGGATGTGGCTTTAAAACAACATGATATTGTGGAAAATTTGCAGCAACTTCTTCGATAATTTTTACTGTCATTTCTCTTAACTCTCTGTATATAGAGGCCTCAAGAAAGACGTCAGGAGGGTTTGAATTTCTCGTATTCACATTCTCTTGAACTTTATGAAGGTCTTCATCTGATAAATCAGCACTTGAACCAGCAGTTGCTATTGTGATAATTTTTTTATCTGAAGGTATTATGAATTCATTTAATAGCTCTTTCTTGGTTTTATTAACTGAATCAAACTTTGGGTGTAAAAAATCAATCCTTGGACAACCTATAAGTATTCTTTCTGGAGCTTTACCAGTAAACCCATTTTGTTCTTTTTCAAAGAATTCTCCTTGCCTTTCATAAAAAATTTCGTTCCAGTAAAAATATTGATCTGGAAAAATTTTTGGCTTTAAAAATCCGAACTCTTTCTGTTGTAAATTTCCCTCTACATCGTTGACAGCTACCTTAATATCATTAATTTTCCAACTAGCGAAAATATGATTTTTATATATCGGTTTTGGTAAAACTATTATGTTTGGAGAGAATTCTTTAACAATTTTATCTTCGTGCCATGGTGCACAATATGCGACTTCATAACCATCTTTTTTAAGATAAAATCCTATAAGAGCTGAAGCAGCAAGATCTCTATGTTTGTGATCAACAATAAATAATACTCTTTTCATTTATTCCCATTTAGCTAGAGGATATTTTTCCTCTAACATTATTTTTCTTGCATTTATTAAACCATCTCCAACAAAATTTAATAAATTTGCTGTTGATACTGCATCTATGTCTTTATGTGCTAGACCCTCTTTGAGGTGGTGATAGTTCCCAGCACCACCGCTAAATATTAGTGGTTTTTTATTATTTTGGGGAAGGTGTTTCATAATTTCATAATCAAAATTCATCCCAGTACCATCTTTGTCCATAGAATGAAGAAGGAGCTCTCCAAAATTAAGTTCAAGAATTTTTTCCATAAAAGCTATATCTATTTTTGAAAATTCTTTAGCTCCATTGTTCGTATAAACATAATAATCATTCTCTTTTTTTCTAAAATCAATATGTCCAATTATTGCTTGGGCTCCATAAGTTTTACTTATTTCATCAACTAAAGATGGGTCATGAAACAGTGAGGTATTTAAGTTAATTTTATCTGCACCAGACTCAAAAAGTTTCTTGGCATATTCAAGTGTTCTTATGCCTCCCCCTAAACATACTGGAACAAAAATATTTTTAGTAATTTCTGATACATTCTCCAAAAATTTATCGTGCTCTCTGTTATCTCTGGAAACATCAATTATGATTAATTCATCTATCGACTCGGCAATTTTTAAGAAATTGTAGTTTTTTAATAACCAATTAAGGTCACCAATCTTTTGTAGTCTGAAATTTCTACTTAAGTTAAAGAAGCCCTTATCATAATGTAGAGTAAATATAATTCTTTTTTTCAGCATTTTTTAAAAAAATTATCTAGTAGAATTAAGCCATTTTTCTGACTAATTTCTGGGTGAAATTGCGTACCAAAAATATTTTCTCTTTCAACTACGGATACAAATTTTTGTTTGTAGTCTGTAATACCTGCTTCATAGTCACCACTTGTAGACTCCATCGCATACGAATGGACAAAATAAAAGTCTTTTTGCTTTAATCCATCAAAAAGTACACTTTCATTTGTTTGAACATTATTAAAACCTACATGTGGTAGTTTAATACCAACGTTTTCTTTTAGTTTTAACACCTTATTTTTAAAGAAGCCAATGCCTTTTGATCCACCATCCTCTTCTGTTGACGAACCCATTAATTGCATACCAACACAGATACCAAGAATTTTTCTTTCTTTCTCAAGTACAGCTTCTTTAATACTCTCTACAAAACCACTTTTTTCTAATCTGTTATAAGCTTCTCTAGCAGAGCCTACCCCTGGAAGAATTATATGAGAAAAATCATTTATTTTTTCTGGATCTGATACAAGCTGATATTTTATTTTTAAATTATCTAGAGCATTTTTTAGGGACCAAATGTTCCCCATTTTGTAATCAATTATTGCAGTAGAAGATGTTGTCATTTAATGGTAAATGTTGGTTGCCATCTTCCATTTACTTTATCAAATAAATCCTTATTTACCCATTTATCAATGACTTTATTGAAATCGTCTTCGGTCATTTCATAATAATCGAGATATAGATCTAAGAAATTCTCTGGATAATTATTATCATACAAATTCACGAGACTGATTGCTTGATCTCTCGTCATTGCACCTCTTCTTATTTCAATTCCAGCATCTTGAGTTGCTCTTCCAAATCCAAATTTCAGATACATTAAATAAGCATGTAAAGCATAGAGTGCCTGGTCATTCTGGGCAAAATTAGTAAAGGTTCCAGTATTTGTATCTTCAGTTTCTTTCAGACCACAATGCTCTTTTGCAACAAGATAATTCCTGTATGAATCCCAAGCCTCATAATAAGACCAATGCGTAAGCGTAATTTTTTTGCAATCTTCCTCACTTGGAAATTTAAACCAGAATAACTTTGATTCATCAAGCTTAGCTTTTTCAAGTACTTTCTCATATCCTCCCTCAAGATAAACCTTTCGTTGATAACTGACATCATAAGTAGCCTGAAATTTCTTTTCTGTTGATCCGCCATATTCAATTTCTCCGTCTTCAGCATAAAAAATAAGTCCAATATTAAACCTTTTAGCTATTTGTAGAACTGCAGTATGAATACAAATTAACCATCCATAATAAGGGAAGCCTTTTTCGATAAAACCATATTTATTCAGAGCAGCCATTGCCTCTTCATCGGGACTTACATGTACATGTGAAAAACCTGAACTTACAAAGTTATAAACATTCTCTTGTCCTATTTTTGTTTCTAAGGGTGGTCTTACAGTTACACACAATGGCTCAACGCCATAGTCGCTTTTAAGTTTGTGAGCAATGTATGAGCCATCTTTGCCACCACTTACTGGAACTATGACTTTGTAATTATCTGAGGCATTAGTATATTTTTTTAGATTTTTCTTAAGCTCTTCTTCTCTTTCTTTCCAATTAAATGTCTTTTTCTCATCAGACCATTGGCATGCATTACATCTACCCTCTTGATCGAAAGTAATTCGAGGTCTTGTAGACATATTTAGACAGGAACTGCACCAAAAAACTTCTTTAGCCATAATAAATGCCACATTCTAACACTTTGTTAAGTTAAACATAAGAAATAATAGAGCCCTTATTTGAAGTTTTTAAAAAAAAACCTTTGGAATATAATTTTTATATGATTTTTAAAGTTCTAGCTTTTATTTATTTCAAAGTTTTTTGCAGTCTTTTTTGGTATTTTGCAAAATTTCGAAACAGATTTGAGTCTGATCAGAATCACTGCAATATTTGTTCAGGCAGTTTGGATGCCAAACAAATAGCAAAAATTGATTTAGCCGGTTATGTATCTTTATTAGATTCAAGTTTCTTGGGATCAGTATTTTATAGATTAAGGTTTCTATTTTTTTGGCCTTGGCTTAGGCAAAGTTTTTTAAAATATAAATATTTTATTACCAGTAAAAACGACTTATTGAAATATAAAAAGTGTCAAAAATGTGGAAGTCTAAATCTTATATTAAAAAATAACAGATCAAATAGAGTAGGGGACGACGATATTCACTATTTCTCAAAAATCAAAGATTCGAATGAAAAACATAATCAATATATTTCTAGATTTTCTGATTTTATAATCAAAGAGTCCTCAAAAAATAATTTTCCAAATGAAAAAATCCTTGATGTAGGTTCAGGAACTGGAGAAATTCTTGATTTAATTAAAAAGAAAGGTTTTGATGTAAAAGGCGTTGAGCCATCAGTTGGGCAATATAAGGCTTCAAAGAAATTTTTAGATTTAGACATTGAAAATAAATTTTATGAAAAAAGTTTATTTAAGAAAGAATCTTTTTCATTGATTTATAGTTTCCATAGCATAGAGCATTTTAATGATTGTTCTTCATTTTTTGAGTCTGCAAATTATCACTTAATGCAAAATGGAGCACTTTATCTTTCAACACCCTTAGCAGAGCTTGCAGAAAATTATGCTAATTCCAAAAAAAATGGCTTCTTTTCATCGAAGGATGAAATAATTTTTTGCTCTAGTCATGTGCAGCTGCTTTCAAGAAAGTTTATAGTTGAAAAAGCCAGTCAAAATGGTTTTTCTGTACATAAAGTTATGGAGAATGAGTCAAAAAAGATTTCCAAATGGGGAGAAAAGCCTTTTGGTTGCACTTTTAAGTTTATAAAGGATTAATTTAAAGAAAATCCACCATCAACTATAAAGTCTTGACCAGTTATATAACTGGAATCATTTGAAGATAGGAACAGATATGTTTGAACAAGGTCTGATGGCTTACACATTCTTTTCATCGGCGTTCTAGAAATATACTTTTCTTTGAAAGCTTCATCTTGTTGCAATTCTTTTCCTGCAATTTTCCCCTCTAAACCACCTGGACTAACAGTATTCACTCTAATATTATTTTTTCCGTAGAAAGATGCCATTTGCTTACAATGTTGATTAATTCCTGCCTTAATTACTGGGTAGGCAATATTTTCACTTAAATTTGTTCCTTCATACAGATTTTGCTTTTGCGGAATAGTTCCATATATTGAGCTTGTTAAAATAATACTTCCATTGGTATTTTTTCTTACCATTTGCTGTGCAAATAAATTAGAAATCCAAATATAACTTAAGAGATGAAGATCTAGATTTGTTTTAAAATTAGTTAAATTTGAGGTTTTAAATGTTAGATCTGCCCATTCATCAGTTTTTGGGTAAGAGCAATTTATGAAAACATCAGGATCTCCATGTTTTTCAGTTATTTCTAATAATTTTTTTTCAATATCCTCTAATTCAGCGACATCAATTTTTTCGAAAATAAAATCATTATTTGAATTATTAATATCTAGGTTTATGACTTTAGCCCCATTATCTTTAAGAAATTTTGCAACAGGTAAACCTATTGTTCCACTACCACCTAAAACGTAAATTTTTTTATTTTTAATAGACACTATTTTTTCTCCATAAGGAAAGAAACTATTTTCCAATCTAGCATCGTATCGATATCAATTGACCTTTCCTCAGGCATTTCATAAAAGGCAGTCTTTGATGTGATTAAATTACTTTTATTCATCAAGGCTTTATTCTTCCAGATATATATTGATGCATTCATTTCAAAAACCTGAGGTGATTTTTGTCGAGAATATATTTTTTTATTTGTTCTTTTTGAAATGCTCAATACATTTTTTTTAATTTCAATCATATTGAAGTATGGATTTTTTCTAGCCACGCAGCCAGTAATTAAATTTTGATAATTTCCATTTTGAAATTTTTTAAAAGAATTATGAATGTCACTAACTTGACGCAATGGGGAGGTTACATCCAAATCGATTACATTATCAAATTTTTTGTCCAACATTTTTTGGGCTTTTATAGCTGCATCTCTAATTACATCAACTTTGCCAACAAAGTCTTTTGATAATTGATTAGTTCTTTTTAAGGTATGAACTCCAAGTTTTTCAGCTATTTTTAAAATTTTTTTACAATCAGATGAAACAATGATATCTGAGAAAATTTTGCTTTTTTTTGCTTGTTCTATGGTGTGTTGAATCAGTGGTTTTCCTGCAATTTTCTTAATATTTTTATTTGGCACACCTTTTGAACCAGAACGTGCACAAATCGTACATAAATTATTCATTATCTTGTAGTCCCTCAATAAACTCTAAAACTTTTAAGGCTTCTTCTAAAGTACATAGTTTTTTTACATCATTATCAAGTAAAGATTTAATTTGTTCATCATAAGTATCTTGAATAAAGAAATTTGTTTTTTTTGTATCGAGGATTGTATTTGTTTCAGGAGAAATATTTTTAATTTCTGATGTAAGAAAATCTAAATTAATTTTTACCTCATCAGAAAATAAAGTTATATCTCTTTGTTCATTTTTATTTGCAATATCTAATGTAATTTCACATTTAATTTTATTTTTAGTATCCAAATCTAAAAATAAAAAATCATTTGCCTGTATATCTAGATTTGATTGCTTTTTATAAATACATTTTTTTGTTTGAAGCGATCCAAAAATAGAAAGAGCAAGATCTATTTCATGACTAAGCTCTAATGCCACACCTCCACCAGTTTCTGCATCTGAGCTGTAACTTTTTCTGTAGTCTTTTTTCCTCCAATTTGGAAGGTAAGAGAGACAGTTAAATATTATTTTTTCTATATTATTTTGAGAAATAATCTCTTTTATAATTTCGATAAAAGGGTGGAATCTCAGATTATAAGCACAAAAATACGTATTATTTTCACTTGAGAATTGTTCATTTTTTACGAAGATAGGTTTTTCTACAAGTATGCATTTATTTTTTAAAGATTCCTCAATGTAATTGCAGTTTTCTAGATGTTGGTATGTCGGAGTGCAATCTATAATTATATCAGGATCAAACTTATCAAGATCTTGAATATTTTTGGATATATTTTCAATTTCTAAATCTTGAGATGAGATAATTTGAATATTTTTTTCAGGAATAAATTTTCTAAGACTTGAAAAATGTTTTTTTCCAATCGAGCCAAAGCCTATTAGACTTACCTTTTTTTTTATCACTCTAATCTTGATTTAGCCTTTTCATATTCTTCCCATTGACCAACATCGACCCATTCATTTTCATCGATTGGGAAAACACCAATTTTCTTCTTCCTTTTCTTCGCGGCATTAATAAGATCAGTCATATCGAAGTATTTATTTTTAGGGATAAGTTTTAATAACTCTGGCTTAAGAATGTAAAGTCCAGTGTTCACAAGATAGTCAAAGGTTGGCTTTTCTTCAATATTATTTAGTTGTCCATTTTTAAAAGTATTGCAAACGCCATAAGGTATGGTTATCTCTTTTGTTGATGCAACTAAAGTAATATCAAAATTATTTGTGTTATGGAAATTCATTATCTCCTTACTATCAACTTTAAAAATTACATCACAATTAGTAACAAAAAATGATGACTTAATTTTTTTCGGAATGTTCTTTATAGATCCAGCTGTGCCAAGAGGTTTTTTTTCTTCAATGAAATTTACCTTAAAATCAGGTTCAAGTTCCTCAAAAAAAGCTTTTAAAATTCGAGCCTTATAATTTACTGTAAGAAAAAAATTATTAGCGCCAGAGAAATGGAATGGCTCAATTATTCTCTCTAAAACCGTTTTATTATTAATGGGTATTAAAGGTTTTGGCAAAATTTGCGTAAAAGGTTTAAGCCTTGTGCCTTTACCACCTGCCATTATTACTACTGGTACTCCTTTTAAATCATTATCCCTTTGTTTTGGTCCAAAATAATCAGTCCATTCAAGAATTTTCAAGATTTCTCCATTCTTTTTTATAACCGGAATAACCTCAAATCTTTCTTTTTGAAACAGCTCTTTAGCATCGGATTCTTTAAAATTTGATTCTGTAAAGAAGGTAGATTTTGAATTAAAAAAATCTTTGATAAGTGTTTTTAGATTTTTTCCCTTAAGCAATGCCTTTCTGATATCACCATCACTTAAAGTGCCTAAGAATTTTTTCTTATCATCAATTACAATCAGACACTTTTTGCCTTCAATAGACATTTTTTTTAAAGCATCCTTAAGCGATTGTTTTTTATTAATTTCCATTTTTATAAATCGTAAAATTTCTTTGAAATATCTTTTTTACACATCTCGATAATTTTGTTAACAATTATTTTAGATGGTTTAGAAACATTTTTAATATTTTTTTTGCTTTGCTTCTTTTGTTGTAAAACTTTTTCTATCTTATTTTTCAATTCACTTTTATTAAATGAGCTATTTACAGTGGTTTTTTCTTGATCTCTTCCTTCCTGTCGTTTGCCAATATTAATAGAACTTACTCCCATTATTGGAGCTTCAATGATGCCACTGGAAGAATTCCCTACAACACATTTAGTAAATCTCATTAAACTGTAATAAAGTTCAAAGCCTAGAGATTCAAAATATGCAATATTTTCAAAGTCTTTAATTTTTTCTTTCAGAAGTTTTTTTACTTCATTGCCTAAGAAATCTAAATTTGGGGACGTAAATAAAACTGATACATTTTCTAATTCGCCCAAAACATTAATAAAGTTCATCAGATTTTGTTTATTCTTTTCTTCACTTCCAATTTCAGGATGAAATGTAGCAAGAATTACATTTTGTTTGAGTTTTAACTTCAATCTTTTTTCAAGTTCTGACTTTTTAAGGAACTTAACATGACTGATTGACTCCCTTGCAAGCGGCCCGACATTAAATACTTTTCTTGGGTTCTCACCTAATTGAATAACTCTTTTTCTGTAATTTTTACTTGCTGTGAAATGAAGGTATGAAAATTTAGTTATGCTATGTCGATAGGCATCATCATATGCACCAAGTGTTAATTCTCCACCATGCAGATGAACAACTTTTATACCTTTCATATGTGCAGTAACAGCAGCACAAAAAATTTCATATCTATCTCCCAACAGCACAACCACATCAGGTTTGATTTTTTCATATGCTGCAAAGAAGCCATCAAAGGATTTTTTAAAATTATCTTTTACACCTTTTGAATCTGTCTTATCAAGAATTTTGAAACTATAACTTATTGGAATTTTATCTTTTTTGAAATGATTAATTGTTTCACCTTGAGATTTAATCGTATGTGAGCCAGTAACAATGACACTTGTTTTCACACCCTTACTTTTTCTTGATAGACACTCTTTAATTGAAGGTAATAGGAGGCTGTAATCAGCTCTAGTAGAGGATACAAAACATATACTAGTCTTCATAAAAACCTCCATTTGGAATTTTTATAATTGAATCTTTAGAAAAGTCTTGTTCTGCCTCTTTTCCAATAACATCATTCCAGTTTTCAATTGATATGCCAGAGCTCGTTCTTTTTGAAGTAATATTTTCTTTAGAAAATTGTTCACCTTTTTTAATATTTTTAAGAGCAACAATGTATCTTCTAGCATGTTTAATGTTTCTTAATTCACTTTTAGATGGTACTTTTCTATTTTCTCCAAGAAAAATTTCAGTATCTCTAATATCCTTAACAAATTTCGTAAACTCATCGGGATCCATACTTGCTTTATGATCGGGTCCAGAAAGATTTTTGTTTGTTGTAATATGTTTTTCGATAACTTTTGCCCCCATACAAACTGCACCCATTGATACATTATTTCCTAGTGTGTGATCTGAATATCCAATCCTACATCCAAAATTTTTCTTAATTTCTTCTATTGCTCTTAAATTTACATCTTCAATTTTAGTTGGATAATCTGTATTGCAATGGAGGATAATTATTTTATCTTTAGTTATTTTTTTGCCTTTTAGTAGAATTTCCAATGCCCTGGATATTTCATCTATAGTGGACATACCAGTTGATAGAATCAATTCAACCCTTTCTTTTGAAATCCTCTCAAGATAAGGCACATTATTAATTTCTCCTGATGGAATTTTGATAAAATCAAGTTTTAAATCGATCAGAAATTCTAAGGATTCATTATCAAATGCAGATGCTAAAAAACCAATTCCTATTTCGTCAGCATAATTTTTTAGATCTTTAAATACATTAAAATCGAATTCAAGATTTTCTAACATCTCTTTTTGAGATTCGTTTTTATCATCTTTTTTTTGATATTCTGCTTTTTTAGCTTCGGCAGTTGAAAGAAGCTCACTTTTAAAAATTTGAAACTTTACGTAATCAGCACCTGAATCTTTGGCTACATTTATAAGTTCTTTGGCAATTAAAACATCTCCGTTATGGTTTACTCCTGCTTCTGCAATTATTATTGTACTCATTTCAATACTGTTCCAGATGGCACATTTTCAGAAACATATTTACCTGCAGAAATTACACAGCTATCACCTATTGATATACCATTTTTTATAACTGCACCACTCCCAATAAATGTTCCTGCTCCTACATCAACATTTCCATTAATAATCGAACCAACTGATACATGGCAATCGTTAGAGATATTACAATCATGTTCAATTATTGAGCCAGTATTTATTATGCAATTATTTCCTATACTTACATTAGCGTTAATTATTGCTTCCTTAAAAATAAAGACACCCTTTCCTAAAGAAGTGTATTTGCTCACATTTGCTTGAGAAGAAATAACATTTATTAGGTCAAATCCATCTAAACTTAATTTTTTAAAAAGATTTTTTCTTGGCTCACAAGTTTTTATTTGGCCAATCCCAATAACTGCTTTTGAACTAATTTTCATAAGATCATCTGTTTCTGAAAAGATTTGGATTTCTGGCGATGAATTAAATTTGATTATATTTTTTTCTAGAGCCTCGTCAGATTTTTTAACAAAACCTGCTATTTCATGACCCTCACATTTTAGAACTTCGAAACAAGAGACTGCATGACCTCCACATCCAAAAATAAGGACTTTACTCATTTATGACTCCTGAAATATATTTTATATCCTCTTCATTAAGACCAACAGAAGAAGGCAAGCAAATACAGTTATTTACTTGTTCAATTGCATTTGTAATATCAATCTCTTCAAAATGTTTTAAATATTCTTGCTCGTGACATAATTTCCAAATTGGTCTTGCTTCGATACCATTGTCGTTAAGTCTATTTAAGATCCCATCTTTATTCCCATTTAAAACTTTTAAAATATTTAACCAATTATTATTTCTGGCGTAATCAGGAGTATCCATGATTTCAAATTTCTCATTCTCTTTGAAGTATTTTTTATATAAGTTATGAATATCATTTTTCTTTTCTAAAATAGCTTTTAAATTTTCTGCCTGTGCAAGCCCTAAAGCTGCATTAATATTGCTTAATCGATAATTAAACCCCATTTCATTATGAACATAATTAAAAGAATCATCTTTTGCTTGTTTAGATAAGTAATCAACTTTTTTAAAAGAATGTTCTGAAGCAGTGAGAACAGCTCCACCAACTCCCGCAGTGACGATTTTATTTCCATTGAATGAAATACAGCCAAAATCACCGATTGTACCTGTATGCTTCCCTTTAAAATCTCCTGATGTATATGTGGTACCAAGGCTTTCAGCTGCATCTTCAATTATTAAAATATTTCTTTCCTTACAAATTTTTATCAGTTTTTCAAAATTACAAGCATTACCCCAAACATGCACCACAATTATGGCAGCAACTCTTTTTCCAGTTCTTTTATTAAAAGTTTCACCATTTTTTTGTTCACAATTATTTTCTAAAAAATTAATCACCTTATTTTGGTCAATATTGAAAAATTCATCGCTATCAAAAAATACAGGAGAAGCTTTTGAATAAAGAATTGAATTTATTGATGAGATGAATGTTAGTGTTGGTGCTAGCACTTCATCACCACTTTTAACACCTGCAGCTGTTAAAGCTAAATGAAGAGCAGATGTTCCATTCATGCATGCGACAACATAAGGAGAGTCAGTTATTTCTCCAATTGAGCTTTCAAATTTTTCTAGATATTTGCCACTACCACTAATCCAAGTAGATTCTATTGCATCCCGGACATAGTCTTTTTCTTTACCAAAGAAAAAAGGTTCTGAAAGAGGTATCCTTTTAGACATTATATTCACCCATTTTTTCAGATGAATTATCTTTTAACCATTTAATTGTTTCCTCTAAACCTGAATCTAAATCAAATTTTGGTTGCCATTCTGTAGCAGCCATTATTTTTGAGTTATCACAATTAAGTCTCTCAACTTCACTATTTTCTGGCCTTTTTCTTTCGTCCTGACCAACAATTTTGTATTCCTTTCCTAATATTCCAGCAATTTTTGAAACCAATTCCTTAATAGAAATTTCTTCATTCATTCCAATATTAACCTCTTCTCCAATTAGCTTTGCTGACTCCATTATCTGAAGAAAACCAGAACAGGTGTCCTCTACATAAGTAAAGTCCCTTGTAGGTTCAATATTTCCTAAGTTAACTTCGTTACCAACGATAAGTTGTGAAGTAATATTAGGTATGATTGCCCTTGAGGATTGTCTTGGACCATAAGTATTGAAAGGTCTAACTATCTTTATGGGAAGATCAAAAGATTTATGAAAGCTAATTGCTAATTGATCAGCTGCTATTTTTGTTGCAGAGTAGGGTGATTGCCCTACCTTTGGATGATCCTCATCCATTGGAATTTTTTGAGCAGTTCCATAAGTCTCACTGGTACTTGTTATAAGGATATTTTCAACACTTTTTTCTCTAGCCGATTGAAGCACATTATATGTCCCCTCAATATTTGTTTTGATATATGCAAGAGGTGAGTTGTAAGAATATGGAATCCCAATTAATGCAGCAAGGTGAAATATACAATCCACATTTTGCATTGAATTACTTACACTATCAAAATCTCTTATATCACCAAGAACCATTTCAAAATTACCTTTATGTTTTGAATTCTCAAGCCATCCCCAATGATTTTCTGAGTTATATCTATCAAAAGCTATAACCTCGAATCCCTCTTCAACACATCTTTCAGTTAAGTGGGAACCTATAAATCCCGCAGCTCCCGTTATTAGAATTTTTTTCATAAATTTACCTTGTAATATTCTTTGTACCAGTCAATAAAGTTTTTCACTCCAATTTTAATGGATGTTTTAGGTTCATAACCAGAAAAATCTTTCAAACCAGAAATATCTGCACTAGTATCTGGCACATCTCCAGGCTGAAGGGGCATTAAATTTCTTTTTGCTCTTTTTCCAAGATTATTCTCAATCTCATCAATAAAATCTTCAAGATTTTCTGGTTTTCCTCTTCCAAGATTAAATATAATGCTTTTACAGAAAGATCTAGAAGGATCCTTCGAATCGAAATTTGAATCGATCAATTCTTTTTTTGAAATAGATGATAAATAGATTCCCTCAACAATATCATCGACATATGTAAAATCTCTGCTGTGATTGCCGTTGTTGTAAACATCAATTTCTTTATCTTCAAGTATATTTTTTGTAAATTTAAACAATGCCATATCAGGTCTGCCCCATGGACCATAAACAGTAAAGAATCTTAATCCAATGCATTCTGTTCCATAAAGATTTGAATAAGCATGCGCCATTAATTCATTTGTTCTTTTAGATACGGCATAAAATTGAAGAGGGTGATCAACTCCATGTGATTCTTGAAAAGGTTGTCTAATATTTCCACCATAAACAGAGCTTGTAGATGCATATAATGTTCGAACTAAGTTTTTGCTATCTTTTGCAAATTCCATTATGTGCAAAAAAGAGTCAATATTAGCTTTTATATAATCCTCTGGATTTGTAATTGAGTGTCGGACTCCTGCTTGCGCAGCAAGGTTTATAAACAATTCTGGATTTATCTCATTATATTTATTTTTAATTTCAACTTTTGATATATCAGCTTTAATGAAATTAAAATTTTTATCTTGTTCTAATATTTTATTTCTATCCTCTTTAAGATTTGGGTCGTAATAATCATTAAGATCATCTATTCCATATACTTCAAAACCTTCTTTGAGAAATCTTAGTGCAGTATGAAAGCCAATAAAGCCTGCAGAACCTGTAATAATAACTTTTTTCATCTATTCTTTTTTATGAAAGGGAATTATCACATGATAATCACTAAAAATGCAGAAAATTGGGTTAAATATGCTAATTTCTCTTACATAAAGCCGTTTTAGAGGCTCATTTCATTGAGACTTTAATGTTTAAGGTATAAAATCCACATACTATGCGACTTATACTTATTTTAATTGCCTCTTTTTTATCACTAAAAATGGGCTCACAAAACCTTTCACAAGAAAATTTAAATTATTTGAATATGCTGCCACCTGAGGCTAGAGCACAGGTTATAGGACAATTAACTGCTGGAGATGCTGGAGCAGGGATGTTGGGCATGGGAATGATGGCTACAATGCCTCCTGTCGCTAGTTCATTATTTGATAAAACTGAGAATACTTATGCATCAACATTGCTTGGTTCAAAGAGAAAATTTGGATATGACTTTTTTACAAAAACTCCAAGTTCTTATGCTCCTCTTATAGATTTACCAATACCTAATACTTATCAAATCAATCCAGGCGATATTTTAGAGGTAATAACTGTAGGAGCAGATCAACTTAAAAGGCAGTTGAGAGTAGGTCTAAATGGTGTTCTTCAAATGCCTGTAATAGGTGATGTACAAATTGCAGGATTAACTCTTGAACAAGTAAACATGAAGGTTAACGAAATATATTCAAAAACTTCTCTTGGAACTGAAGTAATAATTTCTATGCAAGATTTACAGCCATTTCAAGTTTTTGTATTAGGAGCTGCAAAAAATCCTGGAGCATACACCGTAAATCCCCTAACAACTGCATCAAATTTATTAATTCTATCCGGCGGGGTAGAGGATTATGGCTCATTAAGAAACATGCAAATTAAAAGAGGGGAAGAAACATATCCATTTGATTTTTATAAACAGTTAATTTTTGGAGACAGATCAGGTGATAAGACTTTAAGACCAGGTGATACAGTATTCATTCCACCTGCTATCAACTTTGTTGAAGTTAAAGGAAAAGTCAATAGACCTTTAACTTATGAAATAAAGAAAACAGATACTATTAGTGACATTCTTACATTTGCACAAGAAGCGCTTTTCGATGCTGATATGGATAGATTGGTAATTAATTATGTTGATCAAGATCAGATTACAAACAAACAAATATCTGCTTCAGATCAATTTGAAGATGTAACAAAAATTTTATCAATGGATATAAGAGGCAAAGGTTTGGAAACAAACCTAAACCCAGTTGTAGTGGGCCCCGTAAAGCAAAATGATTTCATTTATTCAGAAAATATTAAATTAAATGAGCTTATAAAAAATCTTGAGTTTGCTGACAATGTCTATCCTTTCTTTGGAGTGGTAATGAATGATGTTGGAAATTTTAAGCTTTCTCCATTTAGCTTATCTGATGCAGATACCTACAGAGATATTGAAGTGAAGCCTAATTCAGTCATAAGATTTTTTGCTAATGAAGATATTAAAGTATTCAACGATCTTCTTCAGGAATCAGCGGAGGACCTGGACAAACTTGAGAATAGATTGCTTAAGAGCTTTTTTGAAGTTGTGGCAGTTGAATCCGTAGAAGAATCTGATCTGTCTGCTCCACAGCCACAAACATCCAATGCGTTAAAAAGGGAAATAGAAAAGAGATTTAATGAAAACTTTATTGAGGATTCAGTTCAATCTAGATTTGAATCTCAGATTGTCGGCGAAGATGCTCTTGAAGACTATAAAAATCAGAGAGAGCTAGAACAAAGAAAGATGGCTGATGCAAGCTCTAAACTCCTTAAGTATGAATTTTTACTTACAAATCCAGAAATATTTAAACTTTTGAAATCACATGCAATTACAGTTGAGGGAGAGTTTACAAGAAATGGACTGTATCCAGTTTTTGGATCGGTTGAGATAAATAAAATTATAGATTTTATTGGCGGTTATACCCCAATGGCAGAGAAAAGTATGGTCGAATATATCGACTTATCAAACAATATCTCTGTTTTATCACCAGATAAAAGATATTTGGTTAAAAACCCTATAAATGCTTCACTCACTGTTCCTTCAATAAGCTCTAAATATGTAAGAGTTAAGGTTATGGGAGAAGTAAATAATCCTGGAGAATATACATTGCTTCCGGGCACTACACTCGAGGAGCTTTACAGACGTTCAGGTGGATTAAAAAGTACTGCATCAAGCAAATCTATTTTCCTTTCAAGAGCATCAGTCAAAAGAGCAGAAAAAGAAGCTTTAGAAAACTCAAAGAAAAAGTTATTGGATGGAATCTTTTACAATCTTACAAACGCAAATTCAGCACAAACAGGCGGTTCAGTAGGAGAACTTGTTTCCATATTCAATTTAGCTGATCAAACTGAACCTATTGGCAGAGTTGTTGGAGATCTATCACCTGAAAGCAAAACTGCAAAAGAATTGATTCTAGAGCAAGATGATGAGATATATGTTTTTAATAAACCACAAATTATAAGTGTTATAGGTGAAGTGAACTCCAGTTCAACACTTGTTTTCCAAGACAATAAAGACCTTAATTTTTACATAGAATCAACTGGAGGATTTACTAAATATGCCAATAAAAGAGAGGTATACGTAATTTCCTCTGATGGAACAGCTAGACCAGTTAGTGGAAATTACTTCTCTTCAGACTTCTATAGACTGGCGCCAGGCGATACTATTGTAGTACCGAAGAAGCTAGGGGGAATTTCAGGATTACCATTAGTACAGGTCATTACAAGATCAGTTTCAGACATTGCTTTTGCTGCAGCATCTTTAAATGCTATAAGTGATTAAAGTAAAATATAAAACTTCATGAAAAAGCTTATTCTACTTTTTGCAGTTGCGTTTAATTTAAATTCAAATGAATTTTTAACAGGCTCTCTAGTTGATTATTCTGGGCTTATTAAAATGCCTAATGCAAGGTTTAATAATGAGGGCAAGGTATCATTTAATTACTCAAGATACGATCCTTATGGAAAGTATGTTTTTCAATTTTCTCCATATGACTGGTTTGAAGGTGCTTTATTCTATACAGATATCAATTCATTAGGTTATCCAGACTTCGAAAGAGGACCTGGAGGCATGCAATCTCAAAAAGATAAAGGCTTTAGTTTGAAAGCAAGGCTTTTTAAAGAGGGTGAATGTTATGGCCTAGATTACGCATTCTGTGAGTATTTGCCTAATGTAGCAGTTGGACTAGTAGATTTTGCTGGCACATCATTAACAGCATCTGAATATGTAGTTGCAAGTAAATCATTTGGAAGGTTTGATCTTACTGCAGGTCTAGGTTGGGGAGCTCTTGGCAGTACTGATAACATTGGTGGAAATCCTCTTTCAATATTAACTGATAAGTTTGATCAAAGGGGTAGTGGTTACAGTTTGGGACTTATGGGAGGTGTTCCAGGAGTATCAACATGGTTTAGAGGCACTACTTCAGTATTTGGTGGCGTTGAATATGTAATTCCAAAAGCTAGATTTTATCCTGTGAATTCTAAGATCAAATTAGAATATGACAGCATTGATCATGAATTAGCTGATTTTTGCAGGGAATGTGAAGGAGATAGGTTCGAATCTTTAGACTCACCAATAAGTCTTGGATATGAGGTGATAGTAAACAAGAATTTAAACTTCGGTCTTTATTATGAAAATATGTCTCAACTTGCTTTTAGATGGCAGGCTGGTTTTAATTTTGCAAAAAAGAAAGATCCAGTACTTCTAAATACCCAAGGTGATTATTCAGATTTTGAGTACAAAGTTTACTTATCATTATTAGAGGATCTAAACTCAAATGGAATTTTAGTACAAAAAGCGCATTACGATGAAAAGGAAAAAACATTATACATAAATTATGCTCAAAGCCTTTATAACAATGAAGATGATGCCAGACTAGTAGTTGAAGATTACGTTAGAGGAAAATACAGCTTCATTAAAAACGTAGTTACTGTCCCTCAATTTGGTCCTTACGTACTTTTAGCACAAAACACCGATGTAACTTTTGATTGGGATAAAAAGTTTGAAGATGGATACATTGCTAATAATAAAATTCAAGATTTTAAACCTATTATAAAATATCCAGTCTTCACATATGGTTTCAGACCAGGATTTAAAACTCATGTTGGTTCGGTCAATAAATTTGCATTTAGAGAGTTATCATTGAATGTAAATTTTGTTGCTCTTTTTAATAGGCACCTCGAATTTAATACGCTTTATACGTACCCTTTAACTGACGATTACAAGAAATTAAATTACTTTCCTGAGACTACGAGGTTAGAACCCGTCAGGGTTTTAATACAGCAATATCTAAAACAAGGAAAAGAGGGTTTTGAGTTTGCACAATTAGATTATGTTAGAGGCTTTAAAAATGGTCATTACGTTTTTGCTTCAGCCGGACATTTTGAGCTTATGTTTGGAGGACTAAGATTAGAGTATTTATATAAACCATATAACAGTAAATTTGCTATAGGCTTTGATACCGCAAGAGTGAGGCAAAGAGCATTTGATAAGTCATTATCGGGATTTAGAGAATATGAAACAACAACTTCAAATATTAATTTTTATGCTAGAGAGCCATTTTTTAAATTAAATTTAAAGTTATCCTATGGTAAGTACTTAGCTAAGGATGTTGGTTATACGGTAGATCTATCAAGGTCGTTTGATAATGGCTCTAGAATGGGCGCCTTCTTTACAAGAACAGATGTTAGTTTTGAGGATTTTGGAGAAGGAAGTTTTGATAAAGGTATTTACGTTATGATACCTGTAGATTTTTTCACTCTTTTTAGGTCTAAAAATTACAGAGCTGCCGGTGTTGTTGGAACAGGATATAGGCCTCTGACTAGAGATGGCGGCGCTAAAATTGCTATGAACCGTGAACTGTATTTCATGGTTGAGCAATCATCAATCTTCGACTAAAAACTTTACTACTTATTTTCTTACTTCATTTCAGTTTTCTTTCCTTTTTGAAATCCGGAAATAAATATACACCAATGAATATTCATTATTCGTAATGAGTCTGGCTTTAAGTGAACTTCCTCATAAGTGGTTAGATATTTTTTAGTTCATCAAAAAAGCTCCTTTCAAAGCCATACATATCATCAAATCACTTCTTATAGAGGTGTCTGCTTATTAGATTTGTATAGTTTCCTTTGAGGCAATGATCAAATCATTAAAACTATATCCAAAAAAAAAGAGCATCCTAAGATGCTCTTTTCAATATTTATTAACTTACTACAGTTGCGCTGTTGTATCAGTATCAGTCGCAGTACTTGTACCTGTTGAGGTAGTACTTGTAGTTGTAGTAGTTGTAGTTGTGCTAACCACTTCCGGTGCCGGTGTTGGCGCTGGTGTCGGAGCCGGTGTTGGCGCTGGTGTAGGCGCTGGTGTCGGAGCCGGTGTAGGCGCTGGTGTAGGAGCCGGTGTTGGCGCTGGTGTAGGAGGCGGTGTGTCATCGTCATCATCAGCAAGCTGTGATGCTGCAACTAAACCTGCTAGAGCACCTGCAATTTGCCCTACAGATAGATTATCAAGTAATCCACCGTCTTCAGATGAATCTTCATCTACTTCTACTTCATCCTCAACAACTGCTTCATCATTATTCGTTGCGGCTGCTGATGCTTCCTCGTCAGCTACTAGCTGTGCGTATGGCAAAAATGCTATTGCCAAAATTATTCTTAAAATATCTTTCATATTGTCAGTCTCCTAAGCTACCGTGTTTCTCCTAAACAACAGTTTATATCCTTATAGTTAGAATCGCAAATAATAAGTTGAAAAAACGAAAATGTAAATAATTTAGCATCTACATTTGGGTTTTAAGTCAACTATCCTCTAGCCCCCTAACAAGACGATATCTGTTTATATTAGACATTAACAACAATATTGCAAGCAAAATGCCAGTAAAAACTAAATTACATTTATGTGAAATTTTTATCGAATTAAAAGAATTATCTTGAAATTGACAATTACTTATGATCGAGACAATTATTTTTCCTTGCGAAAGTATATGAATTATAATGTTTTCGATTTTCATTTATGTAATGAAAGAAAATAAATTTGGAAATAAAATCAAATGACTGTTTTTCTAATATCATTATTTGTAGCAAGCTCTCTAATATTTCTTGACATGTTTCTAGTGCGTGCTGGCATTAAAAACCTGAGAGAGTCTCCTCAAACCTTACACAAACAATCTGTCTCAAGATTTGGCGGCATTGCTATATTTTTATCCCTTCTAATAGCTTCAAATATATCAGATGAAAGTGAATACGAGTTTTTACGAAATTTACTTCTTTGCACATCTCCAGTATTTCTAGTGGGATTTATTGATGATATGAAAATCTCTATTCCACCCTTTGTTAGATTAATGTTAATCATCCCATCTTCATTATTGTGTTATTACTTTCTAGGAACTAAAGCTGAAAGTTTAGAAATTCCATTTATAGATCTACTTTTTCAATATGAAATTTTTGTAATTATATTCATTTGCATTGCCTTATCTGGAATGATTAATGCATTCAATATGCTCGATGGAATAAATGGGTTGTTATTGTTATTTTGCCTTTCAACATGTATTTCAATAATTGTATTTCCTCAAAGCTCTACTTCATTGGAGTTTTACTACTATCTTGTGGCTTTGTTTTCATCAATTTTGGGGATATTTATTTTAAATTTCCCTTTAGGAAGAATTTTCCTTGGAGATGGTGGCGCATATTTTTTGGGTGCTGCAATCTCAGTGGGCCTCATCAAGTACTATCAATCAAATGATTTATCACCTTGGTATGTTCTTTTGATGTTGATTTATCCACTGACTGATGTGATATTTTCTATAGCAAGGAGAATTATTTCTAAATACTCTGCTCTTGAACCAGACAATAAACACCTACATCATCTCATTTATAGAAGGGTAAAAAAAATGAGCTTCTCATCTGAGAATCTGAATCACAGTTTAGTCACTTTATTAACTTTCGTACTGTACTTTCCATTTTTGCTGGGTGCTAACTATTTTTCTCAGGATACCTCAATGCTTCAAATCCTTTGCTTGATATTCTTTATGTTTTATCTTTTTATTTATTTTTTATTGGCACCCAAGGATTTTTTCTCTAAAACATGAATTTGTTAGTTACGGGTGCGGCAGGCTACATCGGAGCATCATTTTCCTACGAGGCATTAAAAAAAGGCTTTAGGGTTTATGGTTGTGATAATTTTATTAATTCCGATGAAACAAATATAAAGATACTAGAGAACAAGTTTCCAAATGATTTCATATTTAAAAAAATTGACTTATCTACTGAACTAGAAAAAGTTAAAAATTTTATTTCAAATAAACAAATTGAATGTGTTATTCATTTTGCCTCATTAAAATCTGTTGAAGAATCTGAAAAAATTCCTAATGAATACTGGAGAAATAATCTTGACTCAACTTTTAATGTTCTTAAAGCAATGGAGGATGAGGGATTAAAGGCTTTAGTTTTTTCTTCATCTGCATCAGTTTATGGACAATCAAAAATACAGCCACTGACCGAGGACACAAATCTTATTCCTGAATCAACTTATGGTAAAACTAAGCTGGCAATTGAGTTCATCCTCAAAGACCTTGCAGAAAAAAGCCTCATTAACGTTGCCAGTCTAAGATACTTTAATCCTATTGGCTCTCACAAAGATGGCTTGATCGTTGAAAGTATCTCGGATAATCAGAGCAATATAATGCCGAAAATAATTAGAGTTGCTCTTGGTGTGGATAAAAAATTTACTGTATTTGGCAATGATTATGAAACTAATGATGGCACTGCTGAAAGGGATTATATACATATCGAAGATTTAATTTCCGGACACTTAGATGCTGTAAAGTTTATTTTGCATAGTAAAGGATTTATTGAGCTTAATTTAGGGACAGGAAAAAAAGTTTCAGTATTAGATTTACTGAAAACCTTCATGGCTGCTAGTAGAAAAGAGGTGCCTATAGAATTTTCCTCAAGAAGAGCAGGTGATGTTCCTGTATGTTATGCAGATCCAACTAAATCAAATAAAATGATAAGTTGGAAATCAAAGTTTGGTCTAAAAGAAATGTGCGAAGACTCTTGGAGGCCCTTTCAAAATAGTGATGAATTTAAAGGAAAATCTTAGTATTGCAAAAGAAATAGCTCGTGAAGCAGGAGATTTCCTTCTTGATAATAAAAATAAGACAAAACAAATTTTTTCTGAAGAGGGCAGGGATATAAAGCTTGAAATTGATAGAGCTACAGAAACAAGAATTAAAAAATCACTTAAAGATACTGGAATTCCAGTGCTTGGAGAAGAGTTTGGAGGAAATTCAATTTCAGAAAATTCTTATTTATGGGTAATAGATCCTCTAGATGGTACTTCAAATTATTTCAGAGGACTTGATCAATGTTGTGTGTCTATTGCACTTCTCAAAGGTACAGAAGGGTTAATTGGAGTCATTTATAATTTCAATACCGATGAAATGTTTGAGTCAGCAAAAGGAATGGGGGCATTTTTAAATGGTCAAAAAATCAAGGTCTCAGATGTAGATAAAAGAGAGAAGGGATATCTGACAACAGGCTTCCCTTCTTCTAAGGAAATGAAAGTTAACGAAGAATTTATATCTTTGCTAAAGGAATTTAAGAAGGTAAGAATGTTTGGAAGCGCAGCCTTATCTTGCGCATACATCGCTTCTGGAAAATGCGATTTTTATACTGAAAAAGGAGTGTATATATGGGACTTTGCTGCAGGGATTTCTTTAATCGAAGAAGCAGGAGGTTCAGTAAATTTTGAAGAGATTTCAGAGGGCAGATATTCTGTTAGCTTTTCTAATGGAAAAATATGAAGATTGCTGTAGTTGCTGATAAAAAGTCAGGTCATTTAACACAGTGTCTAGGCTTAAGAGATGTGATTCAAGATTATGATCATGAAAAAGATGTCCTATTTTTGGGAAAAGATTTTATCTCTTTGCCTGGGTTTCTAGAGAAGCTTTTTACTTTTTTTAAAGAAAATTTTTATTTATTTATTCTTAGATTGCTAAATCCAAGCATTGGTGACAAAAAGTATGATCTAGTTATATGCTCTGGTTCCAGAACTGTGATGCCTGCGTATCTTGTATCTATTAAAACGAAGGCAAAAATTGTTTACATTGGCACTCCTAAATTTAGGGTGATGAAAAAATTTAATGGAATAATTTCAACAAAAGAAGACATCAGTTCTGCTTTTAAAGTTATTTCAACTGTAATTCCACCTACAAAATTTAAACCTTATTCAAAAAAAATCGAACCTAAAAAACAGAGTTTAGTAATGCTTGGTGGTGATGGTAGTGGCTACGACTATGGTGAAAAAGATTGGTATAGACTCTCTTATGAATTTAAGAATATCAATACTACTTTTTTAAATTCACGAAGAACTCCAAAATTTGCATGGACAAATCTTAAGGAGAATGCTGGAAAAAAACACGAATTCCTAGATCTAAAAGATACTTCATTTGAAATTTTACAAAATGCCATAGATTCGCATTCCAACATATTCGTAACTGCTGATAGTACCAGCATGATTTTAGAAATTATCTCAAGGGGGTATTTCGTAAATGTCATTGAGCTTAGAGGCCCTTTAAAAAGAGAACATCACCACGACATAATCGAAGGTTTCGAAAAAAAAGGGATATTGAAAATCTTGAGATTGAATGAACTTCATCATTCAAAAGATAAGTATGAGGGCGGTGTTCATAGTTTTGTTACTGAATATAGACAAAAGCTTAGAGAACAGTTAATAAAATTAGTATGAGATCAGTTTGTTGGTTTAGAAACGACCTTAGAGTTGAGGATAATCCTGCTCTCTATAATGCTTGTCTTACATCAAAATCAGTCATTGGAATTTTTATTGTTACTCAATCTCAATGGAAAGAGCACGATGATGCAAAAGTAAAAATTAATTTTTGGTTTAGGTCATTATTAAAACTCAGAGATAGCTTAGAGAAACTTAACATCCCGTTAGTTATCTTAGAAACTAAAGATTATGAGAATATAGCAGAAACAATTTTAAAATTTTCTCAGGATAATAAAGTAGATAATCTCTATTTTAATAATGAATATCCAATTAATGAGCTAAGAAGAGATAGAAAAGTTTTTTCTAAACTTAAAGAAAAAGGTATAGGGGTTTTTAATTATCATGATCAAGTAATACATGCTCCTGGAACTTTAAAAACACAAAGCGATACAAACTTTAGTGTCTACAGTCCTTTTAAGAGGAAGTGGTTTGCTGAACTTAAAGATGAGCAACTTAAGCTCTTGCCAATACCTGAAAAAAAAGAAGCTTCAGATCTAAAAAGTACAGACATTACTGAATATATTTCTCAAAGTGATACTTCTAATTCTCATTACTGGGAAACTGGTGAAGAATTTATTCAAGAAAAAATTAAAAGTTTTCTTTCAACTAAAGGCTCAAAGTATAAAGAGGATAGAAATTTTCCAGGTATAGAGGCAACATCAAAACTATCACCCTACATAAATTCTGGAATAGTTTCATCAAAATGGTGTCTTGTTAAGGCAATGGAAAATAATAATGGTTTCTTAGATGAGGGCGATAAAGGTATCGTACATTGGGTATCAGAGATTCTTTGGAGAGAGTTTTATAAACATATAATTTATAACTTCCCTAAAGTTTCGATGGGAAAACCATTCATATCAAATACTTCCAATATTAAATGGAATATTGATGAAAGTGCACTGAATAGATGGAAAAAAGGGGAAACAGGAATACCTATTGTTGATGCAGGTATGAGAGAAATGAATGAAACAGGTTGGATGCATAATCGTTTGAGAATGATAACAGCAATGTTTTTGAGTAAAAATCTTCTTATCAATTGGCAAGAGGGTGAAAAGTATTTTATGGAAAATTTAGTTGATGGTGACATAGCATCTAATAATGGAGGCTGGCAATGGAGTGCTTCAACAGGCACAGATGCAGCCCCATATTTTAGGATAATGAATCCTGAAACTCAGTCCTTAAGATTTGATCCTAAAGGTGACTATATAAAGTTTTGGATACCAGAATTAAAAGATTGCCCAATAAGCGAAATTCATATGCCATCTGAGCCAGAGAAATATGGATATTTTAAACCTCTAGTTGACTTAAAAATATCGAGGCAAAAGGCAATAGAGGCATTTCAAGACTTAAAGAATTTATAATTTTATCAATGTTGATATAGCATTATGTTTCCTTATATAAGTTAAAATAGACTCATGGATATAGATAAGTTTTACATCAATGGTGAATTCATCACTCCTGATGGCGATGAAAAAATTGATTTAATAAACCCATCAACTGAGGAGATTATTGGATATGTAGTTTCCGGAAGCAAAAAGGATGTAGATGCCGCAGTTGCTTCTGCGAAGAACAGCTTTGAAATTGCCTCAAAACTATCTATTGAGGAAAGAAAGAAAATTCTTAGTGAAATCATTGAGGGAATGGAATCAAGAAGACAAGAATTTGCTGATGCAATATCAGAAGAAATGGGTGCACCAAAAAAAATATCTTATGGAGCTCAGTTTGGTAGTGGAACAATCCATTTCAAAAATACTTTAACAGTTTTAGAGACCTTCGATTTTGATGAAAAGCATGACAATATTACTTTAAATAAATTACCAATTGGTCCAGTTGGAATGATAACTCCATGGAATTGGCCACTAAATCAAATGTGTACTAAAGTTGCTTCGGCAATTGCTGCAGGGACATCATTTGTAATTAAGCCTAGTGAAATAACACCTGGTGCAGCTCATCTTCTTGCTGAAGTTGTTGATAAGACTTCTTTACCAAAAGGAATTTTTAATCTTATACATGGTAGAGGAGATATTGTTGGTAGAGCAATGAGCCAACACGAAGATTTAGAGATGATATCTTTCACCGGTTCAACTCGAGCTGGTATTGATATACAAAAACATGCTGCAGACAATATCAAAAGGGTCTCATTAGAATTAGGGGGAAAATCTCCAAATATAATCCTTGAAGATGCAGATTTAGAAAAAGCTGTTGAAATGGGAATCAAGCAATGCTTTTTCAACACTGGCCAGTCATGCTCATCACCTACAAGAATGCTTATACCTGAAAATTTGATCAAAGAGGCAACAGAATATGCATGCATTGCAACACAGAAAATGAAAACTGGAGATCCTAATAATGAAGAAACTTTTTTAGGCCCTATCTCAAATAAAACACAATTTGAGAAGGTGCAAGCACTAATTCAGAAAGGTATAGATGAAGGAGCTGAATTAGCCTTAGGTGGAGTTGACAGGCCAGATGGATTAGACAAGGGTTTTTATGTTAAGCCTACAATTTTCACAAATGTTAAAAATGAAATGCAAATAGCTCAGGAAGAAATATTTGGTCCAGTTATTTGCCTAATTCCATATAAAGACATAGATGAGGCAGTCGAAATTGCCAATGATACTCCGTATGGATTATCGAGTATGGTTTCTTGCTCCGATATAGACAAAGGACATGAAATAGCTAAAAGAATTCGAGCCGGACAAGTAATAGTCAATCGGATTTCGCGTGGGGATTATCCTGCACCGTTTGGAGGATTTAAAATGTCCGGTAATGGAAGGGAGCACGGCACTTTTGGACTAGAGGAATATTTAGAAGTTCAAGCTGTAATTACTTAATCTAAAAATTCTGGCTCTTTTTCCCAAAGAACATCTAGAAGAGGCTGGATACTTGCAAAAGCAGATAAGTCATTTGCAACGTAGTCTCTAGTGTGAATTGCAACTTTATCAGGAATAACAATCGGCTCTCCAACCGCTTCAGCTAGCAGTTGAGATTTGCATGCCTCTTCCATGTTAAGAAAATACCAAAGCGTTGTCTCAACCATAGTTCCAGTAGTCAATATTCCATGATTCTGCAAGATAAGAAAATCTTTGTCAGCTAGAGCTTTCGCGATATTAATTCCCTCGTCAGGTCCATTTGCCACTCCATCATAATCTGTGAATGTTGCAGTTCTCTTATAAAATGCGCATGAGTCTTGAGTGATTGGTTTCAGTTCTTTGTTAAGTGTAGAAAATGTTTTTCCATACATTGGGTGAGCATGTGCTACCGCATTTATATCAGGTCTACTCTTATAGATATTAGAGTGAATCGATTGTGCAGCATCTCCTGTTCTTTCTTTTCCATAAACTAATTCACCATTTTGATTCATTAAACAAAGGTCAGAAACCTTCATTTGTGAAAAATGATATCCGAGTGGGTTTATCCAAAAGCAATCTTTAAATTCTGGATCTCTGAAAGAGATATGGCCTACTAAACCAAGGTCAAATCCGTGACTTGAAAATATTCTGTATGCAGCTGCAAGACGCTCCACACCATATCTTCTTTGCTCTTCAATTGATTTTGAATTTATGTCTACGCAACCAGAAAGACCCTTACCTTTAAAAGGTAGTTTACCCTTGGAAAGATCAATTTTCTTAGCAATAGGTGTATCTAAATTATCTGCAGTAGCCATATGGATTTATAATAAATTATAATTCATAAGAAATCATGAGTAAAAATCTAAAAACTAGAGTCGAGACTGACAGTCTTGGTGAGATTAAAGTCCCAAAAGATGCGTTATGGGGAGCACAAACACAACGTGCTATTGAGAATTTCCCTATAAGTGGAATTAAATTTAAATTTCCTTTTGGTCGCTCCTTTTTAAAAGCTTTAGGTGTAATTAAATATTCTGCAGCTATTGCAAACAATGATCTAGGAATTCTAAGTAACAAAAAAAGCGATGCAATAAAATCAGCAGCAAAAAAAGTAATAAATGGAGATGTTGATGATCATTTTCCTATTGATATTTTTCAAACAGGTTCTGGAACGAGCACAAACATGAATGCAAATGAAGTTATAGCTAATTTAGCCTCTGCAAAATTAAAGGATCAAATTAGCCCTAATGATGAGGTGAATATGAGTCAAAGCAGCAATGACACTATCCCTACAGCTATATGCATTAGCGCATTGTTAGATATGAAAGAATTATTACTACCTGGACTGGATGTTTTGATTAAGGAAATTGATAAGAAGGAGGCAAAGTTAAAAGGAGTAGTAAAAACTGGCAGAACACATCTTATGGATGCAATGCCAATAGAATTTTCTCAAGAACTTTCTGCCTGGTCTGCTCAGCTTAGAGGTTGTAAAAATTCACTTAATTACTCCTTTAAAAGACTTTCTGAGCTGCCTCAAGGAGGTACAGCAATTGGAACCGGTATAAATTCACATAAAGACTTTCCAAAAGTTTTTTGCCAAGAAGTGAAAAAAACAATTGGTATAAGCGTGAAACCAGCAAGTAATTTTTATCAGCATTTAGCGGCACAAGATGTTGCAGCAGAAGCATCAAGTGCTCTTAAAAATTTAGCACTTGCTCTGATGAAGATTTCTAATGATTTGAGATGGATGAATAGTGGCCCTTTAACTGGTTTATCAGACATAGAGCTTGAAGCATTGCAGCCTGGTAGCAGCATAATGCCAGGAAAGGTTAATCCTGTTATTCCAGAGGCTGTTGCTATGGCAAGTGCAGACGTTATCGGGAATGATTTAACAATATCAATTGCTGCCCAAAGTGGAAATTTCCAACTGAATGTAATGCTTCCTGTTATTGCCTACAACCTTCTTAAGAGCATAAATTTACTTGGTAATGCAATGCCATTACTGGCAAAAAAATGTATAAAAACTTTCAAAGTAAACGAAAAGAATGTTTCAGAAAATTTAAATAGAAATCCAATACTTGTAACTGCTCTAAATAGGGTCATTGGTTATAAGAAAGCTGCAGAAATTGCAAAAAAGGCTTATAAAGAAAAGCGCTCAATAATAGACGTGGCAGAAGAAATGACAACGATTGAAAGAAGTGAACTTGAAACTCTGTTAGATCCAAAAAATCTAACTAAACCATATTTTTAAGATGCTTGAGAATAATAAGTGTGAAGCGTGCAGAATTGGAGCCCCAAAGGTTACTGATGAGGAAAAAAAGACTTTTTTAAAAGAATTGCCAGATTGGAATATTTTGGATGACGGAGTAGAAAAACTTGTTAAAGATTTTAAATTCTCATCATATATGGAGGCTGTTGACTTTACTAAAAAAGTTGCAGAAATGGCAGATGAAGAAGATCATCATCCAAAAATCATTCTTGAGTGGGGTAAAGTTACCGTGTATTGGTGGAGCCATAAAATAGAAGGGTTACATAAAAATGATTTTATTTGTGCTGCCAAAACAGATTCCCTTGCATGAGTAGTGCATTAGTAGTTTATTCAGGTGGACTGGATTCATATACTCTTTTAAATAAAGCACTTCAAAATTTCAAAAAGGTCGAAGCCATCACTTTTGATTATGGTCAAAAGCATAAAAAAGAAATTGATTACGCAAAGAATAATTGTCTTGAATTAGGTATAACTCACAAAGTAATAAAACTTGATATTGCTGATTTACTTTCAAATTCTGCTTTAGTAGGTGATTCAAAAATCCCTGAAGGGAATTATGATAAAGAAAAAATGAAACAAACCATTGTGCCAAACAGAAATATGATAATGATTTCGATTGCTGCATCACTAGCTATAAAGAATAAACTCCAATATCTATGGTATGCAGCACATGCTGGCGATCATGAAATTTATCCAGACTGTCGACCAGAATTTATTTCAAAACTAGGAGAAGTATTAAAAATTTGTGATTACCATGAAATTGTTTTTGAAGCTCCTTTTAAGGGAATGACTAAAGGTGAAATTATAAAAGAGGGTCTAAATATGGATTTAGATTATTCTAAAGCCTGGACTTGCTATGAGGGAAAAGAGAATCCTTGCGGTAAGTGTAGCGCATGTCTAGAGAGGCAAAATGCATTTAAAATCAATAATATCGAAGATCCATTATGACCTATAAAATTAAAGAAATTTTCTTCACACAACAAGGAGAGGGAACAAATACTGGAAAAGACTTTGTCTTTGTAAGGTTTTCTGGCTGTAATTTGTGGAGTGGCAAAGAAAAAAATAGAGCTTCAGCAATTTGTAAGTTCTGTGACACAGATTTTTATGGGACAGATGGAATTAATGGAGGCGTTTACTCTGCAAAAGAACTTATTAAAAGAGTTAAATTGCTATGGTTAAGCACATCAAAACAAATAAGAGTTTTATGTACAGGCGGTGAGCCTTTACTTCAACTTGATAGTGATTTAATTTCTGCGTTTAAAGAGGAAGGTTTTTATATTGCTATCGAAACGAATGGCACTCTTCCAGCTCCTAAAGGTATAGATTGGATTTGTATGAGTCCTAAAGCCAATACAAATATAAAGCTTAAATCAGGAAACGAAATAAAAGTTATTCATCCCCAAGAAAATTATGATCCCAATGATTTTATGAGTTTTGATTTTGATGATTTTTATATTCAACCAATGGATTCAAAGAGTTATTCGAAAAATTTAAAAGCTTCTTTAGATTTTTGTATGCAAAATCCTAGATGGTCACTGAGCCTTCAAACACATAAAATTCTTGGAATAAAATAAAAGTCAAAAATACTCCAGCTAGCCATGAGCCAAATGCATGCTGCTCTTTATACTTTTGGGTGAATATTATTTTTAAAAGTAGTAATGATGAGGCAATGGTTATTAAATAAAGAATATTAGGGAAGCCAATGAAAAGAGAGATGCTGAAAATAAGTATGATGTCTCCTAAGCCCACTCCCTCTTTCTTTTTTATTAACAAAAACCCAAAGTAAATCAATAAAAGAAAGGCCATAACAATTAAAGGAGCAACATAATTATTTAGAGAAATATTAGGAATGCTAATAGTCACCAATATAATAATTAGCAAGTTGAGTGTAATCGGAATTTCTTTATACCTTTCATCCAAGAAGATTAAAAATATTAATAAACTTATGAGAAGACCAACGCTTATTTGATCAAAAAAGGCCATTATCGCACCAACTAAAATTCCCAAACTTTCTATGTAGAAATATTTCCTGCTGATTGGTTTGTTGCAGCAAGATGATTTACCTCGTTGAAAAATATAAGAGAAAAAAGGAATTAAATTGATTAATTTAAGTTGTTTTTCACAGTGATCACACTTTGATCTAGCAGTAAGTGTCTTTTTGTAACTTGTTGTAGTTAGAAATCTATAATTATCATAAATATAAGTTCCCCAGCTTGCGAGAATACTTCCCAACATTAAAAATACCGCTAACTTAAAGGCCATATGGAATCAAAATACCATTTGTTATATACTATATTATGGAAAAGGTACTTGCAGAAGCATTAACTTTTGACGACGTATTGGTTTTACCAATGCACTCTGATGTCCTACCTAAACAAGTTTTACTCAAATCTAGATTTACAAAAAACATTTCTTTAAATCTTCCCTTTTGTTCCGCTGCTATGGATACGGTTACAGAATCCAAAATGGCAATTGCGCTAGCCTCTCTTGGTGGTATAGGAATAATTCACAAAAATAACTCTCCTGATGAGCAGGCATTAGAAGTTAAAAAAGTTAAGAAGTTTGAGAGTGGAATAGTGAAAGATCCTATAACAATTAAAAGTAGCAATACCATAGAGGAACTCAAACAACTTACTTCTGAGTTAAATATATCAGGTATGCCGGTAGTCGATGAGGATGAATTAAAGGGAATTGTGACTGGCAGAGATTTTAGATATGCGAGAGATATGGAACAGACAGTTGCAGAAATTATGACTCCCAAAGAAAAACTTATAACTGTAAAAGAAGGAGAAAGTCAGGATGTTGTTAAATCACTTATGTACAAAAATAGAATTGAGAAAGTCCTTATTTTAGATGATCACAATAAACTCTCGGGAATGATAACAATGAAAGATATTGAAAAATCTATCGATTATCCTTTGGCTTCAAGAGACTCTGAAGGAAGACTCATTGTTGGTGCTGCACTTGGAGTAAGTAGTGATTTAATGGAAAGAGCAGAAAAGCTCTCAGCAGCAGGTGTAGATGTATTTGTTCTTGATAGTGCCCATGGTGACTCTGAAGGAGTTATAAATGCTATTAAGGAAGTAAAAAAGAAATTTTCAAAGATTGAAATTATTGGTGGTAATGTTGCTACTGCAGAAGGTGCAAAAGCACTAATTGACGCGGGAGTAGATGCAGTGAAGGTAGGTGTTGGTCCCGGATCAATCTGTACTACTAGAATAATTGCTGGAGTTGGAGTCCCACAACTATCAGCTGTGTTAAATGTTGTGCAAGCAGCTAAAGATATTCCAGTTATATCTGATGGTGGAGTAAGATTTTCTGGAGATATTGTAAAAGCTATTGGAGCTGGAGCAGATTCAGTAATGTTAGGCAGTGCACTGGCTGGAACAGAGGAAGCGCCAGGAGAGGTTGAGTTATACCAGGGCAGAAGTTTTAAAACTTATAGAGGCATGGGTTCAATCGGCGCTATGTCAAAAAGAACAGATGCAAATAGATATATGCAAGGTGAAGATATCGATACAGATAAACTAGTTCCTGAAGGAATAGAGGGTAGGGTGCCTTTTAGAGGTTGGTTAAAAGATGTTGTGTATCAGTTAGAGGGCGGTCTAAGACAGGGCATGGGTTATACAGGATCAAAAAATATTGAAGAATTAAAGAAGAAAGTACAATTCCAAAAAATTACTAGATCTGGTGTTTTAGAGAGTCATGTTCATGACGTCAGCATTACCAAAGAGGCACCAAATTATAGAGCAGATTAATGGAAAAAATCTTAGTTGTTGATTTTGGCTCTCAATACACTCAACTCATCGCACGCAGACTTAGAGAATTAAAAGTTTACTCAGAAGTCTGCCCTTGGGATGAGCTTCCTGCACTAGATGAAGTACAAGGTTTCATCTTATCTGGGGGCCCGGAAACATCAAATATAGAGGGAAATCCAACTATTAATGAATCTATTTTTAATTCGAATAAACCAATCTTAGGAATCTGTTATGGGATGCAGGTTCTAGCTTTTCAGGAAGGGGGGAGTGTTGAGAATGAAGGGAAGAAAGAGTTTGGTTATGCACAGGTCTCTCTTCAAAATAAATCATCTTTATTTTCTAATTTAGATAAGAATTTAGATGTTTGGATGTCTCATGGCGACAAAGTGACTTCTTTACCAGATGGTTATGAGACGGTGGCGGTATCTGATAATTCACCAATAGCAGCATTTGAAAACAGTGAAAAAAAATATTTCGGACTTCAGTTCCATCCTGAAGTAACACATACAAAAAAAGGTTTAGAAATTATAGATAACTTCATTAAAGAATGTGATGTAGAGAGAAGATGGACTGAAGAGGATATTTTAAAAACTATTGCTGATGAAGTAGATACAAAAGTACAAGATGGCAAAGTTTTATTAGCTTTAAGTGGTGGTGTTGATTCTACTGTGTTGGCTAGTGTGCTTTACAAAAGTTTAGGTGAAAGGCTTATTTGTGTAATGGTTGATCATGGCCTTTTAAGAAAAAATGAGGCTCAAAATGTCGTCCAAAATCTAGCAGAAAAGATTGGCCTTGAAGTTAATCTAGTTAATGCACAGGATAGATTTCTTAGCGCCCTTAAAGGCATTAAAGATCCAGAAGAAAAACGAAAAATAATTGGCAAAACCTTTATCGAAGTCTTTGAGGAGCAAGCAAAGAACTATGAGGATATTGTTTGGCTTGCACAAGGTACAATTTATCCTGATGTCATAGAGTCTGCCGGTAATTCAAAATCAAAAGCTAAAGTAATAAAGTCCCATCATAATGTTGGGGGTTTGCCAGAGAGGATGAATCTTAAATTGCTGGAACCATTTAGGATGTTGTTTAAAGATGAGGTTAGAAAAATTGGCAAGGCAATTGATCTACCTAATGAAATAATAGGCAGACATCCATTTCCTGGACCTGGTTTAGGCATAAGAATAATCGGTGAAATAACTGAGGAGAGATGTGAGAAGTTAAGAGAAGCAGATCATATCTTTTTATCTGAGCTTAAAAAGCATGACCTTTATGATCAAGCTAGCCAAGCGTATGCTTTCTATTTGCCAATAAAATCCGTTGGGGTGGTGGGAGATAATAGAATTTACGCAGATGTGATTGGTTTGAGATCTGTAGAAACAACAGATTTTATGACAGCAAATGTCTCTAATCTACCAAATGAATTCATTCAACATGTCTCAACACGAATAGTTAACGAAGTAGGTGGTATAAGTAGGGTAGTGTACGATGTAACTTCCAAACCACCAGCAACTATTGAGTGGGAATAAAATTTTACCTATAACATGCAGAGTCTTTTTCTTTCAGTAACTTTTGTATTCTTTTCATAAAGATTTACAAAAGCAGAAAATTCTTTTTCATCTTTTTCTACTTGTTCAGAACTTCTATTATCCAAATATTTTTGAAATTCATTTCTAGCACTAAGACTATTCCAAACAACTAAAGTATCAAGAGATACAAATTTATCCGAAACATTGCCATCTTCATCAACTGAATATTGCATTTCGGTAAGCACCTCAACTTCAAAACCGCGATTAGTATAATATTTTTCATGCATTGCCGCTGCTTTGAGCCATCCTTCAACACTGCCACCATCTACTAAATTTGATAAATAGTAGTTTGCTACTTTACCCTGACACTCAGAAAATTTTGCATTTGCATCTATATGATCATCCGCCAAAATAGAAATACAAAAAATTAAAGAAAACTGTATTAAAAATTTTGTCATACTTTCTCCTATGATTAATTTTATTATCTAAATTTATTGTGACAAAATATTCAAAAATAGGTAACAAATATAATTGAATTTTTATTAAATATTTATATGAAAAAATTTAAATTAATTTTCGCAGTATTATTTTCGAGCTTTTTATTTAGCAATCAGGAGGTTGATCTTGACAGCCCAGAAGGATGGGGCATGGCATTCATGACAACTTCAGCACAAAATCTGGGGCAAATGCCACCTCACTCAGTAGATTTTGGTGATATTTCAATTTCAGCAGAGCTTAGTTCTATACCTCATCTTACTGAAGAGCAGCAAAAAATTGGCTTTGGTGGTTTGAAAGATGAAGACTTAAATAAATCTCCTGCCTTTGGAAGATTAAGAGCAAATTTTGGATTACCTTGGAATTTAAACGCCGAAATGTCATGGACGCCACCTCTTGAAATTGATGGCGCTAAGCCAGTTGGATTATGGGGCGCTGCATTATCAAGGCCATTGATAAATAATGAAAAAGTTGCTTTGGGATTACGTTTATTTTTACTAAGAGGAGGGGCAGTAGCAAGTGTCACATGCGACGAAGATAAAATTAAATACGCTCCTTATACTCCTCAGAATAACTCTGGATGTGTAGGTCTGTCAGATGATAAATTGCAAATGGATCATGAAGGAGCAGAGCTTTTTCTATCCTTTAATAGCTCATCTGAAATTCATCCTTGGATATCTTTTGCAACTAGTAACCTGGATAACTTTGTTGAAATAGACGCACCTCTTGAAATAGGAAGAGAAATGGTAACTATTTATTCAAGCGGCACAACACAAACTTTTAGTTTTGGTTTTCACTATGACATTAGTGAAAATTGGAACATAGGATTTGCGAGTTCATTTACCCCTTTAGATGCTCAAAGACCAACCAGCATTAGTGGCGATGATGATTTTTGGAACTTCAGAGTTGGTTTAACAATTCGTCTTTAATTTTTATTTGCAAAAAGCACTAAAAGTAGTTGCATAATCAGCTGCAAGCTGAGCCAAGACAATACCTTCACTTGCAAGCTCATCTGCCTTTCTTTTATTACCTTCTTTTTTAACCTTATCAGAATCTTCTAAACTTTGATAAGAAAGGTAAAGCATTAAGCCAGCGGCATCACTGACTGCCTTGCAATCTTTAGCTTCCCAGTAACCTAATTCACTCTTTATTTTTTTCATATCAACATCTTTTTTTTCTTTATGATCATCAGCAAAAGAAATCATAGATGTTGCAATAACAAGTAATGTAAAAAAAAGTTTTTTCATAATTTTCCTTATATAAAAAAATTATAAGAAATGAAAAATTATTGCAAGCCTGCAGGCCAAGTCAGTGGAACTTGTTGTTGTGGATTAAACACTCTATCTGGACCAAGTACTGGTCGAGCTTTAGCTGCTGCTGCTATCTCTTCCTTACTTAAAAATTCACTAGGCTTTAGTTTGAACACATCTAAACCTCTTGTAATTTCAGTTCCGTAAATGAACCCTTCATAGAAATATGTTGACCAATATCCACCAGTCGTAAGAGTATCTTTAAAAATTGGACCTCTATCAAAATAAGCTATTTCCACTGGGTTAGATGAGTCAGTAAAGTCCATTATTGACATCCCGCCTTGATACCAAGCTTGAACAAATATATCTCTGTTAGGAATTGGAATGATTGAGCCATTATGTGCAACACAATTTTCTGATTCTGATTGTGGAGCTGGCATCTTATAATGACTTTTAAATATTAGTTTGCCATCAACAATATCGTAGATTGCATCTGCACCCCATGTAAGTGGATCCCAAGCTCGGCATCTTGCTCGACCACCGCCACCCCATTCGTCTGTAAATACAACTTTAGTCCCGTCATTATTGAATGTTGCTGAATGCCAGTAAGCAAAACCTGGATCTGTTACTGCATCTATTCTTGTGGGTTTATAAGGATCAGAAATATCAAATAAAATTCCATTTCCTGAGCATGCTCCTGCTGCAATTCCTGCAGAAGGAAATACTGTTATATCGTGACATTGATTTGTAGGTCTTGTATCTTGGGTTCCGTCTCCATGGTCACCGCCTCTCCACAGGCCAGCAATAATACCCTTATCATTATCAGCAAAAACTCTTGGACTGCTTACTATTCTTGAGCTCGCAGGATCATTTATAGGAATTTCTATAACATCAATACTGAAGTAGGCTGTGCGAGTGTCACCAGCAATATTACCAATGCATCCATCCAGTTCATCCTCTTCTCTAACTCTTCCTGTTCCAGAGTTATAAACAATAATTTTGTTATCTGCAGTCGGTCCAGCAACTACAGAGTGAGTATGTGACCCTCTACATGTTTGGACGGCACCTACTTGTTTAGGCTTCTTAATATTTGAGATATCAAAAATTCTAATACCCCTGAAGCGCTCTGGACTTGCATCTGGTCCAACTCCATCAAGACCACAATCTACACGACCTCTAGTTTCTTCAACAGACATAATTAAAATATTCCCTACAACTGAAACATCGCCTTGTCCTCCTGGACAAACTACTGATGTAATGAGGTTTGGTATGCCATTATCTTGAAGTTCATAAATATTAAATCCATGGTAACTACCGGCTACCAAAAGATTATCTTTAAATGCCATATCAGTATTCGAAAAGGAAAGCATTGGAGATCTTAGTTTTCTTGAAGCCTCCTCAATGGTTAATACTTCATCATCATCTTTTGAGTCAGCATCTTCTGAACCTTTCATTTCAGGGTTCTTAGGATCATAAAAACCAGTTGGCTTTTTCAATGTGGCAACTAATTCTAAATTTAAAATGGCTTCTTCAGCTGTGTATAAACCCGCTGATAAACCTGCTCTTGGATCAGTTGAAAGGCCTGTAAGAAGAAGATTCATTCTCTCTATTTCAACTCCCTGATCATTAACAAGATCTGAGACAAATTGATTTAAGACTGGATCGTAGGCCGAACCACGATAGTCTCTTAGGTCTTTAACCATCTCTACCGCACCATCATGGTGATTAATCATTAGTTGTAAAAATTGACGATCAAACTCAACTCCTACTGAACCTCTCAATTGCTCTAATTGATAATCAGTTGCCATACCTTTCATCATTTTCATCATGCCCATTGTTTTTTCATCTCTATCACTTAACCAGGATTGCATAAAATCAATTTCATCTTTTTGTGAAGCGTCAATTCTGCCTGCTAAATCATTAATATTTTTTGAATTTGTTCTGGACTGCACGTAGGAAGACATTAATACTGCTTGCTCATGGTGCATTATCATACCCTGCAGAAAGTCAACATCAGCTTTAATGTATGAGGAGTCAGCAATTTGGATAGCTTGTTCTTCTCCAATGATTTCACTACTTTGTCCAGGCGCACCTGGTTTAATAATTTGAACATCTTCTTGAGCTAAAATTAAGCCACTTAGAAGAGATAAGACTGAGACTGTAATAAGATGATTTTTCATTCTTGTATTTTAGTTTATCTATAACTTTTTTACTAAAATACAATAAAGGATTGTTATAATTTAATTGTGAAAAAATATAAAACTTTAAAAGAATTTTATCCGTATTATCTAACTGAACATTCAGATAAAACAACAAAGCTATTTCATTTTATTGGAACAGCGCTTTCAATTTTTTTTATTATCAGATTAGTCATCACGCTCGAGCCAATAAATTTTGTTTTCGCCTTACTTTCTGGTTATGGATTTGCATGGGTAAGTCATTTTTTTGTTGAAAAAAATAAACCAGCAACATTTACCTATCCCTTTTACAGCTTGCTTAGCGACTATATGATGTTTTGGGAAATCCTGAAAGGCAAGCACAAGATTTTTTAGGCTGCGCTAAACTTTTATTTCTAAAGAGACAGGACAGTGATCTGATGGCTTTTCCATCGCCCTTATCTCGTGATCTATTTCTGATGAAACATACTTATCTTGAAGTCCTTCAGAAAGTAAGAAATGGTCAATTCTTAAACCTCTTTTGGGATTTTGATCGAAGCCTCTAGATCTGTAATCAAACCAGGTACATTTCAGAGATTCACTATTTTTCTCTCTCCAGACATCTTTAAGACCGATATTTGTGAGTTTTTCATACCATTCCAGCTCTTCAGGTAAAAAGGCAGTATGACCCTCACGTAACCATCTCTTAATCCCATCCTCATTCATCCCAATGTCATTACGGTTTGGTGCAATATTAAAATCTCCTGTTAGGACAATATGATTATCTAACCCTGATAAGTACTCAGTAATTCTTTTGTAATATCTATCTTTATAGGGAAATTTTAATGGATGTTTACGGTTTTCACCTTGAGGAAAGTAGGAATTACATATTGAAATTGTGCCTATTTCAGTTTCGTAATCACATTGAATAAATCTTTTTTGTTCTTCGTCTTTACCGCCATCTAAGCCCTTGACTACTTTAACCGGTTCTTCTTTGGAAAAAATCGCAACACCATGAAAAGATTTTTGCCCATAATTAAAATACTTGAAGCCTAAGCTCTCAGGAATTTCAGGAGGAAAATCCTCATCACTTACTTTAATTTCCTGTAAAGCTATTACATCTGGATCATATTTTTTCTTTATTTCCTCAAGCTGATGTGGTCTAGCCCTCATACCGTTGATATTAAAAGATATTATTTTCATTAGATTTTTGCCTCAATTATCTCATATAGAATTTTAGCTGATTGATCAATTTCAGCATCGATTTCAAAGTCTTCATCATCAATAAAATTCTCAAAGTCCTCATATGATGCAAATGGCTCGAGGTTAGATAAGCTTCTTCTTTGATTTACTAATTCTAGTGAATTTGCTCTATTGTCTTTATAAATCTGCTTTCTTTCCTCAAGATTTAAAGAAAGTTTAGTCTTTTGTACTCCTCTAGATTTTTTAATATCACTAAGTGATTGATAGTATGAAGATTCAGCAATATTTTGATCAAGAATTTTTTTGTATTTGCTTTCATTAATTGCTGTCTTTTTAAAAAAAGCAGCTTCAGATATTGTTGTTGGTTTAATGGCTGCAGAATATTTGCTTTCTCCAAATTCTTCAACATCTAGTAAAGTTGGTATTTCAAGATTTGGCTGTACTCCAAAAATCTGAGTTGGCTTGCCAGTCACACGATAATAAAGTGACTCAGTAAGTTTGATTTGACCTAGATTTGTTTTTTTAAATCCTTGAACACTTCCTTTTCCAAAAGTATTTTGACCAATAATTAAACCCCTGTTGTAATCTTGTATTGCTCCAGCAAAAATTTCAGATGCAGATGCAGAAAATTTATTTACTAAAACAATCATTGGCTTATTCCAAGTTTTAATTGATCTCCAGGCTGTATAAACATCGACATCATCTTCAGTCCCTTTAACTTGGACAGTTGGCCCGTAATCAATGAAAAGTCTTGTTAATTGATCGGCTTCATGCAGATATCCACCAGAATTATTTCGAAGGTCTATAACTATTCCATTGATATCTTTTCTGTTAAATTCTAATAAAGAGTCTCTTACATCATAAGAAACACTTTTACATGAGAATCCCTGATTTCTGAAACATTCAATATCACTATAAAAAGACGGAACTTTTATATAACCAAGATTTTTTCCACCATAATTTATAATTTCTGAGGAGACATCGCTTTCTTCTAAAATAATTTGTCCTCTTTCGAGAGTAACTATTTTTTTCTCATTTTCATTTTCGATTTTCAGTCTTACGAAACTACCTTCCTCACCCCTAATAATTTCAACAATATCATCTAATCTCCATCCAATTACATTAGTAAGCTTCCCTTTTTTTCCTTGCCCAACAGCAAGCACCTTGTCACCAACATTTATCTCTTTTGATTTCAGAGCTGGCCCTCCAGACATTAACTCTTCGATTCTTGCAGTTTCATTTTTATAACTTAAGACTGCGCCAATCCCTTCAAAAGACAAGTTCATCCTTAAATTCCAATCATCTAGATCTCTATCTGAGAAATAAGTTGCGTGAGGATCTATTAGTGAAAGGAAATTATTTGCTAAAACTGAAAATTTATCTTCTGATCTTGTTTTCTTAATGTAGGAAATTCTGTCTGAATATCTTTTATTTAAAATATTTTTTGCTTCATTAAAATTTTCATCTTCGATAAGAAGGTTTAGCAATTCGTTCTTTACGATTTTTCTGTAAAAATCTTTCCTTTCATCTTCATTAATGAAGTAGTCAACTCTATTTTCTAATCCAACATATTCAATTTTTTCAAAATCAAACTTATGTTTATTGAGCAAACTTTTCCTGACCCTAAGCGATTCCTCATAAATATTGTAAAAAGAGTTAGTAGCTAAATTTAATGTTAAAAAGATATCTTTATTTTCTTCGTTGAAATCTTTAATTAAACTCACATCATTTTGTGAAAAATAGTTTTTTTGTGAATCAAGCTGCTCAAGATAAGCCTCTAAAAAATCCTCTTTTTCAAAATAAGCATTCTCTAAATCTAATATAGAAGAACTTTCAAAGGCTGCTAAAATCGATTTAAATTCCTCAGCATAATTAACTTCAGGCTTATTTTCTGCTGCACAACTTACTAGTATTGTTAATAGAGATAACTTAAAAAACTTTTTCAATCCCAAACTTCTTCTTCTCTCTTTCAATTGCTTCATCCTTCTTTTGCCAAATCTCTTCTAGGAAATTTCTAAATTCTTCTCTACCTTCATTATCAACGGAATAATCTTTCCCTCTTAAATGATTTGGGATATCAAATGAATTAATCAACACAGTTGCTTCATTCATATCACCACATAAGAAATCCCAAAATGTTCTTTTTGAGGATTTATATATCAAAGTAATATCAGTCAAAGTATCAATGTAAGGCATTACCTCAAGGGTATAGCCCATGCCACCAATTTTTGGAGGCATTAGATTTTTAAACTTACTTTTTGAATTGTCATATTTTTCTTTATCAATTCTAGTACCTTCAATAAAACCACATACATTTGTAGGAAATAGCTTATAAATTTCACAAGCCTTAATAGTTGCGTTTTTATCATGGAGAGCAAGTTGAGGATTTTTAATTATATCCTCCTTTTTCCTACGCTTAACAAAAGGCATACCTAAACCAATATTTGCAGCCCAAGTTATTGGCAACCACCAAAGTTCAGCTTTCATAAATATTCTTGGACAGGTAGCTTTAAAATTAGTGAAGTAAAGAAATAAAAAAATGTCAGCCCAACTTAGGTGATTAATTGTAGTAAATTGCCATACATCCATTTTGCAGTGCTCCATTCCCTCAACCCGATATTTTGGTTTATGCATCAAATCTTGAATAAATTTATTACCATTTAAATAATACTCCCCAAGTCTTTCATTAAATTTAAGAACGCCAATTTTTATTCTCCTTGAGGGGAGAAATCTTAAAAGTCCTATAGGAGTTACTGCTAATATTATCCAAATAGCATTAAATAAAACTAAAACAAAAGTAATTGATCCTATGAAAAATCTTTTCATTTAATTTTTTGCCATAATGTTTCTAACTCATTAATTTCAAGATCTTCTAAGTTAACCTTAGTTTTGTTTGCTTCATCTTCCATTTTTCTAAATCTTTTTTCAAACTTCAAATTAGCTTTTCTTATAATATCTTCTGGTTCGAGATTATAGTGCCTTGATAAATTTACGAGAGTAAAGAAAAGATCACCAATTTCTTCAGAAATATCCTCTTTTTTTTGAGAGACCTTTGCTCTTTTAAGCTCATCAATCTCTTCATCAATTTTTCTTATAACATCATTTTCATTTTGCCAGTCAAAACCAACAGATTTTGCTCTTTTTTGAATTTTCTTTGCTCTTGTTAAGCTTGGAAGATTTTTTGGTATATCATCCATCAGTGAAATTAAGTTTTTTTTCTCTCTTTCCTTCTTTTTTTCTTTCTCCCAAATTTCCAAACTTTCAGATGCACTCATTTCTTGCTTCTTGTCAAAAACATGGGGATGTCTTCTGATTAATTTATCATTTAATTCTTTAACAACTTCTTCAAAATTAAAAAGTTTCTTTTCTTCAGCCATACCCGAATGAAAAATAATTTGAAAAAATAAATCACCTAATTCCTCTTTTAAATCATTAAAATCCTCTCTTTCAATAGCATCGGCAACTTCATATGCCTCCTCAATAGAGCAACTAGCTATTGATTTAAAATCTTGTTCCTTATCCCAAGGACAGCCCTGTGATGGGTCCCTCAACCTCTTAAAGGTTTGCAATAAATTATTTATCTCCTCAGTTAATTTGCTCATGAATTTTCTCTAAATCTTCATTAATTACTAGTAGAGCTCTTCTATCAAATGAAGTTTCCTCCTTATTAAGAATAATAAGTTTTGCATTATTTTGTAATGCTATATTGGGAAACTGATTTGCTGGAGATACTTTCAGTGAAGTTCCTATAGCAATGAAAAAATCACAGTTTTCTGAAGCTTCTTGAGCTTTTTTTAAAGATATTTGAGATAAGGCTTGTCCGAAAGATATTGTATCCACTTTAACGAGGCCGTCTTTACAACTATTACAGTTAGAGTTTTGCTGTTTTAAGATATTTTCCTCATAAAATTTCAGTGTTTCATATTGCTTATTACAGGAAAGGCATGAAGAAGTGTGTACAGAACCATGTATTTCAACTATTTGATCTTTAAATTTATGAGATCTATGAAGTCCATCTATATTTTGAGCAATATGTATGTTCTCAGGTCTTCTGCTGAGTATTTTATTAATGAAATTATGCATATTAGAAGGAGAGCTATTTCTTATTTTATTGAGTATTTCAAAGTTATTTGTCCAAGACTTAATTCTACTCATTTCACTTTTCTGGAATTCTTGAAAAGTTACTGGAGTATTTTTTTTCCAGAAACCATCAGGATCAGATCTAAAGTCAGGTAGACCAGATGAAGTGCTGAGCCCAGCACCAGAGAGGAAAGTAAATTTGCTATTTTTTTGTAGTATTTTTTTTAATTCAGTAAAATCTTGTTTCAATGTACAAATATAAAAAAGTTTTAATTGCTGCTTATGATATAAATAAATCAAAAGAAGCACTAACAAAAATACAAACCATTCTCTCGAAGAATGATGTAAGTTTTGAAACTTTTTTACCTGGAAGCAAACTTAAAGATGAAAAAAGTTTTGATCTTATTTTGGTAGTTGGTGGTGATGGTTCTATGCTCTCAGCTGCAAAGAGCTTCAACAATCTGCAAATACCTTTCCTAGGAATCAACCTTGGCAAAGTTGGATTTATGGCTGATCTAGAATATGGAGATGTAGATAGTGCTTTAATAGAGGTTCTTAAGGGGGAGTGTCAAATAGAGCAAAGAGAATTTTTAGAATGTGAATATGAAGGTAAAAGCTTTAGTGCTTTCAATGAAATAGTTCTTCACACTCAAAAAAGTTACAAACTCATCGAATTTGAAGTGAAAATAGATCAGAATTTTGTTTATAACAAAAGAGCTGACGGCTTAATCATCTCTACCGCAACAGGATCAACTGCGTATTCTCTTTCAGCTGGCGGTCCAATACTTACTCCTTTATTAGAGGCATTCGTAATAACATCTCTAAATCCCTTATCTCTTTCAGCAAGGCCACTTATAATTCCTAGCGATTCAAAAATTTCTGTAGAAGTAGTTGAGAATCCTGAAGATACAGAATGTTTTATTATTTTAGATGGAAATGAGGAAATACCATTAAAAGGAGATAGTAGAATTTTCTATGCCCACAAATCTCAAAGCCAATTTAAATTAATACATCCGAAAGAACATGACTTTTTTGAAGCATGTAGAGGAAAATTAAACTGGAGCATTTCCCAAGAGGGGAAATAGTCCCTTTATCTTGTATAATTCACAGAATAATGAGTGTTAAAAAAGCAGTTTTTCCAGTAGCGGGGTTTGGAACAAGATTTTTGCCAGCCACCAAAGCTACACCAAAAGAAATGCTTCCAATAGTCGATAAACCAATTGTTCAATATGCAGTTGAGGAAGCTTATGAGGCCGGAATAAGAGAATTCATATTTATAACACATCATGCTAAAAGAGCTATAGAAGATCATTTCGACCAAAATAAAGAGTTGCATGAAAAATTAATCAACGATAAAAAGTTAGAACTAGCTAAATCTATTGAAAAAATAGGTGGCACAGAAACAAAATTTACGTATATAAGACAAGATGAACCAAAAGGCTTGGGGCATGCAATTGGATGCGCACAACACATCATTCAAAAGGGAGAGCATTTTGCGGTAATTCTTGCAGATGATTTAATGATGGTTGAAGGGGAAAACGTGATGCAACAAATGATAAGTGTTAATGAAAAGTACAATAAACAGGTAATTGGTCTAGAAAAAATTGATGGTGAGGATATTTCCAAATTTGGAGTAGTTGCAGTCGAGAAAAGCGAAGAAAAAGTCAATTTTTTAAGCGATATTGTCGAAAAACCAAACTATAATGATGCTCCTTCAAATTTAGCGGTAGTTGGAAGATACATTTTTAAAGACTCAATTTTTAAATTCATTGACAACGAAAATCCAGGAAAAAATAATGAAATTCAAATAACTGATGCTATCCAAAAAGACATAGAGAATTTTGTAGGTTATGAATTTGATGGTAAAAGATTCGACTGTGGAAGTAAGATTGGATACTTAAAAGCTAATTTAGAATTTGGTCTTAAAGATAACACTCTGAAAGATGAATTTACTGAATATTTAAAAGGTAAGAAAAATTTATAAGAATCTTAGAAAAATAATATTTTTATTTCCACCAGAATTTGCGCAAAAAATTTCCCATATTTATCTAAAACTCTTTTCTTGGGCTTACAAAGAAAGAAGCAACGAACCAAAAAAGAATATTAAAGGATTAGAGGTAAAGAATAGATTAGGCCTAGCTGCAGGCCTTGATAAAAATGGAGAGCTTATAGAAGAAATGTCTAATTTGGGATTTGGTTTTATTGAGATTGGAACAGTTACTCCAAAAAAACAATTTGGAAACAAAAAACCAAGAATATTTAGAATCGAAAAAGAAGAATCTCTTTTAAACAGCTTGGGTTTCAATAATAAAGGTGCAACCTATGTTAAAAAGAAACTTCAAGCATTAAAACGGAAAGATATTGTTATTGGTGCAAATATTGGTCCGAATAAGAGTACTGAAACAAACAAAAGAAAAGAAGATTACTCTTATTGTTTCAATGAGCTCGCAGATTATGTAGATTACATAGTCTTAAATATTTCTTCCCCAAATACACCAGATCTAAGAGATTTACATAATATTGAAAATTTAAAAGAAATTATTGAATGCATTTTAATAGAAAAAGAAAACATAAATTACTCAGGAAAAATATTTTTAAAACTATCTCCAGATGAAAAAAAATCTAAAACAGAAGCAGTAATTAATTTGGTAAATTCAATGGATATTGATGGAGTAATTGCTTCAAATACATCCGATGATAACCAATTAAAATCCGCCTTAGGAGTATCACAAAAGCCAGGAGGTATATCTGGCAAACCATTAAAAAATAAATCTAATGAATTACTTAAGTTAGTTAAGAGCAAAATTGAACCAAAAAAAATTATTGTTGCAGTTGGTGGTGTTTTTGATGTAGATTCTTATAACGAAAAAATTGAACTGGGCGCAGATTTAGTTCAACTTTACACTGGACTTATCTATGAAGGCCCTAATATCGTTAAAAGAATTTTAAATAATGGCAAATAAATCTTTAGTAATTGTTGAATCACCTTCAAAAGCAAAAACAATAGGAAAATACCTTGGCTCTGAATATTTGGTTAAATCCAGCGTTGGTCATGTTCGAAGATTAACAAGTGGAAAAAAAGCTATTGACCCAAAAGACTGGTCTGTTTCATATGAGATTGATCCAAAGAAAACAAAAGTTGTTCAAGATTTAAAAAAATCTGCTAAAGGAATAGATGAAGTGTTTTTGGCTACTGACTTGGATAGAGAGGGAGAAGCAATTGCATGGCACTTAAAAGAAATTCTTGGCAAGAACCACAATTATAAAAGAGTTAGATTTAATGAAATTACAAAGTCTGCAATCAAAAAAGCTTTTGAAGATCCAACAGATTTAAATGAAGGTCTTATTGATGCACAAAAGACAAGAAGAATTTTAGATAGAATCGTAGGATATGACTTATCCAGTTTTCTTTGGAAAAAAATTGGAAGTTATGGAAAGCTTTCTGCTGGGAGAGTTCAATCTGTTGCAGTGAAGCTTGTAGTTGAAAAGGAGAGGGAAATTAAAGCCTTTTCTCCAGAAGAATATTGGGAAATTGAAGTAAAAGTAAAACATGAAGAAAGAAACATTACTTTTAAATTAAATGTAAAGAAATCAGATCTAAAACTTTCGAATATTGATGAAGCAAAACAAATATCTGAAAAATTACTTAATAATGAAATTGAAATTACTGACAATGATAAAACTAAACGTAAAATTCCTGTAAAGCCGCCCTTTATTACTTCGACACTTCAACAAACTTCAAGTTCCATGTTAGGTTTCAGCCTCTCAAAGACTATGAAGTTGGCACAAGATTTATATGCTGCTGGTTACATTTCATATATGAGAACAGACTCTCCAAATTTAAGCATTCTTTCGCAAAACAATTGCAAACAATATCTTTTAGAAAAATTTGGCGACACTTACTCAGAGCCTAGGAACTTTTCCGCTAAAACCTCGAATTCACAAGAAGCTCATGAAGCAATAAGACCAACAGATATTAATTTAGAGGCAGATCAAATTACAATGAGCGCTGATCACGTTAAATTGTATAAGTTGATTTGGCAGCGTTTTGCTGCTTCACAGATGCCTCAACCAGAGATAGAAACCAACGCCATCAAGGCTAAATGTGATGATTTAGTTTTTGAAACTTCTCTTAGTTCGGTTACTTTTGATGGCTTTTATAAAGTAATGCCTCCTCCAAAATCATCATATGTCGATTACGATTTATCCTCTTTAAGCATTGGTCTTTCAAAGAAAATAGATGAGGTTGAAAAGTCACAACATTTTACTAAACCTCCATCTAGATATTCTGAAGCTAGCCTCGTAAAAGAGCTTGAAAAAAGGGGTATAGGAAGACCTTCCACTTATCAAGAAATTATTACAAATATTCAAGATAGGGGCTATGTTAAAAGTGTAAGTAAGAGACTATTTGCTACAAAAATTGCAAATTTAATTTCAGATCGATTAAACAAAGGATTTTCACAAATTATGGACTATGGATTTACTGCCGATATGGAAAGAAATTTAGACGAAATAGCATCAGGGAACTTGGTTTGGAGAAATTTGCTTGAAAAATTTTCAGAAGAATTTGAGCAAGCAAAAGAACAAGCCGAAGACCTCATGGAAAGAAATAAACCTATTGATACACAGGTGGTTTGCGATTGTGGAAATAATAAAAAAATGCAGCTTAGAACTAATCAAAGTGGTCAGTTTCTTGGGTGTGAAGCATTTGTTTTAGAGGGAGAAGAGCAGTGCAAGAAAACTTTATCGCTCCTTGATGAAGATCTTTTTTCTGATAGTGACGATAAAGAAGCTGAAAGTATATTTAAGAAAACTAAGTGTGACGTCTGCAATTCGGCAATGGATGGTTACATAATTGACAATAATAGAAAGTTAGAGATTTGTTCAAATTCTCCAATATGTAGCGGCACTAAATTAGTTGAAGGCGAATTTATTAAACCAAAAAATGAAGACGAAGAATTTATCGACTGCCATAAATGTGATAACAAAATGGAATTAAAGCTTGGAAGATTTGGCAAATACTTTGCTTGTCAAAGTGATTCTTGTACTGCTACTCGTCAATTAATGAAAAATGGCGAACTTAAACCTGTGTTCATGGATCCAATAAAACTTGAGAGTTTGCGATGCGAAAAGTGCGATGATTTTTATTTACTTCGCGACAGCTTAAAAGGTTTATTTCTTGCAGCTTCACAATTTCCAAAAAATCGTGAAACAAGAGCAATTACAGTTAATGAATTAAAACCAGTAACAGACAAATTGCCAGAGAAATATAGTCACTTTGCTAAAGCGCCAGAAATCGATGATGATGGAGATGATCTGGTCGTTAGATTTAATAAAAAAAGCGGAGATCACCTTTTATCAGCAGAACTCAAAGGGAAGAAAAAAAAGTATTTCTATTTCTTTAATGGATCAAGTTGGGAACAAAAACCAAGAGATTAGCAAAAAGACTTTAAATATTTCTAAAAGAGCATACTATTAAAATATGTCTAAATATTTAGAATTAGTCGAAGTATCCGAAGGTGTAATTGTTCTAAGGAGATCTGATAACAAAAACTCACCTCTAGTAAAAATCGAATTTTCAGAAGAGGTAAAAAAACTCCTTAACGGTATGGAGTTTGATGTAGCAAAAGAGATGATTAAATCTGGAATTGAGAGTTTAAATGCTGACATCAACTTAGATAATCTGGATGAAGACTTATTTGAAAATATTTTTAAGCAAGAGACTCAGGACAGAGTTTTGCACTAAAATTTAGAAGACGTCTTCTCTAACAACTCCTACAGCTATACCCTCTAAAGAAAAGCCTGAATTCTGATCAATAAGAATGTCGTCATAATTTTTATTTTCAGCTACAAGTTTAATTTTGCCATTTTCTTGTACAAATCTTTTAAGCGTAACTTCATCCTCTAGTCTAGCAACAACAACCGAGCCATTTTCTGCGGTTGATGCTTTTTTTACACCTACAAGATCGTTTTCAATAATTCCAATATCTTTCATGCTGTCGCCTTTAACTCTCAAGAAAAAATCCACTGGAGATGAAATTGGATTTGTAGGAATATATTTTTCAATATTTTCAACTGCAGATATAGGTGAACCTGCTGCCACTCTACCCACAATTGGAATACCTGAATATTCTTCGACTAATTTAAGCCCTCTTGATGAATCAGGAACCTTTAATAAAACACCTTTCTTAACAAGAGCCTTTATATGTGATTCTGCAGCATTTACCGATTTAAAACCCATTATTTTTGCTATTTCTGCTCTTGTTGGCGGATAGCCATAATCATTGACATGTCCTTTAATTACATCGAAAATTTTGAACTGTTGTTCAGTAAGGTTTATCATATACTGTAATTATATACAGTTAATTTTTATTTAACAAATTTATGTCTATTTTGAAAATTGGTATCAGTTCAAGAGCTCTCTTTGATTTAAAAGATAGCCATAAGATTTTTAAAGAAAAAGGAATCGAAGAATATGCTAAATACCAAAGAAAGAATGAGGATAATGCACTAAAAAAAGGTGTTGCCTTTGCTTTGGTTGAAAAGCTTCTAAGAATGAATAAACCTAAAAAAAAGATAGTAGAGGTAATTTTGCTTTCTCGTAATAGTTCAGATACAGGTTTAAGGATTTTTAATTCAATTGAAAAAAATAATCTTGATATAACAAGAGCAGTTTTTTCTGGAGGAGAAAGCCCATTTCCATATGTAGATGCATTAGATATAGATTTATTCTTATCTGCTGATGTAAATGATGTGAAAGTTGCTGTAGAAAATAATATTGCCGCTGCTCATATTTTTACCGATAACTATAAACCATCAACCAGCAATGAGTTAAGAATTGGTTTCGATGCAGACGCGGTGATATTCTCTGATGAAGCTGAGAGAACATTCAAACAAAAGGGGTTAAAAAAATATTTAAAGGAAGAAGGAAGATCAAAAAAACTGATGAATCCAGGACCATTCAACGGGTTTTTAAAAAAATTGAATATAATCCAATCAAAATTTTCTGTAAAAAATTGTCCAATTAGAATAGCTTTAGTAACTGCTAGGGCTGCGCCTGCGCATAAAAGAGTTATAAATACACTAAGAAAAGAGAATATTAGAATTGATGAAACATTTTTTTTGGGAGGATTACCTAAAGGTAAATTTTTAGAAGGATTTTCAGCAGATATATTTTTTGATGACCTTACTGAAAATTGCATTGAAGCAACTAGTCATGTTTCAACTGGTCATGTACCATACGGGATAAATAATCCTAAATGAAAATACTTTGCACAGATCTCGAAGGAACATTAGCTCCAGAAATTTGGCAAGAGCTTGGTGAGCATTTAAATATTCCCGAACTCAATCTAACTACAAGAGATATTCCAAATTTTGAGGATTTGATGAAACAAAGAATGGAAACTCTTAAGACAAATGAAATAAAATTTTCAGAAATTAAAAAATTTTTAGCATCCATTGAGCCATTTGAGGGCGCAAAAAATTTTTTGAGTGCATTAAAAAACAAATATCAGGTTGTAATCGTTTCAGATACATTCTATGAATTGGGCCTTCCAGTAGTGGAAAAACTCGGAAACTATCCAATTTTGTGCCACCATCTTGAAATTGAGGATGATTACATCTCTGGATATGAAAAAAGGCAGGACAACCCAAAAAAGTCTGTTATACAAGGCTTTTCTAAGATGAATTTTGAGTGTTTTTGTATTGGAGACTCATATAATGATATTCAAATGATTGATGAGGCTAAAGGAGCATTTATTTTTGCACCAGATGAAATAAAAAAATCACGACCTGATATAATTTCTTTCGATAATTATAAAGATTTACAAAATCATCTTTTAAAATGAATAAATATAGCCTAGAAAACTATTCTCGACCTATACTTCAAATGCCTCATGGAAGAAAGAAGCTGTTATTGCATAGTTGTTGTGCGCCTTGTGCAGGTGAAATAATGGAAGCAGTTGCAGCATCTGATATTGATACCTCAATTTTTTTCTATAATCCAAACATACATCCTAAAGAGGAATATGAAATTAGAAAGGATGAGAATATTCGCTTTGCTAAAAAGCTTGGTTTTGATTTTATTGATGCTGATTATGATAAAGATAATTGGTTTGATAGAGTCAAAGGTCTTGAGAATGAACCAGAACGAGGAGAAAGATGCACGGTTTGTTTTGATATGCGTTTTGAGAGAACAGCACTGTATGCATATGAAAATAAGTATGATGTATTTGCTACAACTCTTGGAATATCAAGATGGAAAGATTTAAATCAAATTAATAATTCTGGTTTAAAAGCTGCAAACCGTTATAATGATTTAGCTTTTTGGGATTTTGATTGGAGAAAGCAAGGTGGCTCGTCTAGAATGCTAGAAATTTCAAAAAAAGAAAAATTTTATAAGCAAGAATACTGCGGATGTGTTTACAGTCTTAGAGATACTAATAGATGGAGAAAATCTAATAATCGAGACATTATCAAAAGAGGAATAAATTTTTACGAAATAAAATGACAAAAAAATTAGAGGGAGCGGGTCTAAGAGGCCAATCAGCAGGGCAGACTTCTTTGTCAACTGTTGAGCAAGAGGGCTCACTCAGATATCTTGGATACAGCATCGAGGATTTAGCAAAAAATGCTTCTTTTGAAGAAGTTGCATACCTGCTACTTCTTGGGCAATTACCTAATTCAAGTCAGCTTCATGATTTTGAAAATGAGCTTTTTGAACTCAGAACAATGCCAGCTTCTTTGGTGAGCGTACTTGAATCAATTCCTTCATCAGCCCACCCAATGGAGGTTATTAGAACTATCATTTCTTATATGGGAGTTATTGAACCCGAAGAATCTTTCGAAGATCAGCTTCACATAGCTAAAAGACTTTTAGGCGTAACTACTTCAGCAATAGTTTATTGGTATAAGTTTTCCCACAAAAATAAAAAGATAGATCAAGAAACAGGTGAAAAGTCCTTAGCAGCTCATTTTCTAAAGTTATTGAGACAAGAGGAAATACCTGCACTTCATCAAAAAACTTTAGATGTATCGCTTACTTTATATGCCGAGCATGAATTTAATGCATCAACATTCACTGGCAGGGTTTGTGCGTCAACTTTATCTGATTTGCACTCCTGTCTTACAGCTGCAGTTGGCAGTTTGAGAGGGCCACTTCACGGTGGTGCTAACGAAGAGGCGATGGTTATGCTTCAAGAAGTACAATCTGTTGAGAGTGTGAAAAATTATGTTGACCAAAAGCTTGAAAACAAAGAAAAGATAATGGGATTTGGTCATGCTGTCTATTCTGTTAGAGATCCAAGAAGCGACATCATAAAAGATTTCTCCCAGAAATTGAGTCAAGATCATGCAGATAAATTGCTTCATGATATTGCTGAGGAAATGGAAACCTATATGTGGGAACTAAAGAAACTGTTTCCAAATACAGATTTTTTTCATGCTCCCGCATACCACTACATTGGAATACCAACCAAACTTTTTACTCCACTTTTTGCAATTGCAAGAATAGTAGGTTGGTCTGCACATGCGTTTGAACAAAGAGGCAACAATAGAATCATAAGACCTAGTGCAGATTATATTGGTCCTGAAGATAGAGAATGGATTGATATTAAATCAAGGTAATGCCAAATTTCGATCCTATAATTGAAAAGATTACTGATTATGTTCAATCTTTTGAGGCAAAAGAAAACAGCCTACTAGAGGCGAAAACCTGCTTTTTTGATAGTCTTGCCTGCTCATTTCTTGCCTTGAAATATGATCAAGTTCAAAAATTTTGTTCAATTGAATACATAAAAAATTCTACAGGTTCTTCAAGAGTTATTGGTACTGATATCAAATCAAATCCTGTTGAAGCTGCATTTTTAAATGGTGCATTAATAAGATGGCTAGATTTCAATGACACTTGGCTAGCAAAAGAATGGGGTCATCCTTCAGATAATCTTGCAGCTATTTTATCAATGTATGATTATTTAAAAGTTGAAAGAAATAAAAATTTTTCATTTAAAGATTTGTTAAATCTAATGGTAATTGCCCATGAAGTGCAAGGATGTTTAGCAATCGAAAATAGCTTAAATGAAGTTGGAGTAGATCATGTTGCATTTGTGAAGGTTGCCTCTGCAGCAATTGCTTCAAAAATGCTTGGGCAAGGTCCGCAGAAAATGAATTCAACTATTAGTAACTCTTTTATTGACGGGCATAGCCTCAGAACTTATCGTCATTTTCCAAATACAGGCACTAGAAAGAGTTGGGCTGCAGGCGATGCATCTGCTAGAGGGATAAAACAGGCCTTTATTTCAGAAGTAAGTGAAGAAATATATCCGTCAGCCTTATCAGCTAAAACTTGGGGCTTTAATGATGTGATTATGAAGAAAGATTCTCTAAAGCTACAAAGAGAATTGGACTCATATGTAATGGACAATATTCTTTATAAAGTTAATTTTCCTGCAGAGTTTCATGCTCAAACTGCTGCTGAAGCTGCTATAAACCTAAAAAAATCAAATAAATTTAAGATAGAAGATATTGAGCAGGTTGAGATTCTGACTCAAGAGCCAGGAGTAAGAATTATTTCGAAAAAGGGACCTTTAAAAAATTATGCAGACAGGGATCATTGTATCGAATATATAGTTGCGTGGTGTTTAATTAATGGAAGCTTAAATTCAGATTCATACAGTGATGCGTCCTCAAAAGATCCTCAAATTGAATCTCTCAGAAATTGTACTGTCACCAAAGAGGATAAAAATTACACCAAAAACTACTATGATTTAAATGATAGAGCTATTGGAAATAAAGTTTCTATTAAACTTAAAAATGGAATTGTCTTTCATGAAGAAGTTAAGTATCCATTAGGGCACAAACAAAGAAGAGAAGAATCAAAACCTTTCCTTAAGGAAAAATTTAAAAGTGCGATGGAAAAATTTGGCATAGATACTGAATATTTAATGAAAGTTTATGAAAGCAATAATTTAGATGATGTTGATATTTCGAATATCTTAGACAAAATATACAAATAATATGTCTGGAAATACGTTTGGTAAAATTTTTAAATTGACCACATTTGGTGAAAGTCATGGTATTGCTTTGGGAGGTGTAATAGATGGTTGTCCTCCAAATATTGAGATAAATGAGTTAGATATTCAGAAAGAACTAGATAGAAGAAAGCCAGGACAATCAAAATATGTTACTCAAAGAAAAGAATCAGACAAAGTTGAAATACTCTCAGGAGTATTTGAAGGCAAGACGACAGGTACTCCTATAGGTTTATTAGTCAGAAATACTGATCAGAAGTCTAAAGACTACGAAAATATCAAAGACAAATTCAGGCCAGGCCACGCAGATTTTACTTATCAACAAAAGTATGGAATAAGAGATTTTAGAGGAGGTGGCAGAGCTAGTGCAAGAGAAACAGTTATGCGGGTAGCTGGAGGAGCTATTGCGAAGAAAGTTTTAGAAAAAAAAGGAGTAATAGTTAGAGCAGGAGTGATGCAAATTGGCGATATAGTGGCTGATTCACACAACTTTAGTGACGTAAGTAAAAATGACTTTAACTTTGTTGATAAATCAAAGGTTAAAGCTCTCGAAAACTTTTTTAAAGAACTTATCAAGGATCAAGATTCAATTGGTGCAAAGATTATAGTTAATATTAGTGGACTCCAGCCCGGTGTCGGTTCTCCGGTATTTTCAAAACTTGATGCTGAGTTAGCTAAATCATTAATGAGTGTAAATGCTGTCAAAGCAATTGAAATTGGAACAGGTGTGGATAGTGTCACAATGAGAGGTTCAGAAAATAGAGATATCATTTCAGTAGATGGCTTTGAAACTAATAATTCAGGAGGTATCTTAGGAGGCATTTCAAATGGAGACGATATAAACATATTTACTTCACTTAAGCCAACATCAAGCATTTCTCAAAAAACTACAACTACAAATATAGATAATCAAAAAGTAGATCTTGAAGTGAAGGGAAGACATGACCCTTGTGTAGGTTTAAGAGCAGTTCCAATACTTGAAGCAATGGCAGCACTTACGATTATTGACCAAATGTTAATTGATAAAGCACAATGTTTTGATGTGGAGCGTAAATCCTAATTTTCTTTAAATGAATTATCTTTATCAAATAGATTATAAGATTCTCCAAGATTTTGGCGAAAAGGTTTTTAAAAGTGGTAGTGAAACAAAAATTAATTTCCTAGAAAATCTTAATTTTTCAAACTTTGATGCTGATACTATTTTCATTCTTATAGTTTTGGTAATTTTCTTCATTTTTTTAGCACTAGATAAGCCAAATAAAAAACCACAAAAAATATTACACACTCCAAAGCCTCAGATTAAGGAAAAGTCTATAAAGGAGGCCAAGAAAATTAAACACAAGAAAAAATCAATAAAAAGGAAGAGCAATGAAATCAGTGCCGATGAGGTAAAGCAAAAAATTGATCTTGCTGTTGCCTACATAGAGATGGGCGAGAAAAAAAACGCTAGAACAACAATAAATCAACTTAAAAAATTCAACTTATCAGCTGTAGAAAAAAAATTAATTAAAGATCTTAATAAAAACCTGTAATCATGAATCGTTATTTTGCTCAGGTTGAGTACAAAGGAACTAATTATAAGGGTTTTCAAAAACAAAAAAACTCAAAACAAACAATTCAACAAAAGATTGAATTTGCTTTGAGCAAAGTTGCAAACGAAAAGATAAGCGTAGTGTGTGCAGGAAGAACAGATGCTGGAGTTCATGCTACAAATCAAATAGTTCATTTTGATTCAAAATCAAAAAGAGAAAAAAAATCTTGGATATCTGGAACAAACAGATATCTTCCAAATGACATATCTTTGATAAATATAGGCAAAACAAGCGATGATTTTCATGCACGTTTTGATGCCAAAAAAAGAACATACATTTACATAATAAAAAATTCTGAAGTTCCTTTAGGTATAGAGTTCGATAACTTTCTGTGGATCAGATCAAGGTTGAACGAGAAGCAAATGAATAAAGCTGCAAAAAAATTATTAGGAGAGCAAGATTTTTCTTCATTTAGGGCTTCAGGCTGTCAATCAAAATCAGTAATTAGACGAATTTATAAAGCTAATGTAACTAGAAAGGGAAATTATCTGATTTTTGAAGTTACTGCTAATGCTTTTTTATTAAATATGATAAGAATTATTGTTGGCACACTTATAAAAGTAGGGAAAAACGAAATTACCCCAGAAGACTTTGAAAACATTATAAAAAAAAGGGATAGAAAACTAGCTGGTAGAACTATTGAAGCAAAGGGGTTATATTTTGTTGGTCCAGAGTATAATAATTTGGACTATAAGGTGAATAAGGTTTTTGTAAATGAATTGGATTAAAGATTTCATACCCAACATTAAAAAAAACATATCTCAGACTTTTGGGAGTGAGAAAGATAGTAAAGTTCCAGAGGGCTTGTGGCAATCGTGTGATAATTGTGGCTCTATTTTATATATTCCTGAATTAAAGAAAAATTCTTTTGTTTGCTCTAAGTGCTCATATCATCTAAAAATAAATACCCAACAAAGAATTGAAATTACTTTTGATAAAGATAGCTATCAAAGTTTAAATGAAGAGGAAAAGTTTAGAGATTTTCTAAATTTTAGAGATACAAAGAAATATAAAGATAGATTTCAAGAGGCATCAAAAAAATCAAACTGTGATGAGGCTCTTTCAATAGGAATTGGAGAAATAAACGGTATTCAGGTAACGACAGCAATATTTGAATTTGATTTTTTAGGAGGCTCAATGGGAGCAGTCGTCGGAAAACGTTTTGCTGATATTGTTGATCTTAGTCTTAAGAAAAAAATTCCATTAGTTTGTTTTTCAACTAGCGGAGGTGCAAGAATGCAAGAATCTATGATTTCCTTATTTCAAATGGGAAAAACTTCAGCAGCAGTCAAACGACTTAAAAATTCAAAAATTCCTTTTATTTCTATTTTAGTAGACCCTTGCTATGGAGGAGTTTCTGCGAGTTTGGCAATGCTTGGTGACTTAGTAATTTCTGAGCCAAAAGCTCGAATAGGTTTTGCTGGCAAAAGGGTAATAAAAGATACAGTCAAAGAGGACTTGCCTAAAGATTTTCAAACTGCAGAAAAGTTACTAGAAAAAGGATTTATCGATAAAATTATAGACAGAAAAAATTTGAGAGAATTTTTATCAAAAATATTTAAAATTTTGGGCCAGACTTGAGAGATTTATTCAAAAATTTATTAGGTTTGCTCATCTTCCTAACAATTATCTATACACTCTATTTAATTTACAGCGTAACTGATTTTTTAAATTCTGAGGAGAGCCGCATAAAAGTCAGTGATTACGAGCAAGAAATTTTTCAAAAAGAAAGAGATTTAGATAGTCTAAGAAATGAATTTAACAAAAATGATATAAAATCTTCACTAGAGGATATAAAACTCAATTTTGATGGAACACCAGTAAGTTGGGTGATAAAAATTAACATAAAAGATATAGCAATAAGTGAAGAAACTTTTCGAGAACAGCTATTTAATGAGGGTTTCCAAACTTTAATAAATAATGAATTTGTGATTGTTGGACCTTATGTTGATAAATCTAGACTTGAAATTGTTCTAGAGTATTTAAATAGCAATACAGCTTTAGATAATTTAATAATTGAAGAATGGTAGATTTGAGCTTTAGTGTATTAGATATTTTGCTTTTAACAGGAGTTATTCTGTTATTTTTTAGAGTGAGAAAAAATGGATCATTGCGAGAATTGGTCTACATTTCTATTCTTTTTTTATATTCATATGTCGTTTTAAATAATATGAAGGCAGTACATGATTATTTTTTAGAGCAGGGATTTGATTATGCTGATGCGATTTACAACGTCTTTATTGCGATATTTGCCACAGCTGGTTTACCTTTTATTAATTTTTTCATTTCCTTTTACATTCCAAAACTAAGTGGCATTGCTAATCTTTCAATTGGATGCTTAATAGCTTTGTTTAGATATTTATTATTAATTTATTTAGTTTTAACTTTATTTCCAAACCTTTACGATATATCTTTATTTGCAAATTCATTTGTTATTAATGTGATGTTGTCTTACGTGGAAAATATTTATATTTATCTTCTTAGCTAATGTGTGGAATTGTTGGAGTTGTTCAGGATAAAGATTGTTTTACTGAGCTCTACGATGCCCTGATAATGCTTCAGCACAGAGGACAAGATGCAGCGGGGATCACGATATGTAATGGTGACCACCTAAATTCGAGAAAATCAAAGGGTCTTGTGCGTGAAGTTTTTAATCAAAATCATTACGAGAGATTAAAAGGAAACTATGGGATTGGTCATGTTAGATACCCCACAGCAGGAGGTAATACAAAAGAATATGCTCAGCCAATGTATGTTAATTCGCCATATGGTATTTCCTTGGCTCACAATGGAAATTTATCTAATACTCCTGATTTAGCTAAAGAGCTATTTCACAGCGATTTAAGACATATTTCGACTGACTCAGATTCAGAAGTTTTGCTTAATATTCTCGCTCATGAAATTTCTAAACATAAAGAAAAAGATCCAAGTCCGGAGATATTCTTTGAAGCAATTTCAAATACTTTTCAAAGATGCGAAGGGAGTATAAGTGTTGTTTCAATTATTACTGATTATGGGCTACTTGCCTTTAGAGATAAGTTAGGAATAAGACCTTTAATTCTTGGTTCAAGAGAAAATGAATCTGGAGGTTTAGACTATATGGTTGCTTCTGAGAGTGCAGCCTTCCACTCAAATGGTTTCAAGATCAAAAGAGATATTGCTCCAGGAGAGGCAGTATTTATCACTTTCGATGGACAGCTTTTTTCAAATCAATGTGAAGACGAATCAAAACTCACTCCTTGTTTATTCGAATTTGTATATTTTGCTAGACCAGATTCCATTATCGATGGAGTTAGCGTTTATGAGGCTAGGCAAAATATGGGAGAAAGATTGGCAAAAAAAATTAAAGCTGAGATTCCTCTTGATGATATTGATGTTGTCATGCCAATACCTGAGAGTTCAATAGTCAGTGGGACAAAAGTAGCCGAGTCACTTGATAAGCAAATTGCCTACGGTTTTGTAAAAAATAGGTATGTCGGAAGAACCTTTATTATGCCTGAGCAAAATTTAAGAAAAACTTCTGTCAAAAGAAAACTTAGTCCAATCTACAGTGAATTTAAAGATAAAAAAATCCTTTTAGTTGATGATTCAATAGTGAGAGGAACAACTATGAAAGAAATTGTTAAGATGTGCTATTCCGCTGGAGCTAAGTTAGTTTCTGTTGCCTCAGCTGCAGCTCCTGTAAAACATCCTAATGTCTATGGCATTGATATGGCAGCCAGGGGCGAATTAATAGCGAGTACTAGAGATATTGCGGAGATTAAAAAATTCATTGGCTGCGATCATCTAATTTATCAAGATTTAAACGAGCTTGTTGATTCTGTAACATCTCTGAGCGACAAGATTATTGATGTGGAGAAATCTATCTTTGATGGTAAATATCCTACAAATATCACTCAAGAGTATTTAGAAGTTCTGGCGAAGAGAAGAGGTTCTAAGATTTAATCTCTTCAATATCTAAGTGGGCTATATCTAGGTTTCTTACTTTTTTTAGATAATCTTCAATTTCATTAAAATTCATGTATCGGAAAACCTCTGACGACATGGTATTGAGTTCTTGCATGTATTCGACATATTCTTCTCTAGTAGGTATTTTTCCAAGAAGAGAAGAAATGGCTGTTACTTCAGAAGAGGCAAGGTATACATTACATCCATCTCCCATCCTATTTGGGAAGTTTCTTGTAGATGTAGAAACCATTGTCGCTCCGTCAGCTGCTCTTGCCTGATTTCCCATACATAAAGAACATCCAGGAATTTCAACTTGAGCTTGTGAATCTTTGAAAATATCATAATATCCTTCAGCAGTTAATTGATGCTCATCCATTCTTGTTGGAGGAACTATCCAAAGTTTTGATTTAGCTTTACCGTGTCTTTCTAAAAGCTTGCCTGCAGCTCTAAAGTGGCCAATATTTGTCATGCATGAGCCAATAAATCCTTCGTCTACTTTATCGCCTGCAACTTCACTTAGTTTTTTGACATCATCAGGATCATTTGGACAACATAATAATGGCTCATCAATTTCCTCAAGAGGTATATCTATAACTGCTGCATATTCCGCATCCTTATCTGCAGACATTAATACAGGGTTTTCAATCCACTTTTCCATTGCTCTAGCTCTTCTTTCAAGGGTTTTTGCATCACTATAACCCTCTGAAATCATCCACCTCAGAAGTGTAATATTTGATTTTAAGTATTCGATAATCGGTTCTTCATCAAGTTTAACAGTACAACCAGAGGACGATCTTTCTGCAGATGCGTCACTAAGCTCAAAAGCCTGTTCAATTTTTAAATTAGGTAAACCTTCTATTTCTAAACACCTACCAGAAAAGATATTCTTTTTGGTTTTTTTATCTAAAGTGAGCAACCCGTTTTTTAATGCATAGTAAGGTATGGCATGAACTAAATCTCTGATGGTTATTCCAGGTTGCAGCTCACCAGAAAATTTAACCAAAACACTTTCAGGCATTTCCAATGGCATAACTCCAAGAGTTGCAGCAAAAGCTACCATTCCAGAACCTGCAGGAAAACTTATACCTATAGGAAATCTAGTATGGCTATCTCCTCCAGTTCCCACAGTATCAGGTAGCAGCATTCTGTTTAACCATGAATGTATAATCCCATCTCCAGGCCTAAGTGAGACACCACCTCTGTTTATAAAAAAATCTGGTAGTGTTCTGTGAGTGTCTAGATCAACTGGTTTTGGATAAGCTGCTGTATGACAAAATGACTGCATTACAAGATCTGAAGAGAATCCTAAACAAGCAAGCTCTTTCAATTCATCTCTAGTCATTGGACCAGTAGTATCTTGAGATCCCACAGTAGTCATTCGTGGCTCACAATATTCTCCTGCTCTAACACCAGGCATACCGCAAGCTTTACCAACCATTTTTTGAGCTAGAGTAAAGCCACTATTTTTTTCATTTTCAGAGCCATATCTTCTAAAGACATCTGATGGAGGGAGGTTGAGTTTTTCTCTTGTTTTATCTGTTAGCTGTCTGCCTATAATTAAATTTATTCTTCCTCCAGCTTTAACTTCATCAAAAATTACGTCATTTTTTATTTCAAATTTAATTAACTCTTTACCAGACTCATCTTTAATTAATCCGTTATATGGCTCAATAACAATTTTTTGTCCGTGCTCAAGAGATGAAACGTCAAGCTCTAGTGGAAAAGCACCAGAATCTTGAAGTGTGTTATAAAAAATTGGTGCAATTTTCCCTCCTAAACAGAAACCACCAGTTTTTTTGGCAGGTACGTAAGGTATGTCTTCACCCATATGCCATAACATAGAATTTACTGCTGATTTTCTAGAAGAACCAGTTCCAACTACATCTCCAACAAAAACAAGTTTCGATCCATCTGCCTTGAATTCATCAAGTGCTTCAAGAGGTTTTTCAATATTGTCTGAAAATTTTAGAAATGCTTCTGCATGCAATGGAATATCAGGCCTTGACCAAGCCTCCTTAGCTGGAGAAAAGTCATCTGTATTTGTTTCACCATCAACTTTGTAAACTTTAAGTGGAATTTCATCTGGAAGATCTTTTTTTGATGTAAACCATTCTGCTTCACTCCAAGAATTAATTATTTTTAGAGCTGAATCATTTTTATCTCTCATTTCAAAAATATCATTGAATGAGTCATAAACTAAAATTGTATTTTTGAGTGCATCAGCAACTTCATCTCCAAACTTTTCTGCTTTTAAAATCTCAACTAATGCCTCGACTGAATAACCTCCTAACATTGTTCCAAGAATTGATATCGCCCTTTCAGGTGTAATTAAAGAAATATTTATTTTCTCAAGTGCAATATCTTTTAAGAATCCTGCTTTTACATATGCAGTTTCATCAACTCCGGGAGAAACTTCATTTTCTAAGAGTGAAATTAATTCCTCACCCCCTTTGTTCGATTCTATAATTTTTACTAATTCTTGAATCTCCTCGAGATTTAAAGGCAGAGGAGGGAGTCCATTTTCTTCCCTTTCAGCTTTTTGTTTATAATATGAGGTCAGCATATTTGTAAAAATTTGTTCACAATTCTACATCTAAGTTATCTTAATAGAAAGTGAAGTAATATTTGAAATGGAAGAGAAGTTAATAAAAAGAAATCCATGTATTGGAGTTTGCTCTACCACTTATGGAGACGATATTTGCAAGGGGTGTAAAAGATTTAGACATGAAGTCAGTTCATGGACTAAATACTCAGATGTGGAGAAAAATATCGTTAATAGAAGACTGGAAAAATTTAAAGCTTTAATTCTCAATGATAAGTTCTCTATTGTCGATCAACAAAAATTTGAGCTTAGCCTTAAAGAAAAAGGAATTCGTCATAACAAAGAGTTGGATCCTATTTGTTGGATTATCGATCTTTTACGTACAAAAACTTTAACTGAGATTATTCTTAGTGAATTTGGCCTTGAACTTAAAAGTGCCTATCAGAATTACTCAATTACTCAAATTAGTGATCTAGTTAATAAAGAGTTTCTTGATTTCTCTGAAGCTCATTACGATAGGTATATTGAGCTTTAATTTATTTGGCTATAGGTATTTCCTCTATTTTCGTTGTATATCTTCTTGATTTCATCTCTCTTTTCATTCTCCATGTATTTTCATACCCTTGATTGCCAAAACCTATTTTTGCTATCTCTCTTAGATTTATAAAATCTATGACACTCATTAATATTTCTGATTCCTTGCTGTCATAGTTATCATTAAATAAGTCAGTTTGATATCCATAACTATCAGTAAAATCACTGAGCAATATGCCAGCCTTCGAATATAAATATCCTTCCGCGTAAATTTTTTCCATTAAATTATTAGCTATTTTGATTATTATTCTGGAATCATTTGTAGGATGAGCTAATTGTTGATATTCCGAAGCATATATTTGGCTTATTTTTTTGTTATAACGATTTGATCTTATAAATACTGTAATAATTCTGCATTTTTGATTTTCATATCTTAATTTCTCCGCAGCTCTACTTGCATGGAAGCTTATTGCCTCTTTTAAAACTCTTTTATCTCTAATTGATTTGCCGAAACTTCTGCTTACCATTATTTGTTTCTTTGGCTCCATAATGTTATTTGAATCTAGACACTTTTGGCTTTTCAATTCTCTAACTGTTCTTTCCAAAACAACATTAAACCTATCGCCAATCAACCTCGATCTTACTTGAGTCAAATTAAAGGCATTATCAACTCCTAAATCTTTAAGTTTTAAACTTAATCTTTTTCCAACACCCCAAATTTTTTCTACTGGAGTGGCTTTCAAATAATGATTTATTGCTCTCTTATTTTGTAGTATGACGACCCCCTGAAATCTTGAATCTTCCTTGGCAATTCTATTCGCAATCTTTGCTAAAGTTTTGGTAGGGGCTATTCCTATACTTACTGGAATCCCTACCCAATCCTTTATCCTGTTCTTACACTGAAAGGCAAAATTTACTAAGTCGATATTTTTTTCAAACGTTCTTAAGTCAAGAAAAGCTTCATCGATGCTGTAAATATCAATCTCAGGACAGATCTCGCCAAGAATATTCATAACTCTATTAGAAATATCAGCATAGAGCTCATAGTTTGAAGAAAAGACTATGCCATCACTCTTTAAGTACTGGTTCTTAACTTGAAACCAAGGCTGTCCCATTGCCACTCCCATTTTTTTGGCTTCTGGAGATCTAGCGATAACACAGCCATCATTATTACTTAAAACAATTACTGGTTTTTTTGTTAAGTCAGGCCTAAAAATTTTTTCACAGGAAGCATAGAAGCTATTGCAATCAACTAATGCAAACATTAGTAAACGTTGATAGAGGAGGTCACTACACCCAAGAATTCAAAATCTGGCATATTTTCTATATTTAAGATTTTATTATTCTTGCAGTTTGTCATAAGAATTTTTTTTGTATCTATAATTATTTTTCTACATATAAACTCACCATTTGCAGAAGCAACAATTATATCTCCACTGTTAGGCTTGAGACTCCTATCTATAATGAGTATGGCATTATTCTTTATTCCAGAAAATAACATATCATTACCTCTGAATCTCATTAAAAATGTTGAGCTTGGTCTTTTTATTAAGAGATCATTAATATTGATAGGGTTCTCTACATAATCATTAGCTGGACTGGGAAATCCAGAGTGCTTTAGTTTTTTATGGGAAAAAGCATCCCTATTTTTTTGATTATGAAACATAAAAAGTACTGTATATATATACAGTATTTTATATTAAATATTTATATTGGGAAAGATCTAAGAGTTAATTCTTGCTCATATTCGATTACCCAACCTTTATCCTCCCAACTGCCAAGAACAGCCCTGATAGAATTACTATCAATGTGATGAATAAAAGGTCTGTGAGTATGACCATGGATTAAAATATCAATATTATTTTTTTTGACGATTTCTGAAATATATTCTTGGTTAACATCCATAATGTTTTCTGGCTTATTGCTACTTTTCTCTGCACTTTGTGCTCTCATTTCATTAGCAATTTGAACTCTCTCTTCAAGTGGCTTAGAAAGAAAATTATTGATCCACTCACTAGATCTTATTTCATTTTTCAGTGACTGATACTGTTTATCATCAATGCAGAAAGAGTCTCCATGGGAGACCATAATATTCTTATTACCAGAAGAAAAAATATACATATCTTCGAGAATTTTAATTCCCGATTTATTTTCAAATTCTTTAGCAATTAAAAAATCTCTGTTTCCAGCAATAAAGAAAACTTCTATTGAATCTGAGAGTTTTTTGAGCTGCTTGATAACTTCGAGACTATCTTGGCTTTGGTCATCGTCCCCAATCCAATATTCAAAAAGATCACCAAGAATGAAAAGCTTGGAATATTTATTTTTAGCCTGATCTAAAAAATCAAAAAACATTTGTGTTTTTTTTGGAGAATTAGAATCTAAATGTATATCTGAAATAAAACCAAGCATCTTAGTGATAATAACTTTTTTAAAAAATTTCAGAAAGAATATTTAGGCAAGAGCTTTTTGTTTTAAATGGCTAATTACAGCTTTTTTAAAAACATTTTTTTCATATTTTAATAAAAAAGAAAATAATCTTTTTTTAGAATTAATAGGAAATTTTTTAAAAAACTCTAGGTTCTTCTTAATTTTTGGTAACAGCCTCTCTTCTGATAAAAATCTTTCAAGTAGTTTATCTCGATCATCATCATTATATTCAATGCGTGAATCCCTTAAAAGTCGAAAAATCAAATGTAGTCTTAATCTGAAGTCTTTTATTAACTTAATAAATTTAAAACTTTGCTCATGGTAGGAGCAGTAAGATTTTATGTAATAATGATGATTGGCTACCAAATCTTCCATTAATTTTCTAACTTCTGGAAAAGAATTTAATTCACTGTTCAAGTCTGTTAGTGATAGATTTTCTAAATTATCTATACATATACTACCGTCAAACATTGTGGAGTTAACAAAGGTTATTTTTTTTACACCAGATGCTTTCGCCTTTGCAAAAAAGTTATAAAAAATTAAGTATGGAACATTTTGCTTAGCAATAGTTAATGATTGAATCCCCATAATTTTGATGTGATCAAGAAAACAATCAATAAAATTATTTATTTCTTTATTGCCCTTACTTAAACTAGCGTATCTAATATTTTCATGTCCTTCGTGGCACCACCATTTTTCAAGAATTCTCAGATTTTTATTAGTTATTAGATTAAGAACATGATTTGAGTACCAACTATATTTTAATAGCTCTAACCTAAATGACCCCATTTTATGATTCAATGATAGTTCTGTAAATTTCATTTTGTCTTCTATCTTAATGCCTCTTGGCAATTTAACTTTCTCGACATTCATGTAGTTAACTTGTGAATTTAAAGCAATTTTGTAATTTTTTTCTAGGCAGTAACTAAGCATTTTTCTTGATACTTCTCCATCGACTCTTTTTGCTCCATACAGAGGGGCACAATATTCAATGTCAAATTTTTTGTTTTTGACATTGTTATAAGAAGCATGGACATTAACTCCATTCTGACACCCTATACCAATAATTGATTTCCACATGTCAATTTTAGTTAGATTATAATCAGGATAATCTAGGTATATATTTTTTTTGTTAATTAGGTATTTTTTTAATTTTGATTCGATTATTTGCCAATTTTTTCTTGAATAGAAAGACTCTGGCACAGTAAAACATGTTCTTATTAGAGATTTGACATCTTTATTACTCAGTTTAATGTCATTAGCAATAATTAAATATGCCAATACGAAATCATCAAGGTCATCTTTATAATCTCTTGAAATTATGGAATGCCCTAGTTTGCGTTCTAGTTTACGTTTAGATTTAATAGATTTAAATAATTCAAGTATCTGATCTTTGTTTTGTTTAGTAGCAAGTTCAATAAGGTTTTCTCTAAAATAATTTTCTAGCTCTAAAATCTTTTCGAAGTTTTCAAAACCACCATCTATACTTAGATATTTTTTAAAATTTGCCAAAAAAGTTCTGTGTGCTTTTGTGCTCATAAATTAAATGATAATTATGCTAATGACACTTTATGACGACTGCAGGAAATACTATTATTACACTGTAATAACTTAAGAGTGGCTCCCCGAACTGGGCTCGAACCAGTGACCCACTGATTAACAGTCAGTTGCTCTACCAACTGAGCTATCGGGGAACGAACTTGAGATTATATACAACTATTTTTAAATAAAAAACAATGTCTATCTTTAAAGTGTCTGCAGATTTTAATCCAGCTGGCGATCAACCCAAAGCAATTAAAACAATTTCTGACAATCTTAAGAGCGGATTACTCAATCAGGTATTGCTAGGAGTTACAGGTTCTGGAAAAACTTACACGGTTGCTAAGGTTATTGAAGAGACACAAAGACCAGCGATAATAATGGCTCCAAATAAAACTTTAGCGGCTCAATTATATGGAGAATTTAAAGATTTTTTCCCTGATAACAGAGTTGAGTATTTCATATCCTATTACGATTACTATCAACCTGAGGCATATGTTCCCTCGTCTGATACTTATATAGCAAAGGACGCCAATATAAATGAACATATTGAGCAAATGCGACTTTCTGCTACAAAGGCTCTTATAGAATCTAACGACACAATAGTAGTGGCTTCTGTTTCAGCAATATATGGTCTTGGGGATCCAAAATCTTATCTAAAAATGGTAATGAATTTAAGTCGAGGAGAAATAGTTAATCAAAGAGATATTCTTAGACAGCTTTCAACCATGCAATACTCTAGAAATGATCTAGATTTCCAGCGTGCAAACTTTAGGGTCAGAGGAAACGTAATTGATATCTTCCCTGCAGAAGCAGAAAAAGATGCAATTAGAGTAGAGCTTGAATTCGATAAAATTTCAGAAATATCCATTTTTGATCCTTTGACAGGCGCAATAATTTCCGAAGTTCCAAGAGTAACTATTTTTCCAAAGACTCATTATGTAACGCCACAAGAAAAAATAGATTTAGCTATTAAAGACATTCGTGTTGAGCTAGGCGGCAGGCTCGAGGAGCTCAAAAAAAACAATAAACTTCTTGAGGCTCAAAGGCTTGAAGAAAGAACAAATTATGATTTAGAAATGATGGCAGAATTAGGCTTTTGTAATGGTGTTGAAAACTATTCAAGATATCTCTCTGGAAGGAAGGCTGGCGAAGCTCCACCCTGTCTTTTTGATTACATACCAGAGAATGCAATTGTTTTTGTTGATGAATCTCATGTATCTGTTCCTCAAATAGGAGGAATGTTTCGTGGCGACCGTTCAAGAAAAGAAACACTTGTTGAGTATGGCTTTAGATTGCCTAGTGCATTAGATAATCGTCCATTAAGATTTGAAGAATGGGATAACTTGGCACCACAAAGAGTCTTTATTTCGGCTACTCCAGGGAAATGGGAAAATGAGCATTTAGATGCAAAAGTTGAATTATTGGTAAGGCCAACTGGTTTGGTTGATCCAGAAATTGAAGTAAAGCCAGCAAAGTTTCAAGTAGAAGATGTATTAGAGGAAGTGAATAAAACTACAAAGAAAGGTTTCAGAACACTCATTACAACATTAACCAAAAAAATGGCTGAAGACTTAACTGATTTCATGTATGAAAAAAATATCAGGGTTCGCTATATGCATTCAGATATAGATTCAGTTGAAAGAGTCGAGATTTTAAGAGATTTAAGATTAGGTGCTTTCGATGTGTTAATTGGTATAAATCTTCTTAGAGAAGGCTTAGATTTACCTGAAGTTGGCTTGGTAGCTGTTTTAGATGCTGATAAAGAAGGCTTTCTAAGGTCAGAGGGATCCTTAATTCAAACAATAGGTAGAGCTGCTAGAAATATAGAGGGGAAGGCAATTCTTTATGCTGATAAAGAGACAGGTTCTATTCAAAGAGCTATAGAGGAAACAGCAAGAAGAAGAGATATTCAGAAAAAATATAATGATAAGAATAAAATTATCCCAAGAACAGTCAGCTCAAAGATTAAAGATGTCATGGAAGGAGCAAGGATCAAGCAAAAGCAAAAGAAGGATGATAAAAAAGATGCTGAATTTTATGATACTTCAAAAGTAGACTACCATAACATTGGCAAAGAGATTAAAAAACTCGAAAAACTAATGAGAAGTTCAGCTACAGATTTAGATTTCGAAAAAGCAGCTTTTTATCGAGATTTGATCAAAGAGTTAAAGGAGAAAGTTTTAATAAAGAGAGCTTAGAATGCCCAAACCAAAAATACTTTTTTTATCAGGACAAGAAATTTTTAATGAGCTTGATAAAAAAAGATATTTCGAAGCAAGTTCCTCTTGTGTACATACTGAGTATGCTTTTATCCTCAAAGTAAATGAGCAGTATACAGAGAATCAACTAGAACAGATAAAAAATATTCTTAACGCAACTGATCTAAATATTTCACCCTCACTAATCTTCTCTCCTCGATTAGGAACAAAAAGTTCATGGTCAAGCAAATGTGAGGATATTTTTAGAAATATTGGTTTAAAAAGTATTGATAGAATTGAGAGACTTAAGGTATTTGCAGGAAATGAAAATGCTTTAAAATCTGCAAAAGAAAATATCTTCGACAGAATGACAGAATCTGCTTTTGAAGATTTTGAATCTGTAAAAGAGATTTTTTCGATAACACCAAGAAAAAAACTTCAAATTTTCAATATTCATACAGATCCTCAGCTTCTCGAAAATCTTAATAACGAATTATCCTTAGCATTAAATTCTTTTGAGATAGATTATCTCATGGACTTATTTAAGAAATTAGATAGAGGTATCACAGACGCGGAACTCATGATGTTTTCTCAAATAAATTCAGAACATTGCCGACATAAAATTTTCAGATCAACCTGGCAAACAGATTTACCCTTTTCCTATGATTCATTATTCGATGGGATTAAATCAACTACTAAAGACTCTATGGAACATGTGTTGTCTGCGTATCATGATAACTCTGCAGTAATCAAATCAAATTCAAAATCTTTTTTAGAAGTTGGAGGAGACCTAAAGTACAAATTTTTCAAACAAGACGTACATACTACAATTAAAGTTGAAACTCATAATCACCCTACTGGTATTTCTCCTTTTGAAGGTTCTGCTACAGGCTCAGGCGGTGAGATAAGAGATTGTAGTGCAACAGGGCGAGTGGCAAGACCAAAGGCAGGATTTATTGGGTTAACTTTATCTCATCTTAGGTTAGGGAATGAACTTGAAGAATGGGAAAGCCCACTTGATAAGCCATCTTATTTAAGTTCTCCAAAAGATATCATTCTTGATGCCCCAATTGGAGCTGCAGCTTATAACAATGAGTTCGGGAGACCTGCTATATATGGCTATTTTAGAACTCTTGAGCATGAAAAGCTTGGTTTTCATAAACCGATTATGTTAGCTGGTGGAGTGGGCTCTATAAAAGAAATACATATAGAAAAAGGCCAGCCTGAGCCAGATGATTTAGTTATTGTTTTAGGGGGCCCTAGTATGCTTATTGGTCTTGGTGGTGGCTCAGCAAGTTCTGTAAAAGGCGGATCCTCGAGCAGTGATTTAGACTTTGCATCAGTACAGAGATCTAATCCTGAAATGCAAAGAAGAGCTCAACAAGTTTTAGATAGATTTAATGCAAGAAATGCCAAAAATCCTATTAGCTTTATACATGATGTAGGAGCCGGTGGAATTTCTAATGCAATTCCAGAACTTGCAAAAGACACTAATCTAGGAGTGGCAATTCAACTAAAGAACATTTTTTCTGAGGATGACACTTTATCTCCGATGGAGATTTGGAGTAATGAATCCCAAGAAAGATACGTCTTTTCAATTCCAGAAAAGAAACTAAAAGTTTTAGAGGATATATGCAAAAGAGAGAGATGTCCTTATTCTGTTGCAGGCAAAATGACAGAACAAAAAACAATAGATGTGAAATGGGAAAATGAACAAGTTGTTTTGTTAGATATAGATGATTTATTTGGAGAGATACCACTACCTAAGCTAATTGCACAAGATTATGATAGAACAACAGAACAAGAAGAATTACCTGAAAATAATATCGGAAAGCTCATTGCAAATGTACTTAAGTACCCTGCGGTTGCATCTAAAGACTTCTTAATCACGATTGGTGATAGAACAGTAAATGGCTTGGTATATAGAGATCAATTAATTGGCAACAGACAAGTTCCTGTAAGTGATTATGCTATTACTTTAGATGATTATCATGCTTACTCGGGCCAAGTTTTTGCAATTGGAGAGAAACCAAATATTTCCATAGAAAATCCTGAAGCATCCGTGAGAATGTGTATGGCAGAGGCCCTAACAAATATTATTGGAGTAAAACATGACTCTCTTAAAAATATAGTTTTTTCAGCTAACTGGATGAGCTCTTCAAAAACTTCTGATGAAAGAGGAGATCTTTTAAGAGGAGTCCAGGCCATTTCAAATTTGGCAAATGAATTAGGAGTATCGATTCCGGTGGGAAAAGATTCACTCTCAATGAATGTGAACTGGGAGGAGAATGGTGAAGAAAAAAGTATTACTTCTCCCATGACATTAAATTTAAGCGCATTTTCTAACGTTCCTGATGTCAGAGAAAGTGTAACCCCTGAGCTTTCAGAAGAGGATTCACACCTTTTACATGTATGGATAAACGAAACTTCAAATAGAATGGGTGGTAGTGCACTTTATCAGTCTTATGGTCTTTATGGTGGCGTAACCCCTGATGTGGATAACACCAAAAGATTAGAGAGACTATTTAATTCTATTCAAAAGCTACTTGGAAAAAAACAAATTCTAGCCACTCATGATGTTTCCGATGGCGGTTTGATTGTCACCTTATTGGAGATGGCATTTTGTAGTAATAAGGGCCTAGATATATCGCTAAATGAATCTGATAAAGATTTATTAGTACCAAGACTTTTTGCTGAGGAAGTTGGTGTCGTAATAGAAGTTAAAAGTGAAGACCTAAAAGATGTAAAAGAATATTTAGCAAAAAAAGACCTCTACTTTAATGAAGTTGCAAAGAAGAATGAGAAAAAAGAAATAAATATTACTAATTTCAACGATGAGATTTTTTCAGATAAAATTGAAAACCTCTTTGAGCTGTGGAGTGAAATGAGTAACTCTATTAAAACAATAAGAGATAACCCAGTTACTACAAGTGAGCAAATAGCTACTTATAAGAAAGAAGACATCTTTTTAAATCCACAAATAAATTTTGACGTCCCTAAAGCAAGTTCCAGAATTTTTTCTTCAAGACCTAAAGTTGCACTGCTTAGAGAACAAGGAATTAATGGTCATTATGATATGGCTGCAGCTTTAATGGCTTCAGGCTTTGAGGTTCGTGATGTTCATATGAGCGAGTTAGGGACCAAAGTGAAAAACTTTGATGACTGTTCAGGTTTAGTGGTTCCTGGAGGTTTTTCATATGGCGATGTTCTTGGGGCAGGTTCAGGAATGTCCAATACAATTATGCACAATGCAAAATTGAAGAAAATTTTTAAGAATTTTTTTGAAAATGAAGATAAATTTGTCTTAGGAGTATGCAATGGATGTCAGTTTTTATCTGGCTTAAAAGATATTATTCCTGGCGCAAGTAATTGGCCAAAATTTGAAAAAAATCTTTCCAATCAATACGAATGTAGGCTTGTGCAGATAAAAATTGCTGAGAGCAGATCAATATTCTTTAAAGATATGCAAAACAGTGTGATTCCAATAATGGTTTCACATGGCGAGGGTCGTGTTGGCGTGAATGTAAATGAAAATGTAATTGGAAACTATGTAGATTCGTCTCACAACATAGCAGAAAAGTATCCTTTGAATCCAAATGGATCTAAAAATGGAATAGCTGGTGTTTGTAATGAAGATGGAAGAATTACCATTATGATGCCTCATCCAGAGAGAACTTTTATGACAAAACAGTTTTCATGGGCACCTAATGACTGGGACGAACATTCACCTTGGTTCAAGATGTTTGATAATGCCTATAAATTTTCTAAGAATTAATATTTAAGAACTTCATTGAAAACATTATTTCTGTCTTCTTCAAGAAATAATTGTAGAGTTCTCTTAACAGTTGGAAAAGCCAACTCATCCCAAGGAATTTCATCTATTTTGAATAATTTTACTTCACTACTTTCAGGAGTTGGCCCAAAACTAGAACCATTAATTTCACCAGTAAAAAAAGTATATATTTGATTAATATGAGGAACACTTAAGATTGTAAACAAATTTACATTTTCTACTTTTAATAGAGCTTCCTCGTAAGTTTCTCTAACTGCACCTTCCTCAATACTCTCACCATTTTCAAGAAAACCTGCTGGTAATGTCCAAAACCCAGACCTTGGCTCAATATTTCTTTTACATAAAAGAATTTCATTATTCGAATTAAATGGTAGTACGCCAGTAACTATATTCGGGTTTGAATAAAAGATTTCATTACATTGTGTACACACTAGTCTTTCATGAGTATCACCATCTGGGACTTTCTTCTCAATTTGTGCGGAAGAACATTTGGAACAAAAATTCATAAATTCAATCTTCCAATTATAATAGAGTAATGATTTATAACCTAGGAACAAAAAAACCAAACTTCAATCCTGCGAAGGTTTGGATTGCTGAATCTGCAGATTTAATTGGAGATGTAATTTTAGAGCCAGATGTGTCAGTTTGGTTTAACGTAACAATTCGTGGCGATAATGAAACAATAATCATTAAAGAGGGAACTAATATTCAAGATAATACAGTTATTCATACAGATGAGGGGATAGTGGTTGAAATTGGAAAAAATGTAACTGTAGGCCATAAAGTAATCATTCATGGAGCTCAGATAGGTGAAAATTCTATTGTCGGCATGGGCAGCATTGTTATGAACCACGCAAAAATAGGAAAAAACTCTATTTTGGGTGCTAATTCACTAGTCACAGAAAATAAATCATTTCCTGATAATTCACTCATAATGGGTTCTCCAGCAAAAGTGGTTAGAGAATTAAGCGATGATGAAGTAAAATTACTTGCTTACAGCTCAAAGCATTACATTGAAAAATCAAAACACTTTGCTAAGGAATTAAAAGTTGAAACTTAATCAAGTTAGGCAATCATTTTTAAATTATTTTAAGAATAAGAACCATAAAATTTTGCCGTCCAGTGGTTTAGTTCCAAAAGGTGACGATAGCTTATTGTTCACAAATGCTGGAATGGTTCAGTTTAAAGATACTTTTCTTGGTTTAGATAATAGAGATTATTCTGCCACTACCTCACAAAAATGTTTACGAGTTGGTGGTAAACATAATGATCTTGAAAATGTCGGCTTCACAACGAGACATCAAACTTTCTTTGAAATGCTTGGAAACTTTAGTTTTGGTGAATATTTTAAGGAGAAGGCCATTGAATACGCATGGGAATTCTTAACTGAAGAACTAAAGCTACCTGAGGATCGCCTTTGGGTTACTGTCCATAAGGATGATAAAGAGTCTGAAGAAATCTGGCTTAAAAAAATTGGGGTGTCTTCAACAAGACTTGCAAAACTTGGTGATGATGACAATTTCTGGTCAATGGGAGATACAGGTCCGTGTGGACCATGCTCTGAAATATTTTTTGACAACGGAAAAAACTTCGATGGAAAAGCACCAGGAGAAGGAGATACAGGAGAAAGATACATCGAAATCTGGAATTTAGTTTTTATGGAATTCAATAGAGATTCAAACGGCAAGCTTTCTTCATTACCTGTTAAATGTGTTGATACCGGCATGGGACTGGAGAGAATGTGTTCAGTCATGCAGGAAGTTGGATCTAATTTCGACATAGATATTTTTAAATCCCTAAAAAATTTAATGTCTAAACATTTCACAGAACCTAACGATCAATCTTTAAATGTTTTAGCCGATCATCTGAGAGCAATTTTTTTCTTAATGGCAGAAAATATAATGCCTTCAAATGAGGGAAGGGGATATGTATTAAGAAGGCTAATAAGGAGAGCTGTCAGACATGGTTATAAGATGGGTTCAAGAGATCCATTTTTATCTCAGTTTCTAACTCATCTTGAAAATGACTTTAAAAAAGATTTCGAAGATGATTTTTTAAAGTTTGAAAAAATACAAAAAGATTTACTAACTGAAGAGCAATTATTTTTTAAGACTCTAAAAACAGGCATTGAAATTTTTGAAGCAAGCATCAATGAAACAGATGGCAAGCAACTAGACGGAGCAATTGCATTCAAACTTCATGATACTTATGGATTTCCAGTCGACTTGACTATGGCAATGGCTCAAGAAAGAGGCTTAAAAGTTGATCAAAAGGGCTTTGACAAACTTATGAAAAAACAAAAAGAGGGCTCAAAGTCTTCTTCAATGTTTAAAGTTTTAGATATTACTATTGATCCAAAAATTAAAAGTGAGTTTGTTGGTTATCAAGAACAAACTGCCAAAGGAAGTTGCGTTGCTTTATTCGATGAGGAGGGAAATTCAGTCACCTCTCTATCTGGAGAGGGTTTTGCAATCTTTTCTAAAACGCCGTTTTATGCCGAATCAGGAGGGCAAGTCGCAGATATTGGAATTTTTAAGAGCACAAACCTCAATGGAGAGATTCTGAATTGTAAGAAAGTCGGAGATTTTCATCTTCATGAAGTAACAATTGCAAAAGGATCGCTGGAATTAAATGCAGATGTTGAACTAATAATAGATGCTGAGCGAAGAGAAAAAATTGTTTCAAATCATTCGGCAACTCATCTTTTACATTCTGCTCTCAGAAAAGTTTTGGGAGAGAGCGTTGAGCAAAGAGGTTCATTAGTCAATGAAGAAAAACTTCGATTTGATTTTTCACACTCTAATAAAGTTACAGATGATCAGATAATGGAAATTGAAGATATTGTAAATTTAAAAATTGAGGAAGCTATTGATACCAAAACAGAAGTATTGCCATATGAAGATGCCCTTAAAACTGGAGCTTTAGCCTTTTTTGGAGATAAATATGGCGAAAAAGTAAGAGTTGTATACATAAATGGAGATTTTTCTGTAGAATTTTGTGGAGGAACACATGTTAAAAATACCTCGGAAATTGGTGGCTTTGCTGTTACAAATGAAACATCGGTTTCGTCTGGGGTCAGGAGGATAGAGGCAATAAGCGGAGACAAATATTACAAAGAATCACAAAATGCTTTGAAAACACTTGAACTATTGAGTGTTAAGTTGAATGTTCCTCAAGAAAAAATTGCAGATAGAGTTGATGAGTTGTTAGAGAGCTTAAAAAATTCAAAAAAAAATAATCCAGTTATTCAGGCAAAAGAATTAAGAGATGAGCAGTGTAGTTTTTCAGGTTCTTCTGGAGTAATTAAAATTTTTGAAAATGCCTCTCTTGAAATTCTTAGGAAAGAGTCAGACAAATTAAAATCTGATAAAAAAATCGTTTTTGCTATTTGTCTAAGCACTACTGAGGATAAATTAATTTATATTGTCTCTTCTAATAATTCTGATGAAGCACCAGCATCTGAAATTATTAAAGCAGTGAACGATGCTTTTGATGGCAGTGGTGGTGGCCGAGCAGATTTTGCTCAAGGCGGAAGCTCACAAAAAGAAAGTGTTGATGAAATGGTCACAAAACTAAAGGGACTTTTTAAAGGTTAACAAAACATGAGAAAACTTTTTTTAAGCACAATTACTATTTTCATACTAATTGCATGTTCTTCAGCACCTACAAAAAAAGAAGAAATTAAAACCGTTAAGGTAAATGCAGCTATAGGAGAGATAGAGGGACTGATCGAAGAAGATGTGTATTTATTTAAAGGGATCCCTTTTGCTCAACCTCCTGTTGGTGAACTTAGATGGAAAGCACCACGGAAGCTAGCGCCAGTTTCCGAGACCATTAAAGCATTTAGCCATAAATCAAAATGCACTCAACCTAAAGAAAATGAATTTATTCTAGATCGAGGAGTAACAGAGGGCGGTGAGGATTGTCTGTATTTAAATATCTTTGTTCCTAAAGGTAATGTTGATATTTCAAAAAATAATTATCCAATAATGTTTTGGATTCATGGAGGCTCAAATATTTGGGGAACAGGAAACTCTTATGACTTTTCCAAACTAGCCGAGAGTCAGAAAGTTGTTGTCATTACAATTAATTATCGACTAGGTCCAATGGGCTGGTTTTCTTCAAGTCATTTAAGAAACACCTCAGAGGGAGATGATCGGTCATCAAATTTTGGCCATCTGGATATTATTGCAGCACTAGAATGGGTGCAAGAAAATGGTAATAGTTTTGGTGGTGACCCTACAAACGTTACTATTTTTGGAGAGTCTGCCGGTGGACATAATGTATTAGTCTTATTGGCAACTAAAAAAGCTAGGGGCTTGTTTCATAAAGCAATTTCACAGTCTGGTTATGTATCATCTTTTTCTGAACAGTTTGCCTCGGAAGAATCTGAACTTTCATCAGCAAAGGTTTTCCAGGACGATATAAGATTTTTAACTGAAGACCAGCAAATTGCCGATTATCTTAGAGATATGCCAATCAAAGAGGTTTTTCAAAGATACAAGCAAGCAGATGAAAGTCATCTTTATTCAATATCTCCAATCAGTATAAGAGATGATATTGTTATACCAAAAGAGGGGATTTATAAAGCACTTGAAGATGTCGATCCTTCAGTAGTAGTTGTTGCAGGAACAAATAAAGATGAATTAAATCTTTGGTATTTGAGATCGAAATATTTTTATCAAACAGCCCTAAATTTAGGACGTAATCTTAAGAGAAGTGAAGAAAACCTTAAAAGTTGGATTAAGTATCGAAGTAATATTTGGCGTTTCACAGGAGCAGAAGAACCTCTAAGAAGAATGTCTAAATCAAATCAGAACTTATATTCTTTCAGATTTGATTGGGATGAAGAGGCTTCGACTATATTAGGTGATTACCCACTCTTTTTAGGCGCAGCACATGGCTTGGAGATACCATTTATTTCTGGTGACTATTCTTTAGTGCCAGCTTACGCAAGACCTTTAGTTTTCCCAAATGAATCTAAAGAGGGTCGAGAGTATTTAAGCAACTTAATGATGCAGTATTGGGCAAATATTGCTAAGTATGGTGATCCTAATACATTTGTGCAGGACCATAGGTGGAATAAATTTAGAATACAAAACCAAAATTATTTGAGACTTGATAGTCCTGAATACATACAAATGGTTTACGATCCAGTCGATGCAGATGAAATGCTCAAAACCTTAGAGTCTGATTCAACACTTGAGTTAAAAGAAAGATGCTTAATTGGTTGGATTGCAGAAATGAACTTTGTGGAGGAGATGAGAGGAGATCCTCCCTTCGATTTCTGCAGTGAGTATACGAGTATAGATCTTCTTAAATTAAGAAGACTAACCGAAGGCAGAGACTAAATACCAAATAATTTGTATTATTAGAGGTCCGGAGAGGTGGCTGAGTGGTCGAAAGCGGCACCCTGCTAAGGTGTTATACGGTTTCCGTATCGAGGGTTCGAATCCCTCTCTCTCCGCCAGTAGCCTATGACTGCAAGAAAAATTTTCTCCAAGAATCAGATTCTTTTTTATAGCATTCTCTGTAATTTAATCTATCTTCAAATGCTTCCCAGAATTCAAAGTAATTAATTTTGACCTGGAAACCACCCCAGTCCGAAGGTCTATTTTCTTGAATTTCACCGGCATCAACTTTAGCTTTTATCGCATCGTATTTTTCCCTAAGAATTTCATAGGATTCAATCTCTTCAGATTGGTTTGAGGCGATTGCCGAAATATTTTTGCCTATTTCTCTTTCTTGAAAATGTTGATCTGAAAATTTTTCTGAGCATTTTGATATTTCGCCTTCAATTCTTATTTGAGTATCAGTATTAGGCCACCAGAAATTGATTGCCACCAAAGCATTATTTTCAAATTGCTTTGCTTTATCACTTTTATAGTTTGAAAAGAAAATTAAATGATCTTCAAAAAAATATTTAAAATTTACGTATCGCGCATGTGGTTGCCCATCAGCATCAACGGAACTCACACATCCTGCCTCAACATGTGGTTGCCCATTTTCTTCAGCTTTGACGTAATAGCTTTCAAATAACTGAAATGGTGGAGCAGCGTTTAAATTTTTAAATAACATTATCCAAATGAACGTATTTGTATAGCATCAGCATATATATCAGAAAATACACCTGAAATTACCACAAACTTTTTTCTTCCCTTCATTTTGTAATGTTTTTTTAGGACTTCAAAAGCTGAATTGATTGTTTTTTCATGGTCTTTAGTAAACTTTAAAAACAAATTTTGAGTAGAGGATGATATTGAAAGTTTTGATTGAGTTTCAAGACGATTACTAAAGGCAAAAACAGGTACAGTAGGTTTAGCTCGAGAAATTAAATTTGCTGTAAAGCCACTTCTTGTTAAAACAACAATTGCATCTGCATCAATTTTACTTGCTAGTTTTACTGAGGTTGCCGCCAGTTTATGCCAATCAGTTTGTTGTTTGAAATTATTTTCAAAGTGCAATGTTTCTGAACGTTCAGCATTTCTTGCAACCTGATCAATATATTTCACACACTCTACTGGATATTTGCCAATACTTGTTTCTCCTGAAAGCATTAATGCATCTGTGCCCTCATAAACAGCATTTGCCACATCTGAGACTTCTGCTCTTGAAGGATGAGGGCTATCAATCATTGATTCTAGTAATTGAGTTGCAACAATTGATTTTTTACCTTTCGAAGAGGCAATTTTAATAATATTTCTTTGGATATAAGGCAAGTTTGTAATGTCTGTTTCAATGCCTAAATCTCCCCTTGCCACCATGACACCATCTGAGTTTTCAATTACTTCTTCAAGATTTGACAGGCCTTCTTGGTCCTCTATTTTGACAAAAATTTCTACATCAGAAACTTTCTTCCCCAAAAATTTCTTTAATTCGTTTAAATCTTTCTTTGATCTACAAAAAGATAAGGCAATAAAATCAACCCCTTTAGAAATTGCGTATTTGATATCTTTTTTATCTTTATCTGTAAGAGATGGAAGAGTTACTTTTGCTCCAGGAAAATTTACGTGCTTTCTGCTTCCTATTTCACCAGAATCTAAAACTTCACATTTCACATTTTTATCTTTATCTATATTTCTAATTTTTAGATCAATAGCTCCGTTATCTAAGGAAACTTTACCTCCTTTTTTCAGCCCTTTAACTTGTTTCAAGTTATCAACAACAATGTACTTAGTGCCCTTTAGTGCTTTTGGAGTTAAGTGAACAACTTCACCTTTTATAAGTTCAATATTATTTGTAATAGGAGCTGTTCTTATTTCAGGACCTTGGGTATCAATCATTATGCCAACAGAGCAGATTTTGGATTTATTGATTTTTTTTACAATTGTAATAATTTTTTCTAATTCGGCATGGCTGGCATGAGACATATTAATTCTTATGACATTAGTTCCCGCCAAACATAATTTTGAAATAAAGGATTCTGTATTTGTTTTTGGTCCAACTGTTGAGATTATTTTTGTTCTTCTTTCCATAAACAGATTTTTAGTTTTTTTATTATAATCTCTTTGTGAAAAAAAGTTTTTATGCTTCATTAGAAAATGAATTAGAAAAGATTAGAGAAGAAGGTCTTTTCAAAGAGGAAAGATTTATTACCTCTCCCCAAAAAACAAGAGTTGAGCTTGCAAATGGTAGCAGTGTTCTTAACTTTTGTGCTAATGATTACCTGGGACTAGCCAATAATTTAGAAGTAAAGAAAGCTGCAAGTGAATCAGTTGAAAAAGATGGTTTTGGCATGGCTTCTGTGCGTTTTATTTGCGGTACAAATGATAAACATAGACAGCTAGAAGAAAAGCTAAGCAGCTTTCTTGGGTATGAGGATTGCATACTATATGTGGCATGTTTTGACGCAAATGGAGGTTTATTTGAGCCACTTTTTGATGAAAATGATGCCATTATTAGTGACGCCTTGAATCATGCCTCAATAATCGATGGCATCAGGTTGTGCAAAGCAAAACGTTTTAGATACGAACACAGCAATATGTCTGATCTTAAGAGGTGTTTAGAGGAGGCAAAAGAGCAGGGAGCAAGACATAAAATTATTGTGAGTGATGGTGTTTTTTCTATGGACGGAACTTACGCAAAACTAGATGAAATATGTTCTCTGGCAAATGAATACGAAGCACTTGTCATGATAGATGACTGTCATGCAACAGGTTTTGTTGGTAGCAATGGCAGAGGAACATCCGAACATTACGGTATAAAAGATGGCGTCGATATTCTGACTGGAACACTTGGAAAGGCATTAGGTGGTGCTTCTGGTGGTTTTGTTTGTGCAAATAAAAGTGTGGTTGAACTTCTAAAACAAAAATCGAGACCTTATCTTTTTTCAAATGCTTTATCACCGTCAATTGTCTCAGCAACAATGAAAGCTCTAGAAATTGTAGAAGGCGAACCAGATAGAAGGCAACGCATCTATGAAAATTCTAAATATTTCAGAGGAGAAATGAAAAAACTAGGTTTTGAAATACTAGGCACTGATCATCCAATTGTTCCTGTAATGCTTGGTGACGCAAAAGTTGCTCAACACATGTCAAAAAAACTTCTAGAAAATGGCATTTATGCAGTCGGATTTTTCTATCCTGTAGTACCAAAAAATAAAGCAAGAATAAGACTTCAAATTAATAGTGAGCACACAAAAGAAGAATTGGATAAAGTAATAGACACATTTAAAAAAGTGGGCGAGGAGCTTAATTTATTATGAAGTGTTTAGTAAAAAATGAGCCAGCAGTTGGACTCACTCTTAAAGAGAAAGAAAAACCAAGTCCTAAAGATAACGAAATCCTAATTAAGGTAAAAAAAGCAGCAATATGCGGCACCGATTTACACATTTGGAATTGGGATAGTTGGGCTCAAGAAAAAATTAAACCCCCAATGACAGTTGGCCATGAGTTTATGGGTGTGATTGAGGAAGTTGGTAAAAAAATAAAAAATTTTAAAATAGGAGATAGGGTTTCTGTTGAATCGCACATAACTGGTACAAAAAGTCGAAATGCTCGTGCAGGAAAACTTCATCTTGATCCAGATACAGTAAATTTAGGAGTAGATACTGACGGTGCTTTTGCTGAGTATGTCAAAGTTCCTGAATCAAATGTTGTTCCACTTCCTGATTCTGTCAGTGATGAGGTAGGAGCAATCTTAGATCCTTTTGGAAATGCTGTTCATGCTACTTTATCATTTGATCTTGTTGGTGAAGATGTACTTATCACTGGCGCAGGCCCTATTGGAATAATGTCTGCAGCTATTGCTGAACATGTAGGTGCAAGAAGAATTCTGCTTACTGACGTAAATGATCATAGATTGGAATTAGCAAAAAAAGTTTGCTCAGCTGAGTTATTGAATCCAACAAACTCATCAATTTCAGAAAAGATGAAAGATATGGGGTTAAAAGAGGGTTTTGATATAGGTCTTGAGATGTCAGGATCTGAATTTGCATTAAGAGATATGGTAGACAATATGATAATGGGTGGAAAAGTTGCTCTTCTTGGCATACCAAGTAAGGAGATAAAAATTGATCTCAACAAAATAATTTTTAAAGCTTTAAATTTAAAAGCTATCTATGGGAGAGAAATATATGAAACCTGGTATAAGGGCTTAGCATTGATTGACTCTGGTCTAAAAATCGAAGAAATAATTACTCATAGATTTAAATTTGAAGATTATAAAAAAGCTTTCGATCTCTTAAATGAAGGAAAAGCTGGGAAAGTAATTCTTAGTTGGGATTAGCCTCAGTTAAACCAAAAACTAAATTTTGAATTCTTTGAACTGGTGGACACTTATCAGTTGAAGTATTTGGACAATTGAATTTATCTTTTTGTGACATTGTCGCTGGCATATTAATACCACCATCATCACTCTCTGTAGAAGTTTCTTCTTCTTCGCCAGCAAATGCTTCTCCAATAGCTTTTAACCATGAAAATGGAAGCCATAAAAGATAATCCAGAGGGCCAAAACTTATAACATATCCATTATCTCTGTTGTGTGAGTATTTAGTGAATTTAACTACAACTAAATCATGCTCAGGAATCACAAAGAGATATTGTCCATTAAATCCTTCCATGCATAATAATTTCTTATCATCAGCAATTTTTCTCACAGCCCAGTGCATACCATAATACTCACCATCCCCTTGAGATATCGGCTGCGTCGAATTGATAACATAATTTTTATCAATAAGTTGTTTATCGTCCCAGTTTCCATCTTGAGCTATTAATTCACCAAACTTAATAAAATCTCTTGGAGTCATATCAATCCCATGAAAAGTAACGTCTCTTAAAGTATGGTCTTTCCACAAGCCGTATTCACTAATACCTATAGGATTTAAAATCTCATTTACTAAAACATCATGAGGCGATGCATCAAATATTTCCTCTATAACAGGCCCAAGAAGTGCAGTATTTACGTTATTGTATTTGTATATATCTCCAGGCTTATCTTCTAGTTCAACTTCTAATGCAAATGCTAAGTTGTCTCTGGAAAGAAACATTTCTTCATTCCAAGATTCTGTTCGATAAAGACCAGATTTCATTTCTAGAAGGTTTCTAATAGTTATATTGCCTCTTTCATCATTTTCCCATTCAGATAAATAATTCTTAATGGGCTCATCAAGATTTTCAATTAACCCCTTTTTAATTGCTACACCAAACAAAGATGCATAGAATGCCTTTGCAATTGATTGGGAGGTAACAAAATCTTCCCTTGAATCTTCTTCTCCATAGCTTTCCAGAACTATTTCGCCTTTATGAGAAACAATTAGAGCTTGAGTTGCAGGATCACTCATTATCATCTCTTCTAGTTGAGATAAAGTTTCTTTATTAATTTCTTGTCCTAATAAGGTTGTGGAAAAAATTAATAAATAAAGAAATTTATTTTTCAACATTTTCAAGGTCTGCCATGAGATCTACGATATCTACATAATTTTCATAGAATTCTTTTGATTCACCTTCTGCTAGGGTGTAAGGTGTTTGAACATTACCGTCCTCAAAATTTATTAAACCAATGTCATAAAGAAATCTTGATACATTTAATGCTGCGTTAACACTTCCAAGAAATTTAAGATAAGTTAAAGGACCAAATTTTTGTACTTCTCCACCACTTGGGTAATACTTCGTAATTCTTGTGAAAATGATATCTCTTTCCTTATCGATAAAGACAAATTGACCAAATTTACCACTGGTGTTGTAGATTTTTGCCTCATCATCATATTTAGAGATCCACCATTGCAAACTATATCCTCTTGTATCGCTATGGGTCCATCCCATGCTCGGTGTCTTGCCCCAATACAATTGCAGAGATTCATCAACATAACTTTTTGAGACAACTTGCTCTCCATCCCAGTTTCCATCTCTAGAAAAAAGTAAGCCGAACTTAGAATAATCTCTCGCTGACATATCTAAGCAACAATAAGTCATAGTATTTCCCGCAGCATCTTCCCAAGCTGTGTAATTTTTTATACCAATTTTGCTAAATATTCTTTCTTCAATTAATTGTTTGGCTGTTTTCCCAGTTGCTCCCTTTAATATTTCTCCAATAAGCATTGAATTAACATTGTTATATTGAAACTTTTCTCCAGGAGGATTTTCAACCTCAACTTCTAATGCATACTTAAGATGATCCTCTTCAAAAAACATCATCTCGTGTTCATGACTTGGGAATTCAAGTCCACTAGTCATATTCAGAATTTCTCTTATTGTGATATCTTTTTTTGATTGACTGTTATATGAATCAACATAATTTGCAACTGGTTCATCTAGGCTTTTTATCTCTCCTTTATCTAAAGAGATTCCGATCAGTGCAGCATAGAAACTTTTGGCAGTAGACCAAGAAGTTCCATATGAATTTTCATTAAAACCTCTGGCATATTTTTCAGAAACAATATATCCATCCTTTATAATCACTGCACCCATTGTGGCTTTATCCTCAAAGGACTTTTCAATTAGTAAGTTAACTTTTTCTTCATTTAAACCTAATTCAGATGCGCTTTTCTTTTCCCAAGTTTCATTTGGGAAGTACGAGTCTGAAAATATAAAATTCGAGCAAAATAAAATTATTAATAATCTCATAACATTTTCCTAAGCATTGATAGAATACTATTATATGAAAATTAAATTCAATTTGGTGGCAAGTTATTAAAGTAATTGATTTCATTAATAAAAGCCCCATAAAGCTTATTACAAGCTTTATGCATAGAATTTCTGCATCATCAATATTTATAAAATGACAACAATTTGTTCAATTAAAAACTTGTCCTATGCAATAGATGGGAATGTAATTCTAAATAACTTTTCAATGGAAATTGAAAAAAATGATTTCATTGAAATTAGAGGTTCAAATGGCTCGGGTAAATCTACTTTACTAAAGATATTTTGTAAATTAATTCCTTCAAAAGCTTGTGAATATAGAGATAATTTTAAAGAACATATAGATTATCTAGGCCATAAAAATTCTTTAGTTGAAGAACTTTCAATCAGACGAAATTTTGAACTTGAAGATCTTGCCCTTGATAGCGATATTGCAAAAAATTTTGAGATTAAAGAACTATATGACGAGCTGTGTGCCAATCTTTCCTTTGGTGAAAAAAGAAAGTTTGCTATTGCTAAATTACTTCAAGCAAAAAAGAAAATATGGGTATTGGATGAACCTTTTGCTGGCTTAGATGCTGTTTCCTATGATTTTTTAGTGAAAGCTTTTAAACAACATATACGTAGTGGTGGAACCATTCTTTTGACCAATCATCAGACTGAAATACCTGATACTAAAAAAGTAAATTTAGATGAAAAGATTAGTTAAGAACGTAAAAAGAGAATTTTTAATTTTTTGGGGTATTCCAAAAAATATTTATATGCCTATCTCAATTTTTAGTATTATTTTTGTAATTTTTACGATCATAGATTCAAACTACTTGTTAGGATTTTCAAATGTTTTTATAGCAAGTCTTTTTACAGTTTTCTTAATGTCGGAGAGCACATATCTTGATGATTACAAAAGTGGTTTTATTGAGAAAAAAATTTGTGAAACAAATGATCTTGAATTTTATTTAATAGGAAAAAGTTTAACTCAAATAATATTTGTTTTTTTACCAATGGTTTTAATTTCAATGCTTTACATAGGTGTAAATAGTGAAGTATTTGAAGAAATCAGTATTGAAAAGTTTGTTTTTTCATATCTGCTTTTTTTGATAACACTTAGAAACTTTTTTTATCTTGGAAGCGCTGTTTCTCTAAAAAGAAATAATGCTCTAAATGCCCTTGTGATAATGCCCTTACTTATACCTTATTTCATAATCTCTAATGACGTTTTACTTACAAACTATAATTGGGGCTCAAGTATCTACCTAATGATTGCGTATTTCATTTTTTCAGACGTATTCTGCAATCTTATTACTCTGAAAGTTCTAAGGATTCAATCAAGATAATGTATAAATATGTTGCCAAATATTTAATGCTTGAAAAGGTTTATAAATTTTGTGAAGTTACATCTTTTCCATCTTTATTAATCGGTTTAGTGCTATTTGCTTTAGGCGCATTTCAAGCTCTATTTATTGCCTCAGCTGATGTACAGCAAGATGAGGTTTATAGGATCATTTATATACATGTCCCTTCTGCAATACTTTCTGAGTTAATTTATATTTTTCTGGCAATTTGCGGTTTGATTTTTCTTGTTTGGAAAACCAAAATTTCTACAATCTTTCTGAATTCTGCTGTGCCTATAGGAATTGCATTAACATCGTTAGTTTTAATTACAGGCTCATTGTGGGGGAAGCCAACATGGGGGACTTATTGGGTTTGGGATGCAAGAATTACTTCAACTTTTATACTTTTGCTTCAATATATAGGGTTGTACGTCCTTAGAACATCTTTTAATTCTATTTCGACTTCAGATACTGTGATTAGTATCTTTGCAATAATAGGGGCAATTAATATCCCAATAATTAAATTCTCAGTTAATTGGTGGAATACTTTACATCAAGGACCCAGTATAACTTCATCAGGCAGTACTATTGCTGGAGAATTTCTTACAATTCTAATTTTAATGGTGATTTCATTATTATTTTTATCGTATGCTATTTTTGCAAGAAATATTCAGTCTGAAATATTGCTTAGAACAAGGCAATCAAAGCGGTTACAGGGAGAGATCAATGGATAATTTAATGTTGGTTTACATTTCCTACTTAGTTTTTTTATTTTTTATACTTTTAAGTTATTGGTTGGCACATGATAAATATGCTAAACAAAAAAAATATTTTATTGAACGTTCAGATGATTAGACAAAACAGATTAAATAGGCTTGGGGTAATACTAGTAACATTAAGCGCTTTGGGAATGATTACATTCTTTGTTTTAAAGGCGCTTCAATCAAATATTAATTTCTATCTGACACCAACACAAGCAATTGAAAAGGGATATGAAAATTTAAATACATTTAAATTAGGTGGAATGGTAAAAGTGAATAGTGTTCAAAAAGAGGGTTTGAACACAAAATTTTACGTAACTGATTATGACAATGAGACACTAGTCACATTTAGAGGCGTTCTTCCAAATTTGTTTAAAGAAAACAGTGGAGTAGTTGCTTTAGGTTATTTTGATACTAACGAAGAAATATTTGTAGCAAAAGAAATTTTAGCCAAACATGATGAAAACTATTCTCCAGTCGAACTAAATAATAATGATTAATATAAGTTTTGATTTATTGGGAAATATTTTGCTTTCTCTAGCTTGTTTTTCTATTTTTCTTGTACTTCTTTCATCTATTTTTAAAAGAATTGTTAATTTTAATAATAATTTAATTTCATTTAATTTATTTGCTCTGTTTACATCATTTATCTACTTGATCACTCAATTTTTAATTGATAATTTTGCATTTTTATATGTAGCCAGTAATTCAAATATCTTTCTTCCAACTTTCTATAAGTTTTCTGCTTCCTGGTCTGCTCACGAGGGTTCATTTTTATTAATGACTTTGATTTTATCTTTGGCAATGTTCATAAATAACCTAACAAATATTGGCAAACCTTTTATTAATATTTCTAACCAAATTGTTGCTGGGATAATTTTTTTATATCTACTTTTTGTGATTTTTACATCAAACCCATTCCTCAAGATTGCAAATCCTCCACCAAATGGAGTTGACTTAAATCCACTTTTACAAGATCCATTGCTAATTATTCATCCTCCTGTCTTATTTACTGGTTACGTTTTATACGCAATCACCTTTAGTCTTGTTATTTCTGGAATGTTTACCAAATTTGACAATAAACTCTTTAATGTCTTAAAAGTTTGGGGCGGCATTTCATGGTTTACTCTTACATTGGGCATACTTCTAGGCTCTATATGGGCCTATTACGAACTGGGTTGGGGCGGATATTGGTTTTGGGACCCTGTTGAGAACGTTGCATTAATGCCATGGCTTGCTGGAACAGCATTCAGCCACTCTTTGATATTTAGCAGAAATAAAATTTTATTATCTTGGATGGTTTTTTTAGGAATTTTGACTTTTCTACTTTCAATTTTGGGCTCTTTCATAGTGAGATCAGGCGTACTTAACAGTGTTCATACATTTGCAGCCGATCCAACACGTGGCATTTATTTATTAAGTATCTTTTCATTGTTTTCATTTATATCTTTTGTAGCTTTCTTTGCTAAAACAAATAATTTGAGCAGCAAATGGCCTAATCTTTTTTCAAGAACATATTTAATTCTTTTGAATAATTTAATAATGATGACAATTCTTTTAATTGTATTTATTGGAACTTTATATCCATTATTTTATGAATCAATTTATCAACAACCTCTGAGCGTTGGTCCCAAATATTTCTCAGACTTAATTACACCTCTTGTAATTGCTTTAATTAGTATATTCTCATTCGAAATTTTTCTTGGGGTGAGAAATAAAGGCTTGATTCTAGTCTCATTATTTTTAATTGTTCCATTACTATTTTTTATATATGGTTTTGTAAAAAATATTGGCATTCTCTTTACAGGATTAATACTCGTAGTTTTTATTTTAAGGGGCGGATACAAAATTGTTTTTGATAAGAGTAATAGAGAAACACATAAAATATTAGGACACTTTTCAGTAATATTATTAACCTTTAGTGTTCTTTGTAATCATTTTTATTCGAAAAATGTTGATCTTAAACTGGCACCAAATGAGAGGATACAAGTTTTTGATAGAACAGTTTCATTTGAATCTATTGAGCTAGAGAATCAGGATAATTTTGACTCAATTAAAGCTAATTTTTTGGTTGATTATCAAGGAAATGAATCTTTGATACAAAGTGAAAGAAGAATTTACAGGATAGGCGGACAAATAACTTCGGAAACAGGTATAAGTCCAAGCTTTTTAAAGGATTATTTAATAGTCTTAGGCGATAGATATTCTGATGGCTCCTGGACACTATCCTTTTCTATAAAGTATGGAATTATGACAATTTGGCTATCCTCTGTCCTGTTGATGTTATCCATGCTTTATGGAATTATTAAAAGATCAAATGAATAGAATTTTTATTGTTTTTGTAAGTTTTTTAATCATTGGCATGATTTATTTATTTTCTTATTCATTGTCCAAACCAGAAATCTCAAGGATTAATAATCAAACTGGAAAGGACTTGCCTGAATTTGAAAATCTAGTCGACTTAAATCAAGAAATTTTTGATCAAGAAGAGTTGCTTAAAGGGAAAGTTTTATTAAATGTGTGGGCTAGTTGGTGTATTACATGCAAAGTAGAACATCCTTTTTTAAAAAAAATCTCAGAAGAAAACAATCTAAAAATTGTTGGTATTAACTACAAAGACCAACTCAGTGATGCAATTTCATATTTGGAAGATAATGGAGATCCTTACGATAATTCAATCTTTGACTTAGGTGGTGATTACTCGCTAAAACTAGGCGTAATTGGCGCACCAGAAACATTTTTAGTAATCGATGGGAAAATTGTAAGTCATAGGGTTGGAGAACTGAATAGAAAAATTTGGGAGAGGGACTTTGAAAGTTTTTTTTAGTTTAATTCTTCTTAGTTCAAGTCTTATTTTTGCTGAAAAACTTTATTCCAATTTAACAGAAGAAGAAATTTTACGTCTTGATACAATTTCGGAAAACATAAGATGTCCTAAATGTGATTATGGAAATATAAATAGTTCAAATGCTCCAATTTCAAAAGATCTTAAAAAAGAAATTTCATATTTGATTAGTAATGGGAAGTCAGATAAAGAAATCTATGATTTGATGAGAGAAAGGTATGGAAATTACATTATTTTGAATGAAGAAATTGGTAAAAATAATTTGCTTATTTATCTTCCATTAATTGTTTTAATTCTGTCTATTGGCCTTGTAACCATCTATACTATTAAAAAACGAAATGAGACTTAAAAGCTTAAAACTCTCTGGATTTAAAAGTTTCGTTGATCCGATTCAAGTAGACTTCCCTGGAATAATGTGTGGCATTGTTGGTCCAAATGGTTGTGGAAAGTCAAATATAATTGATGCAATCAAATGGGTTAAAGGAGAGCTGTCAGCGAAAAGTCTTCGTAGTGAAAGTCTTCAAGACGTCATTTTTAATGGCTCAGATAATAGAAAGCCGGTAAGCCATTGCTCTGTTGAACTCTTTTTTGATAATTCTGAAAATTTTTTGGGAGGAGAATATCTTAAATTTGATGAAGTAAGTGTTAAAAGAGAAATGGGAAGAGATGGCCAATCAACTTATTTTATAAATAATGCTTCAGCAAGAAGAAGAGATGTTCAAGATTTATTCCTTGGGACAGGGTTAGGTGCTAATAGTTATGCCATTATTGAGCAAGGAATAATATCTAGTCTAGTTAGTGCAAAGCCAGAGGAGCTAAGAAGTTATGTAGAAGAAGCCGCTGGAATAACAAAATACAAAGAGAGAAAAAGAGAAACTGAATCAAGAATTAAAAGAACTTCAGAAAATATTGATAGGCTCAAAGATCTTGAAGATGAAGTAAAAAGATCTATAAGAAGACTAAATGCAGAAGCAAATTTAACCACTAAATACAAAAAACTTAGAGAGAAAGAGAAAGAACTTTCAAAATTTTTAATCAACTCTGAAATTAATACATTAACAGATCAGCTTAAATCTGCTGAGAAAGAAAATAAGAGCACTGAAGATGGGATAGAAAAGCTTGATGGGGAAAGGTTAGCTTTTACTTCAAAAAGAGATGTTAGTAAGACAAAGCTAATGGAGGGTCTAAAAGATTTAGAGGATCAGCAGAGAGTATTTTTTGAACTGGGTGCAAAAATTTCATTGATAGAGGAGAAAGAAAAGTCTTCGAATACAAGAATTTCTGAATTAGAGCTTGAACAAGAAAAAAATAAAAAGAATTTAGCTGATTTAAGTGATGATGGTGGAGCTGTCGAAACATCATCTGCTGAATCTGATGTTGAGAAAGTAATAGAAAGCGAAGTTTCTACTGAAATCAAAAATTTTCAAGGAAAGATTGACGAAAGCGTAGTCGAAATTCTTAAACAGTCATTAATTAAATTTTGGAAAAAAGGTTTTGATTTTGGAAAAGGGAAGGGCTCTGATAATTCAGAAACTATTAACTCTCTTAAAGAACAATTTGTTGAGAGAAACAAAGCAATCATCAAAGAAATTGAAGACATAAAAAAAGATCTTAAAAATGAAAAATCAGGACTTTCTGATCTTGTGGAAAATAGAAAGGAGCAAGAAGGAAAAATTACTACTCTTAGAGCAAATCAAGATAACTTAAACGAAGAAGTCAGAAAATTTGAGGCAGAAATCACAAGACTTGAAACACAGAAAGAAGCAATATCACAAAAAAGAAACGAAGAAGAAGTTAATAAAAGAAGTTTGGAAAACGAAATCAAGGAAAAGACTGAGAAACTCGATACCTATAAAGATGTGAAAGATATTCAAGGAGAAGAAGAGGACATAAGTATTGAATTAGAGAAGCTGCAACAGAAAATTATGAATCTAGGGCCTATCAATTTTGCAGCCCCTGAGACACTAGAAGCGGAAAAGCAAAGAAAAGAGGTTTTAACTAGTCAGATTGAGGAATTAGTTGAATCATTATCAAAACTAGACGAGGCAATTAAAAAGATAGATAGAGAATCTAATAAGTCTTTCAATGATTGCTTAAATTCAACTAATAAGTTTTTAGAGGAAATTTTTCCAAAACTTTTTGATGGTGGATTTTGTAAATTAAATCCTGTTGATAGTTCCGAAGACTCCGGACTAATCTTAATGGCTAGATTACCTGGAAAAAAGAACACAAAACTATCTCAGTTATCAGGTGGTGAAAAGGCATTAACTGCTCTTGCTTTAGTTTTTTCATTGTTTTCTATAAATCCTGCTCCATTTTGTTTGCTTGATGAGGTCGATGCCCCATTAGATGATGAAAACACTGTAAGGTTTATTAATTTAGTGTCTGAAATGTCTTCTAAGGTTCAATTTATTTTTGTAACACATAATAAAATATCAATGGAAAAAAGCACTCATCTCCTTGGAGTGACTATGAGAGATCTAGGAGTTTCAAAAGTTGTTTCTGTGGACGTAGAACAGGCAATGGAGCTTGCACAATCTTGATTGATAATCCTTATATTCAATATTCAATTTACATTATTTTTGGATTAATAATTCTCGCACTAATTGCCATAAAGGCCTATTCAATCATCAAAAATAAGAATGGTTTGAAATTTTCAAAAGACTTAAATAACAATAAAAATAAAAAAAATGATGACGGGAGCGTAACTCCGAAAAATCAGAATTCTAGCGGAGGACCTCCTGAACAAGTACAAATAGATTTCAGTGCTAAAACAATTTCCTTGATTCTGAAGGCAAGAATCAATACTTCTCCGATGTACGAAATGTTGAAAGCAAAGTTAAATAGTGCAGGCCTTTACGAAAGAAAACACCCAGAAGAAGATGGGTATTTTTTTACTTCAAAACATGATGAAGGTGACAACAAGTTTTATGTCATTAATCTTAAAACGCCTGGTACATTTTTAGAAAATCAGGAAGTAGAGGCAATAAATCTAACTCTTGAAATGCCTAATAGTATTAAAAAGAAAACTGAAGGATTGACAGTTTTCAATGAAATGATTGATTTAGCAAATTCAATCAAAAGCAACTTTGATATGGGGCTTTTTGATGAGAATTTAAATAAAGTAGATGCTCAAACTTTGGAATATCTTAGAGAAGAAGTTTCACAAACAGATATGGGATATGGCACCTGAAGAAGAAATAAATAAGTTAAAAGCGGAACTTGAACGTCATAATAAGCTTTATCATCAAGACGATAATCCAGAAATATCTGATGCAGAGTACGATGCTTTATATCAAAGATTTAAAGATTTAGAGGCAAAACAAAACAAGAAAGAAAAACTATCACCAACCGATAAAGTCGGTGCAAAGCCTGCTAGAAATTTTGAAAAACATGATCACATCAAGCCAATGCTTTCTTTAAATAATGTCTTTAATGAAGAGGAGTTTGAAAAATTTGAAGAAAGAGTTCTAAAAAGGGTAGGAAGCCAAGAAATAATTTATTCCATTGAGCCAAAATTTGATGGTATTGGAGTATCACTTACCTACGAAAAAGGAAAATTATCCAAGGCCGTAACGAGAGGTGATGGCATAACAGGTGAAGTTATTACTGAAAATGTTAAAACCATCAAACATATACCACTTACACTAAAAGATTATCCAGAAGTAATCGAAATAAGGGGAGAGGTATTTTTCAGATTAAAACACTTTAAAAATATAAATGAAGAAATTGAGAGCAAAAATGGAAAGAAGTTTTTGAGCCCAAGAAATGCTGCGGCTGGAACTCTTAGAAATCTTGATAGAGAGGTTGTTGCAAGCAGACCACTAGATGTATTTTTTTATGGTTTGGGTGGACATAGCAGTGATTTTACAAAGCGAAATCAGAAAGATTTTTTAAATTTTCTTAAAGAAAATAATTTTTCAACCAATGAATTTACAAATTTTTCTAATAAAAGTGGAGTAAAAGATCATGTCGATAAAATTTTATCTTCTCGTGAAGATTTAGATTACGAAATTGATGGAGCAGTAGTTAAAGTAGATGATTTTTCCAAACAAGAAAAACTTGGCTTTGTGTCTAAGGCTCCAAGATGGGCTGTAGCGTGGAAATTTCCAGCGACAGAAAAGGTTTCTAAAGTAAAGAAAGTTCTTTTTTCTGTCGGCAGAACAGGAGTAATTACACCGTTTGCAACAATTGAACCAGTATTAATTGCAGGTGCAAATATTTCAAATATTTCTTTGCATAACATGGATGAACTAAAACGTCTTGAAATAATGGATAATGATAGTGTTCTTGTCAGGAGAGCAGGAGATGTTATCCCACAGCTTGTTAAGGTTAATAAAGAGTTACGCTCAGGTGATGAAACTCCAGTAAAAATTCCAGACAAATGTCCATCATGTGAATCAGAACTTTTTCTTGATGGTCCTTTCTTGAAATGTGGTGCTGGAATGAAATGCAAAAAACAACTTTTTGGTTTTTTTGAACATTTTGTTTCAAGAAAAGCAATGAACATTGAGGGTCTTGGATACAAAATAAATAAAACTTTAATCAATTTGGGATACATGAAATCAGCTGCAGATTTATTCAGATTAAAAAAATATGAAAGTGAGCTTAAAGGATTAGAAGGCTTCGGTGAGAAATCGATTGAGAATCTTTTTCAGAGTATTGAGAGCTCAAGAGAGCCAAGTCTTGCAATGTTTATATATTCTCTTGGCATACCAGAGGTTGGTGAGACAACTGCATCTAGTTTAGCAAGATACTTTAAAACTTTTTCTAATTTTAAAAATACAAATCTAGATGAATTGCTACAAATGGATAATATTGGAGATATCGTTGCTCAAAAGATTATAAATTTCCTTTCTGCTGATCCGATTGGCATTGATGATCTAGTAAATGAATTAAGTATTAAAGATTTTATAGTTACTGAAGACAGTCATTTAGATAATAAAAAGATTGTTATTACAGGTACTTTTGAGGAATACAGCAGAGAAGAGCTAAAAGATATAATTAAAGATAAAGGCGGCATTCCATCAAGCAGCGTGAGTTCAAAAACAAATTATTTGATTTGTGGTGAAAATCCTGGTTCTAAATTGAGAAAGGCAGAAGAATTTGGCATAGAATTAGTTAAAGAGGAAAACTTGAAAGAGTTTTTAAAAATATGATAAGAGCAATACTATCAAGCATTCTGTTAATTCTTCTAACTACATGTTCAAATGAAATTCCATTAAATCAGGATGATATTTGTAAGATGCTTGATGATAACCCATCATGGAAAAAGCCACTTTTAGATACTGAGAAAAAATGGGGAGCAAAACCAAGCACTGTAATGGCAATTATAAGGCAGGAGTCTTCATTCGATTCAAGGGCTGCACCTGACAGGGAAAAAATTCTTTGGGTTTTTCCTGGAAAAAGACCTTCCTCTGCAAGAGGGTACTCTCAAGCAGTAAAGTCTACTTGGGAAGAATATCAAAACGAAACTGGAAACAATTGGGCAAGGAGGGCAAGTTTTAAGAATTCAGTTGATTTTATTGGCTGGTACCTTTCAAAAGCAAGATCATCAGGAATACAAAACTATGAGGTAGAAAAATTATATTTAGCCTACCATGAAGGTTATGGTGGCTATAAAAGAGGGACATTTAAAGAAAAAGATTGGCTCTTGTCAGTAGCAAAAAAAGTAAAACTTAATGCAGCAAAATATGAAAGACAACTAAAAAACTGTGAGATTGCTGTCAAAAAAAGAAACTGGAATATATTTGATTAGATTTTTCTAATTTGAAAACCGTTTTCTTGAGCAGTTTTTTCAAAATTAGGGTTAATAATAGAGAAAACTGATTTTTTTCTGTCCTTTAAACTTTTTGCAGCCTCTATAATTTCATCTGCTTTAATTTCTAAAATATTATTTCTATATGCAGACCTATCCTTTTGGGACTTTCCTTCCAGATTTAATCTGTAATCCTTAAAAGCTTCACCTGCTGGAGAGGAAGGTTTATCGATATCTGATAAGACTGAAAGCTTTGCCTCTAAAAGAATTTCTTCACTGAAATCACCTTTTAAAGCCCATTCTAATGAATCTTCAAAATCTTGAATTGTGTCTATGAAGCGAGGATCTCTGTATGAAAACATTTTAAATGTTCCAGAGAAAGGATCATAAACTGCTCCACCACCATATGCTCCTCCTTGTTCTCTTACTCTTTTATGAAGATATTCATTTCTTAAGAGACTGGATAAAAGAAGATACTTTGCAGATTCCTTTGGATCATAAATCGGTGCATCCATCGATAATGCTGAGAAATTTACTTGTGTATTTATAGGCATCGCGATTTTATGAAATTCTTGTTTAAAAGGAAGTTCAACTTTTGAATCACCCTCCATTTTGAAATTTAACGATCTAATATCTTTTACTTCATCTTTAGTTAGCAGAACATTTGATACAAACATCAATTCATTTGCAGAGTTCTTGTTTGCGTCGAAAAACTTAACTTGTTTTTCAAGTTCAGCTTTAAGCATTTCCTCATTATTTGAAACAAAAGGTGCAAATTTATAAAGAGAGCTAAGCCCAGAGCTTAATTCTTGCATGAGAGATAATTTATTGTGACTTGAAGATGCTGCTAACATCGCAAATCTATGTCCATTTTCAACAATTGTTTGCTGAAGGCCCATAAAATTTTGAAAAACTAATTCTTTAATTCTCTTATCGTTATCAAATTTTGTTTCATCAAGAATCTCAAACATCAATTTTGTAACTTCAAGCGAGTTCTCTGGTAATGATTTAGAAGAAAGAGAAAGTTTGCCCTTTATCTGATCGTTTTTATCAAGATAAAAATGCGAAGAGGCATTTATTCCGCCTGATATTTTTGAAATTGCTTCCTGAAGTTTTAAGTAGTCCTTATTTTTTGTGTCAATTCTTCCTAGAAGTGAGGATAAGATCATTAAATCACCAACTTGATCAAGTCCCTCAATATTCACATCTCTAGTAATTGATTGGTATGTAAGTCCGTTAGTTGGTTGTTCATAGAATGTAGGAGAGTATCCAAAAGTAACCAGTTTCTTTGATTTAGGATAAGTTAAATTTTTTGGTACATCTGATAGTTCAAGTTTTGGCAATACATCTTTATTTGGTTTTGCGTTTTGTCTATCCGCAAGGATTTTTGATTCATTTACAAGATCTAGTTTTTCCTTGCTGCTCATTGATGCTTTCAAGTTATCAAGAATTTTTCTTAGTTCAGATTCTTTCTTATTTATGAGCTCAAGATCAGGAACCATTTCAAGATTCACACGATGTTGATTATCTACGAAGTTTCTTTTGACAATGTTTTGTAAGTAATTCTTCTTCTTAGCATTCTCTTTGAGTCTTTTTAGAGCTTCATCAACATTTGAAAGGATAAGCGGATCTGATTTATACAGTGAACCAGGTGCAAGCGAAAGAAGAATTTGTAATCCATAAGGCAATGATCCTGCAGAAATTTCTCTTCTGTTTAGCTCTAATTGGTAAAGGGCCGCATCAATTTGCTCATCCTTGAAGCCATTTTTGACTATATCTGCAAAAGTTTTATCAATCAGTGCATTAAATTTTGATTGGGAGTTTTCTTCACTTCCTTCAATACCACATATGAACATTAAATGCCTCATGCTATCTTCTAAGCCTAGAATCTGAGCAGGTGATTTCCCTATATCATTCGACTCTAATGCTTTGTAAAGAGGCGTTGCAGAATTTCCAAGTAAAAGAAGTGCAACAAGATGAGATTCTAGCAGTTCGTCTATATTGGAACTTTCACCCAAAACCCATGCACAATAATTTTGATGGCTGCTTTGCTCTTTTGATACTGGATTGAAGGCTTCCTCAGCATTCACACTCTTTGCAAACGACTTTTGAGGCTTTACTATTTCGATTTTATCTTGTGAAATATTTTCAAATTTATTTTTTAATTTATCTGTTATAAATTTTTGAATTTCTTTTGCATCAATGTCTCCCCATGTGAAATAAGTAGCATTAGACGGATGATAAAACTTACTATGAAAATTCTTGAGATAGTCATGAGTTAATTCAATTATCTCTTTTGGCTCTCCACCACTATTGTGTCTGTAAGTCAGATCTGGAAACAAATTTTTTGTTAAAGCTTGCCATGTCACACTTGAAATATTGCTCATTGAGCCCTTCATTTCATTGAACACAACTCCTTTATATTCCAGATCAGAGCTGCTTTTATCAAGCTTTGAAAATTCAAGTCTATGCCCTTCCTGTTTAAAATCTTCTTCTTCAAGAATAGGGAAATAAGCTGCATCAAGGTAAACATCTAGAAGATTGTAAAAATCTTTTTTATTTTGAGTAGCAAAAGGATATGCAGTCCAATCACTGGATGTAAATGCGTTCATAAAAGTGCTCATTGACCTTCTGAGCATCATGAAAAAGGGATCTCGTACCTTAAATTTTTCAGAACCACATAGTGTTGTGTGCTCAAGGATATGAGCTACACCTGTTGAATTTTCAGGGATTGTACGAAACATAACCATGAAAACCAGTTCTTTTGAATCATTTTTAAGGTGAATGTGTTCAGAGCCGTAATCATCAAGCAAATATCTTTCTGCCTCAAATCCTAGAGATTTATTTTGTTTTTTATCTAAAAGTTTAAAACCACGCATCTTGAATTTCTTTCAGGGAACTAATATATATATTATGAGTCATAAATAAAGTATGTTGAGAAAAATTTTAACAATTATATTTTTAGCCACACTAGGTGGATGTAGTTCAAACCCTGTAAGCACTGAAAGATTAAGTGATTTTGACATACAAGATTACAGTACATTCCAAGTATCAGCTTTTGCTCAATCAGATGATGTTAGAGTAAGTCCATTTACATCTGAGCTTTTAGAAGTAGAGCTAGCAGATGAGTTGCAAGCTTTAGGACTGTCTTTGAGCAAAGAAGCTGAAATTGCTTTTAAAATCTCTCTTTCTATTGACGAAGATACTTTTAGAAGCTCAAGGTTTTACGCAAGAAGAGGAGCTTACTATCCATATTATGATCCCTTCTATAATGATTTCTACAACGATCTCGATAGATCATTCCTAAGAGTCACAGCTTATTCTGTCGAAACTGGAAAAACTCTTTGGACTGGTATAAGGCCGATAAAAAATGTAAGAAATGAATTAAGACTTTCTGAAGAAGAAGTGAGCAAATATATAGATAGCTTTATGCTTGAACTGCTCAACAGTTAGGGTACAAGCCAGACACTCTTAACTTCACCCTTAGCATTCCAAGAAAACCTACATCTCCTATGTCCACTTCTCTGTAAGTAAAGAAATTCAAGAATATTGTAGTTGAAATTTAATGTACAAAAATTCTCATACCCATCTTCAACATTTATTGATTTGATATCAAAATCTACATCTTTTGGATTTTCAATTTTTGCACTTGAGCCTTCTTTAACGGAATAACATTTTTTCGAAATTGCTTGAGAGGATTCCCAACTTTTCTGTGTATCTTCATTTTGGTAATTTATTTTTGTTTCTCCAATAAGTCTTATTTGCACTTTAAGATTCGGATCATAGCCAATAACCGTTGTTTTATTATCTTTTTCTAACTCTTTAATCTTGTTTGATCTGAAGTCAGAATGGAATCTTAAGATTCTTTTTTTTTCGTTGAATTCTCTTAAAACCATGACTCGGGATTCAATTTCTCCATCACACAAAGAACTTAGTACAAGAGTATGAAAAAGTGAATCACGATTTTTTACACCATCTTGCAGAATAAAATTTGCTCTTTCAAGCAGTTCCTCTTTTTTATTCATATCCATGACTTGAGTCTAATTAAATTTGAGATAAACAGAAAGATATAGACTAAAATACCTATATGCAAAATTTAAGGATTTTACTAATTTTATTAGTGCTGTTGTCTTGTTCAAATGAAGAAGAAAAAAGAGATATTTCATCTGTTTCAAGAGGTGATAATAATGAAGATCTTTCACTTCTCAGCGAAGATTTTCAGGAAAAAATTTATTCTCCATTGCCTAATCTGCATGTTGCTGTGGGCTATGGATTGGCGAACAGTATTCTAGTTGTTGGTGATGGTGAGAGTCTGATAATCGACACAATGGGAGGAATAGAAACAGCTAATAGAGTGATAAAAGATATGGGTGATTTAAATCCTAACAAAGAAATTAAAATTGCTTATACCCACTTCCATGCTGACCATACTTTAGGAGCTGGAGCTTTCAAGGAAAATTTCCAAATCAATGGTGTTATTGGTCATAGAGATCTTGAGGCAGAGTTTGAAAATTTTATGGGTATTAAAAGAACATTAATCGGCGAAAGATCACAAAAGATGTTCGGTTTGATTTTAAAAGATAAAAACTTTTCAGATGGAATTGGAATAAAGCTTGAGGCAGGAGTTGATACATCAGGCTATCTGAAACCAGACATAGTATTTGATAAAACACACTCTGAAGAAGTAGGTGGTCTAATAGTAGATTTCATTCATGCACCTGGAGAGACGGATGATCAAATTTTTGTTTGGATTGAAGAAATGAAGACATTGTTTTCTGGAGATAATATCTACAAAGCATTTCCAAATATTTATACAATCAGAGGCACGTCTTTTAGAAGTTTTAGATCTTGGTATCAAAGCATAGAAAAAATGATTGCACTTGAGCCAGAAGTTTTAGTGCCAAGTCACGGCGTCCCAATCATAGGTAAAGAAAATATTCTCGAAATTCTTAAAAACTATAGAGATGCAATTAAGTATGTGCATGATCAGACCATGCGTAAACTTAATCTTGGAGGCAACCCAATAGATGTTGCGCAATCAATTAAATTGCCAAAAAGCTTAAGAGAAAACCCTTATTTATTTGAACTATATGGCTCAGTAGAATGGAGTTCAAGAAATCTATTTAATGGCTATTTTGGATGGTTTGACGGTAATCCTTCGAATTTACATCCTTTGGAAAAGAAAGAATTTTCATCAAGGCTTAGAGGGCTAATTTCTGATGAAAAATTACTTGAAGAAATTAAAGGTTCTTTTGAGAAAAAAGATTATCAATGGACGCTTTTTTTAACTGATTTATTTTCTGAGGAAAATATAGAGGTAAGAAATCTTAGAGCGGAAACTCTTAGAATCTTGGGCGAGGAGGCTTATAACCCTAATGCAAAAAGCTACTATCTGAGTGAATACGCGGCAATATCTGATATAGAGACAAGTAAAGGATTTGTAACTGCTGAATCAAGCATTACAGATAAGATGCTTCGCGAACTTAGTATTTTAATGTTTTTAGATATTATGGCTATACGACTTGATCCAAAGGACACTGAGGAGCTGAGTGAAACTGTGAAAATTAAATTTAATGATCTAAATGAGATTTGGGAACTAAGATTACATAATTCAGTGCTGACCTATAAAGTAGTAGAAACCCTTGATGATATAGATATTGAAATGGAATCGCTGACGTTTAAAAAACTTTTAACACAAAAATTAAATCCTGTTGTAGATATTTTGTTGTCTAGTAACTTAGCAACAGGAGAAAATAAAGCAGGCTTTCTAGGATTTGTTGCAAGGTTCAGAAATTAAATGATGGATAAGATTCTAAATGAGACTTTTTACAAAGTTTTTTTAATTGTTTGTTTAGTTCCAGCTGTAATATTAATTGGTAAAGCATTTTTACTTGTTTCACCTGTTATTTTTTGGATTCTCTCATATATGGCTTTTAAAAAAGGAAGTCAAAAGGAAGCAATTATGTGGTTAATTTTTGCTGTTTTAGGTTTAATCCTAGCTTTTGTCATATAAAATAACGTTTCAGCTGGGGATGTGGTGGAACTGGCAGACACGCTGGATTTAGGTTCCAGTGCCGTAAGGCGTGGGGGTTCGACTCCCTCCATCCCTACCATTTTTAATTGAAATTTAATCGATAAATTTCACATTTATATCTTGTATAAGTATAAATAATTCATATAATTCATCATAACTAAATCTTATATTATGAGTTCATTTGAAAACAAATCTCAACAATCATTTTCTGATGGTTTCGCTTATTCAATGACAGTTTTCTTTAGATTCATTGCTGATACATTTTTTGCAAAAAGATATGGCCACAGAGCAGTAGTACTTGAAACTATTGCAGGTGTTCCTGGTATGGTCGCAGGGATGTGGATGCACTTTAAAAGCTTAAGATCAATGAAAGCAGGCTATGGCAAACACATAAGAGAAATGTTAGCAGAGGCAGAAAATGAAAGAATGCATTTAATGTTCTTTATTGAAATTGCTAAACCAAATATATTCGAGAGAAGTTTAGTATTATTTTCACAGTTTTTGTTTGGCGCATTTTACTTCTTTATGTATGTTTTCTTCACTAAAACAGCTCATAGAATGATAGGTTTTTTTGAAGATGAAGCTGTCAAAAGTTATACAGAATACTTAAAGATGATTGAAGATGGTGAAATTGAAAATGTAAAAGCCCCACAAATAGCAATTGAATACTACGATTTGAAAAGCAATGCTCGACTAATAGATCTTGTTAAATGTGTAAAGGCAGATGAAGAGCATCACAGCGAAGTTAATCATAAATATGCAGACGAGGAGATAGGATGAAGAAAATATTTATAGGCTTAATAATGGCAGTGGCATTAAATCTAAGTGCTGCCGAACATGAAGTGAAAATGCTAAATTTTGGTGATGGCGGATCAATGATCTTTGAGCCAGGATTTTTAAAAGTAAATAAAGGAGATACTATCCATTTTAAATCTGTTGATTTAGCACACAACTCAGAATCAGTAGAAGGGCTCATTCCTGCTGGAGCAAGTCCATGGAAAGGTGAAATTAATGAAAACATTAGCGTTACTTTAAATGAAGAGGGAGTATATGTTTATCAATGTACACCTCATCTAATCTTAGGAATGATTGGAGTAATACAAGTAGGTGAAGCGGTAAATTTAAATGAAGTCAAAGCTAATGTTGGAAAGCTAACATTTGCTGTAAATCCTGAAAGGTTATCAAACTATCTAAATCTAGTAGAATAATTTCTGATGGATAATAAAGATTTAGAAAAGTTAACAGAGCATTTTTTTGAAAAGTGCCCAACAGAGGCGCGAAATTTTTTTCATCAAATCTTAGATAAGCTTGAGAAAATAGAAAATAAAATAAGTGCTTTAGAGAATAAAACTTCCAAATAATTCAATTAAATTTATATGAAAATATTGGTTGCTGGATCAACTGGACTCGTTGGCAAAACACTCATTACTGATTTCCTCCAAGAGCATGAAGTAATTGCAATTTCAAGAAGATCTTTCAAATTTCCAAACAATGTTAAGCAAGAGCTTATAGATTTCAATAAAGATTTCAGTTTAAAACCTGCAGATCATTTCTTTATATGCTTGGGATACCCATTGGAGCTTTTAGATCTTATTTATATGCGCGATAAAATTAAGCCTAAATTTGAAGAAGTTGATTTTGGATTAGTCATCAAACTAGCTAAAATGGCGCTTGATGTCGGAATAAAAGATATATCTGTAATTTCTTCGGTAATGGCAGATAAAAACTCCCTTAATCACTATCTAAAGATAAAAGGGGAGATGGAAGAAGAAATTAAAAAGTTGTCATTTAATAAAATTAATATATTTAGACCAAGTCATCTTTTAGGAGAAAGAGAGAATAAAATTGGCCTAGATGTTCAAATTTTTGAGAAAGTTACAAATATCTTTGGGCAAGTACTTCCATCACAGCTAAAGGATTTTAAAAATGTTGAAGCGAGGACTCTTGCAAAAAATATGGTAACTGAGGCATTCAATAATAAAACGGGTGTGAGTTACTTTTCACATAAAGATTTTAATTAAAGAAAGTCTGGCATTTCTCTAAATGCTTCCTTACCAAAAAACATTTCCTTTCCAACAAAAAAAGTTGGAACTCCAAAAGCACCCATTTCGTATGCTTTAGATGTATTATCTATAAGCTTTTGTTTAATTTCAGGAGTTGCGGCTTGTTCTAGAATTTCTTCACCATCGATTTTATTCTGCAATAAATAATTCTTTAAAATTTCAATGTCATTGAAATTTTTCTCTTCTTCCCACATTCCTTTGGCTATACAGTCTACATATTCCGCGAAATTCCCTCTCTCTTGTGCTGCTAAAGCCCCTCTTTGAATATTCAAAGTATTAATTGGGAAGTGAGGATTCATTTTAAAGTTTGTTAATTGATGGAATTTTGCAAATCTTGTGATCTCTTGGCCAAAATAATTATATTTTAGAGGAATTTCTGCGTTAGCAATCATAGGAGGTTTGTTATTTGATAATTTAAAAATACCTCCTAGCAAACAAACAAAATAATCAAATTTGACATCATATTTTTTCTCAAAATCAGGAATTACTTTATGAGATAAATATGCATTTGGACTTGCGATATCAAAAATGAATTTTATTTGCATTCTCTCATTCTAACCTTATTGGTATAATTCAAATACAATTCATGAAAGATAAAATAGTTTTAATTATCGGAGCTGGTCCAGGATTAGGCTCATCTCTAGCACAAAAATTTTCACAATCTGGATATCATGTTTTTGCATCTAGAAGAGAAAGAAATAAGAAAGATCTCCAAAATCTTGCAAAAGGCATAAATAAAAAAGGCTTTAAATGCACACCATACCCAATGGATGCAAGAAATGAAGTAGAAATTCAAGAACTCTTCAAAACTGCAGCCAAACAGGGAAAAATTGAATGTGTAATTTTCAACATTGGCGCGAATGTATTTTTTCCTATAAGCAAAACAACTTCTAGAGTATTTAAAAAAGTTTGGGAAATGGCTACATTTGCAGGTTTTCTAACAGGAAAAGAAGCAGCTAAATATATGCTGAAAAATAAGAAGGGAACAATTATTTTTACAGGAGCAACAGCATCGATGAGAGGCAGTTCTGGATTCAGTGCTTTTGCATCAGCAAAATTTGGATTAAGAGCAGTTGCTCAATCAATGGCAAGAGAACTTGGTCCTAAAGGGATTCATGTAGCTCATACAGTTATTGACGGAGCAATTGATCACCCTTGGATTAAAGAAAACTTTCCAGACATTTATAAATTGAAGAAAAAAGATGGAATTTTAAAACCAAATGAAATTGCTCAGGTCTATCTTGATTTACATAACCAAAAAAAGTCTGTTTGGACACATGAAATTGATCTTAGGCCTTACATGGAAAAATTCTAAAACTGTTATAATAATGATTTAAAAATAAGGGGTTATTTTGAGCAAGGGTATATCTTTAGATGATAAATATAAAAAAAGAGATGGTACTGTATTTCTTACAGGAATACAGGCACTCGTCAGGCTACCTCTTATTCAAAAAGAACTAGATATTCAAAGAAATCTAGACACTGGTGGGTTTATTTCTGGTTACAAAGGCTCACCTCTTGGTGGTTATGATTTAGAGTTGCACCGTGCAAAAAAATTTCTAGATCAAAATGATATCGTCCATCAACCTGGTCTTAATGAAGAATTAGGTGCAACCGCCGTTTGGGGCTCACAACAGGGAGAATTTCATGGAAGAGGAGTTAAAGACGGTGTATTCGGAATCTGGTATGGAAAAGGTCCGGGCATGGATCGTTCTATGGACGTTTTTAAACATGCAAATGCAGCAGGATCCTCAAAGTTTGGTGGAGTACTAGCAGTTGCTGGAGATGATCATGCAGCTAAGTCCTCAACATTACCTCATCAATCAGATCACAACTTTATGAGTGCTTTCATGCCTTATTTATATCCAAGTGGAGTCAGTGAAATCGTAAGGTTTGGTTTATTAGGTTTTGCAATGAGCAGATATAGTGGCTGTTGGGTAGGTTTAAAAATCGTATCCGACGTAGCAGATTCTGGAAGGACTTATGATACTTCGATAGAAAACGAAGAGATCATTGTGCCTAGCGGAGCATTTTTAGGAGAATACAAAGACTTACCAAGAAACATCCTTTTCTCGGATACTCCTAGAGAGCAAGATTTTAGACTGCAGAGGGCAAAAGGTTTTGCTGCACAAGAATTCGTTAGGGCAAATCAAATTGATAAAGTAATTTGGAAGAACAACAATGCAAAACTTGGAATAATTTCTGCAGGCAAATCATATAATGATGTTCTTGAAGCCTTCAGATGGCTTGGAATAGACGAAGAAAAAGCAAAAAGTATGGGCATTGCTTTATATAAAGTTGGAATGCCATGGCCTCTTGAGCCACAAGGTATAAGAGAATTTTGTAGAGGTCTTGATACTGTTCTAGTTGTTGAAGAGAAAAGAGAATTAATTGAACACCAGGTAAAATGGCAGCTATACAATTGGAAAGAAAACGTAAGACCGACAGTTATTGGAAAACAAGATGAAAATGGAAAGTGGTTACTGCCTGCAGAAAATGACCTTCCAATGCAAACAATAATTGAAGTTATTGCTGAAAGAATTTCGAAATTTAACAGTGATGGTGCTGTTATTAATCAGCTTGATTGGTTTCAAAAACGAAATAAGTCACAAGAAAATATAAATGCTCCACTAAATCGAAAACCATTCTTTTGCTCTGGTTGCCCTCACAACACTTCATTAATGGTTCCTGAGGGAAAACGTGCATTAGGTGGAATTGGGTGCCATTACATGGCAGTAAATACTGTGAAAGGGACAGAATTTTTTACTCAGATGGGAGGTGAGGGAACACCTTGGATAGGAATATCACCCTTTTCAAAAGAAAAACATATTTATGCAAATCTTGGTGATGGAACTTACAAACATTCGGGTATTTTAGCAATTAGAGCTGCTCTTGATGCTGAAGTTAATATCACATACAAAATACTCTATAACGATGCTGTTGCAATGACAGGAGGCCAAGAAATTGGAGATAATTGGAATGTTGATGGAATTATTAAGCAAGTTTTAGCTGAAGGTGTAAAGAAGATTTCAGTTCTCTCGCAAGATCCAAAAAAGTATAAGTATTTATCATCAAAATACGTGAAGAGTGTGCATCGCGATCACATTATTAGTGAACAGGTAAACCTTAGCAAACATAAAGGTGTAAGTGTTTTAATATTTGATCAAACATGTGCAGCTGAAAAAAGAAGAAGAAGAAAAAGAGGCCAAATGCATGATCCTCTGCAAAGAATAATGATAAACCCAGATGTGTGTGAGGGTTGTGGAGATTGCTCAATGCAATCCAGCTGTGTATCAATTGAGCCACTTGAAACAAAACTTGGAAGAAAAAGAAAAATTAATCAATCCACTTGTAACAAAGATTACACATGTCTTAAAGGTTTCTGTCCATCTTTTGTCTCTGTAGACGCTCAACTTCAAGCAAGAACAACATCACATAAAATAGATGGACTTCCAGATCCAAAACATAAAGTTTCTGATGGTGTTTCCAATATTATTCTTACTGGAATTGGAGGAACTGGTGTTTTAACAGTATCGGCAATAACAGCTATGGCTGCTCATTATGAGGGTAAAGAATCAACAATATTAGATATGACAGGACTAGCTCAGAAAGGGGGAGCAGTTTGGTCTCACATAAAAATCTATGAAAAGAATGTAAAAACATTTAGCCATAAAATTGCACCTGCCTCAGCTAACCTTTTCTTAGCATGTGATGCAGTGGTCGGAACAAAGCCAGAAATTCAAGAAGTTTTATCTGATAAAAAAACATATTCGATTATTAATTCAGATACTATTCCAGTTGCTGATTTTGTAACCAATAGAGATTTAGATTTTAAGGATGATGAAGTTTTAAAAGTAATTGATAAAACTACTAAAGATATTGATATCACAGTACCAGCAATTAAGATTGCAGAAAATTTATGTGGCGATGCAATTGCAGCAAATATTATGATGCTTGGCGCAGCTTATCAGCTTGGTCATATTCCACTAAAAGAAGAGAGTATTAAATATGCTATTAAGTTAAATGGCATTGGTGTAGAAAAAAATATCTATAGTTTTAATCTCGGAAGACTTTATGCATTCAATCCAAAAGATAAGATTTTTAAATTCTTAAATTCATTTAAAGAGAAAGAACAAACCACCGAGAGTGTTCTTAAGGACAGACTTGAAAGGCTAGCTATTTACGATAAAAAAGAAATAGATTTCTTCAATAGCAAAGTTAATTTTACGAAAGACTTAATTAAAAATGAATTAGAAACAGAAGAGCTATTAAAGAAAACCATAAAAGAAATTTACCGTGTTATTGCAGTTAAAGATGAGTATGAAGTTGCAAGAATGCATCTTGAAACATCAAAAGAAATGGTGAGCAAACAATTTGGTGAGTGGAAAAATTTAGGTTTTTATCTATCGCCACCTTTTATGTCATTTATTAAAGACAAAAGAACTGGTCGACCACTTAAAATTAAAATTCCAGGTACTTTTGCAATACCGATGTTTAAACTTCTCAAAAGCTTTAAGTTCCTAAGAGGTAGTTTTTTTGATCCTTTCCAAATTACACATGATAGAAGAAGGGATAATGCACACAGAAAAATATTTTTTAGTGAGTTAGACAAAATTACCAAAACTCCATCAGGTCTGAGGGGAAAATATCTTGAGGCACTAGTTGATAGCTCAAGTTCTGTAAGGGGTTATGGGCCAGTAAAAGATGAATCTTTTCAAGCTTTTAAAAATGCAATTAAGGGAGATAAGTGATTGCATAAAGTAGAAGAAAAATTTTTTGTATCTGGTCAAATTTTTCCAAGCGATATAAAAAATCTAAAAGAACAAGGCTTTCAGACTATTGTTTGTAATAGACCTAATGGAGAAGAAGAGAGCCAACCTATCTATGAAGAAATAGAGAAAACGTGCAAAGAAAATGATATCAAATGCTTTTTTATTCCAATTTCACCAGGTGAAATAGATCCAGCAAAAGTTTTTGAACTTAATTCTATTATTCAGGAAGAAAAAAAGACTTTGGCTTATTGCAGAACTGGAAATAGAAGTATTACTCAATGGGCTTTTGCAAATGCAAAAGATCTTGATGCCAAAATAATATTAGATAAGTGCAAAAGCGCCGGGTTTGATTTAAGCAATCTTAAAGAAGTTCTATTAGCAATCAAAGGTTAGTGTCTCTTTGAAATTGATAAATATAACCAAACTAATGGAATTATTATTAAGCATCCTGCTGTTATATTTATTGTAAGAAGAAGAGGAAAATCAACTATTGCGCCTAGAAAGTCAGATAAAGTGTTTCCTAGAAGCGCTCCATAAATGGCTCCATGTATTCCGCTCCCTCGAAAATATCTATCAATATCAATGCCAAGGAGAGTTGAAAATCCAAGAACGCCGTTATCAATCAGACCATAAACTATTCCATCATAGTTATATTCTGAAAAAAACTGAATGAGACCATCCATTAAAAAATCCTATTTCTCAATTTCCTTAAAGCACTAACCAAAAATACAAAATATACAATCTCAAAAGCTGTGAAGTACCCTATAAATGGAGAAGTATATTCTCCATAGATAAGTGAGATAATTCTTCCTAAAAGTATTCCTGATATTAAAAATAATAAAATAGTAAAGAAAGTTTTTTCATTTCTAGAATTTATCAAAGTAACGAAAGCTGAGATACCAACTAAAAAATTTATACCGCCATATACAGCTCTAATTTCAGCGGAGCCCAAGTCAGTATTAATTGTTAGACCCACTGCAGTTACGTAACTACTTGGATCAAAAAGGGCCCATCCTCCCAAGTATCCATAAGTTGCTGCAGTAAAACCAAGAAAAATCTTATTAATCATTACATTGCATTTTTATTTAGTAATTCTATATTACCACCAGTAGCCATAACATTGTCAGTATAAGTTTTTTCAGTAACGAAATTATAAAGGTAGCCTGGTCCTCCAGCCTTTGGACCTGTGCCGCTTAAACCTTGACCACCAAAAGGCTGCACTCCAACAACAGCTCCAACAATATCCCGATTAAAATAAAAATTTCCGACATTTGCTGCCTCAAATATTCTTCTAGCCTTACTTACAATTCTGGAGTGAACACCCATTGTTAGCCCATAGCCTGTATCATTAATCTCATCGATGACTTGTTGCAAGTTTTCATTTTTATATCGTATAAAGTGAAGAATTGGTCCAAAATTTTCCTCATCAATTTGATTAATGCTGTCTATTTCAAAAACAATCGGTGCGATAAATAAATTACCTTTATCTTGTTTATGATGATGTTCAATAGTTCTTTTCGCTGATTTTTTCAAAGCTGATATATGTTTCAACAATCTATCTTTCGAATTTTTGTTAATAATGGGACCAATATCAACTTTTGGTAGATTTGGATCTCCAATAGTATATTCTTGCAATGCCTCATTAAGATAATCCCAATATTCGTCAGCAATTTCATCTTGAACATATAAAACTCTCAATGCACTACATCTTTGACCAGCACTCAAAAATGCTGATCTGATTACATCATCTATAACTTGCTCCTTGAGGGAAGATGAATCAACGATCATTGCATTCTGACCACCTGTCTCTGCAATAAGACTTTTTATAGGACCATTTGAGTCAGCAAGATTCTTATTTATTTGCTTTGCAGCAAAACTTGACCCTGTAAAAGCAACACCGGCAATAAGAGGGTTTTTAGTTAATTCATTGCCAATTTTTTTGTCACCAAGTACTAGTTTTAATGCTGATTTCGGCACACCAGATTCATGGAAGATTTTTACAACTTCACACCCAATGATAGAAGTATCTTCAGCAGGTTTTGCAATAACATTATTTCCTGTTACTAGCGCTGCTGTAATTTGCCCCACAAATATTGCTAAGGGAAAATTCCATGGACTTATACAGAGGAATGTCCCTTTAGGGGCGTGTTCAAGATAGTTTTCTTCACCTGAAGGACCAGGCATTCTTTTTCTTTTGAAGATTTTTTTTGCCTGGGCATTGTAGTAATTAATAAAATCAATTGCCTCTCTTAATTCTGCGTCGCAATCTTTCAATGTTTTTCCAGCCTCATTTATCAAAAGATGGAAAAGCATTGCCCTATTGTTAGATAGCAACTCTCCAACCTTTGACAAAATCTCAATTCTTTTTTTCAAAGAAGTTTTGGACCAATCAGAATTATCAAAATCTTCAAAAACATGCTTAATTTCTTTTGTTTTTAAGTACGTAACTGAACCAATTTCTTTTTTTAATTCATGAGGAGAAAGTCTTTTGATAGACTCCCCAGTAAATTCATGATTACCTAAAATTGAGCTAGCTTTATAATCACGCTTTCTCATATTTTTAACATCATTTTGCAGTGTTTTAATTTCATAAAGATCGCCAAAATCAAAACCTAAAGAATTTTCTCTTCCTTTAAAAATTTCTTTCGGTCTTTTTACGTTATTAAGGAAAGTTTTATTTATTAACTGATCTTTGCAATTGAGAAGGGGATTTTTTACAACTTCAGTAATAGGAATTTTCTTATCTAAATACTTATTTACAAATGAATTATTTGCTCCATTCTCAATCAACCTTCTAACAAGATAAGGCAGCAATTCTTTCTTAGAGCCAACAGGAGCATATATTCTTGTTGTTGGAAAATCTTTAAAGCATTTTTTAGCGTTTGTATAAACTAGATCGCCCATTCCAAATATTCTTTGAAACTCGATTTTTTCTTCCTGCCCTTTAAAAATGCTCATTATTGCAGCTATCGTATGAGCATTGTGAGTAGCAAAATAAGGCTTGAGATTTTTACTTTCCGAAATAACTTTAGCTGTGTGTAAATAATTCAAATCAGTGAAGGATTTTGCAGTAAAAACAGGCAAATCAATTGAACCTTTTGTTTGATGAATTTTGACTTCTTGATCCCAGTAAGCACCTTTTACTAATCGCATCATGAGTCCATTTCTTCGGCCTCCAAGATAATCAATGAATTTCACTACAGAGGAGGATCTTCTTCCGTAACCTTGAATTGCTAAACCTAATCCACCCCAATCTTTAAGCTTTTTATTTTCTGCAAGCTTTTCAATAATTTTTAGACTAAGTTCAAGTCTATCTTGTTCTTCAGCATCTATTGTTAAAGCAATATCTTGATTAGCTGCTTGTAAAGATAGTTCATAAACACTTTCATAAAGTTCGTTCATAACTCTTTCCTCTTTTAATGCCTCATAACGAGGATGTAATGCAGAGAGTTTTATAGAAATTTCATGAAAGGATTTAGACAGAAGAGCATTTTTTTCTCCAACACACCTAATTGCATTTTCATAGGCCTCAAAAAAGAAATCTACATCAGATTTAGTTCGAGCTGCTTCACCGAGCATATCAAAAGAGCATGGAGTATTTGGTGAATCAAACTTTGTTAATGCTTTTTCAATACTTGTTCCTGAAACAAATTCTTCACTCAAAATATCCATACCTTTTTTAATTGCTTCTCTTAAAACTGGTTCTCCAATTTTTGAAGTCATGCCGGACAGCCAACTAATTGGATTTGAGCCAATTTTTGGATCTAGTTCTACAACTTGTTCAGCCAAAAAAAGACCAAATGTAGTCGCATTCACAAAAAGAGATGGAGAATTATTTAAATGATTTAGCCAGCTTTTGCCGCCTATTTTTTCTTCAATAATCTCATCACATGTAGAATTATCTGGAATCCGAAGAAGTGACTCAGCTAAGCACATTAGAGCAACACCCTCCTGATTGCTTAATCCGTATTCAAGAAAAAAATTATCAAGCTTTGTCTTATTTCTATCGCTTCTACACTTTTCAACAATAGATTCAGCATTAATTGAAATCTCTTCATCATTCAACCAATTACTTTCATTGATGATTTTTTCAATCAATTTTTCTTCATCAAAATACTTCAAGCTTTGAAGTTCTTTATAATATTTATCGCTTGACATAGCAGGGATATTTTAACTTTTCTTCTTGAAAAATGTTGGATTACTAAACCGTTTTTACTTTAGTTTTGCTTCTTGGAAAGATTCTTTTATTAAAGATTTAAGCCATATATGACCAGGGTCATTATCATTTGATTCGTGCCATGCAAGAAAAAACTGTGAAGGCGCAACCTCGAATGGAAGAGTTTTAAAAGCAAGTTTATGTTTCTTAGCGAATGCCTTAGTACATGTTAAAACCATATCTGAATTTTTAAGTATTTCAGGTGTGATTAAGTAATGTTGTGCACGAAGAATAACTCTCCTTTCAACTTGTAATTTTGAGAGTGCATTATCAACTAAAGCTCCTCCAGTTCTTCTTCCTGAAATATGGATATGATCTAATTCTAGGTACTGGTCAATAGACAAATTTTTTGAACTGGCTAAAGGATGATCCTTCCTAAATCCACAAACAAATTCATCTTCAAATATTATTTCTTTTTTAATATCTGTTTCAGATGGAGGAAAAGGATCAACAGCAAAATTAACTTCATTTGCTGCCAACGAATGAAGTAAATCTTCTCTCATTGTGTAATAACTCGATACCTTTACATTAGGTGCTACTTTCCTAATCTTTGTCATTAGAATTGGTAGCACTCGACCTTCAGAAACATCATTGAGTGATAAGCGAAAAGTTCTACTAGATACAGCTGGATCAAAAGACTCTGGCCTCTCAATACTTTTTTGAAGTATAGACAGGGCATCTCTCACATGAATAATGATATTTTCAGTCTTTGCAGTTGGCTTCACTCCCTGACCAACTCTTATGAAAAGCTGATCATCAAAATATTCACGGAGTTTTGAAAGAGCACTACTTACTGCTGGTTGGGTTATGCCTACAATCTCACCTGCTTTTGTAAGGCTGCCTTCTGTATAAATGGCATTAAATACTACTAATAAATTTAGGTCTAAATTATTTAACTTCATAAGTATGAATTATAATTATAAATGTAATTACATATTATAAATAACATTTATAGTATTTAAGAAATTTTTTTTATATATTGAAAATGCAATTTGAAACCACAGAAAAAATCGATTTTTACCTTCCAAAAGTAAAGGAATTTGTTGAAGAAGTAGTTTTGCCTGTAGAAGCGAAAATTCATGGAAAAGAAATACCTGAAAAAGACAGATGGAAGCCACACCCAGAGTTAGAGGAACTTAAGAAAGAAGCACGTAAAAGGGGTCTTTGGAACCTATTTTTGCCAGATAGTGAATTTGGAGCTGGGCTATCAAATTTTGAATATGCACATCTAGCTGAAGAAATGGGGCGAACCGTTTTTGCTTCAGAAGCTATGAACTGTAGCGCACCAGATACAGGAAATATGGAAGTGCTGGTTAGATATGGTTCAGATGAACAAAAAGATACTTGGTTAAAGCCTCTTTTAGGTGGCGAAATAAGATCCGCATTTGGAATGACTGAACCTAATGTAGCTTCCTCAGACGCGACTAATATGGAAGCAACGGCAGAACTGGTTAATGGAGAATGGGTAATTAATGGTGAAAAGTGGTGGACCTCTGGTGCAGGAGACCCAAGATGTAAATTAATTATTTTTATGTGTGTCACAAATCCAGAAAATGAGAGACATCAAAGACACTCAATGATTCTAGTTCCTACAGATACTCCAGGAGTTGAAGTGCAAAGAATGATGCATGTCTTTGGATATGACGATGCTCCACATGGGCATGCACATATTAAATTCAATAATGTGAAAGTACCATATGAAAATGTTGTACTAGGAGAGGGCAGAGGTTTTGAAATTGCCCAAGGGAGATTAGGTCCAGGCAGAATTCACCATTGCATGCGTTCAGTTGGGGCTGCTGAAGTTGCTTTTGAGCTCATGTGTAAACGATCAATGGAGAGAACAGCATTCGGAAAAGAATTAGCAAAACTGGGTGGAAATTATGATGTTATTGCCAATTCAAGGATGGAAATAAATCAAGCAAGACTTCTTACCTTGCATGCTGCTTGGGCAATGGATAAGTACGGCAATAAAGTTGCTGCCAGCGAGATTGCACAAATTAAAGTTGTAGCTCCAAATGTTGCATGCGATGTAATTGATAGAGCGATACAAATGCATGGCGGAGGAGGTGTATCACAAGATTTTCCTTTAGCGAAGATGTACGCATTCATGAGATGCTTGCGACTAGCAGATGGTCCAGATGAGGTCCACAGAAGAAGTGTTGCTAGATTAGAATTTGCAAAATTTTTACAAGAGTCAAAATAATGAAAGTTTTAAGAACTCCAGATCACAGATTTAAAAATCTCAAAGACTTTCCTTTTGAGCCTAACTATACAAATATTAAAGACAAGAGCGGAGTTGAGCTAAGAATTCATCATTTGGATGAAGGCCCCAAAGATGGACCCATTGTACTTTTGATGCATGGACAGCCAGTTTGGTCCTATCTCTACAGAAAAATGATTCCATACCTCACCAAAGCAGGAGTGAGAATAATTGCACCTGATTTAGTTGGATATGGTCGATCAGATAAACCAAGTTCAATTGAAGATTACACATATCAAACCCAAGTTGATTGGATGAATACCTGGATAAAACAAAATGATTTCAAAAAATTAACATTTTTTGGCCAAGATTGGGGCGGTCTAATAGGATTAAGAGTTATTGCTGATAACGGTGATAGATTTTCTGGAGCTGTGATATCAAATACAGGCGTTCCTTTATCTAGAAATATGGATCCAGAAACACATAGAAAAATAAAGGAATTTAAAGCTTCTAAATACGTTCCAACAACTAGTGAGTTTGTTAGAGCCTTTAAAAAACCTGGTCCAATGGCTTTTGCTTATTGGCAAAAATGGTCATTGAACAAGAAAAATTTTCCTGCTGGTCTACTTGTTGCGCCGATGTTTGAAAAAAGAACACGAATGCAAATGAAAATATCAGGCCTGTTTTACGAATTAGGTTTAGAGGGAATTTCTCCTTTAGTTTCAGATCTAGAAAAAGCATACAATGCTCCCTTCCCAAATAGTTCCTATAAAATGGTTTGTAGGGCAATGCCTAGTCAAGTTCCAACTTTACCTGACGATGCGGCAGTCGAAGCACAAAAAAAAGCTTGGAAATTTTTTGAGAAATTTGATAAACCATTACTGTGTGCCTTTGCAGATAATGATCCTGTTACAGTTGGAATGGATAAGCCGTTTTTGAAAAAGTGTCCAGGAACAAAGGGACAAAATCATACTGTCTTGAAAGGTGCAGGGCATTTTTGTCAAGAAACACAACCAAAAGAAATTTCAGAAATCATTGTTAACTTTATGAAGTCAAATGGAATAATGAATGGAAGTAATTAATCAGCTATATCCCTCAAAAACACAAATAGAAGACTTCAAAAACTTTCCAACAGATAAGCCTATAAAAATGGTAAATTTGTTGAAGTTCAAAGATAAAGCTGTATATGAAGATGGTCGAAAAACAGACTTATCAGGAGTAGAAGCCTACTCGATATATGCTACTGAAGTTGTAAATCATCTAGAAAAAGTTGGCGGCAAGACTATATTTTTCGGTGAGGTTAAAGGACTTTTAATTGGTGAAGTTGAGGAGAGTTGGGAATGGGTTGCTATTGCAGAATACCCATCTGCATCTGCTATGTATAAAATGTTTACTGACTCGGATTACATAGAAAGCGAAAAACATAGAAGTGCAGGACTTAAAGGTCAGCTAAATATAATTACGCAATGACTAGACTTTTTCCAAAAGTAATTGATAACAATTATCAAGGTCCAAAGATAGCTTTATACTTTTTTATTATTTTCATGATTGTGAATACATGGAGAAGTTTCGTGCATTTCCTTGCAGAAGATGCTGGTATAAATTCAATAGCAAACATAATCACTTTTGAAGGTAATCCTGATCCAGATAATTTAATTTATTTGTTTGGGTCTCTGTGGGGCGAGATGCAGGTTTTATTGTGTTTAATCAGCTGGATAGTGATCTTCAGATATAAAGCTTTTATGCCTTTTTTCTATCTAATATGGCTTTTGGAATGGATACTCAGAGTAGGAGTGGTCGGAAAAATACATCCACTAGAACCGATTTATCAAAATGGAATTACTCCAGGTCAAGAATATGCATGGATAGTATTAGTTTTATTATCTTTATTTTTTATGATTTCTCTTTTTAAAGTTAAAACAAAATGAAAAAAATTCTAATCACAATTTTTGTACTCATTATTACTTTTGGTATTTTTAGCTCCTCATATGTTCAGAGCAACATACTTAATATGTTGATAAAGAGTGGAATTGAAAACAATCAGATATTTCCTGAAGAAGATGCTTTGTCAGTTTTAGTTTGTGGTTCGGGCTCACCATTAGGAACTGCTGTTGCACAAACTTGCTTGCTTGTTAAAGCAGGTGATAAAAAATATGTAGTAGATATTGGTAACGGGAGTGTAAATAATCTAATGACATGGAGTAGTGACCTATTAGAGGATATCAATGGAGTTTTGATTACTCACCTCCATTCTGATCATATTGCGGATTTAGGTGATCTAAATTTAGTCACATGGGTTACAAGAGATAGAAAGCAGCAATTAGAAGTATTTGGACCTGAGGGTATTAATGATGTTGTTTCAGGATATAACCTAGCCTTTTCTCGAGATAGTAATTTCAGATATTTACATCATGGTAATCAAATTGCTGATCCATTAACTGGTGGCATGACAGCTAAAGAGATTGAAGATGGCTCGGTAATTTTTGAGGATGATAATTTAAAAATATCAGCATTTAAAGTTTTTCACGAGCCAATTGAGCCTGCTCTAGGGTATAAATTTGAATATAAAGATAGAGTCCTAGTCATAAGTGGTGATACGAGGTACGATTCTGAACTTATCAAATCTTTTAAAGGTGCTGATGTCCTTTTTTGCGAGGTAATTTCACCTGATATTGTAGACAGATTCATTAAGGTTGCTGAACAACAAAATGACGCGAAACTTAAAAAAATTCTTGTAGATATTCTTGATTATCATATTTCTCCTCTTGATGCCGTAGATTTGGCAAATGAAGCAGGTGTAAGGCACCTTGTTTATTATCATCTTACTCCGACACTACCTACTGAAATAAGGTTTTTATCTGATAAATTCTTTTTTGCAGGCGTCGATGAGGCTATTGAAAATTGGACAGCTTCAACTGACGGTACTATGGTAGTTTTACCTTCAAACTCAAAAGAAATTTTGATTAGTGAGATTAATTAACAGAGTAAGAAATCTTAAAAATTTTATTAGCAGTATCATCTGATACTAATAAAGAACCATCATCATACATCAAAACTGAAGATGGCCTACCTAGAGAAGTTTCGCCATCCAGCCACCCATCAACAAAAACCTCCATAGATGCAATTTCATCATCTTTAAATTCTGCAAAAAGAACTCTGTAACCAACTTTCTTTGATCGATTCCAAGAGCCACGTTGTGCAATAAATGCACCATTCTTATATTTTTCAGGAAACATATTTCCTGTGTAAAAATCAATTCCTAATGGAGCAGTATGAGCTTGGAAGCCCCAAACTGGCTTTGTATAGCTAAAGTCATCAGGTGCGTTAAAGCTATCATCAGGAATGTCATTTCCATGAAAATATGGAAATCCAAAATGTTCACCTTTATAAGAAACTTTATTGAGTTCACACGGTGGAATATCATCACCCATCCAATCTCTTCCGTTATCTGTAAAATACATTTTTTCACTAATTGGGTGCCAGGCAAAACCAACGCTGTTTCTTACACCATCTGCATAAATTTCATAATTTCCATCATGAATCTGCAGGATAGAACCAAATCTTTCATCTTTTTCCTCACATACATTGCATGGAACACCTTCAGATAAATAAAGTTTGTCATCTGGGCCAAAAGCTATCCATTTCCACCCATGCCACATTTTTTTTAATGGGTTAAACATCTTCTTTCTTGGTAGGTTTTCAAAATAAATTTCTGATTTAATATCGCCAGTCTTTAATGACATTTCGATGTTATCGATTTTGATAATCTTATCTATTTCTGCAACATATAGGTCTCCATTGTGAAGGGCAACACCGGTAGGTGAATTTAATTCCGTTAGTATTTCAATTTTTTCTTCAGGGTTTGACTTTGGAAGCGCATACACAACACCAGCTTCTTTCGTTCCAACAAAAAGAAAATCATTGCCCAAGGCCATTTGTCTAGGATTTTTAATGTCGCTAGAGAAAACATCTACCTGGAAGCCCTCAGGAACTGAAAGTCTATCTGATAATGCAATTATTTGAGCTGAGAAAATCAAGATTGCTATTAATAAAATTTTTTTCATATGCCTTAAATATGTTAATCTTACATCGCTTTAAAAAGATTGTTCAAATAACTTTTTAGCTACTTAGTTAATGGAGCAGAAATGAAAAAAATCAATTTAATAATATTTATATTCGCAACTATTTTATTTTTTACTAATTCTCTTAGCGCAATGCCCAGAGGAGATGATGGTAAGCCTCTGTCACCTGAAGAAATGAAAAAAGCAATGAAAGAGATGAATGAATTTGAAACTGTTGAAGACTTTCTTGAAGATGGTGAATTTGAGGAAATTGATGGTTTTTTAAAACTTTATAAAGATACTGAAAAAGATACATACTTTTTAGAGCTTAGTGAAAATGATTTAAATAAAGAGTTTCTCTACTTCGCTTATATTCTTAATGCTCCAACAGGTTCCGGTGTAATGTCAGGAGAAATGAAAGGGGATAGATTAATAGGTAATGGCATAGTACTAGAATTTAGGAAATTTAAGGATGGGCTTGCCCTCTATAAGAAGAATACAAATTTTTCGAACGAAACAGAAAATAATATTTCCAAAAGAAAATTGACTGCAATTTTTGATGCTTTTATTGGTAGATTCAAAAGTGTAGTTGAAGAGGAGGGAAGGTATCTTTTGCCTTTTTCAAAAGTTTTTCTATCCGAAATGCTTACCGCTGTATCGCCAAATATTCCACCTGAATACAGAGATTTTCTTGAGCTTGATCTTGGCAAACCTGATCCAAGTAAAACTTTTGTCGAAAAAGTAAAGAATTATGAGAAGAATACAAATATCGAGGTAAATTTTGGATTTTTTAACCCAATGCCTTCAGGGTCATCAGATATATATTCTGTAGCAGACGATAGATATACATCTGTCAAAATGAGTCATCTCTTTGTTGAAATGCCTGATGACAATTTCGTACCAAGACTAGCTGATGAAAGAGTAGGCTTCTATTCTGCAAGAATAACCGATTTATCCTCTTATGACTCTTATCCCGCAAGAGACGTCATTAATAAATGGAGACTTGTGAAAAAAGACCCAGAGGCAGAACTTTCTGAACCGGTTGAACCAATAGTTTTTTGGGTAGAAAATTCAACTCCTGAAGAAATTAAACCATTTGTTGTAGAGGGAATAGAAAGATGGAATATAGCATTTGAAAGAGCTGGTTTTAAAAATGCTATTGTTGCTAAGATTCAACCTGATGATGCTGAGTGGGATGCGGGTGACGTTCAATATAACGTTGTCAGATGGGCTCATTCACCCGAGCCTTCCGGTCTAGCTGGTTATGGGCCAAGTATTGCAAACCCAAAAACCGGTGAAATTATTGCTTCAGATATAATGCTTGAATTCTCGGCGATTAAATCTGGATATCTTTTGAGAAAATTATGGGGATATGATGAAGAAAATGATCCTCTAGAACAATGGATCATTAATCTCACACTTCATGAAGTTGGTCACACTTTAGCTTTAATACACAACTTTAATGCAAGTTATCTTCATGGACCCAGAGAAATTCATGATGTATCAATAACAGGAAATGCCACTCTATCTTCAATAATGGACTACGATCCTCCAAATATTGCTCCAGAGGGAGTTAAACAAGGTAGGTTCTTTTCTATTGAGCCTGGTGAATATGATAAATGGGCCATTGAATTTGGCTATAAGCCTAATATGACTGATGAAGAAAGAGAAATACTTCTATCCAAATCAGTTGAAGCTCCTTATATTTGGAACTGGGCATATGGGATTGATCCAAGGTTTAGAACTTGGGACCTTTCAAATGATGTGATTACTTATACCTCTGAAAGATTCGATACTATTGATAAGAAAATAAAAGAGTTGGATGAAATATTTAATGTTGAGGGTGAGACTAAACATGATTTCACAAATGCTTTTTACAGATTAATGAGATCAAAAGGTAGATTTATGGGTGGTGTGGCAGGTCACATTGGAGGAGTGTACGTTACACGATCTCTAAATGGACAAGGTATCAATACTTTTGAGCCTGTGCCATATGAAATACAAAAAGAAGCAATGGATTTAATAGTGAAAAGATACCTATCAAATGATGCTTGGGAATTTGATCCAGAAATTGTTAAGAATCTTCATACCGAGAAAAGACTTACAGACTTCGATCGTGATGACGTGCCACAACTTCATGAAATGGTTTTAGAAATGCAAGGGCAAATATTAGTTGAAATTTTGAACCCTGAAGTAATGACAAGACTTGTTGATTCATCAAAATATGGCAACAAATATATGCCTTCAGAAGTTTTGGATGATCTCTTTAATGGAATCTTTATTAGAGGGGAAGTGCCCAATACATTTAAAAGAAACCTACAATCAAATTATGTTGATGCTTTAATGAGTGCATTTGCACCTGCAATGCCAAGAGGTCCTCGTGGTGGCGGTGAAATTCCACAACACGATGAGATATCCAAAGCAGCAATTATGGAAAGTCTTGAAAAGATTCAAAAATTTACAAAATCTGGTGTGAGTGATAAAGATACAAAAACTCATTTCAGATATTTAAATAAAAAGATCTCGAAATTTTTAGATTCATAGCTAAATAGACTTTATGACAAATAAAATTTCCTACGAAAGTTTAGGTCATGTAAATCATGGCTGGCTTGAAGCAAGACATCACTTCAGTTTTGGCTCTTATCAAGATCCAAACCGTACAGGGTTTGGTGACTTAGTGGTAATAAACGATGACTTAATAGCTGCTCAAAGTGGCTTTGCAACCCATGGTCACGACAATATGGAAATTATTACTTATGTCAGGAAAGGAGCAATTACGCATGAAGATAGCCTTGGGAATAAAGGAAAGACAAATGCTGGAGATGTTCAAGTCATGAGTGCTGGTACCGGAGTAAAACATTCAGAACATAATCTAGAGGATGAAACAACTAGCCTATATCAAATATGGATAAAACCTAATGCTTTAAATGTAGAACCTAGGTGGGATGCTATGGAATTTCCAAAAGAACATGTTGAAAATAGGTTAAATCTTATAGTTGGTGGGTCTGATGAAGCTCCATTATTTATTCATGCTGATGCTGATATTTATGCAGGTAAAATTCAAGCTAAAAAAGAATTAAATCATAAGCTCAAAAGGTCAGGGTATGTATTAGCCTCTTTCGGAGCATTCGAAGTAAATGGTATAAAGCTAAAAAAAGGCGATGCTTTAGAGATAACAGATGCTGAAGAATTGAAGATAACTACTCAAGAAGAATCAGAATTATTAGTTATTGACGTCTAGTTTAATTCAAACAATATATAATTATAAAAATAGACCCGTAGCTCAGCTGGTTAGAGCGCTGTCTTGACATGGCAGAGGTCGTTGGTTCAAGTCCAATCGGGTCTACCAGTAGCATGAGAACTAAACTAATTCTTAAATTATTTATCATCATTTTAATATCCAGTTGTGGTGGTGGGAGTGGGAACGATTCCAGCCAAAGCCCAATAAATCAAATGCCCCCTTCAGGAATTAATCCAAATCAAAAAGGCACTTTAGACGGTTATTTGCAACATAATGGTATAAGAAGAGAATTTATTCTTTATGTACCTCAGTCATATAATCAAAGTAATCCTACCTCTGTAATTTTTAACTTTCATGGTTTTGGGAGTAATGCTTTTGAGCAAATGAATTATGGCGATTTTAGAAATTTAGCTGATGATAATGGCTTTATTATTGCTCATCCTCAGGGTACAACAACCTATGGAAATGGCCCACATTGGAATAATTGGAATGGTGATGGTGGAACAAGTAATCAAGATGATATTGGATTTATCGATGAATTAATATCGCTCTTGCAGACACTTTATAACATTGATGACCAAAGGATCTATTCAACTGGCATGTCTAATGGGGGATTTTTTAGTTATCACTTAGCATGTAATTTAGGAGCAAGAATTGCAGCTGTTGCATCTGTGACAGGTACTATGTCTCCTCAAACTTATAGTAGTTGTACACCAACTCGCCCTATTTCAGTAATGCAAATGCATGGCTTACAAGATTCAGTAGTTCCTTTTTTAGGCTTTCCTAGTCTTGGTTTATCTCAGACAGATTTAATGGAATTTTGGGTAGCTCATAACAATTGTAGCTCTCAACCAGATATTAGCTTAGTCGATGATCTCGCTCCAAATGATGGAAGTACTGGTATAAAAACTTCTTATTTAAATTGTGAAAAAGGAACTAGTGTTGAATTTTTTCTCTTTGATGGGGCAGGGCATACCTGGCCAGGTACTGGTAATAAGGCAGGAAGTAACTCGGTTAATATGGATATTGATGGAGTATCAGAAATTTATAATTTTTTTAAGAAAAATGTTTTAAACCCTTAGGTCTCTTTAGAAAACTGTATTTCAAGTGCTTTTTTGTCAGCATCATAATGTTTCCCAGCCAGGTAATAACAAATTGGTCCTGTTAGTAAATAAATTACTACAGAAGCGACTAAAACATGGGTATAGGGTTGGCTCACTCCCATATCAAGCAGGTAGTCAATGCTTAGTCCGGCTGTGTAACTGCCAAGACTGTAACCAACTAAATTTATACAAAGAAGATTAAAAGCAACTACACTCCCCCTAATATTTGCTGGAACGACTTCTTGAATCGCGGAAAAAACTGGCCCATAGAAACATCCAGTACTGAAGGCACTGCTAACAATGCCAATCCAAAATATCACAGAAGTTGGATCTGCATATCTAGTAAATGCTAGAGGCATAAGCACAAAGGTAAGAATTAATAAGAACCAAGTTCTTGGTAAATTGTATTTTTTCAAAGCCCAATCGCTCATAGCTCCACCAAAAACACTACCAGCAACCCCAAAAACTAGAAATACCAATGAATTAATCTGCAGATAGAAATCTGCTTCAAATCCTTTATCTACTACTGCCCATCTAATATCAAATGCTGCTGCTCCCAATACGAAGTGATACAGAGTTCCTGCTAAAATTGTTAAGCCTAAAGATTTAGATTTGCCTAACACCTCAAAGAGTAGGGCAATAACCTCTTTAAATGATCTTTTGTTAGTTTCAGTCTTTTGTGGCAGTTTTGTTCTGGGGTGATCTTTTACAAATAACATTAATAAGCCAAGTGCAACACCAATTCCACCTAGCAAGTAAAAAGAACCCCGCCATCCAATAACTGGACCCAAGAAGCCTGCAATCAAAAGGGCAACCCCAACCCCAACAGGCACACCCATATAATAAAAACCAGCAGCAAAACCTAGTCTTTGTTTGCCAAATCTATCTGCCAAAACTGACATTGTGCTTGGTGTAATACTTGATTCTCCTACTCCTATAAAAAATCTTGGAATTGCTAGTTGAACAAAGTTTTTTGCTAAGCCTGATAAAGCTGTGAAAAAGCTCCAAATTATTACTCCACAACCTATTATTCTTGATCTATTAAAACGATCAGCTAATGAGCCAACAAAAATTCCAGAGATTGTATATATCAGAGTGAATATAATTCCAGTAAGCAAACCAAACTCTGCGTTTGTTAGATTAAGGGCAGGGATAATATCATCTGAAAAAGCTATCAGAAAATGTCTATCAGCAATATTTAAGATATTGAGTACAGTGACTAAAAGAAGGAAGTAAGTGTTATTTAATTTAAAGATACTCTACTCCATAAACGAGTTTAATCTTTCGTAAGCATCTATAAACTCTTCTTTAAATTTTTGTACTGTTTGCCCAGCTGTGAGCTTTTCATTAACAAGACCAATCCCTTGACCTACCCAATAGGTGGCAAGTTTTTTTGCCCCTTCATGACCAACATCTGAGGCTTTATCAATCTTTGCTAAAGCGGGTTCGCTGACCATTGTCTGCAGAGGCATTGGTAAGGGATCTGGTGCATCAGGAGATTCCCATGCATCAGTCCAGTCAGATTTTAATTGTCTTGAATGCTTTCCTGTTCTACTCCTTGATCTTACTGTTTGATCTGACGAAGCATGAAGCATTTTTTCTTTTACAACTTCAGAAGTTTCAGCTTCAGAGGTTGTTAAAAAAACAGATGCGCACCAAGCACCTGATGCTCCCATTGCCATGGCACCTGCCATTTGCTCTCCTGTACAAATTCCACCTGCTGCCAAAATTGGAACATCTTTAATTGGCTGAATTGCCCTGTGAACTTCAGGAACTAAAACCATAGTTGATACACTTCCACAATGACCACCACCCTCAGTTCCAGATACAACCAGAATATCTACACCTGCCTCTACTTGTTTAACAGCGTGTTCTTTTTTCCCAACAAGCGCTGCAACAGGGACATTATTCTCCTTACAGAGATCTAACATCCACTTAGGTGGTACTCCTAGAGCGTTTGCATAAAGTTTTACACCGTGATCAAAGCCTATTTGTAGCATTTCAGTTGCTCCATCTTCTTTCATATTCGCACCCCAATTTGAATAATCTTGAGTTTGCTCTCTCAATCCATCACTTTCAATTTCGTATTTATCTAAGACATCAGCTCTAAAATCACGATACTCTTGTGGAATCATTTCCGCTAAATCTTTGGGATCAACACTTCCTTCTTTTCCAACAAAATTATTTGGTACAAGCAGATCAAGACCATAAGGTTTTCCATCTACATTTTGATCTATCCAGTTTAATTCTTGTTCTAATATTTCAGGAGTCATTCCAACAGCTCCTAAGACACCCATGCCACCTGCTTTTGAGACCTGAGCAACAACATCCTTACAATGACTAAATGCAAGCAATGGAAACTCTATATTAAGTATTTCACAAATTTTTGACTTCATTTTTTACCCCTTTTATTTTTACCCCTTTTAGATAATTCTCGTATTGGATCAGACTCCTTAAAATACATAACAATTATACCTTAACCTTATTTCCAGTTGGGTGGTCTTTTTTCTAGAAATGCAGTTATACCCTCTTGAGCCTCTTCACTTTGAAGACTTTCAGCAATTTGCTTTTCTAAAAAATCCATTGCTTCATCAAAATCCTTAAATTCTTGTTTATAAAAAGCATTTAAACCTTTTTTCATTGCTTTTGGAGGTAATGTAGCTAGCTCATCAACTACTTCCTGAACCTTTTTGCCAATATCCTTTTCAGAATAAAACTCTGTTATTAATCCTTGTTCTTTTGCTTCGACAGCATTAATTTGGTTTCCTCTCATAATAAAATCTAAACCAGCTCTTCTGTTCATTACTCTAAATAAACCAGCCATTACCATAAAAGGCCATATACCTCTTTTGATTTCAGGCGCTGAAAACTTTACATGATCTGAAGCAAATACATGAGTAGCATTTGCTATAAGCAGTAAAGCACCTGCATAAACATTGCCCCTAACCTCAATAACTATTGGTTTACATAATTTTCTTATTGATTTGACTATATCGGCTATACCTCCTTTCATATCAGGAATAAGGTCATTTTTTTCTTCTTTCATAACGCTCAAATCACCACCAGAGCAAAAAACATCACCATTAGCACTAAATTTCACCACTCGGATTTCATGTGTTTTTTCGGCATAACTTAAGGCATACAACAGTTCATTTGTCATAGTAGGATTAATGGCATTTTTTTTATCTGGTCTATTTAAGACAATTTCTAAGATGTGATTAGTTTGAGTGACTAACGTAGTTTTAAATTCTAAGTCATTAATTTGCATATTTTTCAATAAATTCTTTAGGACAGTCAATGAGCTTTGTGCCTAAATATTCTCCAAGACTTTTGGCCTGCCCATCTTTCCTATTATTAGATGATACCCCATTTTCAAGTATTCCTTTGACATAAAAATTTAGTGCAAAAATGTTAGGAAGTTCATATCTTTCAATTTCAAAACACTCAAGATCAGGTAATAATTTTTTTAATTGTTCTACGGTTAAAAAATGGTAGAGATAAGAATAACTTGAAGCATCTTTTGCCCATACACCTAAATTTGCACACCCACCTTTGTCACCCGAACGTGTTCCAAAAATTCTTCCAAAATTTATTTTTTCAATATCCTTTGAAACATATTCATCAATGTTTATTTTTTCTAAGTTAATTGGCTGCTCTTCATGCTTTACGATTTCTATAACTTTTGATTTATTATTTATATGAAGTTTTTCTTCAACATTCTTTGAATCAACTAAGGCAGGCCAATATGAAATAAAGGGCGAAGCTTGTTTAATTTCACTTTGAGCAGTCCATCCGGGGTAGTTGGCAAGAGCTAGTTCTATTACTTTTGCACTAAATATTCTGCCAACTTTTTCTGGTGAAGAGGATTTAACGTCAATCTTTAAAATTGCCATAGCCTCTTCATTAGTTAACGGCTCCTCCTTATCTGTTCTAATTAATTGAATGGAGACATCATCAAATTCATCTTTACCTCCGAGAGAGCGAAACAATTCATCGGTAAATATTCTTGCTTTCTCTTCAATGTCTAAACCTGTAACAATGAGCTCCATACTGTTCTTATAGCCACCAGCCAGATTTATACACGCTTTGTGTTTGCTTGTTGGAGGAGATCCTTTGACGTTTGAAATAAATACTTTGTCATCACCTAAATCTTCAATTTTTAATGAGTCGAAGTGAGCTATTACATCTGGACTAAGATATTTTGGCGATGAAATTTCATAGAGTAATTGAGCTGTAACTGTACCTGTTGATACTAATCCGCCAGTCCCTTTGTGTTTGTATATTTTAAAATTGCCTGATTCTTCAATTTCTGCAATTGGGAATCCAACATTTTGAAATGAGGGAACTTCTTTAAAAAAAGAATAGTTGCCACCTGTAGCTTGAGCTCCACACTCTATAATGTGTCCAGCAGCCAGTGAACCAGCCAATTCATCATAGTCATCTCTAGACCAATTAAATTTCCAAGCTGCAGGCCCCATAACTAATGCTGCATCTGTAACTCTCGGACAAATTACTATATCTGCACCCTCATCAAGAGCCTTTTTAATGCCCCAACATCCTAAATAATAATTTGCAGAAACTGCTGGAAGACTTTGTTTGAATAGTGAAACCCCAGTATCTAAATTTTTGAGCTCTTCTCCATTTTTTTTCAGCTCATCAAATTTATCCATAAAGTCATCACCATCTATGTATGCAACTTTTAGATTTAGCCCTTCAGAATCAAGAATATTTTTAACTTCTTCAGCCATACTTTTTGGGTTGAGTCCGCCAGCATTAGATACGACTTTAATATTTTTTTCTGAACAAGAAGAGGCAATTTGTTTTAATTGCTTTAAGAAAGTTCCTACATATCCAGCTTTTTCTCCTCTTTGTATTTTTTGACCATATAGAATAGCCATGGTCAGCTCTGCTAGGTAGTCACCTGTAAGAACATCAATTGGACCACCATCAACCATTTCTTTTGCAGCCGACAGCCTATCACCATAGAATCCACTACAGTTAGCAATTTTGATTGTATTTTTACTCATCAATCAATCTTAAGTAGGTTTGCACCACTTTCGACCTGATCTCCTGTTTTTACATACATTTCGGAAATTTTACCATCAGATACTGCTTTTACAGCATGTTCCATCTTCATAGCTTCAAGTATTAAAAGTGTCTCACCAGCTTTTACAGATTTATTTAGTTTTGCATTAATCTTAATAATTTTGCCTGGCATAGGTGCCGTTAAGCTTCCCTCATTAACTACCTCATTTGGATCATTAAAAGTTGGTAAAATTCTTAATATCAAATCTCCTTGACCAGAATTAATTGAAATATTTTCTCCAAATTTGGTGATGGAGGCATTTAGGATTGTTCCATCAATCTCACAGATTATTAAATTCTCACTAACTTCTATCATTTCAATTTTTGAAAGTGAAATTCGTTCAAAGTGCTCTCTGTAAATTTCCAAAAAATTTCCAGTATTTGAATATTTAAAAATATACTCTTCATCATTTAATTGAAAGGAGAGAGTAGACTTTGGCAATATTCCATTTGTCCAGTTTCTTGGTAAAAAATTAAGATTGCTGTTATTAGTTTTTTGGTAAAATTGTATCCAAGCAACTGTAGCTTTCATACATCTATCTATATTTCCCTTATCCTTCAGAGGAAATAACTTCTTGTATTCCCGTTCAATAAAATCTGAGGTAGTTTTGCCGCTGAGAAATGATTTATTTTCTAGACATCCAATCAAAAAATCTTTATTTGTTATAACACCTGGTAGATGAATAGATTTAAGCTCTTTTGATAAGATATTTGCTGATTCTTCCCTTGTCTCTGAGAACGAAATTACTTTTGCAAGCATGGGGTCAAAGTCTGGAGTAACTTTATCTCCTTTTTTGATTCCTGAGTCCCATCTAATATTTGCTGAGTTTGAAAAAGATAAGTTAGCAATAGTTCCAGTTTCAGGAAGAAAGTTATTATTGGGATTTTCTGCATAAAGTCTCGCCTCAATAGCATGACCTTTAAAAACTATATCTGATTGTTGGAATGAAAGTCTTTTTCCACTAGCAACCTTTATTTGTTCTTTAACGAGATCGATACCTGTTACCATTTCTGTAACTGGATGCTCAACTTGGAGACGAGTATTTACCTCTAAAAACCAAAATTCGTTTGTATTTTCATCAAAAATAAATTCAACAGTTCCTGCAGATTTATAGTTTAACTTTTTAGCTAACTCAACAGCTGAACTTGTAATATTTTGTCTTAGGTCTTCAGTAAGCCTTAAAGACGGACTTTCTTCTATAATTTTTTGATGTCTTCTTTGAATTGAGCATTCTCTCTCACCAAGATGTATTACATTCCCGAAATTATCACCTAATATTTGAACCTCAATATGCCTAGATTTTTCAATGAACTTCTCTAAAAAGACTCTGTTATCTCCAAAACTTGATTTAGCCTCTCTTTTGGCTGCTGCTACAGAGTCATCAAGTTCTTTTGGTGAATTAACTACTCTCATTCCTTTACCACCACCTCCTGCAGAGGCCTTTACTAAAATTGGATAACCTATTTTTTTGGCATCAGAGAGTTTAGAGGTTTTGCTGAGTGTTGGAATATTTTGTTTTACACAAAAATTTTTGGAATTAATTTTGTCTCCCATTAATTCAATTGTTTCTGCATCCGGACCAATCCAAACAATTTTTTCATTTTTTACTTTTTTGCAAAACTCTGTATTTTCAGACAAAAACCCATAGCCAGGATGAATCGCATCTACATTAAATTGCTTTGCTTTATTAATAATTTCATCTTGATCCATGTATCCATTATCGAGTCTAAATGCATGGTCAGAATTCTGGACATATACAGAATCTTTGTCACTTTCCACATACATAGCAACAGCCTCTAAGCCCATTTCTTTAATAGTTTTAATTATTCTGAGCGCAATTTCGCCTCTATTTGCAACAAGGATTTTTTTAAGTTTCATAGTCTAAAAACCCCATATCCATCAGCACCTTTGATTAGATTATTGTCTGAGATTGAAAGTGAAAATCCTAAAACATTTCTAGTATCTCTTGGATCAATAATTCCATCATCAGTAACCATGCTGCTGGCTGAAAGAGCTAAAGATTCTTTTTCAGCTAATGTTTCAATCATTTCAACAAGTTGTTTATCTAGTTTTTCATCAAATTTTTCACCCTTTCTTTTTGCCTTTGCTCTTCTTACTAAAGACATCACACCTGCAAATTGTTTAGGCCCCATAACAGCTATTTTTGCTGATGGCCATGTGAACAAAAATCTATTATTAAATGCTCTGCCTGACATAGCATATGTTCCTGCACCATATGAAGCACCAATAATGAAGCTTATATGAGGAACATTTGAATTAGATACTGCATTTATAAGTTGAGAACCCTTTTTTATAATTGCTTGTCTCTCGAACTCTTTGCCAACAAGAAACCCTGTAACATTGTGAAGGAAGACAATAGGAGTATTGGTTTGGTTACAAAGCTGAATAAACGTTGCTGATTTTTCAGCTGTTTCAGGATATATAGGACCATTATTTCCTAAAATACCTATAGGATAACCAAAGACATTTGCCCAACCACAAACCATAGAGCTATCGTAAAGAGGCTTATACTCCTCAAATCGTGAATCATCAACAATTCTCATTATTACTTCACGGATATCAACTTGAGTTTTTAAATCATCACTGAATAAACCAAGAAGGTCCTCTGAGTCAAAAGCAGGCTCACAAGAAGTCTTTAAAGAGAAGTTAGATTTCTTATTAATGTTTAGATGATTAACAACATTTCTACAAATTCTAATTGCATCATTGTCATTCTCTGCTAAGTAGTCAGAAAAACCTGATATCTCAGAATGCATTTTTGCCCCTCCTAGTGTTTCATCATCAGAAATTTCTCCAGTTGCCATTTGAACTAGAGGAGGGCCGGCTAGAAAAGCTTTAGATTGGTTTCTTATAAAAATATTGTAATCTGACATTCCCGGCTGATATGCCCCCCCAGCCGTTGATGAGCCAAAGACAACCGAAATTACTGGAATTTTTAATTTTGATAACTCTGTCATTTCATAGAAAGACCTACCTGAGGAAGCAAAATGAGGGTATTGAAGTTGTCTTGTTTCCGTTGCACTACCTTGGGCACCTCTGAGATCCGCACCTGCAGATTCAACAAAGTTAATGAATGGAATTTTATTATCTCGAGAAATTTGAATTGCTCTCATCCATTTTTCTTGAACGTAAACTGTCATCGCACCACCCAAAACTGAGGGATCATTTGCAAATATTACACACTCTTTACCAGCAACAAGACCAATTCCTACAACACAACCACCTCCAACTGTATAGCTAGTTCCGTGTGCAGCAAAAGGGGATATTTCAAGAAAAGGAGTATCTGGATCTAAAAGAAGCTTAACTCTGTCTCTTACTGGGAGTTTTCCTTGCTTTGCTAACCTATCAAGGTGATATTGACCACCTCCAAGTTCTGCTTCTTTTAACAAAGCATTAAGCTTCTCTATTTTCTCAAGCATTATTTCCTTATTCTTAATAAAGGAATCTGAGCTTCTATCAATTGATGATTTTAATTTGGGTGCAATATTTTTATACATTTATGCAAATTATATAATAATTTTTTATTTAATTAAGAAAAAAAAATTTATAAACTTCGCATAATATTAAAAGATATATTCAGTAGATTTATTGAAATTGAACGTCGACAATAGATTTTCTTATTATTAAATCCTTTTTAAATAATTCACTTTCTTTAATTATAATTTCTAATGTTTTGGTATCTATTTCAGATAGATCTTGTGATTCGCCAATATCTTTTGATAGATCGTATAGAAGTGGCTTTTCATGCAACTCTCTGGGTGGAGGCATATTATATGCACCCTGGGTAATAAAATGTATTTTGTGGTTTTTATATCTGAATGCTCTTAATTCAGAACCTACAAAGTAAGGTATAAACTTTCTCTTGCTTGGCTTTCCCTTTCTAATTGTTTCAGATAAGTCAAAACTATCAATTGAGCTGAATTTTGATTTTATATTAGCCAATGAAAGAAAAGTTTTAAAAATATCTGTTTGGCTTCCTATGTCATCTACAGTACCTTTTTTTACATCTGGCCCACTTATTATTGTCATTACCCTCATTCCACCTTCGAAAGTAGTGCCTTTTCCGGATCTAAGAGGCTCAGCTTTTCCACCATGTGGCCCGTATAAAAGCCAGGGGCCATTATCACTGGTAAAAACAATGTAAGTATTATTAAGTTTATTTAATTTTTTGAGCTTGTTAATAATTTGTCCAACGCTCCAATCAATCTCCTCAATAACATCTCCATATATCCCTAGTCTGCTTTTATTAACAAAACCTTTGGAACGAAAAAGTGGAACATGAGGCATGCTATGTGATAAAAAAAGAAAGAAAGACTTATTATTTTTAACTGACTGTTCCAGAAAATTTAGTGAATATTCAGTATAGCTCTTAGTTATCAAATTCTGATTAGCTGGTCTTTCAAGAACTTCATCTATATAGCCATCTTTACTTTTAATACTACGGAGAAGCGGTACATTCCAATCCTTGATATTTGGATTAAAAATTTGTTCAGTAATTGCAGAGCTTATTTTCTCATATTCTTCATATAAATCTGGACTAGAAATTAATTTATCAAATGTAATTCCATTCACATTCCAATCCATATCATTTGAATATGGAATACCGACGTATTCATCAAAGCCATGCCTTGTAGGAAGAAACTCTTTAGCATCTCCAAGATGCCATTTTCCAAAAATGCCAGTAGAGTAGTCATTTGTTTGAAAAACTTCAGCTAAAGTCAGCTGGTTTTTCGGTATTCCAGTTTTGCTTCCAGGGAAAAAGACAGCGATTTGATCTCCATAAAGACCATTGCGCACTGGCAATATTCCGGTTAAAAGTCCAGCCCTACTAGGGGTACATACTGAGGAGCTTGCGTAAAAATTTGTCCATGTTTGGCCATTAGCAGCCATCAGATCCAAATTTGGAGTACTAATTTTTTCATCTTGAAATTCACCAATATCTGCATAACCCATGTCATCAACATAAATGATTACAAAATTTGGTTGATCTTTTG